>CDZJ01001767.1_pt1 | contig 8309 bp, 7 predicted proteins | sample 557391 | NCBI WGS metagenome assembly CDZJ01 (sample SAMEA3182111, study PRJEB8094) | gut metagenome | biome: human; feature: gut; material: Stool; isolation source: human stools | place: Canada | collected 2013-05-07 | reverse complement strand
GTAGAGCAACTGACTCTTAATCAGTGGGTCTGGGGTTCGAACCCCCACGCGCCTACCAACAAAAAAGCCTGCTTTATGCAGGCTTTTTTGTTGGGAGTTTTGCAAGTGGGAGGTTCGAACCGAGAGGCTGGAGGAATAAAAAATGTCAAAGTAATGACATTTTTTAGACGACAGGTGATAATTTGTTAATTTGCGAGCCGCGGCAGCGCGCGAAGCAAATGTTACCAAATGGAACTCAGCGTAACCCCCACGCGCCTACCAATAAAAAAAGCCTGCTTTATGCAGGTTTTTTGTTGCCTGCGCCAAGTCCCTGAGCGGCGCTCGGCCTCATTCCTAAAATTCCGCTTGACTTTGCCGCTTTCTGTATTAGATTAAGAACCAATAAAAATATTAGTGATATATAATTGTGCGACAACCGGGATTTATTCCGTTTATTTTAGATTTTCATCTAAAAACCCGAATGTCAGACAATTACAAAAAACAATGAAATTTGGATAAGTCATATATAAATTGATGCCGACCAAATCTCTGTGAAGAGACCGGCATACGATTTCGTATTGAAGACATCTGCTTTATGTTATCTGCGAAGACGATGTAAAGCTTTCATTTGAAAGTTTGTAATTGAAAACCAGACCTTTGGTCTGTCTTTTAAGCAAAAGAGTATCTTGGGATTTTATCTTTCGGTGATAAAATTTTTTAAGATACTCTTTTGTTTTTTTAAAGCAAAATTAATTTTTTCCAAGCATAAAGAGAATAGAGGAAAGGAGGCCTTATGCTGGAAAAAGAAAAGAAAATTCTTCAAGATGAGTATGAACGCAGCTTAAACATTGTCAAGGGCAGCAAAACGCACCGCTGTTTCGTTGATGAAAAAATAGCCCATTCGCTGCAAGTCTTTGAGGCGGGAAACTATCTCCTGAAAAATGAAAACGCCTTTAAAAACTGGTCGCCAAAGCTCATCAGAATGGCACGAACTGCCGTTCTGTTCCACGACGTCGGACGCTTTCAGGAAACCGTTGACAAGCTGAAATATCCTAATGTTTACAGCGATCATGCCCTGTTGGGATATGACTTTCTGCGGCAGTATCCCGAATATAACGATCTCCGCATTCTGCTTCCGGTAAAATATCACAGCTGTATGATTGAAGAACTTTATAAAGACCACGAATATCAAAACGTCGAAGATCCTCAAATTAAATACGAAATCGAAAAAATAACTTTTCTGGTTCGGGATGCCGACAAAATCGCCAACTTTAACCTTCTCGCCCACAGCGACAAAGATATCCGCCGTCTTTTCAACATTGACCTCAAAAGCAAAACGGCCCGCACACCGCTGTCTCCGGCGGTACAGGCCTGCGTTTTTGAAAAACGTCCGGTAAAAAGGGAAGACGTCCGCACCCTCAGCGATTCCATATTAAGCTTGATTTGTTGGATTTTTGATTTAAACTACAATTCATCGTTTTCATACATCCGGAAAAACGATTGTTTTGATTTTCTGCTGCAGCTGCTGAACAAGAGCAATGCGGATGCCCAAAGCCAAAAGAAAATCGAAACGGCCGTAAACGATTATTTGAATAACAAATATCAACAGCTACAAGGAACCCTATGATGAAGAAAAAATATATCTTTTTATTGGTATTGGTTGCCGCTTTTGCCGGCTTCTATTACCTGACGCCTTCATTTGAAAGCATTGTCAAACAAGTTGTTCACAAATACGGCTCGGCAGTCACCGGAACCGACGTCAACCTGGAAGGTTTTAACCTCAAACTGGCAGACGGGGAAGGGCACATCGGCAAAATCACCGTCGGAAACCCCAAAAACTATAAATTAAAGAATGCTTTGGAGCTCGGCGGTATCTCTGTCAAAGTAAATATCAAAAGCCTTACGCAGGACACCATTGTAATTGAATCGGTTGAAATAGATAAACCCGTTATCAATTATGAAATTCTGTCGCTGACGCAAAATAACCTCTCCCAACTTCTGGAAAACATCAAAAAGAACACGGCTTCAGCCGAGAAAGCCGAACAGAAAGAAGTTAAAGCACAGGAAAAGCAAACCTCTTCAGCTGAAAAAGACAGCGGAGGGAAAAAGGTCATCATTAAAAAGCTGGTTGTCCGCGGCGGTGAAATTTCCGTTGCGGCCAGCGCTGCGGCCGATATCACCAAAACCACGGCAAAACTGCCGGAAATCACTCTGACCAATATCGGCGAAGACAAAAAAGGCGCTTCCGTTGCCGAAACGGTTTCCAAAGTTCTGACCAAAATTCTCAATACCGCATATAAAACCATTGTTGACAGTAAAATCGCTGACCTTAAAAACGTCGCCGAAGAAAATCTCAACAATGTTGTCGGCGGTGTTAAGGAACGCATCAAAGAAATCGGCATCTTTGGCAAATAAATACAGAAAACACAAAATCCCCGGAAATATCCGGGGATTTTGTGGTATACACTTTTTACTACCACATATTATCATAATATTCACTCCAACACATCTCTCCGCAGTAACTACGGCAAGTATAATATGTTGTACCATTACAAACATAACTATCTGGAGAATAACACGAATCATTATCCACTAATGCTCTACATTCTTCTAAAGTATAAGGCTCTGATGTTCGGGCATAGCCACAAGCAGAGGCACAAGAATGACAAGCACAACCTGCTAAATATTGTCCGGAACCACAGGAAGAAATACTACAGTAGCAGGAACAAGAAGATGAATCCAAGCTGTAACCTCCGTTGCAAGATTTATTGCAAATACAGTTTCCATTTGAAAGGGTAAAATTTCCGGAACAACTGGTATATTTATATTTGCCGCCACATACATCACAAGTTCCTTTACTTGAATCACAAGAGAAAAGAGTATAGTCGCTGGTACAAGCATCCCCTCCGCAAAAGACTTTAGAATTATCGAAAGGGCATTTAAGCATATATTGTCCGCTGCAGTCTGTTGCTTTTTGTTCATAACCGAGTTCGGAGCAAGTTGGAGCGATAGCGCATTGTCCGGAGGTTTGAGCTGCTGTATTTCCAGTCGGAAACAGTAAAACGATACCGCATAAAGATGTGAATCTGATAAAATTTTTCATTTTTCTCTCCTTAATTAACAGATGGCAGGAAACATTTAAGAGCACCATCACACCAGTAGTAATTACGGTCAAGCTGTCCTTCAGGACAAGGAACATAACAACTTTGACATGAGGCGAATAATTTTTTGGTACCGCTCCAGCATGCGGTGCCGATACCGCCGCACTCACATTCAACATAATCACCGCAGTTTGCATTCTGCCGCATATATTTCATTGTTCCGCAAGAATTACAGACACTACCGACGGGTTCATATCCCTGGGCATTCGCTTCCTCTGCGGTATAGTCATATCCTTCGCATGGATTGCAGGTACATATTTTATAATCAGTATCATAAGGACAAGATGCCGCATCAGATGTATGGATATAGCCGATATCGCAGTTTAAGCTGTATCCTTCATCGGTACAGGCTCTGGCAATATCTTCGCGGCAAGACTGGAAAAAAACTTCATTTTTAGGGCAGGCATTAGCTGGATACATAGGAATCGTACAGTCATTGTCGATTTTTGTATACCCGTTTTTTTTACACCATTCTTCCGTTGTCAGGCAGGCATCAACAAAATCGGCAGTATAAGGACAGGAATTTCCGGCCAATCCTTCTCCGCAGGAAGCCGCCGGAACACCATATCCCAAATTACCGCAAAGTCCGACATAATCAAATTCCAGAGAAAAATGATTTGCATCCGTGATAAAATGAACATTGGCAAATTGGGGAAATTCTTTAATTGAAACGGGTAAAACCGGCCGTATCTCTAAAGAGGATACAGCCGGAAGCCCTGACCTGCAGGTTTGGCTTCGATTCAATGTCATGAGGTGGGTGACGATGAAATTAAGTTTAACATTTCCGTAAACGGGAAATGCCCAAAATACGCATAAGAATATCGTAAAAAGAATACTTCTCATTGTACACCTCTTATAACCAGGTCAAAGCTTAGTTATAAGTTAACATACATTTAAGCAAATGTCAAATAAATATTGTTGTGTATATACTTTTTCTCTATCAATATTAAAACTTTTTGCCTATAGAAACACATAACAATTCGAAACGATTGGCCAGTTTTATCGGCCGTCCAAGTATTCTTTCAATATTCCCGGGGTCAGCAGTTGCGGCAGAATAATATAATCCTCGTTTTCGCTGTCATAATAAACATACAAAGGAATGCTGTTGCGGCCGTAACGTTCCAGAGCCTCGGCAATATGACGGTCTTTATTGGTCCAGTCCGCTTTGAACAGATGAATATGATGCTTTTGCACCAGTTCGGCAAACCGGGATGTGTCTAAAGCCAGTTTTTCATTAGCCAGACAGGTAATGCACCACTTGGCGGTAAAGTCAATAAACACCGGCTTATTCTGCCGCACCAGCTCATTGACCTGCCGTTCGTCATACGGCTGCCAGTCCAGGCTCTGCCGGCTGTCTGCGCTTTCGGTCGTCAGATGCCCGAGAACCCACATCAGCCAAAAACAGGTCAGCAAAACCGGAATGGCAAAAATTTTCTTTAAGATACTCATCCAGCGGCCGGGTTTCGGCAGCAGACGAGCCAGAAAATCAGGAAACAGCCCGATCAGCGTAAAGGGCAGGGCATATCCCAGGCTTAAAGAGAGGAATACCGGATAATAAACATAAATCGGCTTTGCCAGCGTATAGCCGATTGCAATACCCATAAACGGTGCCGTGCAGGGGCTGGCAATCAACACCGCAAAAAAGCCGGTAAAAAAAGCATTGAGTTTTTGCTTGGCAAACGAAATACGTCCCACACGGTTGGCAAAAGGATTCCTGAAATTAACCAAATCCAGCAGCATTAAAAAGACAATAAAGAAGATGACAATCATAATCACCACAAAAGTCGGTGACTGCAACTGAAAGCCCCAGCCGATATGTTCGCCTTTTTCGCGCAGCCAGACTAAAACCGTAGCCATCAGCAAAAAGCAGCTGACCACGCCGGCCATATAAATCAAAGCCTCAATTCGCGCACTGCGGCGATTGTAAGCCCCTTGAACCAAAGCAATGGCTTTAATTGACAGAATAGGAAAGATACATGGCATAAAATTAAGGATAATGCCTCCCAGAAAAGCCATCAGCATAATAACCGGCAATGTCTGCGTTTCATAGTTAATCGGTTCATATTCGCTTAAACCGGAAGCTTTTTCCGGAGCCAGCAGATACCCCCGGCAGCCGTTTTCATGTTCGACCACAAGCACGCCCCCGGCATCTTCCGCTTTGTCATTGTCAGCCGGAACCGAAACCGACAAATTTCCGCTGCGGTCAAAACCGACCTTTTGCGGCGCATTATTGACAATCAGCCCCTGCCGGAAAGGAATAAAGGTAATCTTCTGTACGTCTTTGGCAAAATTATGGTTTGGCGTTTTCAAATCAATCAACAGATTGCCGTCGACTATTTCATAACGGGACTGCCAGGATGTTTTTACCGGAAAACTATTGCTCGCTTTCAAAACTTCATCCTGCCAAATCTGAGGAATCTCGGGAATTTGTTCAACAATCGGCAGACTGAACGATATTTTGACCGTCTCCGGCATACATTCTTCCCGACACGCCAGCCAGGAAACGGTTGCCTGAAAATCTTCCGCACCGTATTTTTTTATCGGATTCTCTTTGGGTTTCAGACGAAACTTCCAATAAGCCGTTTGGTCATAGCCATATTGAACCAACCCGTCAACAACAAATTTTTGCGGCAGGCTTTGCTCCCGGGTTTCAATTTCATAACCTTCGGGAAGAGACCATTTAATGCCGGTCGGCAGCCCGGCATCACCGGGATTAGACCAGTAAGTGTGCCAGTCGTTATGCATTTGCAGCCGCAGCAGTAAATCGATTCCGGCTTGCGGATTAAGCTCATCGGCTGAAGTAAAGACATCGGCCGAAACCTTATCGGTTCTGGCTCCCATAACCAAGGCAAAGCTCTGACCCGAACAGGTCAGAGCAGCCAGAAAAAAACAAAGCAGACCAAAGATTCTACTGCGCATCAGGCGTTTTTTCCTTTGCCTCTTTTTTCGGCTCGGCCTTTTGCCGTGCGGCAATAACAAAGTTATAATAAGCCGTGACGATAACGCTCAAAGCCTTAACAAACGACAGACAGCCCAGAATAATCGCAATCGGCATAAACAAACCCGGAATCAGGCAAAGCACAATCAGAGCCACCAGCGTTTCCGAACCTTGGGCAACGCCGCCCAGATAAAACGGCGACTGGCTGACTTCCGGCAGTTTCGGCGCATTGTTCTTATAAGCGATAACGGCATAAGAGAGCAGGGCGGCCGCCGCGGAGGTGAAACCGAACAGCAGGAAAATCGCCGCTACGGCATTCTGTGCCGGGTGAGCCAAAGCAAAGCCGAAAATGACCCCGGCATAAAACATATAATCAAGCGCCGCGTCAAGAAAAACGCCGAAATCCGTTTTGCCGGCATATTTGGCAATCGAGCCGTCCAGCGCATCAAAGGCACGGTTGATAAGAATGCAAAGCAAGGCAAAGCCGTACATTCCCATGGAAAGGAAATTAATTGCCAGCAGGCCGATAACAAACCCGGTAATCGTAACCGAATTCGCCGAAATGCCGGCCTGATGAAGCTTCTTTCCTGCCGCGTCAAAACCGACAAAGGCCTTGCGGTAAAGTTTTGTACACAATTCTTGAAACTTCTTAAAATTATCCTTGATTTTAAGCACGGCGGCTTTAAATTTCTCACTATCCGCCATAGATTTTATTTTATCTATTTTATCGCTCATTATTTTAACCTTTCATAAGATGCATTAGCTGATACTGATGAAAATAGTAGTGTAGTTTTTATTTAAAGTAAAATCATGAAACAGACTTATTAAATTTTTAAGGGTTCAAACCGTGAAATCAAGATTGCTCAAATATTTATTCTTTCTCGCCGCTGCCGTTACCGCCGTTGTCTATTATATCCGCACCCGGCAGCCTTATCAGGTTATGTCCGGCGAAACGATGAACACCTACTACCGCATCAAAATCCGCACTGATAAAGAAAACAACTTATTACATAATGCAATCAGAGACGAACTTCAACGCATCAATAAAGAAATGTCGGTTTTTGACAGCAGTTCGGAAATAAGCAGCATAAACAACGACGACAGCGGCGAATGGATTGACCTCTCGCCTGAAATGTCCGAAGTTTTGAAAGACGCCCGCAAAACCTATGTTGAAAGCAATGGCAATTTTGACCCCACGGTCGGCAAATTGGTTGATCTCTGGGGCTTCGGCACAACACGCAGCAGCAAACGCGTGCCCAGCGACGAAAAAATCAAGGAGGCCCTCAAGTCAACCGGCTTTGACAAATTGCGCTTTAACGGCAATTATACCCGGGTTAAAAAGAGCATTCCCGATGTCAAGCTTAATCTGTCAGCCCTGGCCAAAGGCTATGCCGTTGACCGCGTTGCCGCCTTGCTGGATGACAACGGTTATACCGACTATATCGTCGAAATCGGCGGCGAAGTCAAAGCCCGCGGAAACCGTTCGGAAGAGAGTAAAGGCTGGAATGTGGCTGTCGTTGAACCCAATACCCAAAACTATGAGAATGCCTATGTTGTCGGGCTGAAAGATTTTGCCGTTGCCACGTCCGGCGACTATCGCAACTTCTTTTATTACAACGACAAACGCTATTCTCATACCATTTCGCCCAAAACCGGCTATCCGGTCGAGCACAGTCTGACTTCGGCCACCGTCTTCCATAAAAGCTGCATGCATGCGGACGCTCTGGCCACGGCAATTATGGCCATGGGAGAAAGAAAAGGGCTTAACTTTGCCAACGAAAACAATCTGGCCGTCGTTCTTTTCGTCCGTGAAGACAATAACGCTTTTCGGGCCTTGCTATCCGATGAAGCTCAGAAACTCCTGGAAAACAAATGACAATTTTCACCCGGGAAGGAACAGTCAGCCGCATTTTGCCGCACCGGGTCGAAGTAACGGTTATCAGCGTTTCGGCCTGTCTGCATTGCCGGTTAAAGGAAAACTGCACCGTCAGCGATTGCCGCTCCAGAAACATTCTGGTTGAAACAGACAATCCGCAAAGATATGCACCCGGCAGCCGTGTAACCGTTTTAATGGACAGCCGCCTGGGATGGTGGTCCGTCTTTTATGCTTATATTTTGCCCTTGATATTGGTTCTCGGCAGCTTATTTGCAATTTTGGCGGCAACCGCCGACGAAACTGCTGCCGCCTCGGGAGCTCTTGCCGTGCTTGTTCCTTATTATCTGCTGCTTGC
>CDZJ01021963.1_pt1 | contig 8348 bp, 4 predicted proteins | sample 557391 | NCBI WGS metagenome assembly CDZJ01 (sample SAMEA3182111, study PRJEB8094) | gut metagenome | biome: human; feature: gut; material: Stool; isolation source: human stools | place: Canada | collected 2013-05-07 | reverse complement strand
GCCTTCTTCATCTCAGCCTGGCAGTTGGTCATACCGCCCTTGATAGAGTGCATCTCACAGGGGGCATAGCCGATGATGAGGGAGGGGCCGTGATAGGCCTCGGCCTCGGCAATGGCCTTCAGGGTCTGGTTGGGGTTGGCACCCATGGCCACCTGGGCCACATAAACGTAGCCGTAGGTCATGGCGATCTCAGCCAGGCTCTTCTTGGCCACGGTCTTACCGGCGGCGGCAAACTGGGCTACCTGGCCGATGTTAGAGGCCTTGGACGCCTGTCCGCCGGTGTTGGAGTACACCTCGGTGTCAAAGACGAAGATATTGACATCCTCGCCGGAGGCCAGGACGTGGTCCACGCCGCCGAAGCCGATGTCGTAAGCCCAGCCGTCGCCGCCGAAGATCCAGACGGACTTCTTGGCCAGGTAATCCTTCTCCTGGAGGATCTCCGCCACCAGCTTGCAGGCGTCGCACTGACACAGCTTCTCACCCTTGGCCTGCAGCTCCTTGCCAAACGCCTGGATCTCAGGGTTGGAGTTAGCCAGCAGCTCGTCCACGGTGCACAGGCTGGCCTCCAGAGCGGCCACATAGGCCTTGGCAGCCTCGCCGTTAGCGGTGCCGTCCTCCATGGTATCCAGCCACTTCTGGGCGGCCTCCTTCAGTTCGGGACGGGCCCACTCCACCGCGATCAGAGCCTCGGTCTTAGCGGCCAGCCGGTTGCGGATGGCCTTCTGACCCAGATACATACCCAGGCCATGCTCGGCGTTGTCCTCAAACAGAGAGTTGGCCCAGGCGGGACCCTTGCCCTCAGCGGTAGTGGCATAGGGAGAGGTAGCGGCGGGGCCGCCCCAGATGGAGGAACAGCCGGTGGCGTTGGAGATATACATCCGGTCGCCGAACAGCTGGGTGATCAGGCGGGCATAGGCGGTCTCGGCGCAGCCGGCGCAGGAGCCGGAGAACTCCAGCAGAGGCTTCTTGAACTGGGAGCCCTTAACAGTCAGGTCAGCCACATCCTCCTTGACGGAAACATTGGCCACCATGTAGTTGAAGGCGTCCTGCTGGGGCAGCTCCTCCTCCTGGCCCACCATGGTCAGGGCGCTGGTGGGACAGATGTTGGCGCACACGCCGCAGCCCATACAATCCAGGGGGCTGATGGCGATGGAGAACTTGTACTGACCCTTGCCCTTGCCGGCCTTCACGTCCACGATCTTGGCGGAAGCGGGAGCCTTGGCGGCCTCCTCCTCAGTCAGGGCAAAGGGACGGATAGTGGCGTGGGGGCAGACATAGGAGCACTGGTTACACTGGATACACTTAGAGGAGTCCCAGGTGGGCACGGAGACGGCCACGCCGCGCTTCTCGTAGGCGGCGGCACCCAGCTCGAAGGTGCCATCCGCATGGGGCACGAAGGCGGAAACAGGCAGGCTGTCGCCATCCATGCGGTCCACGGGGTCCAGAATGCTGTTGACCATGTCCACCAGCTTGGCGGGGCCAGTGTGCTTGCTGACCTTGACCTCGTCCTTGGCGTTCTTCCAGTCGGCGGGCACATCGTACTTCTTGAAAGCGGTGGCGCCCAGGTCGATGGCCTTGTGGTTCATGTCCACGATATCCTGGCCTTTCTTCAGGTAGGACTTGGTGGCGGCATCCTTCATATACTGGATGGCCTCCTCCTGGGGCATGACCTTGGCCAGAGTAAAGAAGGCGGACTGGAGAATGGTATTGGTACGCTTGCCCATGCCGATCTGCTGGGCCAGGTCGATGGCGTTGATGGTATACAGCTGGATATCGTTCTCGGCAATATACCGCTTGGCCTCGGCAGACAGGTGGTGGGCCAGCTCCTCATCAGACCACTGGCAGTTGATCATAAACACGCCGCCGGGCTTGACGTCACGGACCATGGGGAAGTCCTTGGTCACATAGGAGGGGTTGTGGCAGGCCACAAAGTCGGCCTTATTGATATAGTAGGGGGAGCGGATAGGCTTATCGCCGAAGCGCAGGTGGCTGATGGTCACACCGCCGGTCTTCTTGGAGTCATACTGGAAATAAGCCTGCACGTACTTGTCGGTGTGGTCGCCGATGATCTTGATGGAGTTCTTGTTGGCGCCCACAGTGCCGTCGCCGCCCAAACCCCAGAACTTGCACTCGATGGTGCCTTCCGCGGCGGTGTTGGGCGCCTTGTGCTCCTCCAGGGAGCTGCCGGTCACGTCGTCCACGATGCCCATAGTGAAGTGGTCCTTGGGCTTGTCCTGAGCCAGGTTCTCATACACAGCAAAGACGCTCTTGGGCGGGGTGTCCTTGGAGCCCAAGCCGTAGCGGCCGCCCACGACCACCTTATCGGTGATGCCGGCGCCAGCCAGAGCGGTAATGACATCCAGGTACAGGGGATCGCCCAGGGCTCCGGGCTCCTTGGTGCGGTCCAGAACAGCGATCTTCTTGGCGGTGGCGGGAATGGCGGCAATCAGCTTGTCCGCCTTGAAGGGGCGGTACAGACGGACCTTGATCAGGCCAACCTTCTCACCGTGGGCATTCAGGTAGTCAATGACCTCCTCCGCCACGTCGCAGATGGAGCCCATGGCGATGATGACCCGGTCGGCATCGGGAGCGCCATAGTAGTTGAACAGCTGGTAGTTGGTGCCCAGCTTGGCGTTGATCTTGCCCATGTACTCCTCAACGATCTCAGGAAGAGCGTCATAGTACTTGTTGCACGCCTCGCGGTGCTGGAAGAAGATATCGCCGTTCTCGTGGGAGCCGCGCATGGTGGGATGCTCAGGGTTCAGCGCACGCTTGCGGAAGTCAGCCACGGCGTCCATGTCCACCATCTCAGCCAGGTCGGCATAGTCCCAGATGGCAACCTTCTGGATCTCGTGGGAAGTACGGAAGCCGTCGAAGAAGTTGATAAAGGGGACGCGGCCCTTGATGGCGGACAGGTGGGCCACAGGAGCCAGGTCCATGACCTCCTGCACGTTGCCCTCAGCCAGCATGGCGAAGCCGGTCTGGCGGCAGGCCATAACGTCGGAGTGGTCGCCAAAGATATTCAGGGACTGAGCGGCCACAGTACGGGCGGATACATGGAACACCGCGGGCAGAAGCTCGCCGGCGATCTTGTACATATTGGGGATCATCAGCAGCAGACCCTGGGAGGCGGTGTAGGTGGTAGTCAGGGCGCCCGCGTTCAGAGAGCCGTGGACAGTACCGGCGGCACCAGCCTCAGACTGCATCTCGATCACCTTGACAGTGGTGCCAAAGATGTTCTTCTGGCCCTGGGCCGCCCACTGATCCACATAGTCGGCCATAGGACTGGACGGGGTAATGGGGTAGATGCCGGCCACTTCGGTGAAGGCGTAGCTGACATATGCCGCAGCATTGTTGCCGTCCATGGTTTTGAATTTTCTTGCCATGAGAGTTCCCTACTTTCTTCATATTTTGGCGGACGGGCGGGGAACGCTCGTCCATGTTCCAGACATTTCTGCCCTAAGCATGCCAATGCCCCGCCCTGTAAAACGCCTATGATAGTTATAGGTGTTTTCTTATGGGAGCACATGACAGTGCCGCCCCCCGGCAGTAGGGGAGCGGAGCAGTATTCTTGACCGCTCCTAGTTTATCATTTTTTCCCCCGTTTGTAAATCCAATGGATGAAATTTTTCTTGCTTTTTTCCTCGACATATATAGAAAAAGCTATACCTTCCATTGAAATTTTTGGGAGAAACAAGTAAAATAGAAATCAAGCAACCCATCCGGGCCTTCGGCCCGGCAACAGGAGGTTTTCCCATGGTCTTCACCATCCGTTCCCTGGGGCTCCATGGAGTGTCCGGCTATTCTGTTTCCGCCGAATGTGATCTGTCCAGCGGACTGCCCGCCTTCAATGTGGTGGGCCTCCCCGACGCTGCTGTCAACGAGGCCAGAGACCGGGTAAGGGCGGCCATCAAAAACTGCGGCTTCACCTTCCCGGTGAGCCGCATCACCGTCAATCTGGCGCCCGCCCATGTGAAAAAGTCCGGCACTCTCTACGACCTCCCCATTTTGGTGGGAATCCTGTGCGCCGGCGGCCAACTGAAGCTGCGGGACCGGGACTGCGCCTTTGTGGGGGAGCTCTCCCTTTCAGGGGAGCTGCGGCCCTGCGCTGGGATGCTGCCTATGGCCCTACAGGCCAAGCGTGAGGGCATCCGCGCCCTCTTCGTCCCAGAGGATAACGCTGCCGAGGCCACTCTGGCCGATGGTCCCGCCGTCTACCCTGTACGGGATGTGGCCCAGCTGGTACGCCACCTGTCCGGCGAGGAAGCCATCATCCCCGCGCCCCCGTGGTCCCCCTCCCCGGAATCCGACTGCTGCCCCGACTTCTCCGAGGTGAAGGGGCAGGACCTGGTAAAGCGGGCTCTGGAGATTGCCGCTGCCGGGGGACACAATGTACTCATGTCCGGCCCACCAGGCTCCGGCAAGTCCATGCTGGCCCGCCGACTGCCTTCTATTCTGCCTGCCATGTCCCGGCAGGAAGCGCTGGAGACCACTGAGATTCACTCGGTAATGGGCCTGACCTCCAGAGAGCGGCCCCTGATCGATATCAGACCCTTCCGCTCCCCTCACCACACCGTATCCCCTATGGGAATGGCGGGGGGCGGCTCCAATCCCCGGCCAGGTGAAATTTCTCTTGCACACAACGGCGTGCTTTTTTTGGACGAGCTGCCCGAGTTCCCCAAGGAGGTGCTGGAGGTGCTGCGCCAGCCCCTGGAGGACGGCCAGGTCCAGATCTCCCGGGCCTCCGGCACAGTCACCTATCCCAGCCGGTTCATGCTGGTATGCGCCATGAACCCCTGCAAATGCGGCTGGTACGGCCACCCCTCCGGCCGATGCCGGTGTACGGAGCACGAGGTAAAAAAGTATCTCTCCCGCCTGTCCGGCCCCCTGCTGGACCGTATCGACCTCTTTGTTCAGGTGGATGCCCTGAATTTTGAGGAGCTGTCCCAGCGGGAGCAGGCAGAGCCATCCTCCGCGATCAAGGCCCGGGTGGACCGGGCCAGAGCGGTACAGACCCGCCGAAGCGGCTCCCCCTGCAATTCCCAGCTGGGCCGGGTGGAGCTGGACCGCTTCTGTGCCCTGGATGAAGACTGCCAAAAGCTGATGCGGGGAGCCTTCGACCGCCTTGGGCTCACCGCCCGGAGCTATGACCGAATCCTGCGGGTGGCCCGGACCATCGCCGATCTGGAGAGAAGCGAGGCCATCCAGCCCCCACACTTGGCCGAGGCCCTGCAGTTCCGCCCACCGGAGTACCTGCGGCGGTGAGGTAAAACCAGGGCGTTCCCCCGATTACTTGGAAATTTATGGAGGAATATACCATGAAATTAAAAAATCCCATGCTGGTGGTCAGGGACATTGATCAGTCTGTGGAATTTTATAACAGGGTGTTTGGGCTCCATGTAATTATGGATTTTGGCGCGAATAAGACCTTAACAGGCGGTCTGGCCCTCCAGACCGCGGAGACCTATCAGGAATTTATCGGAGACAGGGCCATCTCCTTCGGCGGCAACAGCTTCGAGCTCTACTTTGAAGAAGATGATTTTGACCAGTTTGCTGACCGGCTCAAGGGGTTCCAGGTGGACTATGTACACCCCGTCAAGGAGCATAGGTGGGGACAGCGCGTGGTCCGCTTCTATGACCCTGACCGGCATATCATTGAGGTCGGGGAAAATATGAAGGCGGTCTGCAGGCGCTTTCTGGCCAGTGGGATGACGCCAGACCAGGTCGCTGTCCGAATGGACGTACCTATGAAATTCGTAAACGCCTGCCTGCGGTGATCCTACATACCGATGCTCCCCCTTGTCCCCCGGAAAAAAATCTGCTATGATGGTTTAATCACCAGTGTTCAACAGGAAAGGAACCGACCAAATATGAATGAAATGATTTTGCTCAAGCTGGGCGAGCTGGTCCTAAAGGGCCTGAACCGCCGCAGCTTTGAGGATAAGCTCCAGGCCAATATCCACCGCCGCTTAAACGGCCTGGGCCAGTTCCGGGTATATACCCGCCAGTCCACCACCTATGTGGAGCCTATGAATGCGGACTGCGACATGGACGGGGCCTGGGAGGCCATGAAAAAAGTCTTTGGAGTCGTGGGGCTGTCCCGGGCCCGCTCCTGTGAGAAGGACAAGGACGCCATCCTGGCCGCCTGCCGGGAGTATCTGGACAGCCAGCTCCGCTCCGCCAGGACCTTCAAGGTGGAGACCAAGCGGGCGGACAAGACCTTTCCCATGACCTCTATCCAGGTAAGCCAGTATGTGGGCGGTGAGCTCCATGAGGCCTATGACAATCTGGAAGTGGACGTCCATCACCCGGAGCTGACCGTCTATGTGGAGATTCGGGACTACGCCGCCTTCGTCCACGCCGACCCGGAGCCAGGCGCGGGCGGCCTGCCGGTAGGCATCAACGGCAGAGCGGTATCCCTGCTGTCCGGCGGCATTGACTCGCCAGTGGCCTCCTGGATGATTGCCAAGCGGGGCGTCGCACTGGAGATGGTCCACTTCTTCTCCTACCCCTATACCTCCCCGGAGGCCAAGGAGAAGGTGCTGGAGCTGGCCCGGCTGCTCACTCCCTGGTGCGGGCGGCTCACGGTCCATGTGGTCCCCTTCACCGCCATCCAGGAGGAGCTGCGCCGCTCCTGCCCGGAGGAGCTGTTCACCATCATCATGCGCCGGTTCATGATGCGCATCTCCCAGGAGGTGGCCAAACGGTGCGGCGCCAAGGCCCTGGTCACTGGTGAGTGTCTGGGCCAGGTGGCCAGCCAGACCATGGAGGCGATGAACGTCACGGGGGCTGTGGCCGCCCTGCCTGTTCTGCGGCCAGTCGTGGGGCTGGACAAGGAGGAGATTGTCCAGATCGCCCGGAAGATCGGCACCTTTGAGACCTCCATCCTGCCCTACGAGGACTGCTGCACCGTTTTTACTCCCCGGCACCCCCGGCTCCGCCCCATTCTCACCGAGGTGGAGGCGGCGGAGGAAAAGCTGGACGTCGACGCCATGGTCCAGGCGGCGGTGGAGGGCATTGAGCGCGTCCAAGTCTGATGGAAAGAGGGAAAGGAGCACGGTCAGCCATGACGATCCGACTTGCTGTCCCTGGAGATGCTCTGGCTCTGTTGGAGATTTACCGTCAGTATATTCAGACCCCCATTACCTTTGAATATGAGCTGCCCACCTTGGAGGAATTTACCCGGCGCATTTCCGATGCGTTGAAACAATACCCCTATCTGGTGCTGGAGGACCAGGGCAGGCTGTTGGGCTACACCTACGCCCATCCAGAGCGTGAGTGGAAGGCCTATCAGTGGAACGCGGAGCTGTCCATCTATTTGGCCCCTGCCGCTGTTGGAAAGGGCTATGGCAGACGGCTGTACCAAGCTCTGCTGGACCTTTTGTCCCTTCAGGGCGTCCGTACCGTATACGGGGTTGTGACCTCTCCGAACCCGGCCAGCGAGGCCCTCCAAAAATCCCTGGGCTTCCGGCTGATTGGCGTACATAAAAATACCGGCTACAAGGCTGGTCAGTGGCGAGACGTGCTGTGGTTTGAGAAGAGTCTGGCTCCCTACGACGCGGACCCCCAGCCTGTCCTCCCTTTCTGCCAGCTTGACCAGCAGCAGGTAGATCGGGTGCTGGCCGCTTACGGTCACGAGGATACACCGGCATAGCCGGTGGATCTTTTTGTATACAAAAAGGCAGGACCGCTTCAGCGGTCCTGCCTTTTAACGTAAAATTGCTTACTTCAAGTTGAAGAATGCCTTCATGCCGGGGTACTCGGCGATGTCGCCCAGCACCCAATATGCGCCCGGCGCACATTGGGGACCCGAAGGCTTAAAATGCTCGGCGGAAATAAATTCCGCCTGCGCCAAGGTTTTCGCCTTTGCGAAAACGCTTGTACGCGCTGCGCGCGCCCCATCTGCGATGGGGCCCCAAGGAGCTGGGCGACGGGAAAAGCAAAGCCGCCCGTTGGGCGGCTTTGCTCGGAAGCTTGGAAGCTTACTTCAGATTGAAGAAGGCCTTCATGCCGGGGTACTCGGCGATGTCGCCCAGCTCCTCCTCAATGCGCAGGAGCTGGTTGTACTTGGCCACGCGGTCGGTGCGGCTGGGGGCGCCGGTCTTGATCTGGCCGGCGTTGAGGGCCACGGCGATGTCGGCGATAGTGGCGTCCTCGGTCTCGCCGGAGCGGTGGGACACGATGGCGGTGTAGCCGGCCCGGTTGGCCATCTGGATGGCATCCAAAGTCTCGGTCAGGGTGCCGATCTGGTTGACCTTGATGAGGATGGCGTTGCCCACCTTCTTCTCAATGCCGGTGGACAGGCGCTCCACGTTGGTGACGAACAGGTCGTCGCCCACCAGCTGGAC
>CDZJ01004077.1_pt1 | contig 8356 bp, 6 predicted proteins | sample 557391 | NCBI WGS metagenome assembly CDZJ01 (sample SAMEA3182111, study PRJEB8094) | gut metagenome | biome: human; feature: gut; material: Stool; isolation source: human stools | place: Canada | collected 2013-05-07 | reverse complement strand
AACATGGGCAGCTCCTTTCAATCGTTTTTTTTAATTTAACCGTTCAAAAATTAACTTGCAATAAAAAAATCCCGGACAAACGGCCGCAGCACGATAAGCCGAAAAGCCAAGTCCTCCGGCAGCTTTTCATTCCGCCCTTCGGGCTGCAAATTTTTGCGGCAACCGAATAGTTTTACGACACTCCCGAGCCCGGCACAAAATGCATTTTATCTTACTGATAAGTATAGTTGTGCTTGACATTCGCCTCAAAATGCAGGAAGTTATACGCAGTTCATTTTATAAATTAATTAGGAGAAAAAAATGAGTGCTATTGTTGATATTCATGCCAGAGAAATCTTGGACTCTCGCGGCAATCCGACCGTTGAAGCCGACGTTGTTCTGCAGTCCGGCGCTTTCGGCCGCGCTGCCGTTCCGTCCGGCGCTTCTACCGGCGTTCATGAAGCTGTCGAACTGCGTGACGGCGACAAGAAACGTTATGGCGGCAAAGGCGTTGAAAAAGCCGTTAACAATGTTAACGAAGAAATTTATGACGCTTTGGCCGGTTTGGATGCCGAAGACCAGATTGCCATCGACCAGGCCATGATTGACCTGGACGGCACCGAAAATAAAGGCCGTCTGGGCGCCAATGCCATTTTGGCCGTTTCCCTGGCCGTTGCCAAAGCCCAGGCCGAAGAAGCCGGCTTGCCGCTGTACCGCTATCTGGGCGGCACCATGGCCCGCACTCTGCCGGTTCCGATGATGAACATCGTTAACGGCGGCCAGCATGCCGACAACCCGATTGACATTCAGGAATTCATGATTATGCCGGTTTCCGCTTCTTCAATCAAAGAAGCCGTTCGTATGGGCGCCGAAATTTTCCATACTCTGAAAAAGAACCTGAAAGCAGCCGGCCACAACACCAACGTCGGCGACGAAGGCGGTTTCGCTCCGAATCTGCAGTCTGCCGAAGAAGCTCTGACTTTCATTGTCAACTCCATTAAAGATGCCGGTTTCAAGCCGGGTGAAGACGTTGTTCTGGCTATTGACGCCGCTTCTTCCGAATTTTATGAAAACGGCAAATACGAGATGAAAGGTGAAGGCAAATCTTACACCAACGCTCAGATGGTTGAATTCTATAAAGACCTCTGCAACCGTTTCCCGATTTTCTCCATTGAAGACGGTATGGCCGAAGATGACTGGGAAGGCTGGAAGATGCTGACCGATGCCATCGGCGACAAAGTTCAGCTGGTCGGCGACGATTTGTTCGTTACCAACCCGAAACGCTTGGCAATGGGTATTGAAAAAGGCGTAGCCAACTCTATTCTGGTTAAGGTTAACCAAATCGGTTCTCTGACCGAAACCATGAAAGCTGTTGACTTGGCTCAGCGCAACAAATACACCGCTGTTTTGTCTCACCGTTCCGGTGAAACCGAAGACACCACGATTGCCGATATCGCCGTTGCCACCAACTGCGGTCAGATTAAAACCGGTTCGATGTCTCGTACCGACCGTATGGCCAAATACAACCAGCTCATTCGTATTGAAGAAGAACTGGGCGATATGGCGGTTTATGCCGGTAAGTCTATTTTGAAAAAGTAATTTTTCATTATAAAAAAATCCCCCGCAGCGACCGTTACGGGGGATTTTTTTAAGATATAAGCGAAAGGCGGGGAAATGATTATTAAAATTTTAGGTTCAGGCTCGGCTTACGGTTTGCCGATGTGCTTTAACCACTGGGGTGAAATTAAAGACCGCACTCACCCGTATAACCAACGATCCAGATTTTCGGTTTATCTGGAAGACGACGGCCATAAAATTTTAATTGACATGGGGCCGGAATTTCGTCTGCAAACGCTTGCCAATAATATTACCGACATCGACGGCGTTTTCTTAACTCACGGACATTATGACCATATCGCCGGCGTACCTGAATTGTTCAGAGCGGCAGCATTGCTCGGAAAGCAGATTAACGTCTATGCCGCGGAAGAAACCCTGGCCGAACTGAAACGCTGCTACGGGTATATGTTCGGAACCTATCAGGAAAACGGTAAAGACCGTATTCGCTGGCTTGAAATAAAAAACGGCAATAATCTGATTGAAAATATGGACTGGACCTGTTTTGAACTGCCGCATAACCGGATTCACAGCTGGGGATTTCGCTATAAAAACTTTGCCTTGGTAACCGACTACGATAATCTTACGCAACAAGTCCTGGACTGCCTGCATGGACTGGACCTGCTGCTTTTGGAATGCAACAACGGAATGCAGCAGGTGCGCAACGGACATAGCAATTGGATAAAAATACAGCCTTATCTGGAGCAATTACAGCCTCAAAAAACCATTTTGACGCATCTTTCGGCAAAAGTTGATTATGAGAGTTTTAAATCCCTGCTGCCGCCGCAGGTTGACTTGGCTTATGACGGTATGGAGATTAAATTGTAAATCGGGGCGGTTTATCCGCCCCTTTTGCTAATTTCTCCTTGTCTTTATTGCATCTCCGGAAACTTCCCAACCCGCATTTCCATAAATATACGGAATATACCAATACCAACTCTTTAATGTGACATCTGTCATAATATCCGTATCTGTTTTATCAAAAGCATCATTGAGAGCATTTGTAATACTAGGTACTCCTGTCGGAATAAATATAATGATATGCTCCATATTCTCTCCTGTAACTCCTTTAATTCTTTCACTCTTTCCAAGGTCAAAATTTTTGATGTCTACAATTTTATTACTCATCACTGTAAAACTACCATGAGTCACCGTACAAGCGGACAGCATCAAAGCTAAAGCTAAGATAATATTTTTCATGATTATTCTCCTTCTCTGGTTTTGACAACATCACCTTTAATTTCAATGCCGGTCTGCCCAATGAGGAACCACCAATTTGTGACATATACGGAAGCATCAACCATCAAGTCTCCGTTCCCTTTCTGCAGAGCATCATTTAATGCGCCTTTAATTGTTGGCTGTCCAAATGGAATAAATAAGAAAACAAATTTTTTGTCTTCTCCTATGACATTTTTACTTTGGGGAAGTTTATCTATATCAACTTTGTTAAGGTTGACATTTTTACTAGAAACCATAGAAAAATCAGTTATATGGGTACTGCATCCACTTATATATAAAACAGAAATCAGCAGCATTATTACACGTTTCATTAGAACATCCTTACGTTAGTCGTTAAAACAAAACCCACCATAAAAAGGTGGGCGGATGTTCGAAAACCGTGCATTATCAAACGGCTCGGCTTATTCAGCGCATAGCCTTATTTAGCCGACATCCGTCCAAGACAGAAATCGGCATAATGATTTAAGTCGTTATGCTACGACTGATAATGCAAAAGGGTTTTCGACGCCCTGGATATGCAAAAGCATATCTGCTTAGAGATTATAGGGGAAATATAAAAATGTAAAGGACTAAAAGCAGTCCCCTTTTTAACTTTATTTATTTTAGGCTTCGACTATAAAATATATGGCCTTAAATCCTAGACAATCATGATTTTATTACAAAACTAACAGCGTTGCATCGCTTGCAGTAACATCATTCTTTCGGCGCTGAAATTCTGTGGCCGGCGGATAACCGTCTGCCGGGCAGGACGGGTTCGCAAACTTCGTATCAAGGCAATATCATCTGCCGCCGTTCGGGGATTGTCTTCCGTACTGTTTTTTCGGGCTGCTATTTTTGCTCTGATTTCCTGCAGGCGTTGGTGCCCGGATATCATATTATTTTTGAACTCCTCCGCAACCGTTTCCGGCAATACAGTATCGGCTTGCGTATTCGTATTTTCCGTCTGTGTTTCGGGCCGTACCGTTGTTTCGGTGATATTTTCCATATTTATTTCCGCTGCTGCGACGATATTTTCTTCCGTCACTGCCGGAGCTGCTGTTTCCCGATTATCGGCAGCGTTGGTTACCGGTGAAACAGACGGCTTATTTTCCGTTTCATTCTGTCGCAATTCGTTATTCAGCTTTTCACCGTATTTATTTACATCATCGGCAATCCGTCCGACCTTGGTATCACTGACGGCATCTTTGCCGATAATTACCGCAGCACCAATCAATCCGTCCACATTGGGCTCTTTGGCTATACTACCGACAGCGCCGGAAACGGTATGAACCGTTTTAGCGGCATTTTGTAATTTTTTTTGCAGTTTTCCGGTTTTACCATCCCAGCCAATCAGTTCAACGGCGCCGTTAATCAGGATTTCTCTCCTTTCTTTTTTATCATCGGCTTTGATAGCCTTATATGTCGTTTTGGCCACGACTAAAGTTTTTTCCAGTATCTTTTCAATAACATAAACACCGGGACCAACAACTTTCATCAGACATTTGCAAACAAATATTCCGGCTTTGCAAGCCAGTTTGACGGCCTGAACAATCCTCTTAAAAACATTTTTGCGCTTTGTCTTTTTATCCGGCTTTTCAGGAGTTTCTTCGGCGTTTTTCTCCTTGTTTCTGCGCTTGAACACCTCTTTGACATCATTATATGCGCCCCGAACGCCGGTAACTTTCAGCACCGCATCCAAAACTTTTTTTCTTTTCTCTTTCGGCGTAACGTTTTCATCTTTTTTTACAATAACGGCAACGGTTTCATAGACATCCTCTACGCCTGCCACTTCGGTCACTGCCCTTAAAATCTGTTTTCCCCGATTGGGGCGGGAGCGGCTTTCATTTCCGTCATTTTCCGCTGGCACAGATGCCCCTTCCTGATCAGGATATTCGTGTGCAGCATCTTGCAACGGCATTTCATCTTCCTGATTAACCGTATTTTCGTCATTCTCCTGCATCAGCCTTCTCCCCGGAAACAATAATAAATCAGTTTTAATTCTAACAGAAAAACCATCCCTTAGCAAGTTTTGCTGTCAGAAACGTTTTTCCGAAACAAAATCCCCTGAAAAAATTTCAGGGGATTTTTGTATCAGAAGTTGGCAATACGCTGCAGGGCTTCTTCGATTTTGGCTTTGTTTTCCATTGCTTCGGCCTGTCGGCGTTTTTCTTCTTCGACCACTTTGGCAGGAGCGCGCTCGACAAAGCTCGGGTTGCTCAGTTTGCGGGCATAGCCTTCCAAATATTTGTTGAGATTGTCCAATTCCTTTTTCAAACGTTCTTTTTCGGCGGCAAAATCAACCACGCCTTTCAACGGCAGCAAGATGATGCCTTCGCGGAAAACGCCTGAAACCATATCTTTGCTGATTTCCTGTCCGGCGGCAAAACATTCCAGCTTGTCCAAACGCGCCAGAGAGCAGATAATCTGATTAAAGCTTTGCAGATTAGCACAGGACTGCGCGTTGCCGTCTTTCAGATAAACCGTCAATTTGGCACCGGCGGGAATATTCATTTCCGCCCGCAGTGAACGAATGGCGCTGATGAGCTCAATCGACCAGTCAACCTCGTCCATGGCCGCGGTATCAAAAGCCGCATCTTTCGGCCAGGCAAAATTAATCAGTTTGCATTTACGTTCATCGCAGGTGTTATTCCACAGTTCGGTGGTAATAAACGGCATAAACGGATGCAGAATAACCAAAATCCGGTCAAGAACCCAGGCAAAAGCAGCACGGGTTTCGGCTTTGGCCTTTTCGTCTTCGCCATACAAAATCGGCTTAATCATCTCAATATACCAGTCGCAGAAAGAGCCCCAGGTAAACTGGTAAACGGCATTGGCCGCTTCCGAAAAGCGGAAAGCGTTCAGATTATCGGTTACCTCTTTGGTCGCCTGTTTGGCTTTGGCAATAATCCACCGGTTGACCGCCAGCTCTGCCTTAGTTTCATCAAAATCCGAGCGCAGTCTGCATTCGTTCATTTCACCGAAGCGGGCGGCATTCCATAATTTGGTAGCAAAATTGCGATAACCGGCAATGCGGGCTTCCGACATATTGATATCGCGCCCCTGAGTTTCCATGGCGGCCATGAAGAAACGCAGCGCATCGGCACCGTATTGCTCAACCAGAATCATCGGATCAATGGTGTTGCCTTTGGACTTGGACATTTTCTGGCCTTTTTCGTCGCGAACCAGACCATGAATGTAGCATTTGCGGAACGGTACCTTCTTCATCATGTACATGCTCATCATCATCATACGGGCAACCCAGAAGAAAATGATGTCAAAGCCGGTTACCAGCACAGATGTCGGATAGAACGTATCCAGATAGTCGCTTTTATCCGGCCAGCCGAGAGTTGAAAAGGCCCACAGCCCGGAAGAAAACCAGGTATCAAGAACATCAGTTTCACGGGTCAGCTCAACGTGTTTGCCATAATGTTTGTCTGCGGCAGCCTGAGCTTCTTCAACATTTTCTTCACAGAAGATTTCGCCGTCCGGGCCGTACCAAATCGGCATCTGGTGTCCCCACCACAGCTGACGGGAAATGCACCAAGGCTGGATATTGCGCATCCATTCAAAATAGGTTTTTTCGTATGACTTCGGCACAAATTCCATATCGCCGTTTTCAACCGCTTCAATCGCTTTAACCGCCAGTTTCGGTGCGTCAACAAACCATTGGTCGGTCATCAGAGGCTCAATAACCACGCCGGAACGATCACCGTAAGGAATAACCATCGGGTGGTCTTCAATCTTTTCCATCAGGCCGAGTTCTTCCAGCTTTTCAATGGTTTTCCGGCGCGCCGTCTGCGTATCCATCCCCGGGAAAGGCGTATTTTCATTGAGGGTGGCATCCTCGTTCAAAATATTAATCATCGGCAGGTTGTGGCGCTTGCCGACTTCAAAGTCGTTAAAGTCATGCGCCGGAGTAATCTTAACCGCACCGGTTCCCTTTTCAGGATCGGCATGGTCATCGGCGACAATCGGTATCGGACGATTGACAATCGGCAAAATCGCATTTTTACCAATCAGATGTTTCAGTTTTTCATTGTCTTTGGAAACGGCTACCGCGGTATCGCCGAACATGGTTTCGGGACGGGTGGTGGCAATGTGTATGAATTCGCCCGGTTCGTTTTCAATCGGATATTTGTAGTAATACATTTTGCCGACGGTTTCTTTCTGAACAACTTCCAAATCGGAAACGGCAGTCATAAATTTGGAATCCCAGTTGACCAGTTTTTTGGCTTTGTAAATCAGGCCGTCTTTATACATATTGACAAAGATTTTGCGAACCGCGCGGCTTAAGCCTTCATCCATGGTAAAACGTTCGCGCGACCAATCGCAAGACGCACCCAAACGGCGCAGCTGTTTGCAAATTGTGCCGCCGGACTGTTCTTTCCATTTCCAAACGGTTTCAATAAATTTTTCACGTCCCAAATCATGGCGGGAAACACCTTCTTTGGCCAGATTGCGCTCAACCACCATCTGGGTTGCGATACCGGCGTGGTCAGTTCCCGGCTGCCAGAGAACTTTTTTGCCCTGCATACGGTTATAGCGCACTAAAATATCCTGCAACGTATCGTCAAGCGCATGGCCGAGGTGCAGAACACCGGTAACGTTCGGCGGCGGAATGACAATCGAAAAAGCCTCGGAAGAAGAGCGCATATCGGGCTGAAAATCACCGCTGTTTTCCCAATCGGCGTAAATTTTTTCCTCAAAATCTTTAGGGGTATAGTTTTTCTCTAACATTTTTTATCCTTAAACTTTATATTCAGTTTATAATTGCTTGTTTCTTAACATTAAAATTCGTTTCTGTAAACCGCAAAATGCTCTCAAAAATCAATTTGAGAGCACAAATGTGATGAGACCGGTTCCGGAACAGCCGTTATGAACCGACCTTTGCCATCACTCGTTCAATTTCTTTGGAAACAACGGCTTCAACGATTGCCGGCAGGTTTGCATCCAGCCAGGCCTGGGTTTGGGCGGCCACGGCTTCGCGCGCATAGCTTTCAAAATTAACATCCATCTGCTGGGTCACCTGACGGACAACAGCTTCACGCACCAGTTCGGAAATGCTCGGAGATGCCGACTTAACCGGTTCCGGACGGGATTCCGTTTCCGAAACATCAGCCGTTTGCGGCAGTTCAGCCGCTTTTTTCTCGGCAAAAAGCTTGGCAAAATTGCTGATAATATTTGCTGAAACATCAGCCGCATCTTCGCTTGGGGCGGCAGGTGCTTCGACAGGCGTTTCGGTTTCTCTCTCGGCTTCAACGGTTTCAATAACCGGTTCGGACGGAACATCCTGAATATTGTCCGTCGGTTCAACCGCTTCAGGTTCGGAAGAAGGACTTTCGTTATATTCCGGTTCCGTCGGTTTGGTTTCTTCAACCTGAGCATGGAAATCCAAAATCTCGTTCAGCGTTGCATCGTCAATAACGCTTTCCTCTTCAGGTTCTGCCGGCAGCTCTTCGCTCTGCGGCATGCTCGCCATAACGCGGCTGGGGTCGATTTCGGGTGCGGCCGAGTGTTCGGGTTCATAAATCGGTTCGGCGTCAAC
>CDZJ01028188.1_pt1 | contig 8500 bp, 11 predicted proteins | sample 557391 | NCBI WGS metagenome assembly CDZJ01 (sample SAMEA3182111, study PRJEB8094) | gut metagenome | biome: human; feature: gut; material: Stool; isolation source: human stools | place: Canada | collected 2013-05-07 | reverse complement strand
GCCAACAACCTCAACCAAGTGGCGATCCATGTGAACACCTACGGCGGCATTTACCCCGACGAGATCAAGGCCCTGCAACGGGACTATGCTGACCTTTGGGGGCCGCTTTCGCAGCTAATCCGAAAATTATCCGAAGTAATAAACCTATAAAAAGTGCCGGGATGACAATCGGATTTGTCTCCCGGCACTTTTCTTTTTTAGCCCGCTGAATGCCGTGCTTTGTACGCACGAATGATTTCCCGATAAGATTTCATTTTTTCATCTTTCGGATTAATAAAAAGGGCATATTCTATTTTTCCTATAAGGTGGTCTAAATAATTGGATTGGGTTGCCCCAATGTGTGCTAAATGATCATCGAGACCAAATTGTTGGATATAGTGGACTTCTTGGCGTATTTTCATTCGATACTCTCTTGGCAGTTGTTGCTTTTCATTGACAACGATACCAGTTGTTTTCTGCCGATCTCCGCTACGCATAACTTTCAATTTTTGAGGATTGCGCCGTAGGTTGAGATATTTGAGTTCTTTGTCCACAAGATAGAGCAACGCAGCAATATCAAAATCACCTGAAAAAGTTAAATCGTCGGCATACCGAGTGTACCTTATATTGTGGGAAACACAATGATTACTAATATTGTTGTCAAATTGGAGCATAACCAAGTTGGATAGGTATGCACTTGTAGGGGCACCTTGCGGAAGAGATTCCCTCAAACAGCATAATCTCGTCAAGATAACTGCTGTGGGCAAATTATATCCCATTGAAAGAAATACACTAAGGATATATCCGCTCTTAATAGAAGGGAAAAAATTTTTCAAATCAACCGCCAAAACAATCTTTTGATTCCGATGAAAACGGGAATTATCCTTAATAGAAATATTGGGAACGTATGCTTTTGCAAACCTACTACATGACACTTTATAAAGGATCTCTTTCAAAATCCATGATTGCACTTTTTTGAGGTCGGGTAGAGGCTCATCAATTCTTCTCTTTTTTCCGTTCCGCTTCTGGATGTAAAATGTCCGATAGAAGAACTCTGGAGCATTTGACATCCTATGAAGGTACTCATTATCAATACCAAGTAACAGTGCCAAATGCGTTTGGTCAAAAATTATTGGAAGATTCTTTGAGGACAAAATTTTGGCATACGAAAGCCATTTTTCGATTTTTTCTTGTGAAGTACCTTTTTCCTCTGCAAGTTTTCTGAATTTCTGTTCATAAATATCCCAACGCATTTGATCACCTCCCTCTGGTATATAGTAAACATACTGCTCTGGAATGATACTAGTTCTTATCCTCACAGACAAAACAATCGCTTGTTTTGTCTGTGCGCCATCCACAAATTCCATTTGTGGTGGCTGCAATGAAATTGTGGAGAAGTCACTCCTGTGCACTTATACACAATTTCATTGCTGGGCTAGAAAATCAGTTCATTCATAGCGCAAAGACATCTTCGCACCAACACCCGAAAGTGTAAAGGCTATCATCCCAGAGCAGCATGAATTACTCTTTTGGAATATAAATAAATGTCGAGCTGACAGGTTTGTGCCACATTTCATTACGAGGCAAAATCCATTTAGAATACTGCTTAACACTATTGTTGGCTTCAAATCCAGAAAGAAAAGCTTCTCCAATCGGTGTAATGGATGTTTTACCAGTTCCATCTGTGGAAATGTATTGCTTTTCTTTTAGCGTATCAAGAAAATATGTGACTTGTCCAAATTCGTATCCTTCATAAATAAGTTCCCATACATTCCCGTTATGCTTCATTATTTTTAGAAGTTGGTAAGTAAGCTGTTCGTCCATAACTAATCCCTCGGAAACGGTGCAGGTTTTGACCTGTTCTTTGTTTTCCAAAATACAGGAAACGTATTATTAGGCGTTCTGATTAACGAGATCAGAGCTTCGCTTTGGTTGTAGCCCAAGCGATCCTCGGAATCGACTTTGAGTTTATCTTCAATTACGTTCATTATCGCGAGATAATCTTTCCGTTGTTCATCGGAATAAAAGTCACTAATCCCTCTTGTAAACTTGTAATACGAATATGTTGCGACCCCTGTTTCCTGTAATATATGCTTAATTCCAAGCTCTTGAGCCGCAATCGATAATATGACTATTTGCTTTGGATCAATTTTGAAGGTGTCTACAATCCATGTTACAGCGCCCACTGCTGTTTCGCCTGATCCAATGAAATCGTCAACGAGAATAACCATTTCGTCAGTTTTGAGATTGCGTACCCATGACGCTTTTTCAATATCACAGTATACTAAGTTTTTTCCGACAAATAGAGGATTATACTTTACCAATTCGTCCCGAAAATAATACCATACAAAGCTGGAACTCTTTGTTCGACTAAAGTCTTGTGGTGCAACTAGTGGCAAGATAAAAAATTTTTTTGCCGTTGAGAAAACTGCATTTCTTTCATCATGTATGCGATTTAACAGTTTGATAATGAGTTGCAGATACTCGCTGCCACTAATATCAGTAAAACGCCGAGTAAGCTCAATTACCAACTGCTGTTCTTTGGTATCTAGAATACTGAGTCGCTCACAAAAACGATTAAAGCGACTTTCCATGCCGGAAGGGCCATTTGGTATTTCCCATCCATTTGCTTTGAAAACATCAACAAGATTTAGAAAAATGCTAGCCGATAGCCGCAAGTCTTTATTCACTTACAACCACCGACCTTTATCTATAATAATACTTATATCATATATTACAGCAAAAAATAGAATTTGTCCACCTAGCTTATGTGCTATTGACATCCTTGTGCCCCAATTTTTTCAGAGGTACAATTATCATAGAAGCACAAACCAAGCGGATTTTACGGGAGGTAGCTGATATGATCGTTCTCAAAATCCTTGCCGCCCCCTTTGTGGTGGCGCTAACCCTGCTCGTTGCTATCGTGTCGTTCCTGTATTGCGTGGCTTCGGCCCTGCGTCATATAGGCTGCGTGGTGCTGACCCTGCTGGCCCTTGTCCTGTTCATCGGCGGCCAAACGCTGGGCGGCGTGGTGTTCCTTGTACTGGCGTTTCTCGTTTCGCCCTTTGGCATCCCAGCCATCGCTGATTGGTTCATGGACAGGCTCTACTCGCTGAAATACTCCTTACAGGATTTCATCACAGGCTAATACTTTGGGACAACTTGTCCCAAAGTCCGAGCGGCGGCTGGTAACAGCCGCCGTTTGTCATATTGAAAGGAGGGCTGCCTACGGCCACAACCTATTTCAAAAAGCACAAGATCAGCAAGGGGGAAACCGTTGCCCAATCCTTGAAAGAGCGGTTTGACTATGGGCAGAACCCGGACAAGACGCAGTGCGGCGAATTGATTTCCTCCTATGAGTGCGACTACATGACTGCCGATGCGGAGTTTCTGCTCTCCAAGGCCAAGTACAAGGCCGCCACGGGCCGGGAACAGCGGCGGGATGCCGATGTGCTGTGCTATCAGATCCGCCAGTCATTCAAGCCGGGCGAGATCACCCCGGAGGAGGCAAACCGGGTGGGCTACGAAACGGCGATGCGCTGGACAAAGGGCAAGTACGCCTTTTTCGTTGCCACCCACACTGACCGCCAGCACATTCATAACCACATCTACTACAACTCCACTTCGCTGGATTGCTCCCACAAGTTCCGGGATTTCATCGGCTCGGCCCGGGCGGTGCGGCGGCTCTCTGACCGGGTGTGTCTGGAAAATGACCTGTCCGTGATTACCAGCCCCAAGCTCCATAGCAAGGGCCGCTTTCTTCATTACGGAGCATGGTTGGGGACGGAGCGCCAGCCCTCCTACAAGGAACGGCTACGGGCGGCCATCTGCGATGCCCTCGCCAAAGGCCCGGACAGTTTTGACACCTTTTTTCGGCTCATGGAGGAGTCCGGCTATGCGGTCAAGCGGGGGCGTGGCGGTGCGATCTCATTCCTTGTGCCGGGGCAGCAGCGGGCCACCCGGCTCCGCTCGTCTACCCTCGGGGAAGGCTTTGATCCCGGGGACATCCGGGATGTAATTGCGGGCAAGCGTCCCTTGCCGAAGCTGGATGCTCCGGCCCCCGCTGCGCCCAGGCGTGTTGATCTGATCGTGGATATACAGGAGCGTCTGCGCTCCGGGAAAGGCCCGGCCTATGAGCGGTGGGCCAAGGTGTATAACCTCAAACAGATGGCTGCTGCGCTGCAATTTATGCAGGAGCATCAGATCAGCGAATATAGCCAGCTCACCACCGAGGCCGAGGCTACGTCCGCCCGTTTCCATGCGCTGGCGGAGCAGCTCCGACAGACGGAGGCTGACCTTGCCTATACTTCCGAGCTCATGGGGGCCGTGGTACAATACGCCAAGACCCGGCCCGTGTTCGACGAGTATAAGGCGGCTAAGTATAGCAAGAGATTTCTGGCCCAGCACGAGGCGGAGCTGGCGGACTACCGGGCCGTCAAGGCCGCTTTGAACGATCTGCTGGACGAGGCCAAACTGCCCAAGATGGCCCAATTAAAAGAAAAGCGCCGCAAGCTGGCGGCGGAGAAAAAGGCCCTGTACGCCAAGTACTGGGCCGCCCAACAGGAAATGCGGCAGGCCGTGGCGATCAAGACCAACATTGACTATCTGCTGGGCGTGACGGACGGGCGCAAGAATAAGGAACAGGAGCGGTAGCGACGGTGACGCAGACAATTTACTTTGGGACAAAATGTCCCGAAGTCCCGGGTTTGGGGAGGCTCCCCAACAAGCGTTTTTGCGGCCCCCTCGGGCCGCAAAAATAGCAAGTGTGGCCACACTTGCCCTGCTTGCCGTTAGGGCGCTGCTCCCAAAACAGCGTAAAAAACGGAGGTGCGTGTTTCTTTTACGCATCCTCCGTTTCACGGGCTCTTTTTAGTCCCTCTGCGGTATGTTTCATTACAGTCAGCTCTTTTTCGTCCATTGAATTGAGCATGACATCAATCTGTTTCCGGCAGGTACTCTCTCCGTTGAGCTTGTCCGGGAAAAAGAATTGATCCACGGAAATCTCCAGCAGGGTGACGAGCTGATAGAAAGTATCAAAGCTGGGGTATTGCCCCCGGTTCTCGATATACATGATAGAGCGTGGGGTGCGGTTCACAAGCTGGGCCAAGTATTCCTGCGTCCAGCCTTTTTCCTCCCGCTTGCGCTTGATCTCACGGCCCAAGGCGTGAAAATCAAGGTGTTTGTCATATTGGTACATTCTCATATCACCCTATATTATTCTACATTTCGGGTGAGACTATGAGAACGAAATATAATTTTATTTTCAGTAGTGTTTTATTTCATATTTCACAAGAAAGCCTTACTCTTATATTTGGCGAGCATTTGTTGTGTAACTGTGATTTCCGTTTCAACAATAAGCGCATTGTGCTGCACATTCCCGATGACATAATAAGGAACATCCTTTTCCGTTTCCAATTCTTCTATTTGCTTTGTAAGCCCTTCACTATTCTTTTTCAAATACTCAAGGCGTTCTTCCAGACACTTTATTGCTTTGTCCACTCCAATACTTTCGGCAAAAAAGCTCGCAATCATAAATGGAATAAGATCATAATCAAAATGAGTAAGGAAAAATTTAATAGCGGTACTCCATTCTTTCGTACCAGCATCGGTTAGCGAGTAAACTGTTTTATCCGGCATATTTCCATCTTTTTGCACTCTGCCAGTAATGTATTGTTTTTTTTCTAAGGATTTAAGCGTCGCATAAACTGTGGAGTCTGCAATATCATACCAATCTTTTAATTGAAAGCGTGATAGCATTTTGATAAGTTCATACGCATTAACCGGATGTTTTTGGATAATCCCTAAAATAATGGTTGCCGTTTTTGTAAGCATAGATTTACTCCCTTGACATTGGTATTCATTTGTAGTACTCTATATATAGAGTACTACAATCATGTATTGATTTTAGTATATCAGCAAAAGCAAGGAATGTAAAGGGGGAAAACTATGCCACAATTAAACAAAGGCGGGAAGTATGTATTTGGATGGTCGGTAATAGGAGCAGAAGGGACAATACATTTTCCGACAATGGCGCTATCTGAATACAATTTGACCAGTGACCCGGAGATCATTATTTTTACTGGAAGTAAAATAACAGGTGGTTTTTGTGTCACAAATCAAAGAATGCTATCATCTTCAAAATTAAAGCACATTATAGACGATTTACCAGAATTGACGGGGACACATTCAATCAATGCTGGCCAGTTTATTCCATACAAGGGGAGAAACTATGCGTGGCTTCCATTATCCAAAGAAGGAACAGTACAGTTACCAAAACAAACTCTGAAATTTCTTAATATTAATACAGGTGATCGATTGATGTCTATTCGTAGTAGTGACATCGCTTTTACAATGGGGGCTAAAGGGCCCCTTATTGAAAAAGGAATAAAGTATCCTGGACAGATAGAAGTATTTTGACTTTTTCCAAACCCCATACAAGATTTGTCGCCCAACGGGATAATAAAAAAACCGTTGTTTCGGCGGCTGAGTATCCATGCGCCAAAACAAAATACAGTAGCCTTGCGGCGGTTTTGAAATAACAACTTCAAGCCGCCGTTTTCTTTTTCAAAAAATAAGAATACGGGGGGTGTGTTAAAGTCGCCCTTTTTTAAGGATACGGCGGTGTCCGGGAGGTATCGCTATGTCCTTTTTCGTTTTTCATCCCCCTAATCTGTCAAAAAAAGCCTGTCCGCCCAATGGGAGCAGTCTGGTGACGGATGCGAAATATGGCAGTACATAAATGAAAATGTAATTTTATGCGCTTGCGTGTCGTTGTGGCACACGGGCGCATTTTGTTTTATTCACTTCGGGACAAGTTGTCCCGAAGTAGGAAAAGGCAGCCCGGGGTGTCGCTCCCCGCCGCCCTCCGTTCAGATTGCCATTCACCCCCAACCATCTGAACGGAGGAATTACAAATGACAACCATCAATCTGAAAGACTTTTATCCGTGGTACACCAACGACGAATACATAGAGGTTTCCGAGGAAGTTGCCGACGAGCTCCGGGCAAGCAGGCTGTATGAGGCCGCCTATCAGCGGCGTGTTATCCGCAACAAGGCACAGTATTCCCTCGATTGCGAGGACGGGATCGAATACTCTGCCTGCGTTTCTGAGCCCACCCCGCAGGAGCTGCTGGAGCGCATGGAGCTGTTCTGCCACTTGTGTGCTGCGCTCAATTCTTTGCCCGAAACGCAGGGCCGTCGGGTGGATGCCTGCGTGATTCTCGGCAAGAGCTATTCCGAAGTAGCAAGGGCAGTGGGTGTCCATGAGAGTGCCGTGCGGCGCTCTGTGGAGCGGGGACTTGAGAAGATGAAACAGTATTTGAAAAAGTGTCTGTAAACCCGTCCGAATTGATCTGCCAGATGTCCTTGGTATATGAGAGGAGTTACATCCGATCAACAACTGAATAGCGGCGGCCCCGAGCCATAGAGCGGGGAGCCAGGCGGCGGGTGCGCTGTGACTTCTCTGGCAGGAGAACGAGCGAACAACACCAGCGCCGCAAGTGGGACAAGCCACCCCACGGCCACGATCCGCAAACGGACAAGCTGGCCGCTTGCCCCTCCGGGCCGCCGCCCCCTCGGGAGCGTCATGCTGAGTATTGCTGTCTTATGACGGGCCAAGGAAATGAGCGTGGCGCTCCCGAAACTTTTATCGAGGAGGAAACCAACATGAAGTATGATCCTGAACTGGCGGCCCTGCTTGCCCAGCCGTGGAGCAACAATGCCTGCCGGGGCTATGTCATCTACGCTATGGAAAACTGTGGGTTTTCTCCCACGGACATCCGGCGTGTGGTGGCAGAGCTCTATGAGGTCTTTGACATCCGTGGGCTGGAGGAGGCCCAGCAGCACTTTGAGAACAGCCCCTACTGACCTTGGGACAAGTTGTCCCAAAGTGGAGCAAGGCAAGAAGGCGGCACCGCCGAAGGTGCCGCCTTTCTGCGTTTCCCCACGGGACAAGGGGGACTGTCGGTCATTGTTTCGTATCGCTCTGGAAGGAGGCCCACATGGAAGATCCCGTACCCGTCAAGGAGGAATACACCTATCAAGTCGGCAAAATCCAATTCATTGTCACGCCCGTCTACAAGGACAAAGGCGAGTCCATGCGTGACATCCTGTTGAAGCTGATGCTGGCCGATCTGGAGCCAGCTTAACTGTTCCATCGACATCCTTAACACGGGCAGTCGGCAGAGGTATAATATACATAGATAAGAACCTCTTGCTTGATTGCAGGAAGGAGGATATTTTGAAACAGTCAAGCAAGAAAATCTCTACCGGCACAGCCGCTCTCTACTGCCGCCTGAGCCGTGACGATAACATGGACAGCGAGTCCAACAGCATCCAGAACCAAAAGAAAATTCTCCAGAAGGCCGCCAAGGATAAAGGCTACACGGACACTATCTTTTTCGTGGATGACGGTATTACCGGCACTACCATGAAACGCCCCGGCTTTCAGAAGATGATCGCCGCAATCGAGGCCGGGTACATCTCGGCGGTGTTCGTGAAAGACCTCTCCCGGCTGGGCCG
>CDZJ01015421.1_pt1 | contig 8753 bp, 8 predicted proteins | sample 557391 | NCBI WGS metagenome assembly CDZJ01 (sample SAMEA3182111, study PRJEB8094) | gut metagenome | biome: human; feature: gut; material: Stool; isolation source: human stools | place: Canada | collected 2013-05-07 | reverse complement strand
AAATGACAGAATCTGGGCGACTCTGCAAAAAAGCGCTGTCAAGAAATTTAATTGCAATGTTCTTGAAATGTTCTGTTGTAATTATTTTTTCGGGGCGATAGTATCCAAATCACTTTAGAGAAGTACCTCGCAAATTTTGATTTTCGAATCTTCCGAATATTATTAAACTTCCTCTTCGGAAAATTGGCATGACGGAGAGAAAACCCACCGGCAGAAAAACCGAACCGGGACTTGCGGAAAAGGCGCCTTAATGACAAAGAGGAACCCCGGAGGCAAGAGCGGGACAGTTTTTCGGAATGCGGATGCCGCGGCGAAATTTGCCGAAAGTATCGTCAGAGATATTTAAGGGCAAAAACCGAAGCACCCCGAAAAGCAGACGGGCGAAGTTTGATAAAGCAGGAAGGCAGATTTCAACAGGCAGAAGCCGAAACAAAAAACTTGTCAGGCAAATGCTCCGCGAAAGCTGACAGAAAATTAAAATTTAATTTTGTTCGGACCCGGGCAGTAAAAACTTTGGGGAAAGTTAAACCGGGAAAGAGCGAGATTTATTAGTTTGAAACATAATTTTTAGATGGGGAGATAAAATGGCTGAAGAAGCAACAACAATCAACAATTCTGTTCAAGATCAATGGGGACAGATTTGCAGCCAATTGAAAACTGAAGTAGGGGACACCGCCTTTGACAGCTGGCTTAAACCGCTGACTCCGGGTTCCTTTAATGACGGTGTCATGAATATCTGCGTGCCGACCCGTTTTATGCGCAACTGGGTTATTACCCACTATTCCGACCGAATCCACAAAATCTGGGAGAAGAAGAATCCCGAAATCAAAAGCGTTAATTTCGTGGTTCAGGCGGTTCAGGACGAAGCCAAAGGACTGTATAACCCCTCCTGCCGTTCTTTGCTGAAGAAAATTTCCTCCAGCCCGTCACCGTCCAATATCTATCAAAGCGGCATTAACTCCGTTCTGGCCAACAGCAATGATTTTCAGGCCGGAAACGACTCCCAGCAGTCGCTGTCGGTTCCCCTGAATCCGCAATATACTTTTGATAATTTTGTCGTCGGCAAGACCAACGAGTTTGCCTATGCCGCCGCCCGCAAGGTTGCCGAATCCCGCAACGTTTCTTTTAACCCCCTCTTTTTATATTCCGGCGTCGGTTTGGGCAAGACGCACCTGATGCATGCAATTGCATGGCACATTAAGCAGCAGGATCCGACCCGCAACATTGTTTATCTTTCTGCCGAAAAGTTTATGTATAAGTTTGTTCGCGCTCTGCGTTACAAAGACACAACGGCTTTCAAGGAACAGTTCCGTTCGGTTGACGTTCTGATGGTTGACGACGTTCAATTCATGGGCGGCAAAGACACCACGCAGGAAGAGTTTTTCTACACATTCAATTCCCTGATTGAAGAAGGACGCCAGATTATCATCTCCGCGGACAAATCTCCGGCAGATCTGGAAGGCATTGAGACCCGTTTGAAATCCCGTTTGGGCTGCGGTTTGGTTGCGGATATTCATCCGACCGACTTTGACCTGAGAATCGGCATTTTGGAAAACAAAGCGCGTCAGCTGGGTATTGAGCTGCCGCAGAAAGTGGCCGAATTTCTGGCACAGAAAATTACCTCCAACATCCGCGAACTGGAAGGCGCTCTGCGTCGCGTTATTGCCCATTCGCAGTTGCTGTCCGACAAGGAAATCACACTGGACATGACTCAGGACGTTCTGAAAGACATGTTGCGTTCGTATGACAAGCGTACGACCATTGATGAAATTCAGAAAAAAGTTGCCGAACATTTCAATATTTCGGTTAAGGAAATGCAGTCTTCCCGCCGGGCCCGCACCGTTGCCCGCCCCCGCCAGATTGCGATGTATCTGGCCAAACAGCTGACTTCACGTTCGCTGCCGGAAATCGGACGCAAATTTGACCGTGACCACACGACGGTTATGCATGCCGTTCGCAAGGTTGAAGAACTGATTTTGGAAGATGCTTCTCTGGCCGAAAACGTTGACGCATTGAGACGCACGCTGGAAAGCTGATTTTCGACAACAACAAAAAAAACCCTGCCTGACCGGCAGGGTTTTGTCGTTTGAAAGCGAAACATCCAAACCTTTCCCGGCTCAAAGTTCCGATTCCAAAAGGCTTGGCGAATCGGCCGTAAAAAGCTGTTGATAAGCGGTGAAATTATTTATGCTTTTAAAGCAATGTGCTAAAATTGCGGTAATTAAAACTAAAATTTTGGTGAAGAAAATGAAATTTACAATTGAACGCGCAAATCTGCTGAAATCTTTAAGCCACGTCCAGAGCATCGTGGAAAAACGCAATACCATTCCGGTTCTGTCCAATGTGCGAATCGAAGCAATGGAAGACGGCATCAGTTTTAAAGCGACGGATATGGATACTGAAATAACAGAAATCGTCGATGCCAAGACGATTGAAACCGGGGCGACGACGGCGCCGGCTCATATGCTGTATGACATCGTCCGCAAATTGTCCGACGGTTCCGACGTTGAGCTGACGTTTCCCGATGACAAAGGTCAGCTGACAATTGCTTCCGGCAAGTCAAAATTCTCCCTTTCCTGCATCGGCGTTGAAGATTTTCCGGTCATTTCCGGCGATAAACTGCCGACTAATTTCGTTATGGCAAAAGAAGAATTGAAAGACGTTATTGACCGGACGAAGTTTGCCGTTTCAACCGAAGAAACCCGTTACTATCTGAACGGCGTTTATATGCATGCCAAGAACGAAGGCGAAGCCAAAGTTCTGCGCGTGGTTGCAACCGATGGCCACCGTTTGGCCTGTGTTGAATCTCCGCTTCCGAAAGGTGCCGAGAATATGGTCGGCGTGATTATTCCGCGCAAGACCGTCGGTGAAATTCGCAAGCTGCTGGATGATACCGGCGCAGACGAGATTACAATTGCCATGTCTGAAAACAAAATCCGTTTCACAATGGAAGACATTACTTTAACATCCAAACTGATTGACGGAACTTATCCTGATTATGAGCGGGTTATTCCGACGGATAACGACAAGGTTTTGGAATTGGGCGTTAAAGACCTGGCTTCCGCGGTTGACCGTGTTTCCGTCGTTGCCGAGAGAACCCGGGCAATCAAAATGCTGACGGCAAAGAACCATGTAACAATCACCACTTCCAGCCCGGATTTGGGCAGCGCACAAGAAGAAGTCGAAGCCAAGTATGACAGCGAAGCGCTGGAAATCGGCTATAACTTCCGTTATCTGCTGGATATTCTTGCCGAAGTCAAAGGCGACAGTGTCCGTATCAGCTTTGCCGACGGTTCTTCACCTTCGGTGATTCATGATACGTCGGACTCCAGCGCGATTTACGTTCTGATGCCGATGAGAGTATAGCGTGGACAACACAGCTGAAATATTAAGCATAAACAACGGTATAAAGTCAGGCGTAACCCGCCTGACTTTAACTGATTTCAGGAACTATGCGCATTTGCGGTTAAATGCCGAACTGGCGCCGATTGTGATTACCGGCGAAAACGGTTCCGGCAAAACCAATATTCTGGAAGCAATTTCTTTTCTGACGCCGGGACGCGGGCTGCGCAGCGCCAGATTGTCAGACATCCGGCGCATTACGCCGTGTCTGGTGGATTGCGAATATGCCCCGACCGAAATAAGCAATACCAGCTGGGCGGTTTCAGCAACCGTCTGCAATAATGATGACGAAATTGATATCGGAACGGCAGTGGAAAAATCGGTTCGCGACGATGAAGAAGAAAGCCGCAGTTTTGACCGGCGAATCGTTAAAATAGACGGAATTAAAACAAATTCGCAAGGTGATTTGGGCCGTTATATCTCGGCTATCTGGCTGACGCCGCAAATGGACCGGCTGTTTCGCGGCGGTTCGCAGCCGCGGCGCAGTTTTCTGGACCGATTGGTTTATGCGTTTGACGTGGAACACGCCAAACGGACATCAAATTTTGAACATCTTTACAAACAATGGTATCAACTGCTGAAAAGCGGACAAACCGATAATTTTTGGCTGACGTCACTGGAAGAGGAAATGGCCGGTTTGGGCGTGGCCATTGCCGCGGCGCGACGTGAACAAATTGCCAAACTGAACACTTTTATTGACCATGAGCCGGATGACGTCTTCCCTAATGTTAAGCTGGAGCTGGACGGCACGGTTGAAAAAATGCTGGATAATATGCCGGCGCTGGACGTGGAAGAGGCTTATGCCGCCAAATTAAAAAGCCAGCGGCGCAATGTGCTGTATAATGACAATGTTGACGGAGTCAACCGTACAGACTTCAAAGTCTATTACAAGAAAAAAAGAATGCCGGCCGAACTCTGTTCAACCGGTGAACAAAAATCTCTGCTTATCAGCATTATTCTCGCGCAGACAAAATGCCAGACGCTGGATAAAGGTTTTGCGCCGATATTGCTGCTGGACGAAGTGGTTGCGCATTTGGACGACATCAAGCGCGAAGCCTTACTGACAAAAATCCGCGATTTAAAAGTTCAGGCCTGGATTACGTCGACCGACCCGGAGCTGTTTCGTTCGCTGTCCGGCGAAGCGCAATTCTGGGAAGTTCATAATAACATGATTATGAAAAAATAGGAAATAAATTTATGAAAAAATATTTTTTTATAATAAGTGTGCTAATTTGTGTTCTCGCGTTTTTTTATTGTATTTTTTTATACTCTCCTAAACTTTCTATTCCATATTCTCACCTTAGATATCCTAAACGGTTAGCTTTAGTTATTGACCTTAAGGATAATGGCATTGAAACGGTCAGTACGGATGGAGATCTTTTTTTTGATTACCAAGCAAATGGTTTGTATGAAAATACCGGTTGGATAGGTAAAGATGATGCTTTTTTGGTTAGAGACAGTAATCATGATGGATTAATCACTAACGGACGAAATATATTTGGGAATAATATGCTCGATTTTAACGGCTGTGAAGCGGCAAACGGATTTGAAGCCTTAAAAAATATAGATAGTAATCATGATGATATTTTAGATGCCAAAGATGCATTTTGGCGGGAGCTTAAGACTTGGCGCGATTATAATACGAATGGTAGAGTCGATTTCGGTGAACTACAACCTCTTGAAGTATATGGAATAAAAAAGATTTACCTACAACCTTTTTTGATTGGACGATATGATGCCAATAATAATTTTCACCTTGCACAAGGAATTGTTGAAAAAAACGATGGCAAACGGATAACGATACAAGAAATTTTGTTTGATAGCGATATTTCAAAAATCCGTTATAGCCAAATAAAAATTCCTAAACACATCCAAAATCTCCCACAAATTGCTGCTAATGGATATATCCGTTCTCTGCACGAGGCTATGGCTAAGAATAGTAAGCTATCTATTCTAGTTAAAAATTTTATTAAAGAAAATAACTCTTCCAAACGAGATTTGATGTTAGATAAATTGATTTTTCATTGGGCAGGAATTTACAGCGACTATTCTAAACGGTGTAAGCAAAACATTGTTCAACTCGACGATATTGATGATATTAATAAATTAAAAGTCATAGAGCTGTATTTGGGGAAAATATTTTCAGGAACGGATAATAATGGAAATAAGACCTCAACCCCAAACCCAAACGCTATTCTTTATATATTACAGGCTTATGACATTTTAAAAAAGGAAACAAGGAATCTTTTATTGGAACAAAGTCATTATAAAGATTATATAAAATTAATTCATAATAATAACGCATCTAATGATGTAGAAATAAAAAAACTTATAGAACTTATTGAAGAACAGAATAAAGGAAATTCAATGGAAACGTTAGCTATTTTACATGATTTATCAGAAATAACTGTTCATCACCCTCAGAATAATCGCCTAAAAGAGCAAATTAAAAAATTTGAAAAAGATATTAATAAAAAAATGGCAAAAACAGAAATATAATACTTTTCGCTCTTGATTATTTTGCCATGCTTAGGAATAAGTTATATCTTTGTAATCATATAAAGGGATGGCCGTTTCCTCAAGAAAATTTCTTCCTCTTTTCTTTTTTGCAGTCTAGAGAAAGGAGCACTGTATTGTTCAATAACTTTTGCCAAGGAGAATTAAAGCCATGAAATTTATTAGCCATTAACTCAAAATTGACAGTTTCGGGTTATTGTAATAATATGTTTGCAATATGGGCTTTAACCGCCGGAGGGGCTTTGGCGCCCGGCATTTCTTGACAGGACTTAAAGAAAATGGAAAATCAATATTATACTTTGATTGAGAAGCAGGACTTTTATGAGATCATCGAAAACAAGTTCGGCGAACTGGCAATTTTTATTGACGCGCGCGAAGGCGCTCCGGTTAATCCGGTGCTGGAATTTGACGGTAAAAAGACCGCTCTGCTGAAGCGGGACGGACGGCTGGCCGTCAAGCTGGACAATATTGACGATGAAACCAAAGGCCCGTTGGCCGAAGCCGAGTTTGTCATGATTGTCGAGCTGCAGGGCAAAATGGTTGAACGGACCTACGGCGTGCCGGTCGAAAATGTAGAAGAAATCGTTTTCAAAGGCAAGCAGACCCGGGCTGACGAATTGGTCAGAGCCAAGAGCCGCGAAGACGTGATTAACTCTTTCGGCGCGGTAAAAATCTGGTCCTGCGGGGACAAAAACAACTAAGGAAAAAAGATGATCGGTTTAGTTTTAGTGACACACGGAAATCTGGCGCTGGAATTTATTTCGGCCATGCAGCATGTGGTCGGCAAGCAGGAACAGGTTGAAGCCGTCTGCATCGGCCCGGAAGATGATATGGAAATGCGCCGGGAAGAAATTTTGAAAAAAGCCGGCGAAGTCAACAGCGGCAACGGCACAATCGTTTTAACCGACATGTTCGGCGGAACGCCTTCCAATCTGGCAATTTCCATTATGGACAGAGCCCCGGTGGAGATTATTGCCGGAATTAATCTGCCGATGTTAATCAAACTGGCTTCACTGCGCAAAGACAAAAGCCTGAAAGAAGCCGTCGAAGGCGCTCAGGAGGCCGGAAAGAAATACATCAACATTGCTTCGCAATTATTGGGGGCCTGAGGTTAAAAATGAGTGACGAATCCTATTCCGCAACATTGGAAATTCAAAACCGCAAGGGACTGCATGCCCGGGCGGCAGCAGCTTTTGTCAAAGCGATTGAGGACCTGAATGCCGAAGTGAGCGTCGAGCGTATCGGACAAACCGTCAGCGGCTGTTCGATTATGGGGCTGATGATGCTGGCCGCGGCCAAGGGAACGACAATCCAGGTAACCTGCAAAGGCCCGCAGGCCAAAGAAGCGATGGATGCCCTGACATTATTGGTCAACAGCAAATTCGGCGAAGATTAAGTTCTGATGAAGGCGAAAGCTCCCCGCAACAAAACTTTGGAATTAAATACGACGCAGACCAACAGTTATGCGGCGCAGGCGGTTAAGCTCAAAGCAAATGCCGAATTAAGCGAAATTCAAGACCGGATTATCTGGCAGGATGCGTTGAAAGCCATTGATTTTCTGCCGGAAAAATCGGTGGATTTGATGATTGTCGATCCGCCGTATAATCTGACCAAAAACTTTGGCAAATCAACATTTAAAGAGAGAGAAAACAGCGCCTATCAGCAATGGTTCGACGAATGGCTGAGCAAAACGGTGCGGCTGTTGAAAGACAATGCCAGCATTTATATCTGTGCCGACTGGAAAACTTCCATTGCCATTCCCGAAATTGCCGGTAAATATTTTCTGCTGCAAAACCGCATTTCCTGGGAGCGGGAAAAAGGGCGCGGCGCTTCCAACAACTGGAAAAACTGTTTGGAAGACATTTGGTTTTTTACCAAAAGCAAAGATTACACTTTCAATCTGGAGGCGGTTAAAGTTCAGCGGCGGGTTATTGCCCCTTACCGCGACAAGTCCGGCCTGCCGAAAGACTGGGTGCAGAACGATGACGAACGTTACCGCCTGACTGCTCCGTCAAACATTTGGACCGACATTTCCATTCCTTTCTGGTCGATGCCGGAAAACACCCCTCATCCGACCCAGAAACCGGAAAAGCTTATCGCCAAGCTTATTTTGGCGTCCAGCAACCCGGGCGATTTGGTTTTTGACCCGTTTGCAGGGTCGGGAACAACCGCGGTTACCGCCAAAAAACTGGGGCGGCATTATGTGGGCATCGAGAGAGAAAAAGAATATGTCGCTTTAGCTCTCAAACGTTTGGAACTGGCTGAAGAAAACCGTGAAATCCAAGGTTATGAAAACGGTATTTTCCGAGCCAGAAACGGCTGAAATATTTTTGTAAAATCTCTTGTTTTCAAAAAAATACACCCTAAATAAGAATCAGGTGCTTATGGTCATAAGCACAGTTTTTTACAGGAGAACAACAATGTCTCACAAATCTAAGAAAAACACCACGAACAATTCCTCTGCTGAAACGACGGCCACATCCGCCAAAGAGAGCTGCAAGAGCAGTTCCGGCAAAAAATGCAGCAAATAAAACAAACCCGTTTTAAAGGTTGGACGCCCCGGTTTCAGACCGGGGCGTTTTTTGTTCCGGCAAAGCCCAAATGCCTAGCAAACAGTCTATAAACCTTGTTTTGACGGCAGATAAAGATTAACTCCTTCTGTGCAGCAGGGGAAACCCCGCGCTAATTTAATAAAACAAGGAGATATATTATGGATAACACCAATGAAACCGAAGAAAAGAAAGCTTCCGGCTTTCAGGATTCTTCGACGTCTCATCAGAAATCCTCAGAAATGAGTTCTAAATCCTATTCTTCGCCGACCGACAATGCGGACG
>CDZJ01022591.1_pt1 | contig 8782 bp, 7 predicted proteins | sample 557391 | NCBI WGS metagenome assembly CDZJ01 (sample SAMEA3182111, study PRJEB8094) | gut metagenome | biome: human; feature: gut; material: Stool; isolation source: human stools | place: Canada | collected 2013-05-07 | reverse complement strand
GAGGCTGGGCCTGCTGATTGCCGGTATCAGCGTGGTGCTCTATGAGCTGTTTGCCGCACAGTTTACCCGCTTGTTCATTTCGGATCCCCAGACTGTGGAAATGGCGTCGCAATTTCTGCGGATCCGCGTGCTGGCCACGCCGCTGATGTTTTTGAGCTTTTTCACCGTTTATTTGTTTCAGGCCTTTGGAAAGGGACAGATTTCCCTGTTCCTGGGTGTGACCCGCTGGCTGGTATTTAATATTCCCATGCTGTTTTTGCTCAATGCGGTGTTGGGCATGTACGGAATTGTCTGGTCCCAGGCGGCCGCGGATCTTTTAACCGTGGCGCTGTCTGTTTTTGTATACTGCCGGTACAAGCCGCGGATTTAGCAAATGAAGACTGCCCCGGGAGCTGTTTCCCGGGGCAGAACTGTGTTATCCCAGCGGTGAACAAAAATGTATTTGACAGAAAAATACAGTTCCCTTTATAATGAAATATATCGTTTGCGAGAGAAGGAGATGGAGAGTATTCGTATCAGAGACCCTGGAGACGGGATTCCGTACCGGAGGTCAAACGGCAAGAAATGATTTATACGAAAACACTCATATTTATAAGTTGGCATAGATCATATGCAACAAAACCCCTCTTTCCCTCCAACCACGTGATGGTCCATGGACGAAAGGGGGCTTTTTTATGGATCACAGTCTGTTGAGTATTTGGGATTTGCTGATCATCGGCGCATATCTGCTTTTGATGGTGTTGGTGGGGGTTTATTCCGTCCGGCGCATTCAAAATACCGGGGACTATTATGTGGCGGGACGCTCCTTTGGCCCGCTGGTCCTGATGGCAACAGTCTGCGCTACGATCATCGGCGGAAGCGGCCTGATGGGCCGGGCGGGTGTGGCCTACTCCAGCGGGTTCAAAGCAATTTTGACGGCAGTCCCGTATCTTTTGGGAATGTTTATTTTTTCGGGACTGTCCGGGAGAATTTCGGATATCGGCATGCAGTATAACCTCACCTCCATTCCGGAGCTGTTTGAAGTGCGCTTCGGGAAGCGTGCCAAACTGGTCCTTTCTGTGCTCATTGCGTTTGCCATGATGGGAACGGTGGCCTCTCAGGTAACGGCCACTGCTACCATTATCAAAATGCTGGGCGGAGAAATCGGGCTGTCTTACGAGATGGGAGCCTTCATCGCCTGTGTGGTGTTTATGGTTTACACGGCAACCTCTGGCCTGTTTGGCGTGGTATATACCGATGTGCTGCAGTTTTACATGCTGATCCTGTTTGTTTATATCCTGATTCCGGCAGTGGCACTGTTTCGGGTAGGGGGAATTTCCAATTTCATGGCCAATCTGGATCCCGCATTGGCCACACCCTATGTGGATGGCAGCATTTTGGGTGATATTGTGACGTACTTGGTCTTTACCATGGCCGGTGCGGAGATGTGGCAGCGTGCCTTTGCGGCCCGAGACCGGCGGGCAGCCAAGCGGGGAATGTTTTTGGGAACCGCTGTCTATGGCGTGACCATCATCCTGGTATACTTCATGGGTGTGGTTGCGCGGCAGATCATCGGCGATGACGTGCTGGCTCAGTATGGATCTACCGACGCGGTGGTACCGGCTCTGGCAATCCAAATTCTCCCGGTGGGGCTGACGGGACTGGCGCTGGCAGGCGTGCTTTCTGTCATCATGTCCACAGCAGACAGCTATTTGCTGGTATCGGTACAGACATGTGTGCATGACATTGGAAAGACCGTCCATCCGCAGATGAAGGAGCGTACGGAAATCCTGCTTTCCCGCGCGTTTTCCATTGTGCTGCCGCTGGGAGCGCTGGTGATCGCGCTCTATATCCAGAACGCATACAATATTCTGATGTTTGCCTGGAGCTTTTACGCGGCCTCTGCCGGAATCCCGGCGTTTGCTGCGCTGTTCTGGAAGAAGGCCACCCATGCGGGAATCCTGAGCGCGATGCTGGCCGGTTTCTTTGTGTGCGTCGGATGGAGACTGGCGGGCGAGCCGTTCGGTTTGGGCTCGGCTGTTCCCGGAACCATTGCCTGCGGCGTGGCGCTGGTGAGTGTGAGCCTGGCAACATATAAGAAGACCCCGTCGGTATTTCTGGAAGTGAAAAAGCAGACCTGATAGCGGATATCCTGTAGAAAGCGGACAGAAGAACATCTTCTGTCCGCTTTTTTGTATGAGAAGCAGATGAGCCCCAACATGCGGAGAGCTGCATCAGCTCCCGGTTTGAAGGTCGGGCGCCTTCTGGGCTGAACGGTCTGGGGAACTGCTGTCGCCCATTCGGCCGCCGCCGGGAGAACCTCCCCGGCCGCCCATGGAGCCGGGATTTTCTTCGGATCCGTCGTTGGTCGTGACAGAGCCGCCAGTGTGGGTATAGGCGCCGTCAACATCCAGCGCGGTGTCCGCGGCCCCATTGCACGTCAGATCCAGAGTGCCGCCGCTGATGGTCAAATCCCCGTTGGAATCGATACAGTCCCCACTGGAAACTACGGTCAAAGTGCCGCCGTTGATGGTGAGGAAGATCTGCGGATCTGCGCCTTCTCCGGTAGTGCCTCCGGCGGCATTGAGCCCATCATCATAGGACGTAATGGAGAATGTTCCGTCCCAGATCGTGATCGAGCAACCTTCGATTCCTTCATAGCATACTGGAATGGTATAGGTGCCGTCCAAAATGGTAATTGCGGCATCGGAATGAATGGCGTCATCGCCGCTGCTGAGCGTAAATTCGCCGGAAGCAATGGCCAGATCTCCGCCGGCATGAAGTGCATCGTCCGGAGTGTCTATGGTAAAGCTGCCGTCCAGTATGACCAGGGTGCCGTCGCTTTTGAGCCCCTTTTGGCTGACGGAGTCGGTAGTTTCACTGTCTTCCGGCGAGGTGGAGTCGGATTCCGTCGTCTCCGCGTTTGTCTGCGCGGCAGAATCCGGAGGGGCTTCTTCCAAACCGGAGGGAGCTTCACGACGGTCGCTGCCTGAGCCGGGAGAACGGGAGCGGTCTGGAGCGGGCGCAGTGTCATAGGACATGGAGACGGCGGCGCTGCCGCCGCCGGTAAGTAAATCAAAAGTTCCAGCGTCAATTTGCAATGCGCCGCTGGCGCTTACGGCATCGCCCTGGGCGGCTATGGTGAAGGTTCCACCGGTGATATACAAAGAGCCCAGATTGGAATCCTCCGTGTTTTCTGCATGGAGGCCGTCCTTGCCGGAAGTAATGGTAAAGGTTCCGTCGGCAATGCAGAATGTATCTTTACCGGTCATACCATGGCTGGCGGCTTCAATGGTGTAAGTTCCCCCGGTTATGATCAGATCATTTTTGGAAACGATCCCGTGTCCCGCCTCGGCGTAGATGGCGAGGGATCCGCTTCCGTTGAGGGTCAGATCGGTCTTGGAAAAGATGACGGAGTCCAGATTGTTTTCATCAATGGGAAGATAGGCTCCGCCGTTGGAGAGGCTGTTTTCCGATCCGTCGGCCAAGGTGATGAAAACATGGTCGGCCTCCAAGGCGTAGATGGCAGAGGAATCTGCACTGGTGATATCCACCCCGTTGAGCACCAGCTGTACCTGGGCAGAGTCCGGCGCATTGATCTGAATCTGTCCGTCATACAGCGTCCCGGAGAGAATATAGACGCCTTCCGCCGTAATGGTGACCGTGGAGCCGTCTATGATGACGCTGGGATCGTCACAGGCGGCAGTGTCGCCCTGAAGCAAAATGGCGACGGCCTGGGAAGCATCATAACTTCCGTCCAGATCCTGCTGGGAAAACAGCGTACTGGTGTCGATGACCGTGACCGGAATGGACTCCGAAGAGGAGGAGAGGGATTGCGTCTGGGTGGCGGAGGCCTGGGCACAGCTGCTTAAGAGCAGTGCCGCGCCGGTCAGAACAGAACATAAAGTGTACTTCAATGTAGTATAGTGGTGCATGTGTGTCTCCTTTACAAACCGGTGCTGACCGTTTCCTGCGTGCACAGGGAGATTTCCAGATTTCCGTTGCGGCGGCGCAGGGCGTCTAAAAACGCTTTTTCCTGACGGGGGTCTTTTAATGTCAGATCATAGGTCAGCTTGAATAGACTTCCCATGTGAGAGGTGGCGACCTGACGCAGAGTGAATTCCGAGGTGAATCCCTTCAGCACAGGGTCCAATACGCCTGGGTAATTGAGATTTTCCGGAATCGTGATGTACATGGTACGCCAGCAGGCGTTCCGGAGCGGATGGTCCAGGTGGATTCCGGTGTAGAGCATGGTCATGCCGCCCAGAATCAAAACGAAAACCAGTGCATAGCCCAAATAGCCCATGCCGGTCATCAGACCGGTGCCCATAGCGATGAAGATGGCTCCGATCTCCCGGGCGGAGCCGGGGGCAGAGCGGAAGCGGACGAGACTGAATGCGCCCGCTACCGCTACTCCCGTGCCCACATTGCCGTTGACCATCATGATGACCACACAGACAACCGCGGGCAAAAGTGCCAGTGTGACAGCAAAGCTTTTGGTACAGCGGGTTCGCCAGAGCGTTGTAAGGCACAACAGCAGTCCCAGACCAATGGAAGCAGCGATACAGAGTAAAAATGCGCCGGGGGCAATGACCGGGGTCTGCTGTGTGTCAAAGACCCCCTGAAAAAAGGACTCAAGCATAGTGAGAAACACCTCCTGAAGATTCCGGCATCCGTTGGTAAGCCGTTCCGTATTTGGAGAAGGACACCTTGAACAGCTGCTGCTCCGAAAGCACCCGGGCCATCCAAAGGGGGAATCCGCCGGAGACCTTCAGCTCCATCAATACCTGGTCCGGTCCCAGGATCGGAGCGCCCCAGGGCTCGGAATCCAACGTCAGGTATTCCCGGCGGAAGCGGATTTGGGTGTCAAATGTGACGCGGAAACTCTCGTCATCCCGGGCATGGTACGCATCCCGCTCGTAGGATAGGAAGACCATGGGAGAGAGCGTCTGATAGAACCGGGAGGAATACGCAATCTCTCGGGCAATTTGGGTGCGGGGCCAGGGTGCTGCGCCCTCCAGACAGGCCAGCGCCTCATCCTGAGGCAGAAAGATTCGCCGTTTATAGACGCCCGAACGATATTTTTTCTTCAGTTCTACAAATACCGGCTCTTCCTCCCTGGCCCGTCCATAGCTGCGGATCCGGAGCTTTTCCTTATAAACCGGTGCTTCCAGACTGCGGCGGATCAGATGAAATTCCGGCGTGTCCAGATAGAGATTTCGGATGGAGCTGTGGGCATATTCGTCGGGAACCATATAAGGACGCATGGCGGATAAGATGATCTGCTGCTGTTGTCTGGTGAGCAGATACTTGAACTCGCGCCTTGCAAAGATCATCTGTTGACGCATGGCAATAAACCTCCTTGCAGATTGAGTATGGGGCCATTGTAAAAACGCAACCCTAATTCAAGTTAAAAGCAAAAAAATTCTGCGCAGGGCCAATACGCCCTGCGCTTTTAGCTTGGATTAAAGTTTGAATTAAAGAATTTATGATAGGGTAACCCCCATCAAAATAAAAAAGAAAAGAGAGGAGACGGGCTTTGATGCGGATTTTGCTTGCTGAGGATGAGCGTTCCCTGTCCAGGGCCATAATGGCTCTGCTGGAGCGCAACCATTATTCCGCCGATGCGGTATATGACGGCGAGGAGGCATTGGCATATCTGGAGTGCGGAAATTATGACGCGCTGATTTTGGACCTGATGATGCCCAAATTGGACGGCCTGAGTGTTCTGCGGCGGCTGCGGGAAGGGGGAAACCGGATTCCTGTGCTGATTCTGACTGCCAAATCAGAAGTGGATGACAAAGTGCTGGGCTTGGATACGGGCGCCAACGATTATTTGACGAAACCCTTTTCCACCCCGGAATTGATGGCCCGCATCCGCGCCATGACCCGCAGTCAAACAACACAAGCCACCAGCCGCCTGACGTTTGGAAACATTACATTGGATCAGACGACATTCGAACTCTCTTCCCCCAGCAGCAGTGTGCGTCTGACCAACAAGGAGTTTCAGATGATGGAACTGCTGATGCGCAATCCCCGCCAGAGGATCTCGTCGGAGCGGTTTCTGGAGCGCATTTGGGGATACGACAGTGATGTGGAACTCAATGTGGTGTGGGTGTATCTATCCTATTTGCGTAAAAAGCTTGCGGCCCTCCAGGCCAATGTTCAGATCAAGGCGTTTCGGAACGCGGGTTACGCCCTGGAGGTGTCGTCATGATCAAAACCCTCCGGCGCAAGTTTATTGCCGCCACCATGTTGTCTCTGGCAGCGGTACTGCTGGTGATCCTGGGGGGCGTAAATCTGATGAGCTATCAAAAAGTCATTTCAGATGCGGATGCGATTTTGGAGCTGCTGTGCGCCAACAGCGGAACCTTTCCCGAGTTTCCGGCAGGGAAGCGGCCGGCACAGACTGCTGCGCAGCCGCCGGTATCTGCAGACAAGCGGGGATTCGGAGAGCGGGGGCTGTCGCCGGAGACTCCGTATGAATCCCGGTATTTCTCCGTGGTGCTGGATGAAGCGGGCCAGGTGGTTTACACCGATACTGTGCAGATCGCTGCGATTGACGGCGATACTGCCGCCAGCTATGCCCAGGCGGTGTGGCAGTCCGGGCGGACCAGCGGCTTTTGGGAGGATTACCGCTATGCCTGCCGCAGTGAGGCCAATGGCTGGCGGATCATCTTCCTGGACTGCGGACGCACACTTTCCGGATTCCGGACGACTTTGCTGGCCAGTGTGATGCTGGCACTGGTGGGATTGGGGGCGGTGCTGGTACTGCTGCTGATTCTCTCCGGACGGATTATTCGGCCGGTGGCGGAGAGTTATGAAAAACAAAAACAGTTTATCACCGATGCGGGCCATGAATTGAAGACCCCCTTGACTATCATCAGCGCCGACACGGATCTGGCGGAGATGGAGTGCGGAGAGAGTGAGTGGCTGGAGGATATCCGCCGCCAGGCCCAGCGCCTTACCGGACTGACGGAGGATTTGATCTACCTTTCCCGCATGGAGGAGGCCCAGCCCCGGCTGCAGTTTTTGGAGTTTCCCATCTCAGATGTAGTGGAAGAAATGGCGCAATCCTTTGTGGCTCCCGCCAGGAGCCAGGATAAGAACCTGGATATTGAAGTCAGGCCGATGATCTCCTGCAACGGAGATGAAAAGGCTGTGCGTCAGCTGGTTTCCATCTTGATGGACAATGCGCTCAAGTACGCCCCGCCGGGGGGACAGTTGGCCCTGCGATTGGAACGGCAGGGCCGGGCGGTGGTCTTGACGGTGAGCAATACCACGGTTCACCCGGTGGACAAGGAGAGTCTGGAGCATCTGTTTGATCGATTCTACCGTGGTGATCAGTCCCGCAATACCCAGACGGGCGGTTATGGCTTGGGACTGTCCATCGCAAAAAGCATTGTCGCTGCACATCGGGGAAAGATTCGGGCGGAAAGTCCTGCGCCGGATACCCTGATGATTTTGGTGACCCTGCCGGGGTGAGTGCTCTTTTAACTTTATTTAGAGTGGAGATGCGATACTGTTCCCAGTACCACAGTTCAATGCAATACAGCAAGTTCAGAAAGGAGCATGGATCTTTATGGATAATTATAAAAACGATTGGATGGAACCGGCGCCATCGGAGCCGCCGCCTCCGGCACCTGAGCCAGTACGGCGCCGCAGGCAGAGAAAAGGACGCCGGGTGGTATCACTGGTGCTCAGTGCCGCGCTGTTTGGATCTGTGGCAGCAGGCTCCTTTTGCGGCGTGCAGCAGCTGCTGGGCGGTGAGGGCAGTGCGGAAACTGCCGCGGCGGAGGCCGGTACCCTGACAATGCTCTCCAGCACCTCCGGCACCACGGCCCGTTATGGAATGGATGTGTCGGATATCGCGGCGATGGCGCTGCCATGTGTGGTGTCCATTACCAATATCTCCGTGCAGGAGGTCCAAAGCTTCTTCCATCACTTTGGCCCGAACGGTTCCGGACAAACGCAGCTGGAGGAGACGGTCAGCTGCGGTTCCGGCGTCATCATCTACAGCGATGAAGAGGCGGATGCCCTGTACATTGTGACCAACCAGCACGTGGTAGCGGATGCCATGACACTTTCCGTCAGCTTTGTGGATAATTCTGTTTACGAAGCCCAGCTGTGCGGAACAGATGAAGAACTGGATTTGGCGGTGCTGAAGGTGGCGCTCACAGATTTGTCGGAACAGACATTGGAACAGATTGACGTCATTTCCATCGGAGATTCTGATGCGCTGGAAGTAGGCGAACAGGTGGTGGCCATTGGCAATGCCCTGGGCTATGGCCAGTCGGTAACCACCGGGATTGTCAGCGCGCTCAATCGCAGCATTACCAATGAAGACGGTACAACGTCCTCCTATATTCAGACCGATGCGGCCATCAATCCCGGAAACAGCGGCGGTGCGCTGCTGAAGCTGGATGGGGAACTCATCGGGATCAATGCGGCCAAGCTCTCCTCCACGGATGTGGAAGGCATGGGATATGCCATCCCCATCTCCGATGTCATGGAACGAATTGTAGAATTGATGACGCAGACCACTGCGCTTTCCCAGCCTGCTGCCCAGTCCGCTTTCAGCGGCAGAACGCAGGGAGGACGGAGCGTGTGACGGCCGGAGTTTCTCCCTCCTCTCCGGCACGCCGCAAAGCCGCGAAGCGGTATACAGCAGGCTTTCACCAGCCCCGGGACCCTTTGGGTTCCGGGGCTGGTGTGTTTTTGACGGTGAAAAAGCTGTTCGGATTGGGTTGACAAAGTGATCCTACAACTGTAGTATAAAGGTAGATACTACAGATGTAGGAGG
>CDZJ01018084.1_pt1 | contig 8975 bp, 5 predicted proteins | sample 557391 | NCBI WGS metagenome assembly CDZJ01 (sample SAMEA3182111, study PRJEB8094) | gut metagenome | biome: human; feature: gut; material: Stool; isolation source: human stools | place: Canada | collected 2013-05-07 | reverse complement strand
ATGCGCAAGAATTTTGGAGCCAAGCCCTGGACCTATCCGCAGCCGGTCTTTATCCTGGCTACATACGATGAAGACGGTACCCCGAACGCCATGAATGCGGCCTGGGGAGGAATCAGCGAGGACAAGGAACTGAGCATGTGCATCAGCGAAGACCATAAAACCACCACCAACATTTTGACACGCAAAGCATTCACCGTCAGCATGGCCACGGCGGAGCAGATGGTGGCCTGCGACTATGTGGGCATTGAGTCCGGAAACCATGTGTCAGACAAGGTGGCAAGGGCGGGTTGGCACACCACCAAGTCGGAATTTGTGGACGCGCCCCTCATCGACGAGCTGCCCATGGCAGTGGAGTGCCGCCTGGTGAGCTACGACCAAGAGAGCTGCCACTTGGTGGGCGAGATTGTCAATGTGAGCGCCGACGAATCGGTGCTGGATAAGGATGGGAAGATCGACCCGGACAAGCTACGGCCCATCACCTTTGATCCCATTCACCACACATACCGGGTGCTGGGCGAGAAGGTGGGCAATGCCTTCCAGGACGGTGCCAAGCTAAAATGATTGTCTGATTCTATCTGAGACAGGAATGAGGGACGGAGATGTGGCCTCCGTCCCTCATTTTTTGACAACAGACTATTGCTGCCCATTCTTCTGATTCTTGCAATTGCGGGAGCAAAATGTCGGAAGTGTGCGCCTCTCGCTCGGACCATTTTGATAAAAAATCCGACTGTTGCGGCGATTTTTCTATGGCTAAGTTATGTTTTATGGTCTAAGCAACTGCCTTGACGTAACAATTCCATAGGTGCTGAAAGGACAAGCGTATGAGTGTGAATAAGATTATGGTCAATGAAGTTGACTGTTATATTTTGGAAAACTACATAGCATCATTTACTACTTATACTACTTAAGTATTTGAGTTGGCAATTCTCTTTTCCTTAAATTCCTTTAATGCATCAAAAGAGTAATTTTTCCAAAGAACAGGGCAGCCGCCATAACACACACTAAGATGCTTGCATTTGGTGCACTCATCAGATGGCAATTTGCGTATTGCACCCATAGTTTTACTGTAATCAGTGCCTCGGGTTACGGACAGAAACTCTTGGTAGCTGCAAAAATCTCTACCAAACTGTCCTAATTGTTGGTTAATATACATGTCGCATGGAAGCAGTTCCATCTTTGTATTGAATGTAACGGCATTTTTTAGGTGAATTTGGCAAGGCGTAGCTAATCTTCCCTCTAAAAGCTTCAGTTGCTCCTCGGTATATATGCACAAGGGAAAACTATATTCTATCCACCAATCATCAGTAATGGTACTCAATTTTTCAATCTGAGACATGAAATCACTTATTAATTTTATGGGATCATGTTTTTGCAAATAATCCAGGCCTTTTTCTGTTGCATCATCGTTGTCTATGACGAATGTAAACGAGAATTGCTTTGCTCCATTATCATGAGCAATCTGTACAGAATCGCAAAATGACAGAACATTCTCGGGCGTTATAACCATAGAACATGTGAAGTCTATTGGCAATGAGGCCAAATTCCGAATTGCCTGATGTTGCGCTTCGGAACCATCATATCCCGTCATTGCGCACCATTCCTGGCGGTCTTTTCCTTTCATAGACACATCAATATATCCAACACCGCTATCAATTAATGTTTTGCACAGGTCTAATTCTTTAAGCAATATACCATTTGTTGCGATTGCTGTTGTTATCGGATGCTTCTTTGCTTTAATATATTGCAAGATTTCAGGAAGGCGAGAGTATGTAAGAGGTTCTCCTCCGGTAAAAAAAATATATTTTACTTTTGCTTCGCAGCAAAAATCAACAATGTTTTTGAGGTCATCGTATTCGATTTTATCATCCTCTATGTATCCTGCACTCTTAACGTAACAAAAGTTGCAACGTAAATTGCAGCCGCGTGTAAGCACAATTGTACATTGTTTAATAATTCCGTCAGTAAGCATTAAACCTCTCCTCTCATAATAAGACCGACGCATCTAATATGTCAGCTTGTCCAGACGGTATAGCGAAGAGGCCTCATTGAAAAATACTGAATTTGGAAACCCCTGCGCAACAATTTTCCCTCCGGATTCACCTCCAAATATACCGAAGTCGATGATATAATCCGCAACCTTTGCAATAAAGTCAATATTATGCTCGATAATTATGATCGTTTCCCGATTCTGTTGCAATGTGAAAAGAACCTGAATAAACTTATCAATATCTACATCGTTTAGGCCAGATGTCGGTTCGTCCAGAATATATAAATTTTTACCACCAGACGATGAGCTTAATGCTTTCGCCAATTTTACTCGCTGTGCCTCTCCACCGGATAGATTCATGGACATCTGCCCCAATCTTAAATATCCTAAACCCAATTCAATCATACTGTTCAAAGATTGGTAGACTTTTTTTGTCCCCTCAAAAATATTGATAATGTCAACTATAGGTGTCTCCAGAATGTCCAGAATTGTTTTCTCTCGGTATTTCACAGATAATACTTGATCTTTGAACCGCCTTCCGCCACATTCAGGACATGTTATGTAGGAATTTGGTAGATAGTTAAGTTCAATTTTCTGGAGACCTGTACCTTGACAGCACTCACAGCGCCCCCCCTTAACATTCATACTGAATGACGAGGCACTAATTTTCATCCGTTTAGCAGTATCTGTCTGTGAAAACAATGTACGAATCTCATCAAAAATTTCCAGATAAGAGACAATTGTAGATCTTGGTGTTTTTCCTATAGGCGCTTGGTTAACTTGTATTACCCGTCGAATATTTTTTGCACCTTGAACAGCGCCATTGACATTATTTGATTTCCTGGATAGACAACTCAAAACAACAGATGCCAATGTTGATTTTCCGGAACCAGAAACACCAGTTATACAAGTAATTCCACCAATTGGGAAACGAGCGTTTTGTTCATGTATATTTCTAAAGTTGATATTATTAATTTCAAAATAAGCTGACACTTCTTTAACTTTTTTAAAATCAAGCTGATGCTTAGTATTTTGTGGTGTATTTGACTGTCTAATCAAGTACCCTCCGTTTGGTCCTCCAACAGGTCCAAGTTCTACTATGTAGTCCGAAGATGCAATGTACTGTTTGTTGTGTTCTATTGCAATGACGGTGTTTCCACGGTGAATCAAATCCCTGGTGGCTTTTATGATTCTGGCTATATCTCTATAGTGCAATCCTTTGCACGGCTCATCCAGAATATAGATTAACCCCTTCAGTGAACATGTAAGTTGGTTAGCTATCCTGACTCGTTGCCTCTCACCACTTGAGAGGCTAGGAATAGATCTGTTAAGGCAAAGATAACCTAAATTAAGCTGTATCAACGCGTCCAGCTTGCAAAGAATGCTATTTACCAGTTGCTCAACCAGTTCCTTTTTGGTCGATGAGATTTGATTGTTATTGAACTTTTCCAACCAGGAATGTAACGCTGCTAGTTCCATACTTTCGACATCATCATAATTTAATCCGCCAACCGTATATTCAAGCACTTCTTTACGTAGTTTAGCGCCTCTACATATGTGGCAGGGAATTTCTTCCATATACTTGGCATAGACAATCGAAGGAGTGGATGGATCGCTACCTGATATTCTATTTAATATGGCAGGAACAGCTCCGCGAAGCATAACATAGTGCTGCTTTTTTCTCTTTCCTTCCTTGTATGTTAGCTTATATCTGATTTGGTCATCAGCATAAAGCAGCTGATGAACCTCATTATCATTGAGTTCAGAGAACTTTTTGTCTATATCAATTCCATAGTGTTCACAAAATGCTTCTAAGTATTTTTGTTCTTTGCTTTCCGGTGAGCCTTTAAAATACAGAATTGCACCGTTTCTTAAGGTAACATCACGGTCTGGGACAAGAAGAGATTCTGATACTACAGTTTCCACACCAAGTCCAGCGCAGTGAGGGCAAAAAGACTTTGGATTATTAGATGAGAACAATTTTTCTGAGACACTGGTAGTTGCGTCACTGTTAACAATTGCAAATAGGGATCTTAGATAATAGGATATCTCTGAAGTGGTACCGATGGTAGATCGTGGATTCACATTGTAGTAGTTTTGAGAAACATTCAGGGCTGGATGTAAATTCTCAATAGAGCCGACTCGTGGTTTGTTCATCAGCTTCTGGCCGTAAATATTTCCAGTCATTCCCTCAAGAAAAGCCCTTTGGCTCTCTGCGTATATTGTATCAAATACCAGGGAGGACTTCCCGCATCCCGAACAACCAGTCACACAGGTAAATTGATCAAGAGGAATTTCTAAGTTTAGGTGTTTTAAATTGTTTTCATATGCATCCTTAATGATGATTTTCTCCATGACAATAAGACTCCTATATAAGAATCTTCAAAGTAAAATCTTCTTCAATTTCGGCATTCAAGGTTGTTTCCTTCTTTAGTAGAATTTGTTTCTTGCAGCGTTCTGTTGACTTTAATGTGGGTTATAGCCGCCACATTACAACGGTACTTATTAATTCTAAATGGATCTCCGTCAGAATTCTCATTTGCATTCCACATCATGCAGACCGTACAATAGCCTCTATCCACACAGTCAACACACTGTGAAAACCGTGACCGTTTTATTTGCCTTAGTTCCTGTATCTTTTCAGAAGTTTCCCAAATTTCCTGAATAGTTTGATGGTTTAGATCTCCGATAACATTGTTCTGCCAACCGGCACATGGGAACACTTTTCCACTTGCCATTACGCAGAAACTATACCGGCAAACAGAGCATATTGGATCATTCTTGGTCAGTTTTTCTTTCTCTTCAGCTGTCTTGCGAATTAATTCAGCATAACCTTCTTGCATTTGTATTGTCAACACATCGTCGATCTCTTCTATTGACAACCGATTCTCAAGATTACAACCAGAATGATCATAAGAAGCAAAAATCACTGGTTCTGTTGCTACAGCAATATTATGTGCTCGGCCCCATTGAAGGACATCGATGTAGCTGTCTTTGTTTTGTTTGATAATAGGACACGAAATTTGCACTGGGATGCCTTCATTACACAGCCGAAGTATTCCATTTTTTGTTTTTTCAAAACTTCCGTTTAACTTCGTAATAAAATCATGCACTGCAGGATCCATAGAATAAAGGGAGGCTTGTACAGAGAGAAGCGGGTTTTTCTTCATTTCTGCTATTATATCATCCGTTAACAAGGTTAAATTTGACAAAACATTTACAGATAAATCCGATTTCCTACACTTTTTTAAGAAGCCTATAATATCTTTGTGAAGGAGCGGTTCTCCGCCGGACAGTGTGACATGTATAATGTTCATCTTCCGACCCTCTTCTATAATTCGGTAAAATAAGGCGGAATCAATCACATTATTTTTATGTTCATTTGGAATGTAACAATGGATGCAGCGTTCATTGCATGCATCAGCTATCTCAATATGAATGCTTCTAAGAAATTCGTGTGGACTTATCTCCCCGCCAGGGCAGTCATTTGTCACAATACCATCGTGAATCTGATTTCCGTCACCCAGCTTGGGAGTGCCCACCCAAAGTCGATCCGTACAAGCATCAATTGTTTCACCTCGACTGAGAAAACCTTCGTTTACAAATAGGTCGAAAAACTCCGCCGTATCTTGCTTCAGTGTTTCATACTCAACACCAACAAAGGTCTGCGACAATTCTCCAACAACATCATCTATTGATCGAGGAAATTTATTCAACATACTTAGCATAATGCCTCCGCTAGCGGAAACATATTTCTCACCTAGATATGGGCGGTTATCGTTAAGCATCCGATAGCCGTATTCTGAATTATCTGTTATATAACCATGTCCCTGGTATTTTCGAAACAATACATCATCTCTGATTTTGTAGTACAATTTCTCCAACTCCCTTATTTTAAGATCTCCCCCAAAAGCGTTTCGTAGAAATTAAAAGAGGGTACAGCTCGATTACTCTGTACCCTCTAGTAGAAATTATAATTATTACTTAGGCCTTATTCACACTACAAGGTCTGCCGCACGGGCCGTCGCCGCATTTTGCCGAATTTACAGGCACAGGATTGATAACAACAGGCTTAACGTACTCCATAATTTTATCTCCTTATTAATTATTGAATATACCTCTTCGAAAGGTATACAGCTATTTGTTTACATGCTATCACAAAAAGCACTAAATGTCAACGACTTCCAACATAGTGTCAAGAGTGGATTTCTACACTAGCAGTAACGAGTCAAAGATTCAAAGACCGTTACCTATCTATAATTTTCCAAGAAAGCCCGATCTCCAGATGCTCTTTATGCTAATCGAAATGCTGACGGTTTTGGGGGGCGGTGCATAACCACGATTTGTATCTAAGGCTGATAACTGTTATTAGTTCGCGTTGTCTCCCGAAAGAAGCAGTATTCTTTTTGCATAAACTCTTCTCTGAGAAAAAACGTAGTAATCATGTGTCGAACAGGTTGCCCTTCAGTTTATTCTAGCAAATCTTATTGTCCATAACCATCATTATAGAGGGCATATCGGGCTAATTTTTTGAGAGGCACCTGGGGTATCTAGCTACAGTGGATAATGAGCCAACTAAGACTACCATAGAACCCAACACTACTCCATAGGGGAATGCCTGCGATGGCAATAAGACATCAAGCAAAATAATAGCCATCCGCAAGTTAATATTACTTGTGGATGGCTCGTTTCTATTGCCCCAGCATGTTCCATATCATCCTATAGTGCTTAGCCACGGTGTGCCGAGTCACCTTTGCGCCCCTGGCGATGACACTGTAGTTTGTCTCGTCGGGGTAAATTTTCATATACTCCCAGATCTGCCGCTGCTTCTTGGTGAGTTTCTCAGGCGATGGGATTCCTCGCAGCCGGTCCAGGATTGCTTTCCGTTCTGCGTTCAGCTGCTGGATGAGCACCTTCAGTTTCTCCTCACATTCTTCACGAGTATGAGCATAGACGCATTTAGAGTGCTTGGTGCCGTCCGGCCAGGTGGGTGAGTAGCGGCCTTCAAAGAGGTGGTCGTTGATCTGGGTGATGCAGCCGGTTCCAGGCTTTCGGGTGCGCCGCATGACCGGTTGGAAGTCGGTAAGCGGATTTGCCTCATCAGAGTTCTCCGCCACTTCATTGCCCAGGCCTCGGTCGATCTTGGCGGCGGCTTCGTTCAACATGTCACTGGTGATGTGGGTGTAGATATCCAACGTTGTCGCCGCTGACACATGGCCCAGCATGGCGGAGAGTGTCTTGATGTCCATGCCATTCTCCAGCGCCATGGTGGCAAAGGTATGACGAAGATCGTGAAATCTGATCTGCTTGCACCCGGCCCGCTCCAGAATGATATGGAGTCGACGGAGCATGGAGCCAGGTGTGAGCGGCATATCCAAATTCTTCGGAGAGGGGAACAGCCACCGGGACTTTGCCGTCTTTCGGTATTCCCGGAACACCCCCACCACGGCAGGCGGCAGCACTAATTTGCGGATAGAGGCTTTTGTCTTGGGGACACTCAGCTGCATCTTTCCATTTACCTCATAGACCTGTTTGGTCACGGACAGCGTTCCGGTATCCAAATCCAGGTCGGACCATTGGAGGGCCAGTAGTTCGCCCCGGCGAAGGCCAGTGGATAAGTCCAGCAGGAACAGTTCGAAGTAGCCATCCGCCTTGGCCTGAATGAGAAACCGCTGGAGCTCCTGGCGGGACAGCACTTGCATCTCCCGGCTCCGCTTGGGTGGAAGCTTGCAGCCCACTGCAGGATTGGTTCGGATCAGGTTCTCTTGCACCGCCTGATCCAGCGCTGCCCGACATTTGGCGTGACACATTCGCACCATCCGATCGGACAGGCCCTTCCCATATTGTTCTGTGCGAACGAGCCGCCCCTCCTTTTTCAGGTGGGCGTAAAATTGCTGGAGGTCCTTTTGGGTCAACTGGCACAGCGGAATCTTGCCTAACTGCGGGATGATATGCTGATAGATAGTACTCTCATAAGTGTTCTGAGTGGCGGGGCGGAGACCTGGCTTGATGTAAGTCTGATACCAAAAGTCCATCCACTCTCCGAAGGGCATATCGGCGCAGATCTTCTCGGACTTGGAACTGCCCACTGTCTCCATCAGCTTGGTCAGCTTTTCTTGACACTCATGCTTGGTCTTGGCCAGCACATTTTTCGTTTTGGGCAGGCCCCTGTCGTCATAGCCCACCACGGCCCGGCCTTCCCAGCGGCCGTCTTTACGCTGCCTTATGGTGCCGGTTCCGCTTTTCGTTTCCTTGCCATGGGTTCAACTCCTCTCCCAATAGATTTTTCAGAAAGCCGCCAACTACATCGCTGGCGGCTCTCTGCATGTCCGGTGTCACATGAGTGTAGGTATCTAGCGTAAACGATGCGTTGGTATGTCCCAGAATGCCGGAGAGAGTCTTGGCATCCACACCGCTGGCCAGGGCATGGGTGGCGAAGGTATGGCGTAAATCATGGAACCTGATGTGAGGCAGTCCTGCCTCTTGCAGCAGCACTTTCATCCAGTAGTAGGCAGCGCTGGGGCGCACCGGCTTCTCCGGAGCCAGCGGTTCCGGGAAGATCCACTGACTGATTGCGTGCTTCTTCCGCTCTTTCAGCCGCTGGACAGTGCTGGGGGGCAGGCGGATGGTGCGTCTGCCTCTCTCTGTCTTGGTCTCGCCGATCTCCATTTCACCCCGCTTAGGTACATTCACCGAGCGGAGGATTTTCAGCGTCCCAGCGTTCTCATCAAAGTCCCTCCACATGAGACCGCAGATCTCACCTCGACGCAGGCCAGTTTTCAACTCCTTGTAGAAGAAGTCCCGCCAGATTTCGTTCTTGTCCACTGCCGCAAGGAACGCATCCATCTGCTCCCGGTCGAGAACCTGCTTTGGTTTGTAGTTGCTCTTGGGCAGCTTGACACCGTCCGTTGGGTTATAGGGAACGATGTGATCCCGTTCCGCATCCTTGAGGCAGCGGTGGAGCATGGCGTGGATGCGGAGCACCATG
>CDZJ01010917.1_pt1 | contig 9106 bp, 8 predicted proteins | sample 557391 | NCBI WGS metagenome assembly CDZJ01 (sample SAMEA3182111, study PRJEB8094) | gut metagenome | biome: human; feature: gut; material: Stool; isolation source: human stools | place: Canada | collected 2013-05-07 | reverse complement strand
CTACTCTTCAGAAGTGTATAGCTACTTCCTAAACCTAAGATATTTTCGAAGTTAAGGACCTTTTTATTATACGGCTAATGTTACAAATGGAGTCTGCCTTCGTATCACAGCAAAAGACCTTGCTATGATTTTGGCTCTTACAGCATTGATTACAGATGCTTTATGTTTCCCCTCTGCTATTTTCCTTTTATAGTATGCTTTCATCTGCGGATCCCAAGAGATGGCAGTAATAGCTGCCTGGGTAAGGTATACTTTTACTTCTTTGTTAGCCAATGAAGAAGTCTGCGTTTTTCCCCGTATGGAAATACCTGAAGTATGTTCAAATGGGGCGACCCCACAATAGCAGGCAAATTTCCTCGGGTTGTCAAATCTTTGAAAATTGTCAGTAACACACAGTAACCTTACGGCGTACAGGTGACGTTTGCAAAAACGGTACATATCATTTTCCCGTCTGCCGTTAAGTACGTGGATTTAGGCAGTAACTACATTATTGCCGGAAAAGCGGACGGGGCGGAAAATGTTGTCAGGGTCAAGGCTACGACAGAGGGCTTTCCCGGTGAAACCAATTTTTCCGTTATCTGTGAGGATGGCAGCTTTTACAGTTTCAATGCAAAGTACGCACATGAACCGGAAATGCTGAATATCGAAATGAAAGATTTCTTGGAGAATGAGGACACAACGGATTTCAGCCATACCCGGATGAACATCTATTTCTGTGAACTGGGCAGCGAAAGCCCGCTTTTGGTAAAGCTGATTATGCAGTCCATCTACAAGAATAATGACCGGGAAATAAAGCATTTGGGATGCAAGCGTTTTGGGGTGCAGTTTTTGGTAAAGGGCATTTATTCGCATAACGGGCTTTTCTACTTTCACACACAGGTAAGGAACAGTTCAAACGTGCCGTTTGATACCGATTTCATCCGTTTCAAAATTGTGGATAAAAAGGTAGCCAAAAGAACGGCTATTCAGGAAACCGTCATTGACCCGGTGCGGAGTTATAACGAGATACTGGTTATCGGTGGTAAAAGTACCGTCCGCACCGTGTACACCGTTCCACAGTTTACCATACCGGATGATAAGGTCTTGGTTATTGAACTGGTGGAAAAGAACGGGGGCAGACACCAAACTATCCGGGTGGAGAAGTCGGATATAGTGGCAGCAAAAGTGATTAACGAACTTAAAATCAAATGAACATGAAAAGGATATGCTGTATTATATCCCTTTTTGTGCTGTGCCTGACTTTTAACCAGGCACACGCACAAAGATGTCTGCCGGGAATGAAAGGCTTGCAGGTTACGGGCGGCATGGCAGACGGCGTTCATTGGAACAGTAAAAGCGATTTTGCCTATTATTTCGGGGCGGCTCTTTCCACCTATACCAAAAACGGGAACAGGTGGGTTATCGGCGGGGAATACCTCGAAAAGCATTACCCCTATAAGGATTTACAGATACCAGTCAGCCAGTTTACAGGTGAGGGCGGTTACTATTTGAATTTCCTTTCAGACAGGAAGAAAACCTTATTTCTCTCGCTGGGTCTATCTGCCCTTGCCGGGTATGAAACAAGCAACTGGGGCGATAAATTGCTACCCGATGGTTCGACCCTGACCGATAAGGACGGTTTTGTCTATGGCGGTGCGCTGACGCTGGAACTGGAGAGTTATATTACTGACCGGGTGGTATTCCTGATTAACGCACGGGAAAGATGCCTGTTCGGTTCTTCCGTTGGAAAGTTCCATACACAGTTCGGTATCGGACTAAAGATAATCATGTGATAAACTAACCTATTATATATAATGTATATGAGAAAGATTTTAAGCCATATTTTGATGGGCTGCTATGTAATGGCCGCCATTTTATTTGTGGGTGCGTGTAATGACGATGTGAATATACAGCAGTCTTACCCGTTCCGTATCGAAACGATGCCTGTACCGAAGAAATTAAAGGTGGGTGAAACGGCGGAAATACGCTGCCTGCTTCACCGGGACGGACGGTTTGAGGAAACAAAGTATTTCATCCGTTATTTCCAGCCGGACGGGGCGGGAACGCTGAAAATGTCCGATGGGACAGTTTTACTGCCGAATGACCTGTACACGCTTCCGGGCGAAACATTCCGGCTTTATTATACTTCCGCATCAACCGACCAACAGACGGTAGATGTGTATTTTCAGGATAGCTTCGGGCAGTTGCAGCAGCTTACGTTTTCATTTAATAATGCACAACAGTAAAGAGGAATAAACCTTTTTGAATGAATGTGTTAAGAAACACTTGACGAAATATCGTTAAGTGTTTTTTTATGAGTATTTTTGCATAGAAAAATTGCTAAGTATAAACTTAATAATAACTCAACATGAATATCTCGCATATTAGAATAGGAAACTGTCTTAGATTGAGAGGAGAAAATCTCGATGAATTTGTTATCGTTTCGGATGTAAATCCTAATGAAAACAAAATATCTGTTCATAACAGTAAAGATGAAATTATTCCAATAGACATGAATATCTCTAATAATTGCATTTTACCAATTCCCATTTCCGATATCATTTTACACAAGCTAGGATATGTCAATGAAGAAAAATCTATATATGGGCTATCACCTACAACTATTTATTCTCAATATTTTAAAGATTATCTCATTGAAATAATTATGGATAAAGAGAAAGGATGGTGTTTAGTAACATCTTCCCCTAAAGGTTATTTTGGATGCAAACTAAAACCTATTCCCTATTTATCAGATTTGCAAAATACACTTTCTCCATTATTTACATACAAAATAAATTTAAAGTCATTTGAAGAAAAGACTTTAAACTATCCATCAATATAAATATTAAGTAATAACATGAACTGGCATAGTCCTCGTAGAAAAAATAAACGGAAGCGAAGAAATAAAAAAAGTGTATTTTCGTATAAAAAGAAAAACAGAAGACAACAGAAAAGGAAAGTCTACATAAACAAACCTAAATGTAAAAGAAAGAGAGACAAAATAAAAGTCAATTCTTTTGCAAGCAAGAAAGGAAAGATTACTATAGATTACACAAGTTTAAGAGAAAGTTCAATCATGTTATATTCATATATGAACCCTAATTTGGATTTTGATACTGATTGGATATTTTATTATGACGAAACAAATAATTTTAAAAAATTGCATATAAAAGATAGAACTGATTTTAATGTAAAAATAGAAAATAATTTTGTTTTGGGTGGGCTATGTCATGACTTATCTATCAATATAGATGAAAGTTTAATTTTCTCAAATATACCACTTCAAAAATCAGCAAAAGAAGTTAAATTAAAACATATTGCTAATGGAAGTTTTCTTGAAATATTAAAGTCTACAAAGTTGACTGTTTTTATGGAAAATATAATAAAAATGCCATTGTATATACATTATCAATCACTTAATCCTCTTTATTATTCTCTTGTGGATATAATAGATTCAAATAATAAAGAAAAATATATTCCTTACAATAGAATTTTAAAATCAACAATATATGATGTCCTAAAGAATAATATAAATAATACAATGGATATTATTAAAAGCTATGGCTATCCAAATATCAACAAAAGTGATGTAAGAAAATTCATCTGTGATCTTATTAACTTGACAACAATAGAGCTAAGAAAATCACCTTTTATAGAAGAAAAAATCAAGTTGAATCTTTTATTAGATTTCTTAAGAGATACTGAGGGTATAGATGAACTTATCTTTTTGTCTGATGAAGATGAATGTGTGTTGATAAAACAGCTTAATGAATTTTATTCACAAAATGCCGTATTGTTTATTAATTCAAAGCATATTTTTGACAATGAGTCTGATGTCCAAAATAATTTTTCAAAAGTCAAAATGCTCTATCAAGACAGAGAGATTAGTAATTATTTATTCAGTGACTCAAAATCAAATATACTAATCCAAGCATCTGATGTCATTATTGGGGTATTTGGTAAGTTGTTTTCTTTCATAAAATCTATTGATATTTTATCACTTGATGATGTAATCAGTAAAATGAATGATACCCAAATAAAAAACTTAGATTTATTATTGACTTTATACAATAAATCCTTAGATAGAAATCCGAGTTTTATCAATAGTATAGAGAGTGACAGTGAACTGAAAAAATTAAATGCGCTTAATAGGATAAGAGGTTTTGCTTAAGGCTTTTTGCTACAAACTTTGAGAACTTCTCAGATCACAGGAAATTTGTCTGTTACTGCGGTGTAGCCCCTTTTGAGCATTCTTCCGGTATCTGCATCAGAGGAAAAACTCAAGTATCAAGCATGGCGAATCGCAAAATAAAGGTCGCTCTACCCCGTGCTGCTATGGCTGCCATTAATTTTAACCCTCAAACAAAGGTAAGCCCCCGATAAAGTACCCGTTGTCTTTGTATCTTTAAGTCTCGATCTTTGCCAGAAAAAAGACTATGCAAAAAATGAGTAAAGAAGAATTCATTGAAATCCTGTCTCGTCAACAGCGTAGCGGTTTGACGATAAAAGACTTCTGTATAAATGAAGCCTATACCGAATCAAGCTTTTACTATTGGAAAGGAAAGTTTGGCCTATCGAGGCGTTATCATATGGATAGGCATTCTTCCTCTTTAGAGGAGTTTGCACCGGTTAGCCTCACCTCTTCACCTGCTTCCCACTCTGCCTGTGATAGTGGCGCTATACAAACGGGTGAGATCCGGATAGAGTTCCCCGGTGGTATTATCGCCCACTTCAGTGGTATGGCTGAATCCCAGGCGGCCATGCAATTACTCACTCAACTCTGCAATCGCCATGTTTTGCCTGAATGACACGATGCGCTACTTTCTCTGTCCGGGTAAGACAGATATGCGTAAAGGTATGAACTCATTATGCGGGGTTGTTCATGATAAAATGGGATATGATGTCCGTTTAGGTGATGTGTTTATCTTTATCAACCGCCAGCGCACTACAATGAAACTGCTACACGCGGAAGATGGCGGACTGGTTTTGTACATAAAACGACTTGAAGAAGGCACTTTCCGCCTTCCCTCTTATGACAAAGAAAGCAAGTCGTACCCTATGCAGTGGCGTGACCTGGTTCTGATGGTAGAGGGAATCAACGACGAACCTTCCAAAAGGCTCAAACGTCTGAAAGCGTTACGAAAAAGTGACATGCAGTACTGAAAAACAGCAGGTGAAACCTTGATTATACGGTTGCTTTTCTGTATTTTTGTATTGTTCAAAACAGGTATGACGAATGACTCAGACAGAAACATTAGAACTTTTGGTGGCCACACTCCAGCAGGCTAATAGCTCCCAGTCTGAGTCAATCGAGCGTCTGACCCGGCAGAACGAACAGCTGCAAAATAAGCTTCAGGAACTGCTGGCTCAGGTAGTCTGGTTAAATCGTCAGTTATTCGGCCGTAAGAGCGAGAAATTAGCCCATCTGGATCCGAACCAGCTATCACTGTTCGATCCACCTGTTCAGCCGTTGGAACACGAAATACCGGAAGAAGCCGCAGCCCAAGAACCTGTCTGCTCGACGACTCCCAAAAAGAAAGTGCGTCAGAACCGCAACATGTTGGATGGCCTTCCTGTAGTGGAGATTGTCATAGAACCCGAAGGAGTCGATCCGGATAAATACAAGCGCATAGGCGAGGAACGCACACGTACACTTGAATTTGAACCGGGCAAATTATACGTAAAAGAGAGCATACGTCCCAAGTATGGCCTGAAAGACAATATAAGTTTGCCTCAGGGGCATCAGGGCAGTGTTATTATAGCCCCTCTTCCGCTATTGCCTATCTACAAGGGACTTCCCGGTGCCAGCCTGCTCACTGAAATCCTCTTGCAAAAATATGAATATCATGTACCATTCTATCGTCAGGTGCGTGAGTTTCACCATTTAGGCCTGAAGATCTCGGAAAACACGCTTCAGGGGTGGTTCAAACCTGCCTGTGAATTACTTAAACCTCTCTATGAAGAGTTGAAGAAACAGGTATTGAAGGCCGACTATATCCAGGTGGACGAAACGACATTACCGGTTATCAACAAACAGAATCATAAAGCGGTTAAGGAATACTTGTGGATAGTCAGGGCGGTTATGGATGGATTGGTCTTCTTTCATTATGATGACGGTTCCCGCTCACAGGAAACAGCCTGGAAATTATTACAAACCTTCAAAGAATATCTTCAAAGTGACGGCTATGCGGCCTACAACATCTTTGAGGGTAAGAAAGAGGTGTGCCTTGTCGGATGCCTTGCCCACATAAGGCGACATTACGAGGTTGCCAAAGAAGAGAATGAATCCCTGGCCGGATATGTTCTGGCTCAAATACAGCAACTCTATCGGATCGAACAGATTGCCGACCAGGAGGAACTCACTTATAAGCAACGCATGCTTAGAAGACAGGAACAGGCACTTCCCATACTTGAGCAACTGGAAAAATGGATGGAAACAGCCTATCCGAAAGTGCTTCCTAAAAGCCGGATGGGGCAAGCTATCGCTTACGCGTATCAACTTTGGCCACGTATGAGGAATTATCTGAAAGACGGCAGGCTTAAAATAGATAATAATCTGGCCGAAAATGCGATTCGTCCGATAGCCTTATCAAGAAAAAACTTCTTATTTTGTGGAAACCATGAAGCCGCGCAGAACACTGCCATAATCTGTTCGCTCTTGGCATCATGCAAAGCCTCCAACATTAACCCCCGGGAATGGCTCACGGAGGTGATTGCACTATTGCCGTATTATGCAGCCAACAAGGAGAAAGACCTAAAAGAGCTGCTACCCCATTGCTGGGAATCGGGAAACTCCAAAGAACTCTAATAATACTCTAACGAAAAACAAGAATATAAATACAGAATCACTATAGCTTTGTTCGATTTGCTATAGCGATTCTTTTTTATACGGGTACTTTATCGGGGGCTTACATAAAAACCAAGATAATTGCTCGGTGTTTTGCTGTAGTGAAGCGAGGCTTACCTTATGTCGTTTTACAGCCAACTTCACAACCGACTTAGAAGTGTTTTTCCACATTATTAGAGGATAAAATATTCTTCATGACGATTATTTTCAGTATCTTTGCCTTTGAAAGTCTAAATGTGGTAATCGCCATTAAAATACTTAGATCATGTCTAAAACAAGAATGTTGATCTCATACCATGGTGACAACATTCAAGTGGGCAGTAAGAGTAGCGAAGATACACTTCTTAGAATTTAGAATATTAACATCAGATAAAATAAATTCAAGAAATGAATTGGAAAATTTTTGGAGTAAAATACGACAAACAAGAGACATGGGCATTTGAACAAATGTCTTATTTGCTTTTTTGCGCAGAGTTCAATAATCGTGTTGGACTATTTCGATACAAAAATCAAACAGGAATTGAGACAGAACCAATTGAAAAAGACGGAAAATATTACGGTTTTCAATCCAAGTACTACACTAACTCAATTGCGGACAACAAGGACGACATTATTGATTCAATCAAAAAAGCAAAGTCTAAAAACAAACAATTAGCGGAATTACTTCTTTACATCAACCAAGAACTTTCCGAAAGCACTACTAAAAGCAAAAAGAAACCGCAATATCAATTAGACATTGAGAAAGCCGCTAAGACTGCAGGAATAAGTATTCAATGGCGAGTTCCAAGTAATTTTGATCTACAGTTATCTCTACCTGAAAATAAATACATAAATGACGTTTTTTTCAGCCTTGACCCAAACGAAGGAGATTTACTTGATGAGATTTATAAACATAACGAGAATATTTTACAAGCAATTCAGACAGAAATAACATTCGGAGACAAACAAATTAAAATTGACCGAAGTTCTGTTGTTGAATCAATAGCAAATGCTTCTCAAAAGAAAAAAAACATAATTATTTCAGGCGAAGGAGGTTGCGGTAAAACCGCAATTTTCAAAGAGTTTTATAACTCTTGCTTTAAGAAAATGCCAATTTGTGTTTTTAAGGCAAATGAACTTAATGTAAATCACATTAACGATATATTTCACATAGACCACAAATTTACATTTGCACAGTTTCTCAATGCCTACAAGGACGAACCACTTAAAATATTTGTAATTGATTCCGCAGAAAAACTTGCAGAGATTTCTAGCAATGATATTCTTACTACGTTAATTCAAAAGTTAAAAGAGAATGCTTGGAATATCATCTTTATAACACGCTACGCTTATCTTAACGATTTAACTTTTCACATAAAAGAGAATTATCAGTTACCGTTTAGCGTGAACGATGTTTCTCTTATTGGTATTGAAGAGTTAAAATCAATAGCAGTCGAATTCAAATTCTCACTTCCCGATAATCAAAAATTCATAGAGCGACTAAGAAACTTGTTTTATCTAAGAGAATATGTACAGAACTATTCAAATATTGATAAACAAGGAAATTACAAGGGGTTTATTGACCTGCTTTGGAAAAAGCGAATACAAAATAATGCTATTCAAAAGGACAATCTGCATCTTGAACGAGAAAAATGCATTATCAGAATTTCAAAAAAAAGATGCGAAACAGGACGTTTTTATATTAGTTCGGATGATTTACCACAATCAGCATTGTTTCAGCTAAAGCAAGACGAAATACTTGGTTATGACGACATTCATAACGGTTATTTCATTACTCACGACATATATGAAGAATGGACGTTGGATAAAATTGTATCCCGTAGTTTTTCAAATTATTCAAATGTAAAAGAGTTTTTTGACGATTTAGGAGATTCATTACCCATTCGCAGAGCATTTAGATTCTGGCTATCCGACCATTTATCTGAAAAATCTAAAGAAATAGAAAGTTTTATTCAGGGAGCGTTTACCAATGCCGAGGTTATACAATTTTGGAAAGATGAAATTTTAGTTTCTGTTTTATTATCTGATTATTCGGAGGTCTTTTTTAAGTTTTTCGAGGAAGAAATAATTGCGAATGATTTCAAAATATTAAAACGAATTTTATTTCTATTAAGAATTGCCTGCACTGATATTTCAGCAAATCAAAATATAGAAATCATAAAACCTAAAGGCAAAGGTTGGGAAGAAGTAATCGCCCTTATTCACAAACATAAATCCGACTTTTTCGATAGCAATTTAAAACTTGTTTTACCGGTTTTATCTGATTGGTGCGAATTCAAC
>CDZJ01018634.1_pt1 | contig 9198 bp, 8 predicted proteins | sample 557391 | NCBI WGS metagenome assembly CDZJ01 (sample SAMEA3182111, study PRJEB8094) | gut metagenome | biome: human; feature: gut; material: Stool; isolation source: human stools | place: Canada | collected 2013-05-07 | reverse complement strand
GGGAGCAAAATTAAGTCTGCTTCCAGCTTTTTTGTATTTGCTATTGTATGTGGTTGACTAAGGAATATTGTTTAAGCGTGAGTTTGTGATATTGGGTGTGGTATCTTTAACTATGGGAAACTCCCCGCTCCCACTTGTTTACCGCCGGGCCGCTTACCCCCAGGGCCTGGGCCACCTGCTCCTGGGTCAGCCCCTTTGCCCGCCGCAGGCGGCGGATCGTTTCGTTCAATTTCATACAGACGCCTCCTTGCTGCGCGAGAGCGGGTGGGCCGCCCCTGCGGTTCTATCCTAGCAGACGGCGGAGCGGAGGGCAAGGGCGCGGTGTTCAGGTTTTGGCCGGGAAAAGAAAACCGGAGGTTAAACCGTGCGGGGCCGCCTCTCATGAGGCGGCCCCGCACGGCGTTTCAGAATGGAAATTATATGGAAAGGGAAAAAGCGCAAAATCAGAGCTTGACCACCCAGCCGAAGGGATCGGGCCGGGTACCCCACTGGATGCCGGTGAGGGTGTCATACAGGCGCTGGGCCAGGGGGCCGATCTTGCCGCCGTTGACCACCACGTGCTGGTCCTCCCAGCCCATCTCGCCGATGGGGGAGATGACGGCGGCGGTGCCAGTGCCCCAGGCCTCTTTCAGCGTGCCGTCGGCCCCGGCGTCAAAGAGTTCCTGGGCGGTGATCAGCCGCTCCTCCACCTTCAGCCCCCAGGACTTCAGCAGCTCCAGGCAGGACTTGCGGGTGATGCCGGGCAGAACCGAGCCGGTGAGCTCCGGGGTGAGCACGGTATCGCCTACCTGGAACATGACGTTCATGGAGCCCACTTCCTCAATATACTTCCGGTGAACGCCGTCCAGCCAGAGCACCTGGGCGTAGCCGTTCTGCTCCGCCCGCTCCCCGGCGCGGATGGAGGCGGCGTAGTTGCCGCCGCACTTGGTGTAGCCGGTGCCGCCCTTGACGGCGCGGACGTCCTCGTTCTCCACATAGATCTTCACCGGGTTGATTCCCTCGGCGTAGTATGCGCCCACCGGGCAGGTGATGATGCAGAACAGGTAGTCGTGGGCGGCGTGCACGCCCAGGGAGGGAGTGGTGGCGATGATGAAGGGACGGATATACAGGGAGGTGCCCGGCTTGGAGGGCACCCAGCCGGCCTCCAGGCGCACGAGCTGCTCAATGGCGGCCAAGGCGTCCTCCTCCGGCAGGGGGGGGATGCACATGCGCTCACAGGAGGAGTTGATGCGCCGGACGTTCTCCATGGGGCGGAAGAGCTGCACCCCGCCGTCGGGGCCGCGGTAGGCCTTCAGGCCCTCAAAGACCTCCTGGGCATAGTGGAGCACCATGGCGGAGGGCTCCAGGGCGAGGGGGCCGTAGGGCACGATGCGCCCGTCGTGCCAGCCCTGGCCGGCGGTGTAGTCCATGATAAACATATGGTCGGTAAAGGTCTTGCCGAAGACCAGCGTGTCGGGATCGGGCTTCGGCTTGAGCACCGCGGCGCGCTGCACGGGATATTCCTTCATGGGAATGCCTCCTCGATCGTTCATTTGTTTTCCAAAAGTATGGCAGTACAGGGGAAAAAAGAATGTAAAGCATGATACAATACCCGGAATATTCTATCACAAGGCAAGAACCAGGGCAAGCGGGCTTGTTTTTGGGGCGGCCCTTTGATATAATAATATCTCTTATTATGTGTGTTCTGCACCGAACGACCTGCTTGGGAGGTGTCTCAATGCGGAAAAACAAGCTGACCCATCTGCTGGAGCCCAGCCTGCGGCTCTACTTTGTGTTCCTGCTCCTCTTCGCCGCGGTGTCGGCCCTGTTCAGCGTGGCAGTGGCGGTGATCGAGGCGGCGGTGGTGGCGGTGCTCTACCTCTACTTCCGGCGCAGCAACGCCCAGAGGCAGAAGGAGATCATCAAATACATCGAGAGCGTCACCTGCAACATGGATACGGCTACCAAGGATACCATGGTCAACGCCCCGCTGCCCATGGTGATCTTCCGGCCGGAGAACGACGAGGTCATCTGGTCCAACGACCGCTTTCTCCAGCTCACCGGCGAGCGGGAGCACCTGTTCGACACCAAAATTACCGCGGCGGTGCCCGACTTCTCCTCCCGCTGGCTTATGGAGGGGAAAACCGAGTGCCCCACCGAGGTGCGCATCGGGGAACGGCGCTTCCTGGTCTTCGGCCACCTGGTCCGCACCGAGGATCAGGGCGGGCGGGGCTACCTGGCCACCACCTACTGGGTGGACGTCACCGACTTCGCCCAGGTGCGGGACATCTACTATTCCACCCGGCCGGTGGTGGGGATTCTCACCGTGGACAACTATGAGGAGCTGATGAAGGGGGCCACCGATTCCGCCCGCTCCGCCATGCGCAGCGGCATCGACGAACGGCTGGCCCAGTGGGTGGCCCCGGCTCAGGGGCTGTTCTGCCGGTACGAGCGGGACCGCTACCTCTTTGTCTTTGAGGAGCGGTTTCTGGCCCAGTTTCAGGAGGGCAAGTTCTCCATCCTGGAGACGGTGCGGGAGGTGGTCAGCCCCTCGGGCATCCAGGCCACCCTGTCCATCGGCGTCGGCAAGGACGCCGAGACGTTGGCCGAGCTGTTCCAGTACGCGGCCCTGTCGGTGGAGATGGCCCTGAGCCGGGGCGGCGACCAGGTGGTGGTCAAGAACAAGTTCAACTTCGAGTTCTACGGCGGCCGCACCAAGGAGCTGGAGAAGCGCACCAAGGTTAAGAGCCGGGTCATGGCCAACGCCCTGGGCGAGCTGATGGCCGACGCCTCCCGGGTGTTTGTCATGGGCCACAAGTACCCCGACATGGACTGCATCGGCGCCGCCGCCGGCGTGTGCGCCATGGCCCGGAAGAAGGGCGCGCCGGTGCACATCATCAAGGAGGCCGGGCAGAACCCGGCCAGCGAGATGTCCGAGCGGCTGGGGGGGCTGGGCGAGTACAAGGATGTGTTCCTCTCCCAGCAGGATGCCATCCTGCTGGCCGACGCCAACTGCCTGCTGGTGGTGGTGGACACCAACCGGCCCGAGCAGGTGGTGAGCCAGGATCTGCTGGAGGCAGTGCACAAGGTGGCGGTGATCGACCACCACCGCCGGGCCTCCTCCTATATTGCCGACGCGGCCCTCAATTTCCACGAGCCCTACGCCTCCTCCGCCAGCGAGCTGGTCACCGAGCTGCTCCAGTACCTGCTGGAGCCCGCCGACCTGCTCAAGACCGAGGCGGAGGCCCTGCTGGCCGGGATGGTACTGGACACCAAGCAGTTTACCATGCGTACCGGCAGCCGCACCTTTGAGGCCGCCGCCTTTCTCCGCCGCTCGGGTGCGGACACCGGCGACGTCAAGAAGCTGTTCCAGAACGACCTGGAGGGCACCATCGCCAAGTACGACATTATTCAGAACGCCAAAATGTACCATGAGGGCATTGCCGTAGCCAAGGTGGACCACACCGTGGGCCGCATTACCGCCGCCCAGGCCGCCGACGAGCTGCTCAACATCTCGGGCATCGACACCTCCTTCGTCCTCTTCCCCGACCAGGAGGGGCGGGTGATCCTCTCCGCCCGCAGCATGGGGGACGTGAACGTACAGGTGGTGCTGGAGAAGCTGGGCGGCGGCGGCAACGCCGCCACCGCCGGCGCCCAGGTGCCGGGCAAAGGCGTGGACGAGGTCAACGATATGCTCCTCCAGGCCATTGACGCATATCTCGAGGAGGAGTGAGAACTGTGAAACGACCGCTGGTGCTGTTGGCGGCCGGCCTGGCGCTGGTTCTGGGTGCCTGCACCGCCCCGGCGGCAGAGGCCCCCACGCCCCCGGCGGAGGTCACTCCGGCCTCGACGGAGGCCCCAGCTCCGGCGGAGCCCCCCATCCCGGACTGGATGGCGGACCAGCCGGCGCCCGCTTTCCTGGACGCGGAGCAGCAGGCGCTCTTCCTGCGGGCGTACAGCGCCGCCAGCTTCCTCATGGGCTGCTCCACCAGCGGCGTGGACAGCTATCCCCTGGACGGCGGCGATCCGCCGGAGCTGGGGGACTATGAGACGGTCACCCTGGACAGCGGCTGGACCTATCTGGTGGCCCAGGGGCGGTACGCCCGGTGGGAGGACTTCCAGGCCATGCTGGACGGCATCTTCACCCCGGCGTACCAGGAGGAGCTGCTGTGGACGGAGAATATGGACGGGGAGCGATTCCCCATCTTCACCGCCGATGGGGAGGGCCGGACATGCTTCCTGGAGCTGGAGCGGGGCAGCAGCCTGGAGTATGGCTGGGCCGATGTGCCGGACACCTATGAGCTGGTGAGCCAGAGCGAGGACGCTGTGGAGTTTTACTTGGTGGGGCATTACGCCGATCTGACCGTGCAGCCGGATGAGACGGGCGCCCGCCCGCTCAGCACAGAGCGCTGGCCCATTCGCATGGAGCGCACCGCCGACGGCTGGCGGGTGTCGGAATTTCACGTGCCCTATTGAATAAGTTTTGAGATTTGGAAAGGAAGTTATCCCAATGAAAGTGATTTTGCAGCAGGACGTGAAGGGTCAGGGCAAGAAGGGCCAGATGATCGAGGCCAGCGACGGCTACGCCCGCAATTTTCTCCTGCCCCGGAAGCTGGCGGTGCCCGCCACGGCGGAGAACGTCAACACCATGAAGATGCAGGAGAAGGCCAAAAAGGCCCAGGAGGCCGCCGAGAAGGCGGAGGCAGAGGCCACCGCCGCCAAGCTCAAGGAGCTGACCGTGAAGGTAGTGGCCAAGGGCGGCAACGGCGGGCGGCTGTTCGGCGCAGTGACCAGCAAGGAGATCGCCGACGCCCTCCAGGCCCAGCACGGCATCGCCATCCCCAAGACCAAGATCGTCCAGGACGAGCCCATCAAGGCCTTCGGCGGCTATGAGCTGAAGGTCAAGCTGGGGTACGAGGTCACCGGCACCCTCAAGGTGGTCGTGGCCGAGGCCTGAACCGGGAACGGGAGGGCAAAGAGGCCGTCCCTGTATACGCTCAGCCGGTCTGCCCTGGGTAGGGGCGGCCTTTATGGCCGCCCGCGGGCGCTCACAGGGGTCGCCCCTGCGGCGTTTGTGTTTTATCCCGCCCGCATTTCATGCTCCCGGAGGTGAGGAACATGCCAAGTGAAGAGGAGCTTTTGACCCGGCAGATGCCCCACAGCACTGAGGCCGAGCAGTCCGTGCTCGGCTCCATGCTCATTGACGCCCGCTGCGTGCCCGAGGTGATCGAGGCCCTCCGGCCGGAGGACTTCTATCTGCGCACCAACCGGGAGATCTATGAGACCATCTACTCCATGTTCAACTTCTCCCTCACCATCGACCCGGTGACGGTGCTGGAGCACATGAAGCAGAACGGGGTGTACGACGAGAACACCTCCCGCAATTACGTCCTCCAGCTCATGGAGATCACCCCCACGGCGGCCAACGTGAAGGAGTACGTGGCCATCGTCAAGGACAAGGCCCTGCTGCGGCGCATCGCCGAGACGGCGGGAGAGCTGACTGCCATGGTGCAAGAGGGCACCGGCACCGCCCAGGAGGTGCTGGAGGCGGCGGAGCAGCGCATCTACGCCATCCGCCAGGGCCGGTCCGCCCAGGGTCTGGCCCACATCTCCAGCGTCATCCTCAATGTGTACGAGCGGCTCAACGAGCTGGCCGCCAGCGACTCGGCGGTACCCGGCCTGTCCACCGGCCTGCCCGACGTGGATATGGCCATCTCGGGGCTGAACAAGTCCGATCTGATCCTCCTGGCCGCCCGCCCCGGCATGGGCAAGACCTCCTTCGCCCTGAACATGCTCCTCCACGCGGGCAAGTTCTCCGGCAAGACGGTGGTCTTCTTCTCCCTGGAGATGAGCCGGGAGCAGCTGGCCATGCGCCTCATCTCCGGCGAGAGCTTTGTGGACAACAAAAAGCTGGTCACCGGCAAGCTGGGGGAGGAGGACTGGACCAAGATCGCCGCCGCCTCGGCGGCCCTCAACCAGACGCAGATTTTAATCGACGACAACCCCTCCCTCTCCGTGGCCGATATGAACGCCAAGTGCCGCCGGGTGGATAATCTGGGGCTGGTGGTCATAGACTACCTCCAGCTTATGACCTCCGCCGGCGGGCCCACCCGCAGCGGCGACAACCGCCAGCAGATCGTCTCCGACATCTCCCGCGCCCTGAAGATCATGGCCAAGGAGCTGAACGTGCCGGTGGTGTGCCTGTCCCAGCTCTCCCGCGGCCCGGAGAGCCGCTCCGACAAGCGGCCCATGCTCTCCGACCTGCGTGAGTCGGGCGCCATCGAGCAGGACGCCGACATCGTTATGTTCCTCTACCGGGACGACTACTACAACGACAGCGACGAGAACCACAACCTGGCCGAGTGCATCATCGCCAAGAACCGCCACGGCGAGACCCGCACCGTGGAGCTCCAGTGGCTGCCCGAGTACACCACCTTCTCGTCCATCGACCGGAGGCACAGCGAATATTGACGCGGAATGGGGCGATGTAGGCATCGCCCCCTACGTAGGGGCGGATGCCCACATCCGCCCGCCGCAAAGGAGACTTTATGCTGGAAACCATCAAAGCCCTGACAACCGAATACGACATGCTCCCCCGGGGGGGCACGGTGCTGTGCGCCGTGTCCGGCGGTGCGGATTCCATGTGCCTGCTTCACCTGCTCCACACCTGGGCCGGAGAGGGGGGCTTCCGGGTGGCGGCCGCCCACTACAACCACAACCTGCGCGGGGCCGAATCCGACCGGGACGCCGCCTTTGTGGCGGAGTGGTGCGCCGGGCAGGACATCCCCTGCGTCATTGGCGCGGGCGACGTGGCCCATGAGGCCAGGGCCCGGGGCCTGGGGGTGGAGGAGACCGCCCGCCAGATGCGCTATGAATTCCTGCGGGGGGCGGCGGACGCCATGGGCTGTGGACGCATCGCCACCGCCCACAGCGCCGACGACAACCTGGAAACCCTGCTGCTCCACTTGGTGCGGGGGGCGGGGCTTCATGGCCTGGCGGGTATCCCGCCCCGGCGGGGAGTGGTGGTGCGCCCCCTGCTCACCACCTCCCGGGCGGAGATTGTGGCCTACCTGGAGGCCAACGGCGTGGCCCACGTGGAGGACAGCAGCAACACCGACGAGGGCTACGCCCGCAACCGCATCCGCCGCCAGGTGGTGCCGGTGCTGCGTCAGCTCAATCCCCGCCTCACTGAGAGCGCGGCGGAGACCATGGGCTACCTGCGCACCGACAACGACTATCTGAACGCCCAGGCCGCCGCGGCCTGTCAGAACGCCCGGTGGGCGGAGGACGACCTGGTGATCGAGGCCAGGTACATCGCCCAGCTCCCGGCGGCTATCGCCCCCCGTGCGGTGCGCCGCCTGCTGGAGATGATGGGGGACGGCAGCACCAACTGCTCCGCCGCCCACCTCAAGGCGGTGGTGGAGCTGGCCCGGGGAGACGACCCCTCCGCCGTGGTGTTCCTGCCCGGCGGACGGCTGGCTCAGCGGGTATACAGGGAGCTGCTGCTCACCACCCAGTCCGACCCCCTGCCCCCCTTTCTGCCCACGCCTCTGGCCCTGGACGGTGAGACCGAGGTGGAGGGCACGCCCTGGCGGGTGCGCTGCCGCCCGGTACGCTGCCCGGACGAGAGCGAGCGGAAGCCCGGGGCCCTGTATCTGGCCCAGGGGGCGCTGGAGGGTCCCCTGGTGCTCCGCCCCCGGCAGACGGGAGACGCGGTTACCCTGCCCGGGCGGGGTGGAACCAAGACGCTAAAAAAGCTGTTTATTGACGAAAAGGTGCCCCGCCGGGAGCGGGAGCGGATTCCGGTTCTGGCCGACGGCCGGGGCGTGGCCGCGGTGGCGGGCTTCGGGCCTGAGCAGAGCCGGACGGCCGTCCCTGGACAGGCGGCCTATGAGCTGTTATTCTGGAAGAAAGAGTGAGGGAGAGGTATGGAACACATGCTGGACAAGGACGTGGAGCGGGTGCTCTTTTCCGAGGAGGAGCTGCACCGGCGGGTGGCGGAGATCGCCGCCGAGATCGACCGGGACTACGCAGGGAGGGAGCCCCTGCTGGTCAGCGTATTGCGGGGCTCCTTCGTGTTTATGGCGGACCTGGTGCGCCAGATCCACCTGCCCTGCACCGTGGACTTCATGGCGGTGTCCTCCTATGGGGCGGGCACGGCCAGCTCCGGGCAGGTCAGGATCATCAAGGATCTCAGCGAGCACATCGAGGGCCGCGACGTGATCGTGGTGGAGGACATTCTGGACAGCGGCAACACCCTGAGCTATCTGCTCCAGCTCCTCCAGGCCCGCAGCCCCGCCTCCGTGCGGCTGTGCACCCTGCTGGATAAGCCCTCCCGCCGCACCAAGGAGGTGGAGCTGCACTACTCCGGCTTTACCATCCCCGACTACTTTGTGGTGGGCTACGGGCTGGACTATGCGGAAAAATACCGCAACCTGCCCTACATAGGCATTCTTAAGCCCTGTGTGTACGGAGGAGAGGAATAACGGGCGCCTGAGGCGCCCAATCTGCCCGGAAAGGACGTGTCCGCAGTTTGAAACGAAACGGAAGCCTGCGCGATGTGGGCTTTTACCTGCTCATCGCCGTGGTTCTGCTGATGACCATCTTCGCCCTCCGGGGCGGGATGGGGAATCAGGAGAAGGTCACCTATGCCCAGGTGCGCCAGCTGCTGGAGCAGCAGATGGTGAGCCGGGTCTCCCTGGAGGACAATACCGTGACCCTGTACCTGAAGGAGCCCCAGGGCGGCCAGAGTGTGCTCACCTATCAGATCGGCAACCCGGACTGGTTCTACCAGGACTTTAACGACCTCATTGTGGAACAGAAGCGGCAGGGGATCATCACCGACTACGACTATCCCCAGGGTTGGGTGCCTCCCTACTGGATGAGCTTTATCCCGTGGATCGTCATCCTGGTGGTGTTCGGCCTGCTGTGGTACTTCATGTTCCTGCGCCAGGCCGGGGCCGGCGGGGGCGGAGGAGGCGGCGGCGGTGTGGACCGCACCGCCCGCTTCGGCCGCGCCCGCACCCGCACCGGCGCCGACGAGCAGAAGAAGGTCACCTTTGAGGACGTGGCCGGCGCCGAGGAGGAGAAGGGGGAGCTCCAGGAGATTGTGGAGTTCCTCCGGGACCCCAAGCGGTTTCTGGAGCTGGGGGCCCGCATCCCCAAGGGCGTGCTGCTGGTGGGCCCGCCGGGCACCGGCAAGACCCTGCTGGCCAAGGC
>CDZJ01018357.1_pt1 | contig 9266 bp, 9 predicted proteins | sample 557391 | NCBI WGS metagenome assembly CDZJ01 (sample SAMEA3182111, study PRJEB8094) | gut metagenome | biome: human; feature: gut; material: Stool; isolation source: human stools | place: Canada | collected 2013-05-07 | reverse complement strand
CTTGCAGTTGTCTGTTAAGTTCTGCATTACGAGCTGCAAGGCTGTCGGCTTGTTCCGACAATTGGCGATCCTGCACTTTCTGTTCGCTGATTACGTTTCTATTGACCGAATGAAGGATAGTGGTTGATACTGCTGGAGTTACTTCCTTTTTTTTGCCGAATATGCCTAAGAAACCTTTACGCTTCGGTTTCTTGGGTTGTTCCTGCACAATCTTCTGAACAATAACCGATGATTGATTGACTATCTTCCTGTTAATGGATTGTTGTTCATCTATTAACCGAACAATCTGGAACATCTGTCGCTCCTTATCCTCTAAAAGACTGCGCACACTGTCAATACGCTCAATCGAATGGATCTTATTGAACAGGCACAATGTGCTGTCCAATGCAATGCGTTGGGCATGGTAATTCTCCAAATCCGCTTCGTCCCAATCCAATACAGTTTCTCCCAACAAAGAAAATTCTAACAGTTGGATATGAATACGGTTTACCTCTTTTCTGAATTCATCTATACGTCGATTGCCAACCTCCAACGCTTCCACCTCCTGCCATTCATGATGCCAAGTGTAGGCTATACAGCCAATTAATAGTAGCATCAAAATGTAACCTGTGGCAGTCAATATGTGGGTAAAATTCACACCTTTAGTTTTTAAATTCATAAATTCACAATATGTTTAATTGTTTTTTTGGAAACTAATCACTGCCAATATGCTTGCTAATGCGCCGTAGATACAAAGCGGGACGAATTGAGATATAAGCTGATTGAAAGCACTGCCTTTGAGATATATTTCCCTCATAGCAGTCATGATGTAGTACAAAGGGTTAAGCCTGATAGCTTTCTGTGCCCAATATGGCATCGCAGATACAGGAGTTATAAGTCCGCTTGTCAATATGAAAATAACAATGAAGAAGAACATCACAACTGCAGCCTGTCGCATATTGTCACTATAGTTGGATACGATAAGTCCGAGCGAAGATATGGTGAATATATACACTATGTTGAACAGAAATACCAGTCCTATAGCCCCTATAGGTGTCACTCCATGAATTTTCCATGAAAGTAACATAGAGAAACCTACGATGAATATACCTATTGTCCAGTAGGGAATCATTTTAGAGAGGATGAATTCGATACGCGAAATCGGAGTGACATTTATTTGCTCTATAGTACCACGTTCTTTTTCACCAACAACATTCAGTGCTGGCAGAAATCCGACAAGTAACATAAGGGTCATTGCCATGAGTGCCGGGATCATATATGGCTTATAGTCAAGAAAATCATTAAAAATATAGCGAGGTTCTATATTGATAGGCCGTTGTGAAATAGCTCCGCTTTCACGGTTCAGTTCTTGAGCATACTGTATGACAATTTGTGTCAGATATGAATTGCCAAGCCCTCCTTTCATTCCATTGACGGCATTGACGGTCACCATGACATCTGCCCCTCCGGTACGGTATAGGTTATGTTCAAATTCATTTTCAATAGTGACGATGAAATCCACCTTGCCTTTTTGCAGCAAATCGTATGCTGCTTGATAATTAGGGCATACTGCATACAGTTTGAAAAACAATGATGCTTGTAATTTTTGTGTCAATCTGCTTGAGAGAGTAGAATGGTCACAGTCAATCACAGCGATATTAAGATTCTTGACTTCCTGTGTCGCTATACGCGGCACAACATTCATCATGGCGAATGGCAGAAGAATGAACACAACAGGCAACAGTCGGTTGCGAAACATCAGTTTGTATTCTTTTACAAGAAGATATGGTAATGCTTTCATATGCGATATATATTAATTTTCAAGAAAGTCTCGTTTTGAAAAATCTCCATGCAAGTAACATGAATAGAAGTCCTTCAATCATAATTGTAGAGATTTCTGTAGCCACATACTTGATACCTACTCCCTCAATCATTATTTTACGTATGCCAGATATAAACCATTTGGCAGGAACGATATTGGAAATTATCTGAGCCCCAGTTGGCATAGATTCAATAGAGAATACCATTCCCGACAGATATATAGTCGGGACAATCAGTAACAAAGAAATGAGCATTGCGGCAAGCTGGGTATTCACCACCGTGGATATAAGTAAACCGAGCATAAGAGACGAGAAGATGTAGACAGCCGTAATGATGGCATATAACAAGAGGGAACCTGCCATCGGAATATGCATCACGAAGTATGAAAGAAACAGGATCACAGCCATATCAAAGACAGATATTATTAAATAAGGTACAAGTTTTGCCAGAACTATATCCATCGAAAGTAGCGGAGATGCCAGAAGAATTTCCATTGTACCTGTTTCACGTTCTTGCACAATGGCTATGGATGTCATCATACAGCATATAAGCATAATAACCATGCCTATTATTCCCGGAACAAAATTGACCTCTGAGCGTTGTTGCGGATTGAACAACATCCTTGAATTGACACTAATGTTGAATTGATTCCCTTTGACTTCTGAGTCTTCCATTTCCGTCACGCATTCTTTCTGAAATTCTGTTATGATTTGTTGGGCATACGCCACCCTTACCCTCGCCTGATTTGGTTCGCTACCGTCAGATAAAATTTGTATGGAGGCATCCTTTGAGTGAATTATACGGTCAGCAAATTCAGGTTTAAAAATCACGACAAGATCGATCTGCCCTCTTTTGAAAAGTTCAATCGCTTCTTTTTCAGTCTGGATTTCTCCTTTCCTTATGAAATAGTCGTTGGCATAAAACTTTTGTATAAGTTTTTCGGTATAAATATCATGGCTTTTATCGATGACAGCCATACGAATATCCTTCACATCATTCTTGATTACAAATCCGGGGAGAAGAACAAGAATCGGTGGCATTACCAGCAATATCAGCAGTGAACGCGGGTCGCGCAGGATGTGTATGAATTCCTTACGGACGAAACTTAGAAACTGTTTCATATCATTTTTATTCAGTTGTTAATCACCACGCTTAGCTGTTCTGGCCAGCGAATAAAATACATCATACATGGATTTGCCGTTAAACTGCTGTTTCAATTGCGCAGGTGAGCCGAGAACATCAATACGTCCGTCGACCATGATGCTGACACGATCGCAATATTCGGCTTCATCCATATAATGTGTCGTAACAAATACGGTAATGCCGTTGTCAGCAGCCCTGTATATAAGTTCCCAAAACTGACGGCGTGTCACAGGATCGACCCCGCCCGTAGGCTCGTCAAGAAAAACAATACTCGGCTCATGAAAAATTGCCAAAGAGAAGGCAAGTTTCTGTTTCCAGCCTAAGGGTAGGCTTTTCACCATCGTTTTGCGCTCGGCTTCAAAACCGAGTTCCTGTAATAATTCCGTTATCTTATCCCGTATTTTATTCCGGGACATCCCATATATGCCGCCGAAAAGCACAAGATTTTCTTCCACTGTCAGGTCGTCATATAAGGAAAATTTCTGCGACATGTATCCAATATGGCGTTTTACCTGCTCGTGTTGGGTGGAGACATCATATCCCGCAACCATCGCTTTCCCTTCGCTTGGTTGTGAAAGCCCGCACAGCATACGCATGGCAGTTGTCTTTCCTGCTCCGTTTGCACCAAGGAAACCGAAAATTTCGCCTTTTCGGACTTCAAAAGTCACATGGTCGGTAGCCGTAAAATTACCGAACTTTTTTGTAAGACCTTCTGTCTTTATTACAATCTCATCTGTCATGGATTCCTATTTTTGAAGATTCATAAAACAGTCTTCGATGGTAGGCTCAACAACCTCTATAACGACATTTCGGTGTCCCAAATCAACAAGTTGGTTGCGAAGTGAATCTACTGTAAGTACTGAAGTTTCGATGGTGGCATGGTGGCTCTCTCCGAAAGCGAAAGCTGTCCTGACCCCATTGATACTGCGCAAATTTGTGAGAAGTCTGTGCATCTTGTCAGAACGTACAGACCAAAGGGTGTGCGTATATGACGTAATGATACCATCGGAGGTGTCGATTGTCAGAAATTTACCGTCTTGAATCAGAGCTATGCGGTCGCATTGCAGGGCTTCGTCCATATATGGGGTGGATACCACAATGCTCAATCTGAAATTGTTTTTCAGTTTATGTAACATTTCCCAAAATTCCTGTCGGCTCACCGGATCGACACCGGTAGTAGGCTCGTCAAGAAACAGTACATGAGGAGCGTGTATAAGAGCGCATGACAATGCGAGTTTCTGTTTCATACCACCAGAAAGTTTACCTGCCTTACGCTTTTTGAACGGCTCGATTTGCCTATATATATCTTCTATTAAATGGTAGTTTTCTTCTATCGTCGTATTAAACACAGTGGCGAAAAACAACAGATTTTCCTCTACTGTCAAGTCTTGGTACAATGAAAAACGTCCCGGCATATATCCAATGTGCCTGCGTATTTTCTTGTAGTCTTTCACAACATTCATTCCGTCGACCATTGCCGCCCCTGAATCGGCAAGGAGCAGGGTTGTGAGGATGCGGAACAGCGAGGTCTTTCCTGCACCGTCAGGACCTATCAGTCCGAAGATCTCACCTTCTACGACATCGAAAGAAACTCCTTTCAGAGCTTGTACTTTTCCTTTGTCATAGGACATTTTGAGGTTTTCAACACTTACTATAGCCATACCACTCTGGTTTTAGAATTTTACATCACCATACATTCCACGTTTGATAAACCCATCATTCTGAACCGTTATTTTTACAGCATAGACAAGATTCGAGCGTTCATCACGGGTCTGGATTGTCTTGGGTGTAAATTCGGCCTCGCTGCTTATCCATGAAACCGTACCCTCATACTCTTTGCGTCCATTCGTCCCTTGATCAGCATAAACTTTTACCTTCTGTCCGATTTTCAAGCCAGTCAACAGGTCCGCGGAAATGTACGCCCGCAGTTTCATTTCCGACACATTGGCAATCTTGAACAAAGCACGTCCCGGTACAGCAAATTCGCCAGCCTCGGCATATTTGGATAAAATGACACCATTGATGGGAGAAGTTATCACAGCCTGTCGCATCATATCATCAACCTGCCCTATCTGTGCGTCAAACCCGGCAGATTGCCCGTCAATGCTCCGGTTTGCCGTGGATACCTGCTCGTCTGTCGCTGCAAGCTGCTTCTGTAGAGTAGCAATCTGATAGCCTATGTCATCGACTTGCTTCTGAGTGGCTGCTCCATCTTTGAGCAATGCCTTGAACCGCATCTGCTCCGACTGGAGATTGGCTATCTGCTGACGTAGAGAGGCAACTTGCTGTGCGGTATTCAGTCTGCGACTTGTAGTGGCGTTTTTTCCGGCATAGAGTTGTTGTTTTTTCAACACGAGTTGTGTCATATCCAGTTCGCCAAGAGGCTGGTTCGCTTTCACTGTTTGTCCTTCTTCCACATTAAGGAACTTGATTTCCCCCGTTCCTCTGGCTGATACGATGACTTCTGTCGTTTCAAAAATTCCAGATGCATCGTAATCGACATCTTTGTTTCCACAGGCAGTGAGCATCATTGCCGATACTGCCGACATAAGAATTATCACTTTTTTCATATCTGTTGTTATTTAATTGTTCGTAGTGTATTTCAAGTCGTAGCTCTCTTTCAGCATCAGTATGGTATGGGTTGAGAGGTCTATGCGTGACTGGTTTTCACGGGTTATCTCTTGCAATAGATTGTTAGTATCAATGATACCATGTTCAAGCCGTGATTCCGCAGACTGGCGAACATCGCTGCGCAGAGCCACTATCTCTTGATCATCCTTTATCATTTGTCGGTATTTGGCAATGCCATCGGTTTGTTGGATTTCAGTCAGGTGGTTGTTGAACAGGAATGTTTCACGAGCAGATTCCACCAATCCTCGATGGGTGTTGAGTTTTGCACGGTCATTCTTTCTAGTGTATAAGGCTCCGATATTCCACGACAGCCGGATACCTATCATTCCATTTAGTTTCCAATCACGGTTGAACATCGCGTCAAACATATCATATCCCGGATAACCGTAATAGCCCTGTGCAAAGACGCTCAGTTTTGGAAGCAACCGAGCGTTCAACAGATGTTCCTGAGCGTTAGCAAGTTCAATTTGCGTATCAAAAAGACGAAGTTCAGGACGGTTATTTTCCATTGTTTGCACCTTGACCTCCTGAGGTATGGTAAGATTTGTGATTTTTTTGCCGATGAACACTGCCAACATATCTATGAGGCTTTTTCTTGAGGACGTCAGTTCGGTTGCCTGTTGTTTCGCTTTCAGTTTCTCCGCCATAACGGTATTGACATCGCTTTGCATGGCTATACCATTGGAGAGCATGGAATGAAGTTTGTCAAGACTGGATTGAAGTAATGTCTGCAAATCCTTATTCAATTGTATCTTTTCTTCAAGAAGGAGAATACCGAAATAAATGTCGTTTACCCTTTGACGGATTGCATATAAGTTGGTTGTGGTCTGGGCCGTCTGCACTTCGCCTTCATGCCGGTAGGCATTCAGTGTATCTCATCTAATTGAAAATCAGTAATTTATCATTTTTTTCAACTTAAAAGGTAACGATTTAGAAACGAGCGAAATTCTGTATTCTGTCTTGTTTTGCATCATTGACAAAGAACGTGTATTTTATCTGCAAAGATAAGATATTAATTCAAAATACAAAATATACTTATTTAATAAATACCATAAACATATTGAGTTCCATTAATTTTTTGTACCTTTGTTAAAGGTTAAGGACTAAAATATTATATGATAATAAAGAAGATAAAATTGACATCTTTATTTGTCAATACTGAAAATTATAGATTTGAACCCCTTTCGTCACAGAAAGAAGCTATAGATAAAATGATTGAGGATCAAGAGGACAAATTGTATTCTCTTGCAGATGATATTGTTACTAATGAACTTAGTCCAGTGGATTTAATCATGGTAACACCAAGTGAAGATGTCAATAAATATATAGTTCTTGAAGGTAATAGACGAATCACTTCACTCAAACTATTAAATAATCCGACTTTAATAGATGATAAGTATTCATCTTTAAGAAAACGGTTTCAGAAACTCCAAAAAGAACACCCTGATGCAATTTTAAACTTAAAAAGTATTGATTGTGCTGTGTTTGATAATCCTACAGAAGCTGACATTTGGATAAAGCGCAAACATTCAGGAGAGCTCAATGGTATAGGTACCGTAACTTGGAACTCACAGCAAAAACAAAGATTTGAAGAAAAAACAGAAGGAAAATCATCTATTCCATTGCAAATTATAGGTTTGCTTAAGTCTCATCCCATGGTACCTAATAAACTAAAGGAAGCACTGCCAAAACTTAACATTACAAATTTGCAACGTTTAATGTCAGATCCATATGTTAGAGAGCATATGGGGTTAAGCATTAATAATGGAATATTGACATCCAATATTCAGGTTGATGAAGTTGTAAAAGGACTCATTAAAATAGTCACTGACATTTTAAATCCGACATTTAAAGTTGCGGATATCTATAATAGAGAGAAAAGGAAACAATATATTGATAACTTTGAAAATAGTCAGAAACCAGACTTGACAAAGGAAGAGCCTGTACAATGGAATTTTCAAGATATAGTAAATAGTGATGGTAATATTCCTCAAAATGAGGACAAGAGCATAAATAAAAAAGATACTTCTAAGAAAAATAAGCAAAGGATTAATTTAATTCCGAAGTCTGTAGCTTTACATATTGAAAATCCAAAGATTAATAAAATATTTGAGGAGCTAAAACATATTCAGGTAAAGACATGTCCCAATGCCTCATCTGTACTTTTGAGAGTATTTTTAGAATTATCAGTTGACGCCTATCTAGAAAAATATAATTTAGTTGTAAACAATGCACTAACAGCAAGTTCCTCTAAAGAGAGTTTGCAAGGCAAAGTTGGTAAAGTTTTAAACCATATGACTCAACAAGGAACAATGAATAATGATATATCCAAAGGAATAAGAGCGGAGATTAATGATAAGAACTCCGTCTTATCAATTGAGTCATTAAATGCATATGTTCATAATGAGTTCTTTTATCCCAAAGCTGATAATTTAATTGTTGGTTGGGACAATATAGAAACTTTCTTTATTCAATTGTGGAATGCTATAAATAATGAGTAATGATATGGAATTTTTATCACCTTTAAGATATCCTGGAGGTAAAGCTAAAGTAAGCGATTTTGTACAATGCTTAATAAAAGAAAATGCATTACTCGATGGAATATATGTTGAGCCTTATGTTGGAGGTGGGTCTGTCGCTTTATCTTTACTTTTTAACGAATATGTTAAAGACATTTATATCAATGATAAAGATATTGCAATATATGCGTTCTGGCATAGTGTACTTTATGAGCCTGAGGCTCTTTGTAAATTAATAAAGGACACTCCTGTTACAGTCGAAACTTGGTTTAAATTACGTGATTATCAAGACAAAAAAGATAATGTTGATTTGCTACATTTAGGATTTTCTACCTTTTTCCTAAATAGGACAAATCGTTCTGGAATTTTAAAGGCTGGAGTTATTGGAGGGTATGAGCAAACTGGGAATTACAAGATTGATGCAAGATTTAATAAAGAAGACCTCATAAAAAGGATTGAACGAATAGCGGATTATGCCGATAGGATTCATTTAACAAATGAAGACGCTGTTTCTCTAGTGCGACGATTAAATTCGCTTTTGCCCCCGAATACCCTTTTTTATCTAGATCCACCATATTACATTAAAGGTAAAGGATTATACATGAATTATTATAATGATCAAGATCATCAGAAAATTGCTAATGTTGTTAGTGAAATAAATAATTATAAGTGGATTATCTCTTATGATAATGTACCGTTTATAACTAATTTATATTCAAAATATAGACAAAAAATATTTGAACTAAACTATAGTGCAAGCAATTCAGGTAAAGGAGAAGAAATAATGATATTTTGTGATAACATCATCATACCAAATCATAAATTATTTAATTATTCGGAATGAAAATAACAAAAATTCATATAGAAAAGTTTCGCGGGTTTAAAAATGAGAATTTAAGTTTAGGTTCACTCCTGACTGGCATTGCAGGTCAAAACGGAACTCAGAAATCCACTCTTTTGGGAATTATAACTCAAACTTTTACCTTAAGAGGAGTTCTATAAATTAAAATATTGTAGTACAGTTGTTTATATGGTTCCAAGAGCGTAAATTTGCAGAAAATAAGAATTTTATAATGAACAAGTTATCCCGATACCGTAAGCTTCGTTATAATCAACTATTTGAGTCAGAGAATCGTGAATTGCGTTTGAATGAAATGGGCAATCCTCTTGAAG
>CDZJ01011740.1_pt1 | contig 9631 bp, 10 predicted proteins | sample 557391 | NCBI WGS metagenome assembly CDZJ01 (sample SAMEA3182111, study PRJEB8094) | gut metagenome | biome: human; feature: gut; material: Stool; isolation source: human stools | place: Canada | collected 2013-05-07 | reverse complement strand
ATTATTTGCCTCCCGTCCCGCTGAACTGCAAATAGGCATTTTAAAACGCCTGCGCGGCGCCCCGATTGACCGTCACACACAGAATTTTCAAATGATTTATTCCCAATATCCGCCCTATGAAATTATGCAAACTTCAACCATGAGCTACGCCGAACTTCAGCAAATCAAACGCTTGGCTCGTTATTTTGACATTTTTTACAATGCGGGAAATTTCCGGAAAGAAACCGGCTACCTGACGACTTTCGCTGACTGGCTGGACTTCAGCAATTACATCTGGACAAACTACCGCCAAACGCATAAAATATCCCTGAAACGTCAAGCTGAAATTTTAAAGGATTACCTTGATGCGCGAAGAGCCGCTGCCCTACTTTAACGAACAGGAAACCCCGATAGATATGATTGTTTTGCATTGCAGCGCTTACGATGTTGAAACAATCATTCATTACATGCATGAATATCAGCTGAGCGCTCATTACATTATTGATGAAAAAGGCGAAATGACCAAATTGGTCGATGAATCCAAACGCGCCTACCATGCCGGAACAGGTTTCTGGCGCGGCGAAGACCGCAGCCCGAACGCCCGCTCCATCGGCATTGAACTGGTCAATTTCAGCCTCGGACAAGAAACCTACGCTCCGCAACAAATTGACACGCTGCTTAACTTTTTGCCGCCCCTCATCGGCAAATATAATATCCGCCCGGAAATGATTGTCGGTCATTCGGACATTGCGCCGCTCCGCAAAGCAGACCCCGGCAGAGCTTTCCCCTGGGAAAGGTTGGCCAAAGCAGGCATCGGCCTGTGGTATCAACTGAGCAATGCTGAAAAAATCCCCTCAGACGACCTTGAAGAGTTGTTGCGCCTCATCGGTTATGATACCCGCACACCGCAGACCGTATATGCTTCAGCCTATGCCTTTTGCCGTCGCTTTGCCCCGCAGTTTGTAGCGGCAGATTCCGATATCAAACATCTGGTTGACCATATCCTGCCCGAAAACTTTGACTTTCTTGATAACGCCAAATTCAGACAAACCCTCAAAGCCGTCGCTTATACCTATTCAGGGAACCAAGGAAAATGAAACCAAATAACATTCTGCTGGCTAAAAAAAATTGCCCTGTTCCATCCCCGAAATACTGCTGCATTTGGTGCTGCTGGCAGGCGCTTTTTGGTTTTTTACCTCTATTCTGAGATTCGTCATCGGCGATAAAAACGATAAACAAATTTTGATAAACATCATATTTTTCTTAGAAGTGACGCTGGCTTTCTATTTTATACCTCTCAAACACCCGCTGAAAACAAGTAAATTTGGTTTCACATTGACTGTACTGGGCAGCATCTTAAATATATATATCATGATTTTTTCCGCATATCTCACAATAAATCTTGTAAAACCTCGCCCACATTATCCATACTTTGAATTCGTCTGCAATTTAATGCCCCTGTTATTATGTCTGCCTCTGCTCACTTACATATCCGGCTTTATTGATAAAAAACATTTTTATACTCTTGCCGCAATTATATTTACCAGTTCTATCTTAGCGTTTGCACTTTTTCTCTCTTTGGATTTCGACTCAGAAACATATGAATACGCCGCCTTGCAAAGCCTTAATCCTCACCCCTACATATAATTATCGGAATATGTAAGCGGCGTTATTTTATCAATAAAAAAACCTTATCACACAAACTTCATCGCATCCAGCACACCCTGCAGAATATAAGCGGCCGCTCCGGCATCCAGCGACTTTTTGCGTCTGGCTCGTGACAAATCCGCCTCTTTAATCATCATGCTTTCAACCGCGGAAGAAGACAGCCTTTCATCCCAAAAAAAATAAGGCAAGCCAGTCACCTCAGCCACACGCTCCGCAAACTTACGCACTTCCCGTGCCGTTTCGCCCTCTTCGCCGTTCATCTGCAGCGGCAAACCATAGACTATACCGCCGATTTCCTTTTCGGCAATAAGCTTCTTAATTTCCGCCAAATCGGCCGCCATACTGCTGCGACTGATAATTTTATATGGCGTCGCCGTCATTAACAACAAATCGGAAACCGCCGCTCCCAGCCGTTTGGAACCATAATCAAACCCCAGCAGTGCCCGATACGGCGGCAACCCGGCCTTAAACTCTCGTAATGTCACCATATTTCTCCTTATCCATTAAAATTTAGCCTAACCTAAAATAAAGATTAGTCAAATTTATTTTTAGAACTATTTATAGTCTTTCTGATAATTGATTATTAATATTCTCTGTTTAATATAATCCCTAACTGAAACCCCCTTTCTAAATGGTGAAAAATAATGAAACTCAAATACTTATTAGCCCTGGCTTTATGTCTGGTCTGGTCGCCCGCCAAAGCCGAACTGCAAATTGACGTCAACGGCGCCATGCGCGACCCGCTGCCGGTGGCTTTTCCTGAAATGATCCACGAAGGATTCTTTCTCGGACAAACCGGCAACAAAATCCGTGACGTCGTTATCGCTGACCTTGAACGCTCCGGTCTGTTCCGGATTATTCCCGAAGGCAGCTACATTCAAACTCTCACCTCAATCAACGAACAACCCAACTTCGTTGATTGGAAGGCAATTAACGCCCACGCCTTGGTTCAAAGCGCCATAACCGAAGTTGACGGCAATCATCTGCGAATTGAATTTCGCCTCTGGGACATTTATGCCCAAAACCAGCTTAAAGGGCAGTCTTTCACCACCACAAAAGACAACTGGCGCCGCGTGGCTCACGTGATTGCCGATGCGATTTATGAACGCCTGACCGGTGAAAAAGGCTACTTTGACACCCGTATTGTCTATGTTTCCGAAACCGGTCCCAAAACCAAACGCACCAAACGTCTGGCCATTATGGATCAGGACGGTGAAAACCATAAATTTCTTACCTCCGGCGCCTCTATGGTACTGACACCGCGCTTCTCGCCGAACCTGCAAAAGGTAACCTACATGTCTTATGCCGGCAACACGCCGCGGGTTTATATTCTTGACATTGAAACCGGACGGCAGGAACTGCTCGGAAACTTCCCCGGCATGACCTTTGCACCGCGTTTCTCGCCAGACAGCAGCAAAGTCGTCCTCAGTTATGCGTCCAACGGCAAGAGCGACATCTATGAAATGGACCTCAAAAATCGCCGCAGCAAACAACTGACTTCCGGCAATTCGATTAACACTTCACCGAGTTATTCTCCCGACGGTTCGCAAATTGTCTTTAACTCCGACCGCGGCGGCAACCAGCAGCTTTATGTCATGAATGCCGACGGCAGCGACGTTCACCGCATCAGTTTCGGCTCCGGACGTTACGCAACCCCGGTCTGGTCTCCGCGCGGCGACTATATCGCCTTTACCAAAATGGCCGGCGGCCAGTTTTACATCGGCGTTATGTACCCTGACGGCTCCGGCGAACGCCTGCTGGCCAGCGGTTTTCTGGTCGAAGGGCCGACCTGGTCGCCGAACGGCCGTGTTCTGATGTACTTCCGCCAGGACAACAGCACCGCTTCTCCGGTTAAGCTCTACTCCATAGACCTGACCGGATATAACGAACGGCAGATTGTTACGCCGGGCGAAGGCTCCGACCCGGCATGGTCGCCGCTCCTGCCCTAAGGCAATAAAAAACCTTCCCTTTTCGGGAAGGTTTTTTATTGCCTTTAACGTAGCGTATGATATTCTCTTGCCCGGAGAAAATCTATGCCTGTAATCAAATACTGCATCTGGGATGTTGGCAACGTTATCTATAATTACACGCTCGAACCGGTTCACGACTGGTGCGAACAGCACACTGCCGACCGGGAGACCTTTCTCCGCAACAAGGGAAAATTCAGCTATAACGACTATATGAAAGGTCTGGTTCCTTACGCCGAACTGTGCCGTCAACTCTGTGATTTTTATGCCGTTCCCTACCATAAAGACTATGCAATCGAACTCAACCGGGCTTTCCATGCCGGCATTAAAGATTATTTTCCTCAAACCCGACAAACTCAGGAAGAATTGCAACAGCGGGGAATAGCCAACTGCATTCTCTCCAATGCCCTGCCGGTCCTGGCCGGAAACAACAAAGCCGCGGACATAATTCCTCCGGAAAGACAGTTTTGTTCCTTTGACCTGGGACTGCTGAAACCCGATCCGGAAATCTACCGCCGCGTACGCGAAAAACTGGGCTGCCGCTTTGAAGAACTCATCTTTGTCGATGACAAGCCCAAAAATACCAAAGCCGCCGCCGAATTAGGCATACACGCCGTCACCTTCAACCCGCAAACCATTATTGGGGATATACGCAAGATTATCTCTCCGCAAAAAATGCCGCATCAAACAAAATCAAGATAGAACTAACATAAGCTCGTAAAGTCCGGAAAAATAAGGCCGCCGTATCATAGTGTCACATCATCCGACACTAACTTGTAAAAGCTCGAAGAATGAGGCATATAGTAAGAAATAAAGACGGAAGTACCGCAACGTACAAAACGTACGTGAGGAAACTTCCGACCTGAAATTTCTGTACTAGATGACCATTATACGAACTTTTAATTATCGCCGATGCGCAACGCCTCAATAAACGCCGACTGCGGCACCTCTACCTTACCGAACTGACGCATCCGCTGCTTGCCTTTTTTCTGCTTATCCAAAAGCTTGCGTTTACGGGTCACGTCACCGCCGTAACATTTGGCCGTAACATCCTTGCGCAGGGCTGAAATCGTTTCGCGGGCGACCACTCGTCCGCCGATAGCCGCCTGTATCGGAATTTTAAACAAATGCCGCGGAATCAAATCCTTGAGACGTTCGCAAATTTGCCGGCCGCGGGATTCCGCTTCGCTGCGGTGGCACAGAAAAGCCAAAGCATCCACCGGCTCTTCGTTAATCAAAATCTGCACTTTAACCAAATCAGAAGGATGATAGCCGACAAGCTCATAGTCAAAGCTGGCATAACCGCTGGTAATTGACTTCAGACGATCGTAAAAATCAAAAACGATTTCATTCAGCGGAATTTTATAAACCACCATCGCCCGATTGCCGACATAAGTCAAATCTTCCTGCTCGCCGCGGCGCTCGGTGCAAAGTTTCAGCACCGCCCCCAAATACTCGTCCGGCACCAGAATTGTCGCCTTAACCCAAGGTTCTTCAATACTGGCAATGGTTGACGGATCCGGCATATCGGCAGGATTATGCAGCGTAATTTGATTGCCGTTGCTCAAATTGATTTTATAGGCAACCGACGGTGCCGTCGTAATCAAATCTAAATCAAACTCGCGCCCCAGACGCTCCTGAATAATTTCCATATGCAGCAAGCCCAAAAAGCCGCAACGGAACCCCAGCCCCAAAGCGGCGGAATTCTCGTTCTGATAGTCAATGCTGGCGTCATTCAGTTTCAGTTTTGCCAATGCGTCTTTCAAATTGTCATACTGGCTGCTGTCCACCGGAAAAATCGAACAGAACACCACCGGTATGGAAGGTTTAAACCCTTTCAGGGGCTCGGCGCAAGGCTGCCGGTTATCCGTAATCGTATCCCCGACGCTGCAATCGCTGACACTTTTGATACTTGCGGTAATAAAACCGACTTCACCGGGATACAGAGCCTCAACATCCTGCATCTTCGGCGTAAAAATACCTACCTTGTCAATTGAATAAACCGCATTGTTAGACATCATGCGGATTTGCTGCTTTTTACGCAAAACGCCGTCTTTCACCCGCACCAGAATAATAACGCCCAGATAAGAATCATACCAGCTGTCAATCAGCAAAGCCTGTAAAGGTTTGTCGGCATCACCCTGCGGTGCCGGCAAATACTTGACAATGCTTTCCAGCAGCTCGGGCACACCTAGCCCCGACTTGCCGGAAGTCTCAACCGCATTGGACGTATCCAGCCCGATAACATCTTCAATCTGTTTCTTAACCCGCTCCGCATCGGCCGACGGCAAATCAATTTTATTCAAAACGGGCAGAATTTCGTGATTATTGTCAATCGCCATATAAACATTGGCCAGCGTCTGCGCTTCCACCCCCTGCGTGGCATCCACCACCAGAACCGACCCTTCGCAGGAAGACAGGGAACGCGAAACCTCATAAGAAAAGTCCACATGTCCCGGAGTGTCTATCAGGTTAAGCTGATAGGTTTTGCCGTCCTGCGCCTTATAATTCAAACGCACGGTCTGCGCCTTAATAGTAATGCCCCTTTCCCGTTCTATGTCCATGGAATCCAAAATCTGATCCTGCATTTCGCGTTTCTGCAAACCGCCGCAGTATTCAATAATCCGGTCGGCCAAAGTGGACTTGCCGTGATCAATATGGGCAATAATCGCAAAGTTTCTGATTAAATCCAAATTTGTGGTCATTTTATCTCTGATATCCGTTTAAACTTTAATTTACATACATAGATAGAGGATAAATTTATTTTAAGCAATATAATATTGATTATATCAGAAAAAATGCTTATACTGAAAACAGGATAACAGCGGGAGGGTTGCCATGAGAAAGATGATTGACATAGACTTCGGATCTTCACGTTATGATGAATTGGTCGAACTCCGCTATAAAATTTTGCTTGAACCGCTGGGGCTCAAATTTCTGGACCATCACCGCGCCAAAGAAGCCAACTATCTCCACATCGGCTGCATTGAATGTCTCGATGACAAACTGGTCGGCGGACTGATTCTCGCACCGGTCAATGACGAAGAAATCCGCCTGATGCAGGTGGCTGTTGATACTCGTTATCAGGGAGAAGGCATCGGCCGCGATCTGGTCAAATACGCTGAAAAGCGCGCCCGTGAAGCCGGTTACGGCAAAATTGTCATGCACGCCATGCTTTCCGTCGTCCATTTTTACGAAAAAATGAATTACAAACAGGAAGGCGATATCTTTGAAGAAAACGGTATCACCTTCGCCAAAATGGTCAAAGAGCTTTAATCTGAGGCCTCCGCAACGGAGGTCTTATTTTTTGTCTATTTACCGTCAATTTTTGATTTACATTTAATAATTATCTGTTATGATAAGTCATGCGAATCATTTGAGCGGCAGGATAAAAATGGCTGAAACCGAAAAATCCTTAAGCAAAGAACAAATCTTCAGGCAAGTTAAACAACTCTGCATGAAAGCTGACTTTGCGCCTTCCCGCCGGTTAATCTGCCAAGCCGCAGGTCTCACTCCGCCCGACCCCATGAAAATCAGCCGCGCGTTTATCCGCAGCCAAACCCAAAATAAAATCGTTCACCAAATGCTGGACATTGAACAGGCCTTCGCCCGGCTCCGCAAAACTTTTTCCGGTGACGAACCGGACGAAAACGAGGCTCAGCTCACGGCTCAAAATCTGGAAAACATCCTCCCCCTAATGTCAAACAATCAGGAAAGGCTTTTCGTCAGATACTGGATTGACAACTGCTACGGCTACCTGACCGACATCACTCCGGAAAAACGCCTGGAAAACATCAATGAAATAATTAATTTAATCCCTAAAGGGAAAAACGATTCCCTGCTGTATTCCTACAGCCTGCTCGTTAAAGACCTGAACATATCCGCAGCCGACAAATACCATACCGTCAAAAAGGCCTATCAAAAAACCAATAAACAAGAGCACCTTTCCCGGCACTATAAAGAACTGCTGAACAAAACAGGCAAAAACTATTACTATGTATTGTGCAATACGGCCTCAGATGCAAACACCCCTTACAAACAGCGTTGCAGCGCCGTTTACGATGCGGTCGATGTCCTTAAAGACATAAAGTACAGCATGTCATACAAATGCCGTGCCCGCATAGAACTGCTGAACGCTCTCGAAAAACTTCAGCAACGTCAGAATGACACCAAAGGCATGCAGAAAACTTTTCTGCTCCGAAGAAAATATATTAATCATCTCAACAACATCAACCGGCTTTTTCCCAACCCTGCCGACGAGTATTATTACCGCTGAGCATTTAAATTTCGGCGGCTAATTCAGCCGAAAAGTCGGATGTGCCTCAACCTTCTCCACCTGTGAAGTCTCGTTCCACTTTTCCCGGTCACGCAGTTTCAGCTTGTCGCGCAAATGTTTCATCTCAAAAATTAAATCCTGCGGTCGCACCGGAATTTCATAATCTTCAAAATTCGGATAAATAATTTTTTCATGGCTGAATTTATATCCTCTGCGGGCTCCTTCCGCCGCCACAAAAGATAAGTACGAACCAATCGCTTTCAACGGATTCTCCGCCTGCCGGAACTGCTGCCATATCGGATTGCTCAGCTTAACATCAAGCTCACCGTTCAAAACCTTTTGAGCCAGCAGGCCCTCACGCCACAATGAGATTAGCCCCTGTTTGTCCAGATATTTGGGATGAACCGTCCATAAACTCATAGTCCCCTCCTTTGAATGTTCCCTGAGTCATATAATCCCGGATTCTGAAATTCAACCCCCGCTAAACTTTTTAGAATTGACAAAATTGCCAAATATGATAAAAAACATCATAACTTTTAATTATTTAGATTATGGATATACGAAGAGAAAAGCAGATTATTGCTGCGATTGCTAAAGAGTTTCAAAATCAGAACAACACTCTGAAAATCCCCGTTCCCGCGGATGAAGTCGAACAAACCGCCGTTGACCTTGCCGACAGCCTTTCCATGAAATTGTTCATCCATTCCGGGCGCAACGGAGAAGCAGCCTTCATCGGCCGACGGAAAATATGCCTGAAACTTAAGCAGGAACTGGGCGGCAGCATCAAACGCCGCGGCGTTTACACCGTATGGAACGGAATAAACCGGGCTAACCGTGCCCTGGATATTATCAACGCCGTCCTGCAGGAAGAAATTGACGCCAACCGCAAAAAGAACCAATAATCCTGCCGCCATACAAACACCGCCTGACAACAGACGGTGTTTGTTTTTTTGACGGAGAAAGCTTTTCTTAAAATGGTGCTTCGCAGACATATCCTGCAACCGTAGAAGCCGTACAACCTGACCCGCATGTGCTGGAAATATTTCCGCCGGAACAATAACCGCTGCCGCCGCTGGTATGCAGCGAACAATCAAAACAAGAAGTCGAACCTCCGATAGCACAGGCATGTCTTCCCGTTGCCAATCCCCAATTCAACCCTCCGTTAGTCTTGGCCGTACAGGTAGCATTAGCTGTTGCCGCATCAGCTTGCCCCATGGATACGGCTAACACCCCATGTTGACCAGTACTGTCAACCTCAACCACCTTACCCATTGCCACACCATTAACAGAGTAAGTATCCCCTACTTTATAAGTTTTAACACTCGGAGTTGACGCACCGCCGTTATTTTTATCCGTCGCAAAAGACGCCGTACAATAAGGCTTACCTCCGGTAGTTGACGAAGAAGAACAACCGGAACCGGAAGTATAATAAGCCGGATATAAACTGCTGGGAGCCTGAGTAATTGTAGAACCCATACTTTGTTTTTTAGCTTTACAAATTAAACTAAGTTCTTCGCCTGATGTCACCAAGTTCCAAGCCAAATTACAATCGGTCTTGGCTTTACAAAGTTCTTTGGCTGCATCTTGCCCCATATTGGTGTTACTTTCATAATCCAAGGCGGCAATTTTTCCGCCGCTGCCGTTTGTACTGACAGAAATAACATATCCGACCGGCTTACCTTTACAGGTTAATTGGTCACCAACCTGGTAAGAGCCGTTAGGTCCCGTCCCGCCGCCGTAA
>CDZJ01025496.1_pt1 | contig 10109 bp, 5 predicted proteins | sample 557391 | NCBI WGS metagenome assembly CDZJ01 (sample SAMEA3182111, study PRJEB8094) | gut metagenome | biome: human; feature: gut; material: Stool; isolation source: human stools | place: Canada | collected 2013-05-07 | reverse complement strand
GGTTAGAACGTTGAGAAACCGCCGTAAAACCAAGGGAACTTGGCCTACTAGATCGGTACGGGCGGTGGTGTGAGAGGGTGCTCGCTGGAATTCAGCGAGACCCTACTCAATTGTTAGTTACCGATGCGGTTGACAGGATTCTCAAAACAAACCGGTCAGTTCTGGCTCAATAATTGCACAAATCGGGTCACTGGCAAAATTTTAGAAAACCTTCGATTAAATTAGCGGGATATTCATTTAAGTTAACTTATGGGTAACATTAGACTCTAGGAAAAGTGATCACTCGTTATTCCTAATCAAATAAACCCTAAAATAAGAAAAGTATTATTTCTCAGGAGTTTCATTTAGAGGGAGAATGTAAACGTACTACACAAATAAATCCCGAGGTACGAAATATGCATGATTTAATCCATAAATCGTTGTTACGTAGGTTAAGGGGGGGGGTAAGATATTAGCCCTTTTACTTATTTATCCCTTTTCTTACAATACATTAGCTTCTGAACTTATTGGCGATCTAGGAAGTGTCGAAAACCTAGGGGCCGACTATCAAATTATCGGAGATATCTCCTCTTCTATTAGTTCGGGAGAAAAATTCAACCGGACGATGGCTTTGTTCCGTTCCTCATCGGAACAAAATATTTTTTCTACTGTGCCTCAATTGCATATCTCCGCTAAAGGCGGAAAGGTTTTTAAAAGCGCGGGAAAACAAACTATAGCCTTAACAGGCCAAACAATTATCTCCTCTGAAACGGGAAATTGGGGCTGGATCTTCTCAAATTGTCACTGGTAACTTTAAAGAACTGTTAGCTAATGTTGGACGTTATAAGCCCGCAACAACTCCGGGATTTTTGTTATTCGGCTATGGCCTTTCAGGAAGTTACGGAGGCGTTATCTTTAATTCACATGGTGAACAAATTTTAGGAAAATCACCCACTGAACCCGAAGGTGTAATTGAGAAGATTTCAATTAACTGTTCTTTAACAGGAACTCAAAGTTCAACGGGTAGGGGAGTTGCTGTCAGGAATTTTGAAGCTGAAGCACGACAGATGATCTATATGCCTATTGAGCAGATAGGAGATGAAGATCAGCCTTTCACAACAGGAGTTGAGGATGTATATGGGAAGCAGCAATACATTCATAGAATTGGGACGATCTATGCTACAAATTTTGGGATAGCCGGCGGAACTACTGCAATGACCTCCGATAGGGGAGAGCAAAAAATTAATTCTGTCGACAGAATTCTTGTAAGTGACATAGTTAGTAACATTGCTGGAGGCTATTGGGGCCCCGACGGAAATTATGTATCGGGGATCTTACCGGTTGTAGGAATTTATAACTGGAGCGATAGTGGAGCCGCCAGAGGAGACGAACGAGATATTGGAACGCAGTATGTAGGATTAACTCAGGAGATTCGAGTTCAAGCTTCAAAGGTTAATGAGAGCTATGGAATTTACAACCGTGGCGGAGTCCAAACTATAGAGTCCAAACCCATCGGTACAGATTTACGGCAATATGTAGATATACATGTAGAAAATTCCAAAGCAGGCAGCAGGGCTTTTTCTGTATTCGTTAATCCAATAATGGACGGGGATGCATTTGAAAAAGCAGAGACATCAACATGGCTAAGAGGCAATTTTCGCATCCTGAAAGGAGATGTCGTAGTAGCTAATACAACCGAATCTCAAAATATATATCCAAGTAATTCAACCCTATATTTGATAGCTGATGATTTACACAGGAACCAATTGGTTTTAAACGATAACGTTAGCCTTACCGTAAGAAAGGGCGCAAGAGATGTTGAGCTTTCTAAACTAACGACCCAACTAGTGTTGGGAGATGATAGGCAAGAAACAACTGCAACATATAACGTTGTGTTGGGAAAGTACAGTTCCGTTAATGATCAAGGTGTATTTCGCGGTAGAGGGCTGATTTCGGCTTATTTTGATAAAGATAGTTTCGAGGCAGCCAAAGCAAACGATACTGAAAATACAAGTGGAGAGGGTAATTTAAGGTGGAATTTTGTTGGTAAGGGCTACGGGATCATAAGCGGAGGAGTCCTTATGAAGAACGTGGAGAAAACTCTGGCCAATAACAATTCCCATTTAGATGTTCAGATTCCTATATCAGCCGATGATGTTCCTGATGAGCACTTTGCATACCAGATCATGCGTTCTGCCGTGAACAATCTATTTGTCAATGAGGGTATTGATAATATACGAGAGCGTGTAGATTTAGAAAAATGGGAAGACGATAAAGGAGTCTACGAAAAATATAAGTACATAGCCGGTAAAGTTTATATTAATGAAGGCAAAATCAATGGCGGATATGAAGAAGAGTATTACTATGAAGATCCTGAAATAGTTGGCAATCAAAACAATATTCGAGACCCTTTGGACTTAGCTATTCTTAAATTGGTTCCCACTGATGGCCGATTGGTAGACGGAAACGGCAATTTTACTTCTTACACGGCTTCCGATAGAAAAGTCACTTTAGCTCTTGAGTCAAATCCTCGCACAAGTTATAACGCTGTATATTTAGAAAATAAACCCAAAGACCCTGACTCATCCGGAGGATCAACAGAAGAGCCTAGCGATCCTCCCTTAGATACCAACATTGCGGCTGACGGGACAGGAGATTTGGATAATTCAAACCCAGATGATCCAACCGATGAGGCCCCTGCGGCAGGAACCTCTCTGGCCTTGTTAGTACAGGACGGTAAACTAGGATATATAAACAAAGCCGGAGATTTCAAAGAAATAACAGTTAATGAGGAAGGTCAGTTCGTGGATGAAAATGGCTTTCTTTTAGATATTACAGTTACCACCGATAATGCTAAAGCACTTTATGCTTGGGAAGGAGAAATAGGCGAAAAAATCTTTGAAGAGACTGTGCAGGAAAAAGATCCCCCTAAAGATCCCCCTAAAGATCCTCCTAAAGGACCATCGTCTACTGTCGATGCTATCGACTCTGTAGCTTTGTCAGACTATTACCTTTGGCGCTTAGAAAATGAAACTTTGTACCAGCGAATGGGTGAAGTCCGAGATAGAGCTGATCTTGAAGGTGGCTGGTTCCGAGTATTGGGCGGAAAAAATACATTAGATAAAGGAAATCACTACTTTAAGCATAAGTACTATGGTATTCAACTTGGCTTAGACCATGTTTTTAATAAAGAAGATGGAGGAAGTTGGATATTAGGTGCCGGATTAACTTATACGCATGGCAAAACCGACCTAAGAAATAGTGGCAGCGGTAAAAATTGGCTTGGCTCAGTCTCTTTGTACGGAGTCAAAAAATTTAATAACGATGCCTACTTAGACATAATTTTTAAAGCAAGCAGAATTCATCATGACTATACAGCGATAAGCAATAAGATGAGATATCTTTCGAAAGGGAAATATCATACATATGCTTATCAGATTGGAGCGGAGTTTGGCAAAAAGTTCATGGTGAATGATGAGTGGTACATTGATCCACAGTTGCAATTAAATTACGGTCGTATTAAAGGAACCAAATGCAGAACTAGTTCAGATATAAATGTCAGAACTTCCGGACTCAATAATCTGATCGGACGCGCAGGCATCTCAGTTGTGCGTGAATTTAAGGAAGGAAGTGCTTTTGTAAAAGTTGACGCTCTGAGAGAGTTTTCAGCAAAGTACAAAGGTACTTATGCACTAGATTCAGGAACCAAAAACAAAACCGAAATAAGCCTAAAAGATACGTGGGGTGAGATAACTGTCGGCGGTAGTTATAACTTCCGCAAAGATGTGTTTGGTTTCGCTCAGGTAAAACGCTCTTTCGCTTCTGATGTCAAGCAAGAATATCGAGCAGACATAGGTTTGCGTTATGTTTTCTAATTTCAAATAATGTTAGAGGGGTTGGAGTTTAAAACTCCAATCTGAGAATCTTATGAAAAGAAAATTGTACTTTTTATGTCTGATCGCCAGTTTGTCTTCTGTAGCTCTGGCTCAAGTAAACTCTGTCCAAGACGAATTAAAGACCGTTCCGGAAAACAGAATTTTTATTTCACACTCTCAGGAATCAGGAACTTTCCCATTGTATCTAGAGACGGGAGAAGCAACCGGAGAATGCGGAATAGGATTATGGCTGGACGGCCAACTAGCGATGGTTCTATACCCTCAAGAACGTTCAGTACTTTACCTTTCTTCTGGTTCTCACGAGCTGAGAGCCTCTTTTGAACCGCTTCCAGAAAAGCCTCAAAGTGAAGAGGAGAAAAAGCACTTTAAATACTGTAAGAAGAATAAACCGGAGACCTTAGGGTTCGTTAAAACAATTGAGAGCAAGCGCGGAGAACAGATTCTTGCAAAAGTTCGATCTAATCAGGGTTATCTATACCGCATAAAAATAGTAAGAAAAGATAGCCAAGAAAAACTGTGAAATTGAGTTTTTCCGCTATCCCACTTTAGCCATCCGAGGATAGGATTGCGTTGGGATTAATGGAAATAAAAGTTGTAGTTATTGTCTTATTTTGATCATAAAAAAATTGAAAGTTTCCTCGGTTTATAGATGGTCTAGGATGTTGCAAAATTGATATCAATTTTGCAACATCCCCTTCTTTTTCCTGAGTTTTAGGAAAGAATCGCAGGTAATTTAGCAAGAGCCCTTGTGCCTCAGTGGGTCTCTAACTTTCCGTTTTTTCTTTTGCTGTGGTAATAGCCTCCCTAGGTTGGAAGTAGCTTCCGAACTCTCCTTTCAGAGCTAACTTTTTACACAGCGAAGCCGCTGTTTCGTAGTCTTCCGGAACTTGCATCTCTAAAGCGGCACAGATCTGTTTTATCTCCTCGGATATCCCTGTCGTAGCGTAGATTGCGGGGAGTCTGTCCAGCTTGATTTTTGTTGTTCTAAGACCGTTGAGAGCTTCAACGATTTTGCCTATTGGGATCGAGTTTTTTCTTTTTCTAAGTTTGTATTCCAGCAGCCTAGAGATGACTAGTGAGATGTAACAGCAAAGAAAGTGGCCGCGGATATGGTCTTCGGTTCTTACGTATACGGGGCGGCCTTCCAACTGGCTCTTAAGAACTCGGAAGCTACTTTCAATGTGCCAAAGACCTTTGTAGATATCCAGTACTTCTTCTGCCGGCTCCTCCAGAGAAGTTTCGATCACATGCATTCCGTCAAAGAGTTCTTGCTCTGAGATTCTTTCGTAGTTGACAGTCAGGCTCTCTTTATCAATATCCACGCTGACCAGACTTTTTCCGCCTTTCTTTAGTTCAGCAGAGAAATTAGACGGATTAGCCACGAGCCTTTCAGCTTTCTTTATTAACCTTTGCCGGTCGATCCTGTCCTTGATGAGTCGTTTTTCCGAGAAGGTGATAATAAAGCGACGCTTAATTGTTCCTTTCTTTCTCTTGTTGCCGTATTTTGTCGTGTATGGCTTCAACTTATTTTTGAGCTTTTTCTTTTCTTCAGGATTATTGTTTTCGTATGCAAAGTCAGGGTATTTGTAGCTGACTTTAGTTTCCAGAGTTACCTCCTTGAACCACGTCTTTGAGAGCACACCGTTGCCGTCGGCCACGAGTCTCTCAACCCTTCCGGTCGGGTCTAAGGCTGCTTCTTTGATTTCTCGGGATGCGCTTCTGATCTTTGAGGAGAGAACATAGTTGTTGCTCAGCTCCAGCAGACAGTGGATGTTAGCCGTATTGTTCAGCCCTTTATCCGCAACGACGATAAGATTTTCTACGCCGTAAGTTTTCTTTAGTTCCTCAATGAACGGAACCATCGTAGGTGACTCGCCTTGATTGCCTCGATAAAGGTTGTAGCTGATTGGAAGTCCGTCCTTATCGGCAGCAAGAGCCATCACAACCTGTACTTCATTAAATTTTTTATCTTTGGAGTATCCGAACTCCCGCAGGCTGTCAGCTTCGACACTTTCAAACGCATAGGTAGTGATATCGTAGAGACAAACACGGGTGTCGCGATGAGGATTTCCCTCTAAGAGTTTTTTATTCAGGTATTTGATAACGGAGTCTTTATTTTTGCTGAGTAAATCGAGACAGTTGAAGTAGTGAGCTAAGTTCTCTTCCTTGGCTCCGAGATAAGAAACAGGAGCCAAACGACAGGTTTTGGCCTTGGACCATGGAGCAAGAATCCTCCCTAAGCAAAGCTGTTTGACCACCTCTTCAAAATCAAATTGAACATCGCAGTCTTTCTTGAGATAGGAGAGTTTATAGGGAAGATTCAATTTGTTCCAAAGCCGATCGAGAACGATCATCCCTAAACCCCTTAGACAGGGTTTTTCACCTTTGAGCATAATGCCGTCTTTTGCCGCTCGGATAATGTCGGCTTCGATAGTTTCATTGTCTAAAAGACGTTTCTTTATGTCCTCTCCGGCAGCCTTTTCATTAAGACTCCGAACTTCGGCTTCAATTTTCTCCAAGGCTTTTGGATCAGTCGCCAGGAGCTTTTTCAAGTTTCCACATCTGCGGACAATATTCTTTCGTGATTGACCGTTTTCGTTCCGATAAGAGGAGGCAATGTAAACACTTCTGTTATCGCCTTTTGAACTAAACATGATGTGATAACGCATGATTCTTCCTTCATACAATTACCATTATTTTACCATAATAAATTAAAAAATAATAGGCCTTTACTCCATGATTTTTAAATAAAAATAGGAATTAAGGCCCAAAACTCAGGTGGCGGCTCTCATCTGTTTAGCGAGATCTTTGAGGTTGTCAATAGTGAGTGGTTTAATGTCCTGTGGTGAGTGAATATCAATGAGTTTCATTTAAATTTTCCTTAAAAAATAAAGCTACCCTGGTGAAGATAGATTTTTGGGGACATAAGCGAAAAAAAAAACGGACTCAAAAAGGACACCGCAATAGTGCTGAGTTGTTACTGTGTGATACGAGATGGAGGAATGTGCAAAATGCCCGGAAAATCGGGCAAAGAAGCATTTTCTTGGGGCAAAAGGGGGCGATTGGGTTGGCTTCGGAGGAAGCTCTTGCAGGAAACAGAAATGGAAAAGCTAGAAACTCTAAAAGACCTTTCCCGAAGCGTCCCGATTTTTTCAAAATAGATATTTCAACCCGACTTTAATTTGAAAATCTGTTTTAAGGCGGCTGCCTGATTCCCGATTGATTTGAGCGAAGGCTTTGAGGCGATCCTTCAACAGACTCTCCGCGCCGATGCCATAGTAAACACGAGTTCCTATAGAACGGTCTTTAAATGAGAATTCATTCATTTGGACAGATGTCCTTCCTAAGAAATCGTGTCTGATGCCTCCCCTTAAATAGACTTGTCCGGACAGTTTCCCTTCTCCGTTACGGAAGTTTCTTCCTAAATCAACTCCGAGCCGTCCGTTCAAACTATCAGCTGATTTAACGCGGACCTTCATATCGTTGCTGTAGCGAAAAGAGGAGCCATTTGCGCGGAAGTAACTCAGTTGTACTTGAGGATCGATAAACCATGAGTCCAAGTTCGGAGTTCGGGTGAACTCGAGACGGTGACCGATTTCAACAGATAAACCCAAACCGTAGTTGTGATAATCGGCTGTTGAGATACTTTCATCAATATTTTTGGCGCTGAGTTTGTTGTGGTAGCGATTCACGGATAAGACCGAGTCAATATATTGCCCTTTGTCTCCGAGCCACGCAGCATAGAATTTAGCACCGACGGATTCCACACGGGAATGACTGCCGGGAGCGCTGTCAACATGAATATTTCCCCTTGTTAACAGGAGGTTGGCGCCTAGAAGCCAGCCTGAGCTGAACTTCCGGTCGGCTCCGATCGTAAAGGCGGAATATTTAAACGTACTGTTGGCCGAGTAGTGCGATTCGAACCGGCTCTTATCGTATCGGTACAGAATATAGGAACCGTCTTCGGCGCCCTCCCGTACTTCTCCCATTCGGCTTCTTAGATCGTCCAAGGATCCCAAGAACTGAACGATTTGGTTGCCGGAGGCTGCGCTTGCTAAAGTCAGTTTGGCAGCAGGAGACAATCCGATGGGTTTTTCGGCGGAGTCATCTGGCAGAGGCGGGTTTGTCGGATCAAACGGGAGCTCCGGCAGCTCCGGTTTAGGAATAACCTCATCAGGAGGTTCGGCCGGACTCTCAGGGTTATCGGGCAAGACAGGCTTGAGCGATTGGGTCCCCAAAATTGCCCAGACTCTGGAGTCTCCTTTTTTGAACGGGTAAAGCCCTAATTTATACATATAAGGGCCGGCGTCTATGATCCCGTCATTGGCTAACGAAAAAGTGGCTTTATCCTGGCTGTTCGGGGAGTCATCATTGACTGCAATATGGTAAAGATAGCCGGTGTTGGCGAGGGAAACGCCTGAAGATCCTAAAAGGAAGGTATGTCTGCCTTCACTGCTTTTGAAGATATTTAGGGATCCGGTCGAACCAGCTGTAAGGTAAAAGACAGCGCCGTTTCCTTTAAAAATCTCAGTTTCCATTTGAGAAGGATGACCTTTCTGTCCTAGCTGGATGTAACTCGAGGGTTCAACATTTACAAGGGATAAATTGCTGTCCTCCGGGACAAACCAATAGGAATTGCGATGCATCGTTACTTGACTGCTGCCTCCCTCGTGGGTATGGACGGCAGCAGAAAGGGCAGAGCGCTCTCCTAAGTCAATGGTTAGGCCGGAGGAGGATCCGACCGACACTGGCTCATGAACCGCCATATGACCGTCGCTGTCTACTTGGAAGCGGGCGTGAGAGCCCAAATTTCCAAGGAATAATTTTTCAATTTCAATTCGGCGGGAGCGGATATCGGCCTGAGCATTGCGAATGAGATTTAAATGTCCTTGAAAGACGGCGGTTTGAGCGGAGGTTAAATTGAGACTGCTATTGGCTTCAACGTCGACCTCCTTGGAGAAGAAGACATTTGCCGTCTGAATCCCCGATTGCGGGTCTCGCCCGATGTTAAGGGAACTGGGGTGGTCAGTTCCGAGAAACACCTGACCGATTTGAACTTTTCTATCAATCAAAATGTCTGGGGCATCCAGATCCATCTCGCCGCCGAGCAGTTGAATTGTGGAGATCGTTCCCGCGTTTCGTTCGTTAGGAGATAAGAAATAAATTCCTTCAGATGCCGACATCTTCAGCTGTCGTGAGTACTGAGCCGAAATGCCGCCGAATATGACTATTTGTTCTGCCCGTATTAAGGCTGAGGCATTGTCGGCAAGCGCAACGGAAAGATCGTCATAGTAAGAAGAGCTGTCCGGGTTTTGAGGCGTCATAAGAATGATTCGATTCCGAGCGCTGAGGTTGGCCGTCTGATCCGGTCCGACACTTAGGGCATAACCAAATCCTTTTTCGGCTACGGGGACGGGAGTAACGATAAGATCGCGTCCGGCAGAAATATTGACGTTTTGACTATCGACAGAGAGCCCCGGGAAAAGAAGTTGGTGATTCGCGGGATTGCGGATCGACTTGAAATAACCCGCGTTAATGGAGTTGACCGCAATGGTACCGTTTTCAGAGACATTCCATGCGACCGGAGCGGCATTGCTGTGGAAAATAAAATTGCCTGTCTTTCGGCCTTCTTCAAATGCCGCGTTGATTTGGCTTTCGAGACCAGGAAAGAACAGCTGCCAGTTTCCGATAAGAGTGTCTGTATTTTGTGCGATTCCTTGATGCAGTGCATCGAATTGACCGGCGACGGAGGACATAGAGATGACAAAAGACAGCGCAATGGAAGCCGCGGCGCGTCGAAAATAAGAGAAATTCTTTATTTTCATTGAAATAACTCATTTCTTCCCTCTGAAAATGCCGTTAGCCGAAATAAGTTAAACTAACTGTTTTTTGAGGGGATATTTATCCTATAAACCAATAAAAAACGCTCTATGGGTGCATAGAAATGGAAATAATTTAGTTGTTTTTTATCCTGTCTTTGACACCTAAATCACTGGGTCCCTAAGGCGACTCCGTCTTTAATTTAGTTTTTTAACAGTAAAACTCCCCTCCGGATTTTTATTTTGTCGTTCGCTAGATTTGGTAAACAGCGCCCAGAGCTTCCTTGTCGGTATCGAAGCGCGTCTTCAGGCAGTGTGCAAGCTCATTCTTGTCTGCTACGGGCGGCAGAGGAGTTAAATCTACGCAGTTCATGATCCGGCTTAGGTCTGTCTCTTCGTACAGGTGTATTGGTGC
>CDZJ01006559.1_pt1 | contig 10199 bp, 9 predicted proteins | sample 557391 | NCBI WGS metagenome assembly CDZJ01 (sample SAMEA3182111, study PRJEB8094) | gut metagenome | biome: human; feature: gut; material: Stool; isolation source: human stools | place: Canada | collected 2013-05-07 | reverse complement strand
GAGCGAAAAAGCACCCTTTATGGTATTCTCGGGAACTAACTCGAGATATCTTGCAGAGAAAATCTGCGCAAGTCTCAATTGTCCTCTGGGAAACATGAACATCACCCACTTTGCAGATGGTGAGTTTGCCGTTTCTTACGAAGAATCAATTCGTGGCGCACATGTATTCCTTGTGCAGTCTACTTTCCCTAACTCAGACAACTTAATGGAACTTCTCCTGATGATCGACGCCGCCAAACGTGCATCTGCAAAGAGCGTCGTAGCTGTTATCCCCTATTTCGGATGGGCACGTCAGGACAGAAAAGACAAACCTCGTGTATCTATCGGAGCTAAATTAGTAGCCGACCTGCTTTCAGTAGCAGGTATCGACCGACTGATTACCATGGATTTGCATGCAGACCAGATTCAGGGATTCTTCAATATCCCCGTAGATCACCTGTATGCATCAGCCGTATTCCTCCCCTATATCCAGTCATTGAAACTGGAAGACCTGGTGATTGCTACACCGGACGTAGGTGGTTCAAAACGCGCCAGCACTTTCTCCAAATACCTTGGTGTACCTTTGGTACTCTGCAACAAGTCACGTGAAAAAGCCAATGAAGTAGCTTCCATGCAAATCATCGGTGATGTGAAAGACAAAAACGTAGTATTGATCGATGACATCGTAGATACAGCAGGCACCATCACCAAAGCTGCCAATATCATGATGGAAGCCGGAGCCAAATCCGTACGCGCTATTGCCAGCCACTGTGTAATGTCTGACCCTGCTTCTTTCCGTGTGCAGGAATCCGGATTGACTGAAATGGTATTTACAGACAGTATCCCTTACGCTAAGAAATGCGCGAAAGTGAAACAACTGAGCATCGCTGATATGTTTGCAGAAACAATCAAGCGGGTAATGAATAACGAGTCCATCAGTTCACAATATATCATCTAAATGAAGAATGATGAGTAAAGGATAAGATAAAGAAAGCCGGCTAAACTTGAATTTAGCCGGCTTTCTTATTTATCTATAATTCTTTCTTTTAAAGAAGTCTTCCCATTTTATAGGTTCCTTTTTTGATCACCTTTCCGTCTTTATCTGTTTCCACAAAAGGGCCATCTTTCTTTCCTTGTTTGAAGAAGCCTTCGAAGCGGTTACCGTCTTTGTCGATCTGAACGCCTTGTCCGTCTTCCAGTCCGTCTACGAAACCACCTTTATATTGCATACCGGCAACGGTTTTCAGAGAGCCCTGACCGTGAGGACGATTATTCTTCCAGTCTCCTTCGTAAACATCCCCGTTACTCCATTTATAGATACCTTTGCCTTCGCGTTTATTGTTTTTCCAGTCACCTTCATACACAGCACCGTTTGCCCACGTGAAGGTACCTTTTCCATCCTGCATACCGTCTTTGAAGTTTCCTACATATTTATCTCCATTGGCATGATAGTAAACGCCTTCTCCGGTACGTTCTCCCAAAAGATAAGAACCTTCGTAGCGATCTCCCGTATGGAAAAAATAAGTACCTTTTCCGTGCTGGATGTCATCTGCCCAGTCACCATCGTACTTATCTCCGTTAGTATATTCGAATACGCCTTTTCCGTGACGTACATCATCTTTCCAGTCACCGTCGTACTTGCAGCCATCGTCCCAGTTCATGGTACCTTTGCCGTTCTTCTTGTCATTCTTCCAGTGACCGCTGTATTTAGCACCGTTCGCCCACGTATAAGTACCTTCGCCTTCACGCTTGTCGTTCGCCCAGTTGCCCACGTATAAGTCGCCATTATGATAATACATCGTTCCGGCACCATGCTGATAATCCTGGAACCACATTCCGTCATAACGGTTATTATTCATAAAATAATAGATTCCTTTTCCGTGTTGCTGATCCTGGAACCACTGACCTTCGTACTTCTCTCCATCCGGAAAAGAATAGATTCCGTAGCCTTCACGTTTTCCTTTGATATATTCCCCTTCGTAGACATCCCCATTTTTAAAGACCGTTTTCCCTTTTCCGTTCGGTTTGCGTCCTTTCATCTCTCCTGTATAGACGCTACCATCTTTGAAAGTATAATTTCCGATTTTTATTTCTGTAGAGAATGTGTCTTTCAACTTTCCGAAGAACCCACCTTTGCTGGTATTGTTATCTTGTGCCATCACTCCTCCCTGTGCAAGAAGAGTCAAAAAAAGTGTAGTATATAGATATTTCCTCATTAGTTTTACTCGTTACTCATTAAAATTACAGTTTGGACAAAGATACAACTTCTCTCCCAAAAAGTGCCATACCGGAAAGCAAATTATGACAACTTTTTACCAGCAATGACCTCTTTTAATGTCTCTTTGCACAAATAGCGCTGTGCCAATTCCTGTATTTCCTGAGGTGTCACCTCATTTACAGCCTGCAAAGAACGGGAGAAATACTGGTCATCCAGCCCCGAAGTAGCAATAAAAATCCACGCATCCGCCAGCGAAAAAGGCGATTCGTAGCTCCGGCACATTTCGCCCAGCATATAGTTGCGCACCATCGTCAGTTCTTCCATAGGAACAGGCTCCCGGTGTAGTTTGTCTATCTCATTATATACTTCCTGTATCAGCGGTTCCACGTATTCATTATCCGTTTCGGTCGAGATTCCCAGCAAACCGCTATCCGGATAGAACATAATTCCGGCAGAAATCCCATAAGTATATCCTTTCTCTTCACGGATATTAGACATCAGACGGCTGCCAAAGTATCCTCCGAACAGCGTCATCAGTACGCGTAATTTCAGATAGTCAGGATTCTGACGGGTAATGGTGGTACATCCCATCTTCACCGCACTTTGCAAAGCGTCTTCACGCTCTATGAATATTCGTTTTTCGGGAACGGCAACAAATGAAAATACCGGTTTTGATGCTCTCAGCTGATATTGTCCGAAAGAAGTCCCGAAAGCATCGGTCACCCGGCGGATGATATCTTCCGTCACCTTACCCGACAGGAAAATGGAACAGTTGCCCGAATGATAATGCCGTCCGTAGAAATCACGGAGTACTTCTGGTGTAATGGCATGATAATCCTCCTCCACTACAATTTGCCCGCATGGATGCTGTGTCCCGTAAAGCGCCTGTAACAGGCCACGGTGTGCAAGGAAGTCTACTTTAGAAGTATTGACCAGATATTGCTGGATATTCGTATCCAGGATGGTATGCAGTTCTTTCTCCGGAAACACAGGTTCCTTAATCATGGATTCCACGACTTCCAGCGTTTTTGCCAGATACTTGTTCAGCGAGTAGACAGTGATATAAGCATACTCCGACGAACTCGACAGTTCGAGCCATGAACCATAATAATCCAGTTTCTCTGCAATGGTTGCCGCCGTATACTTCTGCGTGCCTTCGCGTAGCATCCGGTTTGTAAACAGCGCCTGCAACTTCTGCGACTGTTGCCAGCGCCCTCCGGCAAAAAGAATATCCATACGGACCACCTCCTGTTCACCGGCATTGACAACCGTCAACGGGACACCGTTCGGCAAAGTAGTCCGGACGGGAGAAAGGATATGGAAATTTTTCAGGGCTTGTATTTCAGGTTGTATCGTACGATCCATAAATCAGCTTCTGTTCTTCAAAAATTCTTCTGCATGTTTCAGATCCTGCGGTGTGTCGATACCGATCGTTTCCACGTCACTGATGCCTACCTTTATTTTATATCCATTCTCCAGCCAGCGCAACTGTTCGAGTGATTCTGCCAACTCCAGAGAGGATTGCGGTAGAGCGGTGATCTCCTTCAATACTTCCGTGCGATAAGCGTACAGACCGATATGTTTGTAATAGGTATGTCCCTTCAGCCAGTCTTCCTTATCGGCATTGCGCTGAAAAGGTATGATGGAACGGCTGAAATAAAGTGCGTTCCAATTCTTGTTGAGCACCACTTTCGGGGAGTTGACATTCTCCAGTACGGCAAACGGTTCATCGGCTGTGAAAGGCTTCACCAACGTAGCAATCTGCGTGGTAGGGTCTTCGAAACAAGCCTTTACAGCATTCAGCTGGGAAGGCTGGATGAAAGGTTCGTCCCCCTGTATATTGACTACCACATCAAAGTCGCCCCCGATCTTTGTGCACGCCTCATAGCAGCGGTCGGTACCACTTTTATGATCAATGGAAGTCATGACAACTTTTCCTCCGAATGCTTTTACGGCAGCTTCAATACGTTCGTCATCGGTAGCCACATAAGCATCATCCAAGATGCCCGCTACTTGTTCGTATACACGCTGTATCACCGTCTTCCTCCCCAGCATAGCCAATGGTTTCGCAGGGAAACGAGTGGATGCGTAGCGGGCAGGTATTATTCCCAGAAATTTCATATCTGATTGTATTTTAATTCTTCTAATCCTTTCACAACATACTCTCTTTTCAGGTCTTCCGGCTTCAACACCCGGTCATCGAAAGAGAGCAAATCAATATCCAGACTGACTTTTTCTTCCTTCTTATCCTCCGGACGACGCCCGGCGGACTGCTCGATAGCTTTCAGCTCCTTGCGCACTCTTTCCTCCTCCGCTTCCGAGAAGAACATCGCCACCTGATTGGAGAACAATGCCGGACTTCTGAAAAACAAAGGGCGTGTCTCCTGTTCAGACGTAAAGCGGATGGTAGGAAACAAATCCACCAGTCTCCTGCGAGCCAGAAGAAGATTCTCTTTCCGGTTGTAGTTACTTCCGATACAAATGATACATTTATGCACGATGAGAGGTTTAATTAAACAAATCGTCCAGTCCCGTTTCTTCGAAGACTTCTCCGTCCGGTGTTTCCGAACCGGCACAAGGGTCAAAACCTTCGGGCAGTTTAAACGTTTCCGTCTGGCTGTATCCCAAAGTCGGGTCATCGTAGACTTTCTTCATATAAGTTGCCCAGATAGGCAATGCGGCGGCAGCCCCTTGTCCATAAGTCATTGTACCAAAGTGGATGTCACGTTCATCACCTCCTACCCAGCAACCGGACACCAATGATGGAGTAAAGCCCATAAACCAGCTATCCGAGTTATCATTGGTCGTACCTGTTTTACCGCCCATATCGGCCGTAATTCCGTAACGGCGAACACGTCCGCCTGTTCCTTCATTGATAACGGAACGAAGCATTACCAACATCTTGTATGCGCTCGAAACACTGATAACTTCTTCCATCTGCGGTGCAAACGTAGAAAGCACATTGCCGTCACTATCTTCAATGCGGGTGACGAATAACGGAGCTACCCGAATCCCCTTATTGGCAAAAGCTGTATATGCGCTTACCATTTCACCGACAGAAATTTCGCAGGGACCCAGACAAAGTGAAACAACAGGGTCGATCGCCTTGTTTCGTACACCAAAACTATGAATCAGCCTTACAAGGTTATAAGGATTCAGTTTACCCATCAGGTAAGCCGAAATCCAGTTATCCGAATTGGCCAGTCCCCATTTCAGAGTCACCATTTCACCATAACGTTTATTATTGGCGTTTCGGGGAGTCCATGCCTCTCCTGTTTCGGTAATCAGCGTTTGTTCTACATGACGCACCTGATCACAAGGTGAAAATCCGTTCTCCATCGCCAGTGTATACAGATACGGCTTGATAGTAGAACCTACCTGACGGCGTCCCACCATTGCCATGTCATATTGGAAATATGTATAATTCGGTCCTCCAACATACGCCTTCACATATCCGGTCATCGGGTCCATCGACATGAATCCTGTACGCAGGAAGTGTTTGTAATAGCGAATAGAGTCCATCGGAGTCATAATCGTATCCTTCTCACCTGCCCAGGTGAAAACAGACATTTCCTGAGGAGTATCGAATGCTTTGCGAATCTCCTGTTCAGAAGCACCCGCTGACTTCATTACATTATAACGTTCGGTTTGTTTCATGGCTCTGGTCAGCAATTCTTCCACCCGCGCCTGCGGCAATGCCCTTGCATACGGGGCGTTCTTACTTCCTTGTTTTTCTTTAAAGAACAGAGGTTGCAAGAAGTCGCCTAAATGTTCTTTGATAGCATCCTCAGCGTATTGCTGCATATGCGAATTGATGGTGGTATAAATCTTCAGACCATCCGTGTAGATATTATAACTCGAGCCGTCTTTCTTTTTATTTTTGGCGCACCAGCCGTACAGCGGATTTGTTTCCCATGAAAGTGAATCTTCATAATACTTCTGCATCTGCCAGCCGCGGTACTCGCTCTTAACCGGTTTCTTGGCAGTCATCACACCACGAAGATATTCGCGGAAATAGGTTGCCAGACCTTCTTTATGGTCTACACGGGTATATGCAAGTTTCAGCGGAAGTGCCTGCAAAGAATCACATTCCGCATCCGAGATGTAACCGGCTTTTTCCATCTGACGCAGTACGACGTTACGACGTCCCAATGCATTCTCACGGATTTTCGGATTTCGGGATACCGGATTATAACGGGACGGATTCTGACACATTCCCACCAACATCGCTGCCTGCTCTATTTTCAAATCTTTGGGTTCACAGCCGAAATAAGTAGACGCGGCTGTCTTTATACCGACAGCATTATTCAGGAAGTCGAACTTATTAAGATACATTGTCAGAATCTCTTCTTTCGTATAGTAACGTTCCAGTTTTACGGCAATCACCCATTCGATCGGTTTCTGCAACAGACGCTGCATAGTATTGCTTGCCACCTTTTCCGTAAACAACTGTTTTGCCAACTGTTGTGAGATCGTACTACCTCCACCCGCACTTTTCTGCAACAATAATCCACGCTTGACGATGGCACGGAAAAGTGCCTTCGCATCAATACCGGAATGTTCGGCAAAGCGAACATCCTCCGTCGCAATCAGCGCATGAATGATGTTGGGAGAAAGATCGGCATAGCTGCTGTATACACGATTGTTTTTTTCCATTGAGAAGGTACCCAGTACTTTCCCGTCTTCCGAGAATACCTCAGTTGCAAATTTATAATTGGGATTTTCCAGTTCTTCCACAGGAGGCATATAGCCTATCCAGCCCTTAGAGATAGACACAAAAACAACTACGATAGCTATTAAAGCAACTGCCAACAATACCCAAAGAGCGTTTATTATTTTTCGAATCATGTTTCTTCTAGCTTAAAAAAGATGCTTATAATTAAGCCGCAAAGGTAGATAAAATATAGCATACAGCAAACGAGTTTTTGATTTATTTGATATTTTAAAACCAACCGAAAAACGAATAAAAAGAGAAAAAAAGTTTGTATTTTACATTTTCTTCGTACCTTTACACTCCGGTAAAACAAGTTCTATCCACATAAAAGATAACAAAATGGAAAACAGAAGTTTAGTAACCATTGCCGAACATTCTAAAGAAAAAATCCTCTACATGCTCGAAATGGCGAAGCAGTTTGAAATGAACCCCAACCGCCGGTTATTGCAAGGTAAGGTAGTAGCAACCCTGTTCTTCGAACCTTCCACCCGTACCCGTTTGAGTTTCGAAACAGCAGCCAATCGCCTCGGCGCACGCGTCATCGGATTTACTGATCCGAAAGCAACCAGCTCCTCAAAAGGAGAAACACTCAAAGACACGATCATGATGGTTAGCAGCTATGCGGATATTATCGTCATGCGACACTATCTCGAAGGAGCTGCCCGATATGCCAGCGAAGTAGCACCCGTACCCATCGTCAATGCAGGAGACGGAGCCAACCAGCACCCGTCACAAACGATGCTCGACCTCTACTCCATCTACAAAACTCAGGGAACACTGGAAAACCTGAACATCTTTCTGGTGGGAGACTTGAAATACGGACGCACCGTCCACTCACTATTGATGGCTATGCGTCACTTCAATCCTACATTCCACTTCATCGCCCCCGATGAACTGAAAATGCCGGAAGAATATAAGCTATACTGCAAAGAGCATCAGATCAAATACATTGAACATACCGAATTTACCGAAGAAATTATCGCTGATGCCGACATCCTGTACATGACCCGTGTGCAACGCGAACGCTTCACCGACCTGATGGAATACGAACGAGTGAAAAATGTATATATCCTGCGCAACAAGATGCTGGAGAACACCCGTCCGAACCTCCGCATTCTGCACCCGCTGCCCCGTGTCAACGAGATTGCTTACGACGTGGACAACAACCCGAAAGCATATTATTTCCAACAGGCGCAAAACGGTCTGTATGCCCGTGAAGCCATCCTTTGCGACGTATTAGGTATCACATTAGAGGACGTTAAAAACGATATTTTATTATGAGCGAAAATAAACAAGCATTGCAAGTAGCTGCCCTGAAAAACGGGACAGTGATTGACCATATCCCATCAGAAAAACTCTTTACTGTCGTACAGCTACTGGGCGTGGAGCAAATGAAGTGTAACATCACCATCGGCTTCAACCTCGACAGCAAAAAGCTAGGGAAAAAAGGCATTATCAAAATCGCCGACAAGTTTTTCTGCGACGAAGAAATCAACCGCATATCGGTAGTAGCACCTTACGTAAAACTGAACATTATCCGCGACTATGAAGTCGTTGAAAAGAAAGAAGTCAGAATGCCGGACGAACTGCACGGCATCGTAAAATGCGCCAATCCGAAATGTATCACGAACAATGAACCTATGCCTACGTTATTTCATGTGATAGACAAGGATAATTGCATCGTGAAGTGCCATTATTGCGAGAAAGAACAGAAACGCGAGGAAATCACCATCCTCTAGTTTCTCCATTCCTCATTCTTAATTTTTTATTAAATTGAAACAAGACTGGAAACCGGGAACGATGATCTATCCGCTGCCTGCCGTATTGGTGAGTTGCGGAAAAGATGAAAGTGAATATAATATTATAACAGTAGCATGGACGGGTACGATTTGCACAAACCCGCCCATGTGCTATATATCCGTACGACCGGAACGACACTCCTACGACATCATCAAGAAAAATATGGAGTTCGTCATCAATCTGACAACTAAAGATATGGCGTTCCCCACCGACTGGCGCGGAGTACGTTCGGGACGGAATTATCGTAAATTCGAAGAGATGAAACTCACTCCGGGACGCTGCACCGTAGTCAGCGCACCGCTGATCGAAGAGTCTCCCCTCTGCATCGAATGTCGCGTGAAGGAAATTGTTTCGCTCGGTTCGCATGATATGTTTATCGCCGATGTGGTAAACGTCCGTGCAGACGACCGGAACCTGAATCCCGAAACCGGCAAGTTCGAACTGGCGGAAGCGAACCCGCTGGTATATGTGCACGGAGGATATTACGACCTGGGAGAAAAAATAGGGAAATTCGGCTGGAGTGTAGAAAAGAAGAAATAAAGAAAAAAGTACTGCCATGAATATACTGCGCAACATAATTCTTTTCGGTTGGATGGCGATAGTTTGCACAGCTTTCGCCCAAGATCGTAACGCAGATAAAGTGGAACGTCCCAACACAAAGAAAATCAACTTTGGTATCAAAGCCGGATTTAATTCTTCCATGTTTATGGTATCCGAATTGAAAATCAAAGACGTAACGATCGACGAAGTACAAAATAATTATAAGATCGGCTATTTTGGCGCGATCTTCATGCGCTTTAATATAAAGAAGCATTTCATTCAGCCGGAAGCATCCTATAATGTCAGCAAAGGCGAAATCACCTTTGACAAACTCGGTTCGCAACACCCTGCCATCGAACCCGATTATGCTTCGGTACAGTCCGTACTTCACAGTATCGACTTCCCTATTCTCTACGGATATAACGTAGTGAAAAAAGGACCATACGGAATGTCTATCTTTGCCGGTCCAAAACTCCGGTATCTATGGGGAAAGCAGAACGAAATCACTTTCACAAACTTCGACCAGAAAGGGATTCATGAAAAGCTGTATCCGCTCAATGTCAGCGTCGTGATCGGTGTCGGCGTCAATATCTCCCGCATCTTTTTCGACTTCCGCTACGAACAGGGGATAGGAAATATCTCCAAATCCATCGTTTATGACAATATCAATTCAGACGGCAGCACGGGAGTCAGCCCTATCATTTTCCGCCGCCGCGACAGCGCATTAAGTTTCTCGTTCGGATTCATTCTTTAAAGAACATCCGACAGCCGGCTGATGAACTTTTGATAGTCGGCAACCGGCAAAAACAGACACCTCCTATTTATTCCGTACGATAAATTATCCATTATCTATTAATTTCCTCCATTTACTAACATTTTTCTTATAGTTCCTTCGTTCTTTATTTATTTTCACTAACTTTGTGCGCTTAAAATAGGTATCTCGAATTA
>CDZJ01022980.1_pt1 | contig 10203 bp, 9 predicted proteins | sample 557391 | NCBI WGS metagenome assembly CDZJ01 (sample SAMEA3182111, study PRJEB8094) | gut metagenome | biome: human; feature: gut; material: Stool; isolation source: human stools | place: Canada | collected 2013-05-07 | reverse complement strand
AGAAAAATAATAATTAAATTTAACATTTTTAATAATTTGACAAAATAAATAAAATTAATATAATTAGATTAAACGGGTTTTCCTTTCATTGTACTTTATTTTAAGTAATAAATTGGGTCAAATCGCAGGAAGGAGATTATCGATGATCAATCGGAACGCCCCTATCGGCGTGATGGACGCTGGCCTGGGAGGATACACTGTCGTCAAAGAATTGCAGGCGATCTTACCCCGCGAAGACATTATCTTTTATGGGGATGGAAAAAATCAGCCCTATGGAAACCGTAGCCAAGAAGAGATCCTCCACCTAACCCGGCAGTGCTTGGACTTTTTAAAGGAGCAAGGCGTAAAGATCGTCGGAGTAGCCTGTAACACCATCTCTACTCTGATCGACTTCTATCAGCCTGATTACGATTTTAAAATTTTCAGCATCGTCAAAGCAGGGAGCGACGACGTCGTGTCTATGGGGCTAGAGCAGGTCGGCGTATTATCCACTATGTTCACTGCCCAGTCCGGCTGTTACAGTCGACTGATCCATCAGGCCAGCCCTGGCACTCAGGTCTATGCCCAAGGTTGCCCGATGCTGGCCCGGATCATCGAGGATGGCAACTTCGATCAGCAGCGAATCAACGAGGAGCTAAAAAATACCTTGGGGCATCTGGCCGCCGGTCACCCGGATCTGGACGCGTTAATCTTGGGATGCACCCATTTTCCCATGGTCCTAGAAAATATCCAAAAGCTATACCCCCAATTTACCTATTTTATCAATCCAGCCGCCACCCAAGCCCGGCAGATGAAGGAGTATCTGGAGGAAACCGGCGGGCTCAACCCGGATGGTCAGGGCACTTTTGGCGTTTACACCACCAGCGACCAAAAGTTTTATTATGACATGACCCGCTATATAGGATTGAAAGAACCACTTTTCGTCGATCTTGTTCCCGCACCCAAACCTTTAGAGAAGTAATCCCAGCCACGTCAGACTCCGTAACGATTCTTTATTGTGGGGTGGTAAATGATATTTGAACGCATTTTTTCGCAGCAACGCACAAAGATAAATAGTAGGGAGGAATAGACCAATGAAAAAGAAATTTGCCATAATCCTAGCGATGGCACTCTCCGCCACCTGCCTGTTCTCTGCCTGCGGAAATCAGGCCTCCGGTCCCGCCTCTGACGCCAGCGCCCCCGGCGACACCGGTTCCAGCACAGCCGGAGGGGAAGCTGTATGGCCCAGCACAGGGACCGTGGAGATCTACGTCCCCTTTGCCGCCGGTGGAAACTCCGACTTATGCGCCCGAATCTTTGCTGAGGCTTTTGCCAAAGAAACGGGATCCAACTTTGTCGTGGTCAACCAGACCGAGGGAAACGGCGCTGTGTGCTACAACAACATTGCCAACGCCCCTGCAGATGGCAGTATACTGGGTTGGGTTACCCCCTCTTGGTTCACCAGCTATTTTGCCGGTACCCACGACCTGAATCCTGTTGAAAAATTTAGTACTATGGCCGTCACTACCGCTCTGACTGCCCAGTATCTGATCGTTCCAAATGACTCGCCCTTTGATACGGTCCAGGACCTAGTGGACTACTGCGCCGCCAACCCCAACAGCCTGATCTTCGGAATGCAGCTGGGTTCAGCTTCTCATTATTACGCTGAAAACTGCAAGCAAAACTTAGGTATTACTTGGAACTATGTAGAAACCGGCTCTGGCGATACCGCTCGTATTACTGCTATCATGGGAAATATTATTGAGGCTACTACCGTCAACGGTGCTCAGGCCCTCCAGTACGTGGAGGCTGGTGAAGTCAAAGCTCTATGTTCCCTCACCACCGCCGGCGGCACTGTTCCCGACGCGTTGAAAGGCATCCCCTCCTTGGAAGACTGCGGCTATGATAACATCACTGTGGATAATGTAAATTTCCTCTACGGGCCTGTGATGGACGATGCCCTGTGCGAGGCCATTAACCAGACCTTCACCAAAATTTTCAATGACACCGACGTACAGCAGCAGCTGCTGGACCTAAATCAGGAGCAGGAGCTGTGCGAGGACTACGCCCAGGCTACTGAGATGGTCAATTCTCTGTATGACAGTTATCGTAGTGTAGCGGAATCCTTAGGTGTTTTAGCTCCCGGAATGTAAACAAAACACGAGAACAACGCCGGCGGTGGGTACTCTGCCGCCGGCGCTACACATTGAGAGGTTATATAGGGAGGTACTATGAAGCTCAATAAAAACCAAGTGTTCAGCGTTCTGCTCATCCTTTTTGCTGCATTTGTGATCTACCAGGCCACGCTGCTCCAATCTCTGTTTGCACCTGCCTCCGGGGATGTGGGCCCTCGCTTTTTCCCCATGGCCGCCGCCATCTGCCTGATCCTCTGTGCAGTCGGCAAACTGGTTAGCGAGGGGAAGAAGGAGTCTAAGCCTCTTTTTTCCAAACAGGGCTGGAAACGGGTAGGGATTATGTTCCTGCTGCTGGCCATCTACCTTGTCGCGATGACATGGTTGGGCTATATCATCTCTACCATAGTCTTCACTCCTCTGCTGGTCATCGCCATGCGGGAAGACCGCCGGATCCGCCCCGTCCCGCTTATTTTCTTTTCAGCCGCCACCACAGCGGTGCTCTATGTGGTGTTCCAAAAAGTCATCCAGGTATCTCTGCCTGTAGGCACTCTGTTTCGCTAAGGGGGACATTTGATATGGAAATGTTGACGACTGTATTGTCTGAATTGCTGATCCCCTCCAACCTGATCATTATTATCGGCGGGACGATTCTGGGCATTATATTTGGCGCCGTCCCTGGCCTGTCGGCCACCACCGGGATAGCCCTTATGCTCCCGGTATCCTTCTCCATGTCGTCCACCACTGGCATCCTCTTTCTTGGCTCTATCTATGTAGGTGGTATCTCCGGTGGCCTGATCTCCGCCATCCTCATCGGCGTCCCTGGGACTCCCGCGTCAGTAGCTACCTGCTTTGACGGTTATCCCATGGCCAAAAATGGACGCGCCTCCCGGGCCCTTGGGATCGGTATCCTCTCTTCCTTCATTGGCACCTTTATCAGCGTACTGATCTCCATGATCTTCTGTCCCCTGTTGGCCCGGTTCGCTGTAAAAATGGGCCCTTGGGAGATCTTTTCCCTCTGCTTTTGCGCCATCATCCTCGTGGTTACCATGTCAAAGGGTAACATGTTCAACGGTCTGATTGCCGGGCTGCTGGGCATCCTGATCTCCTGCATCGGTATTGCTCCCATCGACGGTGCCAAACGGTTCACCTTCGGTGTTACCAATCTGTTCAGCGGCATCAACCAGATCGGTCTGATGCTTGGCATTTTCGCTGTCGCTACTTTGATCCGCAATTTTGCCAAGGGAGACACCAAAACGCCAGAGATCGATACCAAGGGGATTACTGGCTTCGGCATCTCGATCAAGGAGTATTTTTCCCACTGGCTGTTGATCGTGAAGTCCTTTTTCATCGGCCTGTGGATCGGCTTCCTCCCCGGACTAGGGGCCGGCCTAGCCAACTTGGTCGCCTATGCCCAGGCCAAGGCATCTTCAAAGGCCCCGGAGAAGTTTGGAACCGGCTGGGACGAAGGCATTATTGCCTCCGAAACTTCAAACAACGCAGCTATCGGTGGTGCCATCATCCCCATGGTGGCACTAGGAATACCAGGCGACACCGCGACCGCTATGCTTATCGGCGGCCTGATGATCCACGGTATTGATGCAGGCCCCCTACTCATGACCAACCATCCAGAACTAGTCTACTGCTTCTTCGGCGTACTGCTTTTGGGCGCCGTCCTTGTTCTGGCTATTCAATTTTTCGGGATGCGCTCCTTCCCTTATATTCTCCGAACACCCACTTGCTACCTCTACGCGGCCATCCTAGTCATTTGCGTAGTAGGAGCCTACTCAGATTCCCGCACCATGTTCAACTGTTGGCTTATGCTGGTGATGGGCGTGGTGGGCATTATCATGGCTCTTGGAAATCTACCCACATCCCCCTTCATCCTGGGCTATATCCTCGGCCCCATGCTGGAGAGCAATCTGCGCAAAGGCATGACTTATACCAGCGACGGCTTTATGCCTTTCCTCACCCGCCCGGTGAGCCTAGTCCTTCTGTTGGTGGCTTTGGGCAGCCTTCTGTGGCCCTTTATCCGGGACCACCGCGAGGCGATGAAAAAAGCTACCGGACAGGAGAGCGAAGTGGACAAAATGTCCCAGGCCTTTGATGTGGAGGAGGATTGATCCGCCCCGACTCCCATCTCTTTTCATAAAAAAGTTTTCCTCCCCGCGCCCGGTGCGGAGAGGAAAAATAAAAGTTCACTATCGCTCCATCAAGGTCTTAAAAAATTCCGTCAGCCTTCGAATAAAGTCTTCCTTTTCATTCGCTTTATAGTTTCGGTAACGCTTGTGAGTGATAATAGAGCACACCCGATCCCTCGGTCCTTCTGACAATTCGTAAAACTCCACCGGATAGTGGGCGGAAAAGAATTTTGCGATGGACAGGGGCAGGATGGACCAGTAGGGGGTGTCCACCAACATAGGAGGCAGGATCTGGGCAAAGCTGACTCTCAAGAACGGACGCCTATCCTCCCACCAAGCTTCCCGCCACTGGGTAAAGGATGGAGTAATGTCGAAAAACAGCTCCCTTTCTACCTCCAGATCCTCTGGATGAATGGGCCCCTCCCCGTACTCATTCCGGTTTTTGATCGACGTGAGTAGCACATACCGCTCACGGTATACCGGCGTAAGCTGTAAATTCTCTCGGAAGCGCACGTTTTCCCGATTAGTCAATCCTATATCCATGGTCCCGTCTTCCAAGAGGTCAAATATCTCCCAGGAGTGATTTGTATGGATACTCAGGGAGATCTTTCGGTGCTCCTGGGCATACCGGAAGAAAAATTGCGGAAGCAGATAAACTCCGATGCTGTCCGTACAGGCAACATCTAAAGATGTCTTGGCTTTGCTGTCTTTGACTAAGCTGGCCGATTCATACAAATTGATCCACTGCTGAACGATAGGGACCAATTTTTCTCCATGTCCGGTCGGTTCCACGAATTTCTGACCCCGCCCCCTCAGCATCAGCTGTGTCCCAAATTCCTGCTCTAACTTTCGCAACCGTTGGCTTACCGCCGACTGAGTCAGGCCCACGGCCTGAGCTGTCTTCGTGATATTCCGCGAGAGGTAGAGCTCTAAATATAATTTAGCATCCTCATAATCCATAACATCCCCCCCTTTCTAACTATACAAAATATTATAAAATTTTTCTTTTCCAAATACAAGGCTCTTCCATAAGTGAATCCGTTTTACGATATTTTTTGCAAAATAGAAACAAAAGGAGCGTATGAAATGGACAATCAAACTTTGATCCGGAATGTTAAAATCTATGATGGCACAGGGGGCCGCCCCTTTTATGGAGATGTGCTGATGGGAAGCGGACTAATTCAGAAAATAGGACGCTTTCTAAACGAGGACCGTTGCTCCGTTGTGGATGGTACGGGTAAGATCCTGACCCCAGGTTTTATCAACTGCCACAGCCATTCAGAGCTCCAGCCTTTCTTAGACCCCAGAATGCTCCAAGTCATCGGGCAGGGGATTACCACCGAAGTCGTCGGCCAGGACGGCCTGTCTGTCGCCCCTATCGATGACGCTCATGCGGCAGAACTCACCGAGAATATGATCTGTCTATGCGGGAAAGGGGAGCGGGACTTCTGGTGGAGGAGTCACAAAGATTACATGCGGCTGGTGGAAGATGCAGATCCCGCCTGTCGGTTCGTAGGCTTGCTGGGTTCTGGAACGATCCGTATGAATGTGATGGGCAGTGAGAATCGACCGGCTACTCCTAACGAGATTAGACAAATGTGTGACCTCATTGAAAAGAGCATGGAGGAGGGCGCCCGCGGCATCTCCTTCGGCCTGATCTATCCTCCCAGCAGCTACGCCTCCACAAAAGAGATGATCGAGGTATGCAAAGCAGTGGCTAAACATGATGGCATTATTATGGTCCACACCAGAAATGAAATGGATCTACTTCTGGAGTCCTTTGAGGAGATGGTACATGTCATGAAGGAAAGTGGCGCCCGGTTAGAGATCTCACACCTGAAATCTCTGGGCCCTACCAACTGGGGTAAAGTAAGAAAAATCTTGACACGGATGGACGAATTACAAAAAGAAGGGTACGACATCGGCTTCGACCAATATCCCTGGAACGCTGGAAGTACAGGGCTAAAGGTAACCGTTCCCGGCTGGGCCTACTCTGGTGGCGTGGATCTGTTTGAAAAAAGACTGCAAGACCCAGAAACTTACAACAAGATCGCCGCCGAAACAGCAGATATTTTGCGGGAGCGGGGGGGAGGGGCTAGGATACAGGTTGCCGCTGTACCTGAGAGTACAGACGATTTTTCTTGGATGCCTGGGCTACGCATCAACGCCGTTGCTGATAAGCTTGGAATGGAGGAGGTTCCAGCTATCCTCTACATCCTTTCCAAGACCCGTTCTTCCGTTCTATGTGTCTACCACTCCATTAGCGAAGACGATGTCCAGGCCGTGATGTCCAGCCCCTACCATGTAGTCTGCACCGACGGCATCATCGGTGATGTCCCCCACCCCAGGGCTTATTCTACTTATCCCCGTTTCCTGGGCCATTATGTCCGCGACCTTGGGATCATGCCACTGGAAACGGCAATCAACCACATTACGGGAGAGCCGGCCCGCCGGCTACGCTTGTGGGATCGTGGCCTGATTCGGGAAGGAATGTCCGCCGATCTAGTCCTGATCAACTACGACCAAATCATCGATACTAACAGCTATATTGATCCTATTAAGCTTCCTGCTGGGATTTGCAAGGTTTGGGTCAAGGGCCGTCTGCGCTATGAGGAGGGGACTGTTCTCTAATCTGGCTCAGTATTCACAGCATCGTTCAGGTCCTCCAGTATATTTCAATCGATAACAAACAGTTGACCAGCCTATAGAGTCCAAAATCTTCAAGAGTGGGGCCATCCGATTACCGGGTGACCCCACTTCATTTCGTGGTACTATCTTCCTGCTCGTTCCGCGCTATTTAAATATGACCCGCGGGACAGAGCCAGCGGCTATCGCAGTGGTTGTCGATATCCGTCCTGTTATTCCGGAACAGGTTGTCATTGTAGAGGGGGTAACCAATGCTGACGCCGCTGCTGTTGAAGTGGAGGCCGATCTCGTTGTTCTAGTGGCAGCGGAATACAAATTGCTTTCTGTACTTCGGTGGTAGATAAGTTCCACTGTACCTCGTGCGCGCTTTCCTTCAGGCAGCAAACCGGCTGAAACTCCCTCTTTAATGCCTTTAAAAACCATGTATAGATCATGCTCATGTAAGCGTCAAATAATAGGCCGGATTGCCGAAGTGAAGAAGACCTGTGATAATAGGACAGAAAAAGAGTGTGAAGAAGCGACAAAGAGTAAAAAAGACTGACATCGCACTCTTTTACACTGTTTGACATTGACGCAGGAGGTGTGGGCAAATGGACACACGACTTGTAAAGGCCAGCGGGGATCAACGGCTGATGGCATGGGCACAGCTTGTAGTAGGGTGCAGGAGCAGCAAACTGAGCCGTAAGGAGTGGTGCGCTCAACATGGAATTCCTGAACGGAAATACTACTACTGGCAAAAGCGTGTTTTTGATCGTGCGATTATTCAATGGGAGAGTACAACAATTTCTATACAGCCGCAGGCGGAGGGCATACAATTTGCGGAACTGCCGGTGCCACAGGAAGCACTCCGTGAAGCTCCGGTGACAGTCGCCAGCATCCGAATCGGGAACGCAGCAGTGGAGCTATATTCCGGGGCAGATTCAGGTATGATAAAGGCTATCTGCCAAGCGCTGAAGACATGCTGAACGATTTTACAGGAGCGGATAAGGTCTACATCGCCTGTGGATATACAGATCTGCGCAAAGGGATCGATGGTTTGGCCACGATGGTACAGCAGCAGTTTGAACTGGACCCGTTCACCAATACGCTGTTTCTGTTCTGTGGGCGAAAGCGGGACTGAATAAAAGGGCTGTACTGGGAACGGGATGGCTTTATCCTCCTATACAAAAGGCTGGAGCAGGGAGCGTACCAGTGGCCGAGGTCCGAAGTTGAGGTGAAGATACTGACGCCACAGCAATACCGCTGGCTTATGAAAGGGCTGAAGATTGAGCAGCCCAAAGCACATAAAGCAGTAACTGGTCTAAGTATGATATAACATTGAAAATTGGATGCTATTTTTTGAAGCTCCTTGGTTAGTGTAAAATTTTCGTTGGCAAAAGAAAAAGGGAAACGGTGAAAATACCGCTTCCCTTGGGGTTCCGAAGTCAGTAGAATCGTGAAGTGACAAAACACACCTACTGCAAAGGAGACCCAAGGCAATGGTAACAAAATTAGAACAGCAAGGCAAGGAGATTTTTCAGTGGGGCGAGAAGTTTGTTGACATCGCCACACTGGAGAAGGCGGTATATGAGGTCGTGCTTTCCCTCGGTCGTAGCATCATGCGGCAGTGTATAGAGGAGACAGACCGGACGCTAGCCCAACAGCGGGACCGGGGGATATACCGGGACAAGGGCTACCGCCCCACCACGCTCAAAACAGTAATGGGTGAGGTGGAGTACCAGCGCCATGTCTACCTGTTGTCCGGGACCGCAGAGCAACCCAGGGCAACGGTCTACCACTGGACCAGAGCATAGGCCTTGACACGGTTGGTCTTTTCAGCGATACTGTGTGTATGATGGCAGTGGAAACGGCCTGTGCGGTGAGCTACCGGACGGCGACCGCCACACTCAACGATCTGACCTGGCTGAACTTGATGGGAGTGTCTGACGCATCATCCAGAACGCCGGGAGTTGGGAACAGGCCCGTGTGGACACCCTCGCGGTGGCAGCAAAGGCCGAGCGCAGAGCCGGGACCTACGAAACTCCGGTACTGTACGAGGAGATGGCCGATGTGTACCTTGCCCTGCAAGGGAAAGACCGGCTGGAACACGGCCCCGGCAAAGAGATGAAGGTGTCTATTGCCTACTCCGGGATCTACAAGGACGCAGCGGGCGGCGAAGTCTTGCCAACAAAGTTTCTTACGCCAGCATGGCGCAGGCTGAATACTTCCGGCACCATACCGAGGGTACAGTGGCAGACTTCTAAGATTTGGACCGTGTGGAACAGAGGACCTTTAACAGCGACGGCGCAGGTTGGCTCCAGAAAAACATGGTGCCAATGTGTATCTTCCAACTGGACCAGTTCCACCGAAACAGGGCTGTGCGTACCTATGTGGATGACCCTGATCTCCAGCAAACCATCCTGGGCCTGCTCCGTGAACGCAAGATAAAGGAAACCCTTGCTGTGGTGGAGGCATCCATTGAAAGCACACTGGATCCTGACGAACAGGAGAAACGGCGGAAACTGTTTACCTACTTCAGCAACCTCAAACACGCATTGGTGCCGTACTACCAGCGGAAAGGAAAACCCGCCGCTGCCCAACGAGGGCCCGCAGCCCGCCCGGTGCGGAGCATGGAGAGCAACATCTTCACTATTATTGGGAGCCGGATGAAACACAACCGGACCTGCTGGAGCGTACCTGGGGCCAACAACCTTGCGGTCCTGCTTGCCCTGCACCATACCGGCCACCTGCGGCATATTTACAGTCACGGAGCCGCTGACCGCAGCAGATGCTAACAGGCGGGCAACGAACGTCTATATCTCACCGCATCTGCTGTCTGCTGACAATCTCTACCCAACTGTGAAGCACTGCCTGACGACCTTCTTCCCGCTGTCCGAGATGCACGCCACTAACTGACAGCAGTGGCTGAGTGCGCCTAGCCCAGTTTACGCTGAGTCCTTTCACCTTGAACAACACTTTCTACTGGCTCTGATTTTGGTGCCAGCCCCCATTGCCAACGATTTTGTTACACATACCTGACAAGATAAAATATTGACTTATTCATTATAATGTGGTAAAATATACACAGAAAGGGCGCTGCGGCAAGTGGTTAGCCTGTGCGAGTTAAGAAGTCAAGACTAAAGCCTTGAAACCGTCACCCTGCCCGGTGGCGGTTTCTGCTTTTCACAATAATCGTGACCGTGAAAGGCCCGATATGTAATGTGATCCGCATAGCGTCACCCCCTTCCGGGGTTATGTGACTAACCGCCCGCCGTCTTGTGCAGCGCCCAGCCCTCAAAAGAGAGCCACGGACAGAATATCATAAA
>CDZJ01007423.1_pt1 | contig 10481 bp, 8 predicted proteins | sample 557391 | NCBI WGS metagenome assembly CDZJ01 (sample SAMEA3182111, study PRJEB8094) | gut metagenome | biome: human; feature: gut; material: Stool; isolation source: human stools | place: Canada | collected 2013-05-07 | reverse complement strand
AATTGCGTTTAAACAGCGAAAGGGAGCCGAAGCTCCCTCTTTTCATTCCCTCCGCCAGATAAATGTCAGCAAGACAATTTCCAACAAAGCAAACACAACATAATTCAAAAATTCGCCGCCGGTTTTCTCAATCAGATAAACCGCAAAAGCGCCGAAAAGAACTGCAAAAACCGATGCAAACACACGGTTTTCGTTATCATTCCGGCATAATTTGCACAAATTGCGGTAAATCCGACGGGCATCTTCACTGCAGGAAGAATTCTCACGACGGTAATAAGCGGTTTCTCGCAAAGCATGCAGCAACTTGAAATCAAAAGACTTATCCTTATCGGCATAGCGCCACAGGTTCGCCGTCAGCCAGCACAAAACGTCGGCATAAACCAGGCTTGCGGACATTTTCTGCGGCACAAAACGCGGCGGACGCTGCCAAACTTCCAGATACAAATCAAGCAGCATTCCGTAACGGTCATAAAAATAAGCGCCGCTCATCAGCATCGCATGCGTCACAATCTGAAAACAGTGTTTCAGTTCTTCATCATTCCGCAGCATAGCGCTCATGTCCCGAAAACATCTCTGCATCTGGGAAAAAAGACGAAATTGCACTCTGGCGCTGAGATAAATCGAAAACTCATGGCGTTGTTCCTCGCTCATCTGCCAGGCCAGCAAATCGTTCAACGAAAGCGTCGCATAATTTTCATCGCGGAGTTTTCCCAAAAACTGTTCCGTCTGCCGCAAAAACTCGGCCGTTTTCGCCAAATCGCCCTGTTCGTTCTTTAAATTTTCCATACATAATAGTTTAAAAGATTAATAATAAAAAGTTGCTTTCAACTTAAACTTTCCCTCAAATTTGTCAATATCTTTAAAAGCCTTGCTGCGATTCGGATTGAGTCGCACTTTTTATCCGCTGCGGAGCATTTTTTAATGGATTTTTGAGATTTAACATGCTATAAAGCGCGCATATAGAGATTCTATATTGAGTTTAACCGAGCCGGAAGATTAGGCCTTAAATCGTCTTAATCTGAGGCTCTTTTTGTGTTCTAAACATATAAGGAAAATAACTTATGTCAGAAGTCAAAATGAAAATGATGGACGGTAACGAAGCCGCTGCTTCCGTTGCCCACCGCATGAATGAAGTCTGCGTTATTTACCCGATTACCCCGTCTTCTCCGATGGGCGAATGGGCTGATGCGTGGTCTGCCGCCAAACAGAAAAACCTGTGGGGCGTCGTTCCCGAAGTTCAGGAAATGCAGTCTGAAGCAGGTGCTGCCGGCGCTTGCCACGGTTCTATTCAGGCCGGTGCCTTAACCACCACCTTTACCGCTTCTCAGGGCTTGCTCCTGATGATCCCGAACATGTATAAAATCGCCGGTGAACTTTCTCCGTTCGTTATGCATGTTGCCGCCCGTTCCCTGGCTTATCATGCGCTGTCCATTTTCGGTGACCACACTGACGTTATGAGCTGCCGCCAGACCGGCTTTGCCATGCTCTGCTCCAACTCCGTTCAGGAAGCGCACGACATGGCCGCCATTGCTCAGACTTCAACGCTGCGCAGCCGTGTTCCGTTCATGCATTTCTTTGACGGTTTCCGCACCTCGCATGAAATCAAAAAAATCAAACTGCTTTCCGACGACGATCTGCGCGCCATGCTCGAAGGCGTTGACTACTCTTTCAACGCTGAACATGCTCTGCGTCCGGAATCTCCGGTCATCCGCGGTACGGCTCAGAACCCTGACGTCTTCTTCCAGGGCCGCGAAGCTTCCAACCCCTTCTACAAAAAAGTTGAAGGCATCGTTCAGGAAGAAATGGACAAGTTCGCTAAAATCAGCGGCCGCCAGTATCATGTTGTTGATTACGTCGGTGCGGCTGATGCCGAACAGGTTATCGTTATTATGGGTTCCGGCGCCGAAACCGTTGAAGAAACCATTAACTATCTGAATGCCAACGGCGCCAAACTGGGCCTGTTGAAAGTTCACCTGTATCGTCCGTTCCCGGAAAAATCTTTCCTGAAAGCTTTGCCGAAATCGGTCAAAGTCGTTTCCGTTCTCGACAGAACCAAAGAATCCGGCTCCACCGGCGAACCGCTGTACCTTGACGTTGTCGCCACTTTGACGCAGGCCTTTGCCAACGGCGAAATTGCCAATATGCCGAAAATTCTCGGCGGCCGCTATGGTCTGTCTTCCAAAGAATTTACCCCGGGCATGGTCAAAGCCGTTTATGATAACGGTTCTGCCGCCAAACCGATTAACGGTTTCACCGTCGGCATTAACGATGACGTTAACAAAACGTCCCTGCCGTTTGACGATTCGATTGACACCGAACCCAAAGACGTTGTCCGCGCCGTATTCTACGGTTTGGGCGCAGACGGTACTGTCGGTGCAAACAAAAACTCAATTAAGATTATTGCCGAAGACGCCGGTAAATACGGCCAGGGTTACTTCGTTTATGACTCCCGCAAATCCGGCTCTATGACCACTTCTCACCTGCGTTTCTCGGATAACCCGATTAAGTCGGCTTACCTGATTAACAAAGCGGACTTTGTGGCTTGCCACCAGTTCCCGTTCATGCGCAAGGTTGACATCCTGAAAATCGCCAAACCGGGCGCAACTTTCCTGTTGAACGCTCCTTACGGCGCCGATGAAGTATGGAATCACCTGCCGATTGAAGTCCAGGAAGAAATCATCAGCAAAAAGCTGAAATTCTACACCATCAATGCGGTTGAAGTTGCTCGCGAAACCGGTATGGGGCAGCGCATTAACACCGTTATGCAGACCTGCTTCTTCGCCATTTCCAACATTCTGCCGAAAGATGAAGCTATCGCGCAGATTAAGAATGCGATTAAGAAAACCTACAGCAAAAAAGGCGACGCCATCGTTCAGAAAAACTTCCAGGCCGTTGACGCCTCTCTGGCTCATCTGCACGAAGTTAACTATCCTGACCATGTCACGTCAACTTTCCACCGCTCTCTGCCGGTTCCGGCCAATGCGCCTGAATTCGTTAAAAAGCTGACCGGTGAAATTATTGCCGACCGTGGTAACGAACTGCCGGTATCTGCTTTCAGCGAGGTCGTTGACGGAACCTGGCCGACCGGAACCACTCAGTACGAAAAACGCTGCATCGCTACCGAAATCCCGGTTTGGGATCCGGAAACCTGCATCCAGTGCGGCAAATGCTCTCTGGTCTGCCCGCACGGCGTTATCCGTATGAAAGTCGCTTCGGAAGAAGAACTGAAAAACGCGCCGAAAGGTTTCAAATCTGCCGCTTATAAAGGCAAGGAATTTGCCGGCAAACAGTTCATTTGGCAAATGTCTCCGGAAGACTGCACCGGCTGCGGCATCTGCGTCAGCGCCTGCCCGGCTAAAAACAAAGCCAATCCGGAACGCAAGGCCATCAATATGGACCACATTGAAAATCATCTGGAAGAACAGGTTGCCTGCTGGAACTTCTTTGAAACTCTGCCCTACGTCAAACGTACCGAAGTTGTCAAGAACCTGCCGAAGACCACTCAGCTGATTCAGCCCTTGTTTGAATTCTCCGGTGCCTGCGCCGGCTGCGGTGAAACGCCGTATGTCAAACTGTTGACCCAGCTGTTCGGTGACCGCATGGTTGTCGCCAACGCGACCGGATGTTCTTCAATCTACTCCGGCAACCTGCCGACCACACCGTATGCCAAAGACGAAAAAGGCCACGGTCCGGCTTGGGCAAACTCTTTGTTTGAAGACAACGCCGAATTCGGTCTGGGCATGAGATTCTCCATCGACCAGCAGACCCATTTTGCCAAGACCCTGCTTGAGGGGATGAAAGACAAAATCGGTGCCGAACTGGTTGAAAAAATTCTCGCTAACCCGCAGGCCACCGACGTTGAAATCGATGACCAGCGCGCCAATGTCAAAGCTCTGCGCGACAAGCTGGCCGGCATCGACACCCCTGAAGCCAAACACCTGAACAAACTGGCTGACTACCTGATTAAGAAATCAGTCTGGATTCTGGGCGGCGACGGCTGGGCTTATGATATCGGCTTCGGCGGTCTGGATCATGCGATTGCTTCCGGCAAAAACATCAATATCCTGGTTATGGATACCGGTGTTTACTCCAATACCGGCGGTCAGCAGTCTAAGGCTACCCCGATGGGTGCCAGCGCCAAATTCGCAACGGCGGGGAAATCTCTGCCGAAGAAAGATCTGGGTATGATTGCCATGTCTTATGGTAATGTTTATGTTGCCCAGGTTGCTTTCGGTGCCAATGATGCTCAGGTCATCAAAGCCATGAACGAAGCTGAAGCTTTTGACGGCCCGTCCATCATCATTGCTTACTCGCACTGCATTGCCCAGGGCTTCAACCTGGCTGACGGCTTGCTGCACCAGAAGAACGCGGTTGAAACCGGTTCTTGGCCGCTGTTCCGTTACAACCCGGAAAACATTAAAGAAGGCAAAGCTCCGCTGACTTTGGATTCCAAAGCTCCGAGCAAACCTCTGTCAGACTATATGTCTAACGAAACCCGTTTCCAGGTTGTCAACAAGATGAATCCTGAACGTTATGAAACCTTGTTGAATAAGGCTCAGGAGAACGTTAAAGAAAAACGTTCCTTGTATGAACACATGGCAGAATTTGCCATTAAGGAAGGCGCTGAATAATCAGCTTTCCGCCAACAAAAATACCCCGAAGCAATTCGGGGTATTTTTTTGTTATCAAATATTGACTATCCAAAAAAAACACGCCATCCTATAAAATATTAATATTCCCAAACAACAAAGGAACCTGACATGAGTGATAACAGCCAAAACGATGAGCCCCCACTCACTCCGGAACAACAGGAAAATGATTTTATCTCTATTCTCGGAGAAAAAAACTTTGACAAAGCAAAATACCGCCTTGATGCACAGAAACTGCAAAACATCGGTATGCCTTTGGATATACTTAACCCGATGGCTTACAAAAAAGACGATGATAATGATAATGATAATGATAAAAACAAAAACTCAAGAAACGCTGACCAGCCGGACTACAAAGGCGACGGCCTTTCATTCATTTCGGAAGAAAAAAACGGAAAACTTTTCGGCCGCGGCAGCAACGGTGAAACATTTGAAGCTAAAAACTATGAGGAACTGAACAAACTCATTACCGGCTCTTACAAAAAAGAATATGAAAAACGCCCCGACAAAGGAAAAAACAGCATCGTCGAATATCATACTTCCGATAAAAATCCCCAAAAGATGGCCGCTTTCGCAAAAGCTTTCATTAATGAGGGTATTGCCGTCGGCGGAGATGTTCCTCAAGATCCCAAATTCTGGCAAAATCTGAAAAAAGAATATCTGAACAACCCCGAACACTCCATTGATAATTGGCAGCACCTTACCCGGAAAGTTCCCCCTCAATATATGGGAGAAATGAAAAATGAACACACGCTTTCACCAACACGAGAAACAACCCCCCGAGCAGCTTCTGGATCGTTCATCAAACAATTGCGCAACGGAAACAACCCCAAACTGACTCCGCAGCAAAACAAACCGCAGCAACGGTCAAACGGCAATCAGCCGCTTTCCGTACAGCAGATGATCGGCAACGGTTATCAACGCTGAACAACAAAATACCCCGAAACAATTCGGGGTATTTCGTTATCTCCTTATGACTGAATATCCTCTCGGCCCATTTCCTGATATCACCCTATTGCAAAAAAAAAGAGAGAGCCGCTCGCTCCCTCTTTTTCTTACCGGTATATCAATAGCGATATAAGGTCAAAACATGAGCCAACGCCGCGTAACGCGTCCGTTCCGAAGAGGTCATTTTTTCAGCCGATTTGCCGCCCAGCGTTTTGAACTCCTTGCGAAGTTTTTCCACACCGTCGGCATCTCCCGGCAGCAAATCGGGAAAAGCGGTCAAAACAACATCCGTCGGCGAAACGGCAGTATAACGGCCGAAACGACGCGGCGGCAGCAGACACTCGGCCGGCTCCTGCCGCACCTCTGCATTCTCCGCTGCTGCGGCAACTTGTTCCGCCTCGGCATTGCCGGTCTCCTCATCCGCAGGACTTTCCTCGGCAAGCGGAAGCTCGCCTTCGCCCGAAGACTCATTGTCTTCCTCATCGGCTGAAACCGCATTATTCACTCTGTGCTGTCTGATACCGATGATAACCAGAATCAAAATACACAACAACAATCCCGGGATTGCCCACTCATGCAAAAAATTTACGATTGTTTCCATGACTTTAATTTTTTTGAAGTTTATTAATAAGGATATTTTCCGGTTTTGAACCATGTGTCGAGGATACCGTTGACCATGGTATTCATCTGATAACGCAGATAAGCCGCCGAACTGCTCTCCCAGCCGTTGCCGGCTTTGTTGCCGTCCAAATCGCAGCCGGTAATTTCAATTTTGCGGCTGTTGACCAAAGGCAGCGCATCAACCTTGGAAACGCCGATCAGCTCCCACTGTTCCGGATGTTGCAAACAGAACGCGTATCCCTTCATGAAATACTTGCGCACCACGTTGAAGGCCCCTTCCCGCGACGGAAAGCTGTCCTGCTTTTCCTGCGGCAGCGGAAATCTCCCGTTATTCCAATCCGTAAAGCAGCTCAACACATTGCCGACGACAATATCAACGCCGTAGCCCGAAGTCAGACTGTCCACGTCAAAAAGTCGGTCGCAAAGCTGCGCCACCGGTGTTTCAAACGCCAGAAAATGAACATCTCGCATGGCAAACGCAAATTTCTGCACAGCCGACAGAGAATGCCCGGCTTCCGTCAACAGTCCGATACGCGGACAATCCAGTTTTGACAGCCGTTCCGAACTGCGGATAATCTGTTTCAGCTCGGCAATTTTTCCGCCGTAAACCGGAGCCTCCTTCAGCAAATTTCGCCGGATATAGGCCTCATCGAACCCAAGGCTTACCAGAAGCTGAGCATAAAGCAGCGCTTCCGATGTGCCGGGAATTTTCTGCCCGGTTGACGGTGCGCTCCCCAGCAAAATGATTTCCGGCGCTTTGTGTTCGGGTTCCGGATACTGCCGACGGTGTTTCATAATGATTTCCCCGGCATACTTGACAATCCGCGGATAACCGCCGAACACCACCAAAGCATCAAGTTTTGGGAGATTGTCAATTCCGAAACTGTCAACTTGCACAAGCGCGCCGTTAAGCGTGCAGGCATAGCGGATCGGATACTCCTGACTGTAAGTCGCCCATTTTTGAAGCGCCAGAATTTCCGACACTTCGGCACTGGTAAGTGCCTGAACTTTTTGTTGTTTCATATCAATAAAAATTAAAAGTGAAGACATAAAGCGACAGGCACTTGAAAATCCTTATAAAAAAGTTCAACTTTTTTAAGTCAAATTCCAATAATACCCATCATAATTAAATTTAGGTTTCCACGTTATCATAATCGGTCAAACATAGCAAGACAAATTTAGACAAATTAGAACTTATCAGCAAAACAAGACTTCTGCTTTGTTCCGCATACTTTTTCCGGCGAATCGTCTGCCGATTCGCACCTGTTCCAGATTGCCTCAGGCCTCCTTCTTTCCGGTTTGGGAGCCCTGTTTTTATCCTTTGAAATCGCAAAAACAAAACGGTACAACTTTATATTGAAAATAAGATTTAAATTCTGTGGGTTATTTGAAAATTCTCAAAAAATTACTATCTATTGCTGATATTAATAGACTCATAAAATATTCAAATTTAGGATAAAAAAATGACAGAAAATACATCACAACCGGCTGCTGAATTTAAAGCCGACTTTAATGACTTGAATTATTTCAAAAACATTTATCATCAGGAATATATCAGAACCGCCCATCAGAGCGGCAAAAAATATCGCAGCCTGAACGGCGCCGTTCAACGGGCCGTCATCGAAAAGGCCATGCTCCGCACCGAAGCTTATAAGTTCTCCCGCTACGGACAGGGCGAATTAAACGGGCTCACCCCGGAAAAGCGTAAAGAACGCACCGAATTCATCTTCCAAAAATACTGCACTTTTTATGCCTACAGCGACGAGAGCCGGAAATACCGCCGCGGCCTGCAGGACATTCTGACCGAAGAGCAGACTTTTCTTTACCTCCACCCGATGGAAAAAGACCGCGCCAGTGCCCGGCGGGAAAAAATCCGCCAAATGGCACAGGAAATCGATGCCGGACAGTATCGCGGTTACGACATCACCCGTTTCTACCGCCAGCGGCAGGGACAGGAACTGTAAAACGTTTTTCAAAAAGGAACCGAACGGTTCCTTTTTTCTTTCCCTTTACAAAAACATATTGCTTTTTTCCTCACCCGCGTCTATCTTATCTTTAGACAAAATAATTTTTCTTTCGATTATTAACCCTAAAAAATACAGTCATGAACAAAATGCCTATCCTGGAAGCTACGCTTCCCGCCCGGAATGAATGCCTGTTCCCGACTCAGGCCGATGCCCGTCACCATTTTGCCCGCTTGCACCTTTTCGGCAAAATCTCCTGCGGCATAGCCTACACCGACAACAACGAATGCGAATTGGTTTGGCTGATGCAAACCCGAGACGGACAACACTATCCGCTCCAGGCTTTTCGCAGCAAAGTTCCTTACAACGGTAAAATCATTCGTTTCCGTCAGGAGAACATCGGCAATTACATCGGACGCGAAAATCATTTTTACATCCTCTGTGATGATGATTTTCTCGGCCTGACCATTCGTGAAGTTGCCGTCTATGCCGACCAGCAGGACATTCACGCTCTTTATGCCATGGATAACATCGCCTACGAAGACATTTCGCTGGTAAAGGTTTTTTCCATTTTGCCGCAGCGAAAATTCCTGTTTGTCAGCTGGCTGATTAACCGCTGTGACCATACCGGAGAGTTCCGTCCGGCTTTCATCGAAGACACCATCATTCATCAGGGCTTCGACCCGGCAAACATTACCTGGGAAACGATGACCGCCGGCGACACCTTCATGCATTTTGACGAAAAGTTCCGCGTTGACTATGACCGCAACACCGGCTGGTTTTTCAACAAAGTCTTTTACAATCCTTATATGCGGATTGTAAAAAGCAACATCTGAACAAAAGAGGGGAAAATCCCCTCTTTTGTTTTAAGCCTCGTTTTTTAATTCCTCCGGATTAAGCCCTTCCAGTTCAGGCAAAACAAATCGCCCGTCCTTGCGGACCAAGACCCCGTCCAAATAAATTTCACCGCCGCCGTGCACCGCATCCTGCATCTGTATCAAATCCCAGTGCACGGACGAACTGTTGCCGTTCGGCGCTTCGTCATAAGAATTGCCGATAGCCATATGAAACGACCCGCCGATTTTCTCGTCAAACAAAATATCCAAAATCGGATGCGTAATACCCGGATTAAGTCCGAAAGCAAATTCCCCCATATAACGGGAGCCGGCATCTGTCTCTAAAATATCCTGCAGCTTGTCATTGTTGGCCAGCGAAGAAGCCTCCGTAATCCGCCCGTCTTTAAACACCAGCCGCACATTGGAAAAGAAAATGCCGTTATATACCGTATCGGTATTAAACTGCACCACCCCGTTAATTGAATTTTTAACCGGTGCGGTATAAACCTCGCCGTCAGGAATATTGACCTCACCGCAGCATTTTATTGCCGGAATCCCCTTGATGGAAAAAGCCAAATCCGTCCCCGGCGCAATTATTCTCACTTTATCCGTCCGCTCCATCAGCTCTTTCAGCGGCGTCATCGCTTCACACATTTTGGCATAATCCACCAAACAGGCGTCAAAATAAAAATTCTCAAACGCCTCCACCGACATTTTTGCCAACGCTGCCATGGCCTGATTGGGATAACGCATCACACACCAGCGGGTCCGGGGCACCCGTGTCGAACGATGAACCGGATTATAATAATGCTGCATATATAAAGCCATCTGCCTTTCATTAACATCCGACAAAGCAAAAATATCGTCATAACCGCGCAATGCAACATAAACGTCGCTTGAAGCCATCTGCTGCCGGTATGTTTCTCCGAATGCTTTCATCTGTTCTTCGGAAGCATTGTCAATCACCGCTTTCAACAAATGCTCGTCATTGTAAAAATAAAAAGGCACACCGCCCAGCTCGGTCGCTTTCCGAATAAAAATTTCCATTAAATCCAAAACCGCCGGCCCGAAAGCTTCAATATAAATCTTTTCGCCTTTTTTCAGTTTGACCGAATTTTTAAGCACATTTTCAGCCAGTTGATATAATCTGTTGTCTTTTTGCATTTACTTTCCTTTGTTTAATCAGTATTTCAGCCTGTCAATTAAGCATTTTGAGATAAACCGTAAGAATTAAGAGAAAAAAGCGGAATGTACAAGAAAGTACATAAACATTTTTTCCACCCGCAAATTCTGTACCAGTTATCCATAGCCCTCCCCGGAAAATGGTTTATATGAGATAAACAGTAAGAATTAAAGAAGAAAAAAGCGGAGTGTACAAGAAAGTACATAAGCATTTTTTCCACCCGCAAATTCTGTACCAGTTATCCATAGCCCTCCCCGGAAAATGGTTTATATGAGATAAA
>CDZJ01003432.1_pt1 | contig 10766 bp, 5 predicted proteins | sample 557391 | NCBI WGS metagenome assembly CDZJ01 (sample SAMEA3182111, study PRJEB8094) | gut metagenome | biome: human; feature: gut; material: Stool; isolation source: human stools | place: Canada | collected 2013-05-07 | reverse complement strand
AACGAGATGGCCGTCATCATGTCCAACATGCTGGACTACAAGGTGTCCAACTATGCTGGCACCGCCCCCTTTACCGATGTGCCCGCCTGGGCCGAGCCCTATGTGGCCGCCTGCTGGACCCACGGTATTATTTCCGGCTATGACGCCAAGACCTTCGGCGGCAGCGACTCCGTCACCGCCGCTCAGGCCGCTCTGATGATGCTGAAGGCTCTGGGCTACTTCCAGTATCAGTCCGATTTCGGCGACAGCTGGGAGCTGTCCACCATCCGCAAGGCCAACCAGATCGACCTTTACAGCGATGTTAAGGCCGCCGCTCTGGAGGCTATGACCCGCAACGACGTGGCCCAGCTGGCTCTGAACACTCTGGAGGCCACCGTGGTCGACGCCTCCGGCGAGCCCAACAAGGTCATCACTCCCGACGGCACCACCGTTCTGGTCGGCGCGGTTGAGTACTTCGAGCTGGAGAAGTCCGGCAACCAGTACACCACCATCTTCGAGGGCAACAACGACAACGGCAAGTACACCGTCCAGCTGGGCGAGGAGCTGTACGACGGCGATCTGGAGAAGCGCGACAGCACCGACGAGTTCAATCGTCCTGCTTCCGTGTGGAGCTACCAGAGCCGCGAGATCGGCAAGTACGCCGACGCCGCCAAGTACGCCTACACTGCCGCTGTGTCTAACAAGACTCTGGCCAACGACATTGGCAAGACCGCTCTGGACAACTACAGCTGGTCCGTTTCCGTGGACGGCAACTATCAGACCGTTGCCAAGCCCGACAAGAACGCTTCCGGCGACTGGTATCAGACCGGCAAGGGCGTTCTGACCCAGGTCTTTGTGGACAACAAGACCGAGTCCGTGGACGTGGTCCTGGTCAACTCCTATGTGGCTGAGGTCACCAAGGTTGTGGAAAGCGATGGCGAGTACACTCTGACCCTGAAGCCCTACGCTCCTCAGGGCGGCAGCAACCCCGCCGCCGGCGACCGCACCTTCGAGACCGACGTTGTCGGCTTTGAGAAGGAAGATATCGTGGTCTACACCGCCGCTCAGAACGAGATCCAGTCCGTGGCTAAGGCCGAGGTCGTCAGCGGTGATGTGACTTCTGTCAAGATTGGCAAGAACGCCAGCCTGGACGGCACTCAGTACAACTACTCCAAGATGATCGCCAAGAATCTGGACGACAACACCGCCACCGATCCCTCTCTGAACGATGGCTATGAGTTCTATCTGGATACCTATGGCTACATGATCGCCTTCAAGGGCGTGGAAACCATCGACGACTATCTGTTCGTCACCAAGGCTCTGCCCAGCGTGACTGGCGTAGACGCCAAGGTCGTGCTGGCTGACGGCACTGAGAAGACCATTGCTGTCGACGAGGTCGAGGGCAACGGTGCCTCCGCCAAGGCCGAGGACGCTGTGATCGGCACTTACGGTGCTGACGGCGCTGTCGCTGCTAACAACATCTACTCCTACACCGAGGACGACGGTGTCTACACCCTGACCGCTCTGAAGGTCGGCACCGGCGACGGCCAGTATGCTGGCATCATTGGCACCGGCTATGTCACTGCTAATCCTTCCACTTCCACTAAGTACTACACCATCGAGCGGGATATCGCCAAGATGGTTGGAACAGGTTCTGGTGTTTCCGATGTCCGTCTGACCACCGACACTGTGTTCGTGGACGTGAAGGACAACGTGATCTACAACGGCTACACCGAGGTTGTGGACTATGAGCACGCCAACGCCGCTGTGGTCTTTGACAAGAACGGCAAGGCTGAGATCATCTTTGTCACCAACTGCTCCGTCAGCGGTGTGGACGCCGACTACTTCTTCGTGAAGGACGGCAAGCCCGTCATCACCAAGGACGGCTCCACCAAGTACTACACCTATGACGCCTTCATCGACGGCGAGGCCGTGAAGGTCACCACTAAGGGTATGCTGTCCGAGGCTGACGCCAACGGCGTGCTGCCCAAGAACTCCCTGTACAAGATCACCAAGCAGAACGCCGACAACGAGGTCACTGCTGTTGATCTGATCGCCACCTGGAACGCGACCACCATCTTCGGCACCAACTATGCCACTCTGGCCGACGGCCACACTCTGGGCCTGAACAGCACCTCCAGCGACCTGTCTGTTTCCACTGGCAAGAAGGACACCTTCCGCTATGACGACGAAACCACCTTCGTGGTGATCGAGCCTAAGAACAAGAAGGGCACCGTGGTCGACGCTGACAAGGTCTATCTGGGCACCGACGCCGACATCGAGACCGAGGACGACGTGACCGCCGTCTATGTTATCGCTGCCGATGACAAGACCGACGCCACTCCTTACGCCACTCTGGTCTATGTGATCAAGCAGGCTAACATCGGCGGGACCACCACCCCCGAAACTCCCGATTACACCGGCGTGTTTGTGGACATCAGCGATCCCACTGATGTGACCGTCACCTACAACGGCGATGCTGCGCCCGAGCTGGAGACCATTCTGGCCGCTGTTGAGGCTGAGATCGTAAAGGCCGGCTACACCGTCAATGAGATCACCGAGAGCAGCACTCCTGGCAGTTATGTGTTCAGCGCCACTAAGGGGAAGATTACTCGGAATTATACCTATAATTCCACCGCTGCTCCCAGTCCGGTGTATGCTATCGGCAAGGTAGAGCTGACCAACAACAACTTTGGTAAGTCCTCCAAAGTTGTGGAATTCACCGAGTATGTTGCGAGCAGTGGAACCGTAACCATCGTTCTGGAAAGGAAGGACGGCTCTGCTTTCACCGACGATTTTAGCGGCACTACCACCACTCTCAGTGGATCTGTTTCTACCGCTCTGAGCAACAGCGACAAGACTCTGACTATCACTGTGTCCAGCGTTTCTATTTCCGGAGATGCTGAAACTGTCACTGTGACTATGGCGAAGTAAATCTGTCTAATAGGCACAGATCTAACTAAGGATACCCCCGGACTTCGGTCCGGGGGTGTTCTTTCCCCTTTATTTTATCCCAAAGAGCCGGAAAGAGGACCCGGACTTGATGGCGCTGCCCGGTCCGGAGCTGGTGCTGGAGGAGTACAGGTTGATGGTTTTCAGCTGTCCCAGTCCCAGCGCGGAACAGTGCCCGCCGCTCCGCTCGTACAGGTCCATGCTGATCGACAGGCCCTCCATCCCATAGCACAGCGCCCCGTTTGACTCCCAGAGGTCCAGAAAGCGTGTCGTCCAGCCGCTGCTGATCCCCAGGGAATACTCGGCATACCGGGTGGTGTTAGAGGACACGGTGTTTAGGGAGGAGTAGACCTTGTCGCTGATCCCGTTGAAGCGCATCCATATGGAATAACCGTTTGTGGCGGCCACAGCGGCCCGGACCACCAGAAACAGCTTGAGATAGGACCCCATGTCGAGCTGGCTCACATCCAGAGCCACCTTCTCCGTGTTCTGTGTCAGCGTCCTGTCCAGCAGCAATTCCAAGCGGTTGGCGGCCTGGACTGACTGGAGCGCTCCGCTCAGGGCGGTCAACTGCTCCACAGTTGCCGCTCCCTCCAGACCCGCCGAGAGCGCCGACAGCGCCCCGTCTATCTTCTGATTGTCCTCATTGAACTCTGTGCGGAGCACCGCATCCTCCGCCTCCCATTGGTTGAGCTGGTAATGCTGCGTCTTATTCGTTGACATAATGGTTCTTCCTTTAATGAGTAAGGTTAAGAGTGTGGCTTTTGCGGGGTACGCCTTTTTTACACACTTTGACAGGATTGTCTAAAGGGGGCCTGTAAACACGGCGCACCTAGTTGTCACGCCCTACACATAGGTCCCCCTCTGTCTAACACAAAAAACCGCCCCGGAGTAGGACGGTTTCATACATTTTTTGGAAATTATAAGCGAACTTTATTCCTTTTCAAAAAAGCTCCCCTGTCCAAGACAGGGGAGCTTTTTATTAGGCCGGTTCAGCCCACTTCAGCGGGGACAGGGGGCTCGGCCTCCTTCTTTTTCCGGCGGAAGGTATGGCTCAAGTCGTCGATGACTGAGTAATACACTGGAGTAAATACCAGGGTTATCACCGTAGATATGACCATGCCTGAGATCATCGTGACGCCCATATCGGTCATCATCTCGTTGGTCTCCCCAATACCAAGGGCCATGGGGATCATGGCAATCACCGTAGTCAGGGTGGTCATCAGAATGGGCCGGACGCGCAGAGGGCAGGCGTGGAGGATGGCCTCCTCCCGGCTTTCTCCCTTGGAGCGGCGGATCTTGATGTACTCCACGAGGATGATAGAGGAGTTGACCACCGTACCGGCCAGCATAATAATAGACACCAGCGCCAGGATGGACAGGTCCCGCCCAGTGAGGGGCAGGGCGAACAGAGCGCCAGTAAAGGCCACCGGGAGGATCAGCATGACCATGACCGGCATGGCAAAGGACTCGAACTGGACCGCCAGCACAAAGTAGACCAGCAGCAACGCAACCACCAGAGCAAAGCCCAAGTCAGCAAAGCTTTCCATCATATCCTCATAGGAGCCGGCGGTCTGGGCCTCATAGCCCTGGGGCATGGCATACCCGTCCAGGATCTCATTGATGGCGGCGGTCATCGCTGTCGTATCGCCGCTGATGGTATCACCGGTGATGGTGACCTGTCTGGTCTGGTTGCTGCGTGTGATGCTCTGGGGCGCCTGCTCCACAGTCACCTCCGCTACCGAGGACAGGGGGATGGTCCCCCCGTAGCTGGAAGGAACCGGCATGGACTTCAGGGCATCCAGACTGGCGGAGGCGGCCCCGTCGCCCTTGACCACTACATCATACTCCTTGTTGTCAATGGTAACTGTGGTGGCGGTGACGCCGGTCAGCTCCGACCGGACCGCGGAGCCAATAGACGCGGCGGTCAGGCCATATTGGGCGGCCGCCTCCCTCCGAATGGATACCTTGACCTGATCCACAGCCTCGGACAGAGAACTCTCCACATCCACGGCGTCAGGCAGGGCGGCAATTTGGTCCTTCAGATCGTTCGCGATCATCTCCAGCGTATCATAGTCATCGCCAGAGACCTCTACGTTGATATCGTTGCCGCTCATCATAGTCATGGAGCTGGAGGCGCTGACCGTGATCTCGCAGCCCGCGATATCCTGCAAGGCCAGACGCAGATCGTCCTCAATATCAAAGGCGCTGCGCTCCCGCTCACTCTTTCCCACAAGGTTGACACCCATGGTCACAGAGTTTCCGGAGGACATCATGGAGGAGCCGCCTCCCTGGGCGATGTAATACATATCTTCCATCTCCGGGACCTCCCGCTCCACAATGGCGGCGACACGATCGGAGATAGCGGTGGCCTCCTCCACAGAGGAGCCGATAGGCATTCCAATACTGATGGAAACGCTGTTCTGATCCATTTCCGGGATCATGACCATCTTGGTGTTGGCCAGGGTGAGAACAAATATTGCCACCAGACCAAGGGAGGCCAGCATCCCCATCTTCAGATGGCGGACAAAATAGCCCAGAAGGCCCATATAGCCGTGATAGATCCGCTGGAACAGGCGGGTGGAGAAGGTAGCCCCACCGCTCCTCTTCAGGGCCCGGGCGGCCTGCTTCTCCCTGCGGCGGCGGACCTTCTCCTCATCCAGGGTAAAGTAGCACAGAAGGGGCACCAGTGTGAGAGAGATAATCAAAGAAGCCGCGATCAGCGACGCAATGGTCAGACAGAAGTCGCGGAACATACCCCCCGCCATACCTTCCACCAGCCCCAAGGGGACGAACACGGCCAGAGTGGTGAGGGTGGAGGCTACCACAGAGGAGGTGACCTCCTGGGTTCCATCGACACAGGCACTCAACCGATCGTGTCCTTCGTCAGAAAAACGGTTGATGTTTTCCAGTACGACGATGGAGTTGTCCACAATCATACCTACGCCCATGGCGATGCCGCCCAGACTCATCATGTTTAAGGTCAGGTCCAGCACGCTCATCAGAACGAACACAGACAGGATGCACACGGGCATGGAGATACAAATAGTTAGGGTAGAGCCTCCCCGGCGCAGGAACAGCAGCACCACGACAGCGGCCAGCAGGACGCCCTGCCAGATGTTGCTGAAGGCAGAGTTCACCGACTGGTCAATGTAATCACTGGCGATATAGGGGACAGAGTAACGAATATTTGGGTTCTCCGCCGCCAGCTCCTGGAGCCGTGTTTCCACAGCCCGCGCCACGGCCATTTCATTTCCTCCCGCCTGCTTGGATACCTGAAGAATAACGCAGGAGGTTCCCCCTACTTTAGCGACCGCGTCCAGGTCCTCCGCCTCCATCCTGACATCGGCCACCTCGGACAGACGGACTGTCCCGCCGGCCGGCAGCGTAATCAGGGTGTTGGCAACATCCTCCAGTGAGGTGTATTTGGCGTCGGTGGACACCGTCAGCTTCTTCGAGCCGCTCTGTAGATCGCCGCCGGGGTACAGCAGGTTCTGTCCTGCCAAGAACTGACTGATATAGCTGTTAGACAGGCCAAAGCCCGCCGCCTTGGCCGGGTCAATCTCCACGGCGATCTGTTGCGCGTTTCCGCCGCCGACGGATACCTGTGCCACTCCGTCGATGCGCTCCAGGGCGGGAGCAATCTCATCCTCCGCCAGAGTCTGGAGCTGGGACAGGTCCTCGCCCATCAGGGCAATCATAGCTGTGGGCATCAGTTCACTGGCGTTGATGTTGATGATCATGGGGTCTGCGGCGTCCTCCGGCAGGGAAACCATGTCAAATTTCTCCCGCAGCTTGGTAGCCGCAATGTCTAGGTCGGTTCCTTCCTCGTAAGTAATTTGAATGGTACTGACGCTCTCTGACGAAGTGGATTGGATCTCATCCACACCGGAAACCGACATAATAGCGGATTCCAATGGAGCGGTCACCAGATCCTCAATGTCGCTGGGGTTGGCACCCACATAGGTAGTCATCACCACAGCCATGGGCATTTCCATATTAGGCATCAGAGCCATTTGCAGGCGGGCGCTGAAAAGGACACCGAAGATGACCACCATGATGACCGCCAACAATGTCGCTACTTTATGGCGGATACAGGCTTTTGCAGTATTCATCAGGGCTCAATCCTCCCCGGATACGATCCGCACCGCAGTGCCGTCAGCCAGATAGGACTGGCCCACAGTTACGAGCTGCTGCCCTTCGCTCAGGCCAGAGGTCACCTCGGTTACACCGTTTCCGGTCAGCCCAATCGTCACCTCGGTGTACTTGGCCACGCCATCCTCCACTACAAAGGCATATTGGGTCGAACCGCTGGTCAGGATGGCCTCAGTGGGAACTACCACAGCGTCCGCAGAGGTGTCCGTGTGGAAGGTCACATCGGCGAACATACCAGACAGCAGGCCCTCGATGTCCTCGTCCAAGGCTACAGTGACGGTATATAGCTTGGTCTGCGCATTGGCCGCCTTTTCGATGCCCCGGATGGTCCCCACCGTGGATACGCCTAGGGAACTGATGGTCACGTCGGCTTCATCTCCCTGGCCAAGCTTGGGTACCAGAGCCTCCGACACAGACACCTGGACCTTCATGGTGTCCACTCCCTCCACCACGGCTACCGGCATAGAGGCAGATACATAGCCACCCTCTGTGGCATTTAAAGTAACCACAGTCCCGGCAACGGGGGAAATCACATTTCCACCACTGTCTACATTCTCTAAAACAGTGGCCAGCTGCTCCACATTAGATTTATAGCTCTGCATCCCAGCCTCTAACTGGGAGAGCGTGGAGTTGCGGGTTGCAACGGCGCTCTCCATCTGGAGTTCAGCCTGATCGATCTCCAGCTGAGAAGCCGCCCCAATCTCCTTCAGCGCCTTCAGGTCGCTGAGGTTTTTCTCATATAAGGCGATCTGGCTGTCAAAGACTGCCTTCTGATCCTGGTAGCTTTGAACAGCGGAACTGTAACTAATATTGGCGGCGTTGTAAGAGGAGAGGGTGCTGGCCATATCCAGTGTGCAGATTTTCTCCCCGGCAGATACGGTATCACCCGCCTCCACATAGACAGCGGTACACTGGGCATTGACAGCCACAAAAATGGACTCTTGTCCGTCAGCGACCACCTTGCCAGACACCTTGTTCTCTGTGGAGATGGTCTGGCGGGATACCTCCTCCACCTGAACCGCCACGCCGGCGGGGACATCTGTCTGGGAGCTGTCCTCCTCCCCAGACTGGCAGGCGGCAAGGGACAAGATCATGGCGGCCGCCAGGACAGTGGAAATCGTACGAGTGTGCTTCATGGTGCTCTCCTTCAATTCAAAATGCCGTAGTCCACGGCCCAGCGGTAATTGTTATAAGCAGTAAACAGGTCGACCTCAGCGCCCTCCACCGTTTCCTGGGCGCTCTTCACCTTGTCCTCCGCCTCCAACAGCCCGTTGTCGGACAAGCTGCCCTGGCTATGCTTCAGTTGGGCCACGGAGTAATTGTCCTGCTCCACCGCCAAGGCGGTCCTGGCGGCGTCCAGCACCTGCTTATAGTCCTTCACTTGGAGGTACAGGGAGCGGAAGCTGTTTTCAAAGCTCTGTAATGTCGCCTGATAAGTATATTGGGCAGATTCCCAGGTGTGCTGGGCGGAAACATACTGATACTTTTTCTCGTTGTAATTGTAATCCTTTCCAGCGTCCTTAAAGTCCTCTTGGGCGTCTTCCAAGGTGCGCTGGGCGGCAAACAGATCGTAGCTGACCTCCTTGGCGGCAGCCAAATCCGCCTCCAAGTCCATTTCCTCCAGCTGTTGGCTGGTGACCTGGGGCAGCCCCTGAAGCTGGATGTTCCCGGTCTGCTCCGCTCCGATCAGCATCTCAAGCTGTGCCTTGTAGTTGGAGATATTCATCTCCAGTGTTTGCTGACCGCTGACCAGGGCCGTGCGGCTGGCCTGTGTCTGACGCAGTGTCTGGGAAGAAATATGGCCCAGCTCATAGCGCAGCTCCATTTCCTGGATAGTGCGGTCCAAGGCAGTCAACTGGCGGTCCAGGGCGCTGTCATTCAACTCCAAATCCACCAAAGCCACATATAGGGATTCAGCTGCCATTATAATCTGCTCCTGGGCGTTTTCCAACTGGCGGATGACAGCGGCGTTGTCCTCCTGGATCTTTCCATCTTTCAAATCGTCAAAGGTATCCCGCAGGGAATCGTAGGCGGCATCCATAGAGGAGGCGGCGATAGAGCCAATTCCCCCAGGAATCCCCGTGATCATTCCCCACTGGGCCTGGGCAATCTGGTTGATCTGCTTGCGGATATCGTCGGTCATTTTTTCATAATCTATGGCCTCGATGGCCTGGATACTCTCCTCCAAGGCTAACAGATTCAGATTGTTCTCCCGCAGGCGGTGCTCCAAGTTGGTAAAACTGATAGAGCCCACCGGATCAGGTATGTATTCCTCCGCGGGCGGCTGTTCCTCCTGTTCCTCCTCCACTTCCCCAGCGTCCGCTCCATAGACGGCGCTCTCCATCTCCTCGGCGCCTTCCGTATTTTCCGGGGAAACATCCGGTTCTCCAGAGGTTGGGGCCCCGTCAGTCTGGGCAGCGGTGCTCCCGGAGGACGCAGCGTCGTCCTCCACAGCCAGAGCCGCCCCGCCAATCAGGGACAGCCCCAGCGCCGCCGCCAGCAGCAGCGCGATGGTCCTATGTTTCATGTGGTTTCCTCCTCATGTGTCCGGGCTGCGCAGCCATAGCGCAGCAAATCGATTCTTGCTTGCAGGATATCACGTTGTATCTCCCGCTGACTATATTCCTGTAGAGTTTCCACGACAGCACCGCCTAAAATAGCCATGCCCAGGAAAAAGATATGTTCCGCATACTCTCTATTCTGTTGCCGCAGCCCGGTCATATCCGTCTCATCCCATAAAGGTTCTGGCATCAATCCTGGTCGTTCTGTCAAAAAGCTCTGGGTCTCTATCCCCGGATTGAGGCGCAGGACCTGAATAAAACGTGCCAGCACTGGGTCAGCGACTCCTCTTTGTTGAACTAAACGGTCAAACGCCCCAAGAGGAAGGGATAATAAATCACCTTCATGGGTATGCAAAATATCCCGCAGGCTTTGGATAAAATATTCCCGTACACCTTTTAGTAAGTAACGGATCATGTCCTCCTTATCGGTAAAGTATTGGTAGAAGCTACCCCTTGGAATGTGGGCAGCCGCAATGATACGGTTGATAGATACATCAGTGAATCTGACCCGGGTACATTCCTCCCAGCAGGCGTCCATCAGCCGCAGCCGTTTTTCTTCCGGCAGGCGAAAAAATGTACTGGTTGGCATATGCGTCCTCCCTTATGACGACCTGTCGCTTATGACAGCCTGTCGCATATTATACACACCATCTCCCCCTGTGTCAACTCAAAGACCTGTTACGATTTTGTGAATTTTTTGAGGCCCTATTTGGTAGACATTCCAAATTGTTTCTCTCTTCTATGTCTACCAAATGTCTACCAAAAAAAGCGGGAAAGCGCTGGGAAACAGGGCTTTCCCGCTTTTCCATTTTCTGGGTGTCTACCAGATGTCTACCAAGGGCACTTTTTCTTTGGAAAAGCGCCCTTTTTTATTTGCTCTTAGCGGGTTTTCCTCACCTTTTTTGCTGTGCAAGGGGCGTTATACAGGGCTGATGCCCTAAAAAGTCCTCAAAGCCTCGAAAAAATGGGGATTTTGTCAGAAAAGTCCCCGAAAAAATTTAAGGAGGAATCCCGAATGAGAAACCTGAAACGGGCTCTTAGCCTGGCTCTGGCTTCCGTCATGGTCATGGGCCTGATGGTAGTCGGCACCGGCGCGAGCTACGTCGATGTGTCTTCCGA
>CDZJ01020280.1_pt1 | contig 10846 bp, 11 predicted proteins | sample 557391 | NCBI WGS metagenome assembly CDZJ01 (sample SAMEA3182111, study PRJEB8094) | gut metagenome | biome: human; feature: gut; material: Stool; isolation source: human stools | place: Canada | collected 2013-05-07 | reverse complement strand
ATCCTTGAGCGCGTCGATGAAACGGATGGCCCGGGCGCGCTTTTCGGCGTTGATCCGGTCGATGCGTTCAAGCATCTTGACGCCGAGGGCACACTCGATTTCGCCGAGGCAGTAGTTGTTCGGCCAGAGCATGTCGCCGTCGAGCATGGGCATGTCCACATTGCCCATCGCCGGGGTCCAGTAGTTGGGCCGGGGCTCGGGATAGCCGCAGTGCCCGTTGTGGCGCAGGGCGGGCACCAGCGCGGCGAGCTTCGGGTCCTTGACCACCAGCATGCCGCCCTCGCCGAGCGTGGTAAGGTTCTTGTGGGAATGGAACGAGAAGATCGCCATGTCGCCCCACGCGCCCGACTTGATGCCGTCGATGTCCGCGCCGATGGACTGGGCCACGTCTTCGATGACGAGCACGTTGTGCCGCTTCGCCACTTCCATGATCGCGGGCATGTCCGCCACGTAGCCGTACAGGTGCACGACGACGATCGCTTTCGTTTTGGGCGTGATGCACTTTTCGATGGTTTCGGCGTTGACCACATGCGTGACGGGATCGACGTCCGCCCAGACGAGCTTCGCGCCCTTCTTGGCGTAGGGGTAGGCCGAGGCGGTGAAGGTGTGCGAGGGGATGACGACTTCATCGCCGGGCTTGAAGTTGCAGAGCTGCGCGGAAAGCTCAAGCGCGGACACGCCGTTCATCACCGCAAAGCAATGCTCGGCCCCGATGTACTCGCCGAACGCCTTCTGGAAGGCTTGCAGATGCTTGCCCTGCGTCAGCGGTTCCGCGTTCCGCATGGCTTCCACGACCACAGCGATCTCGTCTTCGGTGTACTTGATCGCACGTCCGCTGAAATTGACTTTGATGTCCATAAGATGTCCTGTCTCTGATTGCCCAGTGCGGAACCCGAAACGGTATAGCCGCTTCGGGTTCCCTTATGTTTCTCGGGACAATTGGCGCTGCGGAGGGGGCCTCCGTTTTCCCGCTTAGCGGGTCAAGGGGCCGCATGGTCCCTCGCGGGGGCAAGCCCGCCGGGGGCGCTCCCGCTAGATGCTCTTGTAGCGTTCGATGAGGTTTTCCCTGGTGAGGATCTGCTTGAAGTCGGGGCCGAGGGCATTGGTGAGGGGCTTTTCGTGGACGATGCAGCCGCGATAGAGGCCTTCGTACTGCTCTTCGGTGAGATCCTTGCAGATGCCGGTGGGCAGGTTGACGCCCTGCCGTTCGATCATGGTGCGGAACTGTTTGTATTCTTTGGGGTAGATGTCCCCAAGGACGTTCAGGGCGAGGCAGTTGCCGAGGCCGTGGGCCACATGCAGGACGACGCCGAGCCCGGCGGAGAAGGGATGGATGACGCCCACGTTCCCGGCGGCCATGCCGCCGATGTAGGAGGCGATCATCATTTTTTCGCGGTTTTCTTCGCTCATCATGTCGTCGGAGAGGAAAATTTCCTCGCAGAGCTGCACGGCGCGTACGGAGAAGGCGTCGATGATGGCGTTGCGGTAGCTGCCCTGAAGCGATTCGACGCAGTGCATGAAGGTATCGATGCCGGTGTAGAAATACTGGTCGCGGGGAACGGTGGCGAGCAGGTCGGGATCGAGCAGGAGCTGATCATAGACCGTGTAGTCGCTGTTCATGCCCAGTTTGAGATTTTTGGGGATGTTGGTAAGGACACAGGTGCGGGAGCACTCGGAGCCCGTGCCGGAAAGGGTCGGGATGCCGATCTTGTAGACGGCGGGATTCTTGACGAGTTCCCATCCCTGATAGTCTTCGGCCTTGCCGGGGTTGGTGAGCAGGTTGGCGACGGCCTTGGCGGTGTCGAGGGCGTTCCCTCCGCCGATGCCCACGACGCAGCAGGGAGTGCGGCTGTCGGCGGCGGATACGGCTTCCTTGAAGGCGTCGATGCGGGTGACTTCCGGCTCGGAACTGGAGTCGACGAAATGGAGCTGGTCGCCCTTTTCCATGGGCAGACGGCCGATCAGTTCATGATCGCGGAAGAAGTGGTCGACGAAATAGACGACCGGACCGTCCACGGCTTCGCGGCGGGGTTTCAGCAAGTCGCCGAGCTGAGCCAGAGATCCCCGCCCGAACACATAGTAAGGAACGTTTTTTGTATTGCGATACATGGTAAAAGCCTCATAGGATGATTTTAGGAAACGATAACGGGCATTGTATGTTGAATCCGCCCGGGCCGCAAGCCGGAGCAAACGGCCCGTTCCGGCGGTTTTCCACCGATTTTTCCACGGGAGAGTGTATGTCAGGCAAAACTTCGATAGCGGTTCTCGGGGGCGGAAGCTGGGGTACGGCGCTGGCCCATCTGTTGGCCCATGCCGGGCATTCGGTGGCACTGCTGTTACGGGATGCGGAGCAGGCCGCGCACATCAACGCGCACCATGAGAACCCGCGTTACCTGCGGGGCGTACAGCTGCATCCGGGCATCCGGGCTGTTGCCGGGGATACGGGCGGTCCGGAACAGGCGGAAGTGCTGGCGGGCGTCTCCATGCTGGTCCTGTCGGTCCCTTGCCAAGCCATGCGGGGGACGCTTCGCCGGTTGGCGGGCGTTGTGCCCCCGGACTGCGTTCTTGTCAATACGGCAAAAGGAATCGAAGTTTCCGAGCTGGTTACGGTGGAGCGCATGGTCCGGGAAGAGCTGCCCGGATTCGTGGACCGCTACGCCGTCCTTTCCGGGCCGTCGTTCGCCCTTGAGGTGGCGACCTGCAAGCCCACGGCGGTGGTGCTCGGTTGCCGCGACGAACGGCTTGGGGCACGGCTGAGGGAAGTGTTCGCCACGCTGTGGTTCCGATCCTATTCAAGCACGGATGTGCCGGGAGTGGAGCTCGGCGGCGCGATCAAGAACGTCATTGCCATCGCTGCGGGCCTCAGCGACGGCCTCGGCTTCGGGCTGAATGCCCGGGCGGCGCTGGTCACGCGGGGCCTTGCGGAAACCAGCCGTCTCGGTGTGGCGCTTGGGGCGCGGGCATCGACCTTCATGGGGCTTTCCGGGCTCGGGGACCTCATGCTCACCTGTTCGGGCGATCTGTCCCGTAACCGTCAGGTCGGGCTGCGCCTCGGGGCCGGTGAGAGCCTGGAAGACATCGTCTCATCCATGTGCATGGTGGCCGAGGGGGTCAAGACCACGCAGGCCGTGCACCGGCTGGCGCAGCGCCTCGGCGTGGACATGCCCGTGACCGGCACGATGTACAGCGTCTTGTATGAGGGGTTCGCGCCCCGCGAAGCTGTACAGGCCCTCATGGGCAGGCAGCTGAAGGAAGAATAGACGAGTAGAGTTGAGTGGGTGCGGTTTGTTTTTACCGTTGAGCGGTGGATGGGTGTTTCGTCCCGTCCGCCGTATTTTTAGATCGGGGTGGAGGCATGGGAAAAGAGTCTTGATGCGAAATGCCGTCTATTTGGTATATATTGACCATATGTATTCTCTTTATGCTTCGCTGTGCTCACATGTGGTGCATAAAACATCAGTTAACAGTATTTCTTATAACGTGTATAGCATGAAGAGGTATTGTTGGATCGGTTGTGATGTTGCCTGTCGCGTTAAAGCCTGACGTCTGTTGCATCAGCATAAGAGCGCATATGGATAGCAATACTGTTCACAGGACGTTATATATAGATGAACTGTACGATGTGATTCTGTAATGCATTGTCTCGAATTTTGCTTGTTCAGAAGTGCACTACAAGAACTCTATTGGTAGATTTTTTTGAAGGAGATATTTTTATGATAAGATGAATACTTTTTTAAAAGATGTTTTTATTCTTTATAATACGCCAATATAATGCTTTTATTTCATGCATCCATGACAAGGAGTTTCTTGTTTATCGGATCTTACCCTTTTCAGTGCCTTCTCATCATGTGATTGAAGCGTCGACAATACGGCCTTTTGTTGAAAGTTTGTCCTTTATTGCGTTTGGTTGTCGTGTTTTTGCTTTGCGGTTGCTTTATGGTGACTTGTTCGCGTCCTCGGTGCTCAGGGGGCTGCCGGAACGTCCGGCGGCTTCTTGAATGAAGCGATTTTTTAACCGCATTCTGGGGGGCAATGGAAGAGATGAACTACTTGGAAATTGCCAACAGCACGATGATGTGGATCGCTGCGGGGTTGGCGGTGGCTGTAGTGCTGGTTCAAGCCTTCATTTTCAGCAAAAAGTCCTACTCCACGAGCCTTGAAATGGGCCTGACCCGCGAGCAGATGAACGGTGCAAGAGCAGCGCCATCACCGCCCTCGGCCCTTCTCTGGTCGTGCTCAGTGCGATGATCGCCCTGCTGGTTTCCCTGGGCGGGCCCATTGCGTGGATGCGGCTGTCGTTCATCGGCTCGGCCATGTACGAGATGATGGCGGCCGGTTTCGGCACGCAGGTCGTGGGCGTTACCCTCGGCAAGGCCCCCATGACCGGCATCGCTTTCGCCAATGCCGTATGGACCATGATCCTCGGGGCACTTGGCTGGATCGTTTTCGCTACCGTCAGCGCGGACAAGATGGAGAAGGTGCAGAACAAATTTTCCGGCAACGACACCAAGCTTATGGGCGTCATCGCTTCCGGGGCCATTCTGGCTGCGTTTGGTTCCTTCAGCGCGGGGCACCTCATCACTCTGGACAAAAATACCTTATCCTGCATTTCCGGCGGCGTAGTCATGCTGATACTGAACATGATTGCCGACAAAAAGGCTCTCAAGTGGGTACGCTAGTGGTCCCTCTTCTTCGCCCTGTTCGGCGGCATGCTGGTCGCCGTGATCTGGCCCTAGGCGTTCCGCGGGTAATCCCGTCCCTGCAGCATCCGACAAGAAGGGCGCATTATGAGCAACAATCATGTCATATACGAAAAAGAATATCTGCCCTTCGTCATCAAGTGGGGATGCATCACCAATTGGACGGCGCTGGTCCTCTATTTCTCCCCCGACCTTGTGCTCGCCGTCGGGTTCGGGCTGATGCCGCCGTTTTCGGCTATCCTGAGTGTTTTCTTGGCCATCACGAGCGCCGTTGGGGTGATCTGGTTTGTGGAGCCTATTTCCTACTTTCCGATCGTCGGCGTGGCCGGGACATACATGGCCTTCGTTTCCGGCAACATCAGCAACCTCCGCATCCCCTGCGCCATGATCGCGCAAAAGGCGGCCGGGGTGGAGCCGGGGACGGACAGGGGTAGCATTGTCGCCACGCTGGGTATGGCCGTATTTAATATATTATGGAAAACTTATTTCTCAGAACCATACATCTCTAGGTAAAAATTTTAAAGAATTTATTGATACCCTATTGTATTTATATAGTTTTACACAAGTACAATTTTAAATTGGTGATAGAATTGTAATTACTGAGCAATATCATAGTCTGTTTAATAATTATATGAAATTCGTAGCCTTCTTGCATAAACTAAATCTTTTATGAGAATGTTGTCTCGATATCTCAAGAGCTTCATGAGATATCAGTTCTTTCAATGCTTCGTATATAGCATCTGCTTGTTTCCAAAGTGGACGAATCCCTGCTTGCCGACTCAGTGAATCTGTACCATGTATACGATATTCAAGTAGAGGTTCAGGTATTGCATAAAATCTAGCACCTAGTGCGGCCATATGCACCCAAAGTCGCCAATCTTCTGCAATATGCATACTCCCTTTTCCAGAGTCTACATAGCCGCCTTTCGTCTTTTCAAAAAAGGAACGACGAAAGACTGCACAAGTTAAAACATGATTACCAAGAATAAGGTCTTCTAAAAGTGGGAATGGCATATTCAGAAATACACGTTCTGGATGTCCTAGTATTTGATAGCCAGATGAAACAACATCTGCACATCCTTGTTCAAGTATGTAAATTGTTTTTTCAAGATAGTTAGGAAGAAGTCGATCATCAGCATCTAAACAACAAATATATTTTCCTTGCGTGATAGCAATAGCCCTATTACGGTTTTCTCCTACAAAAGTAGGAGAGTCTTGATATAGAATAGAAATTTTCGGATTAGAAATGCTCTTCAAGACATTAAGCGTAATATCATCTGTTGAACCGCCGTCAATTATACATATTTCAGTAGATTGATACGATTGAGCTAGGATAGACTCAACAGCCTCTAGGACATATTGTCCATAGTTAAAGCAAGGAATGATAATACTAACAAGGGGGGAACTTCGAACAGGAAGCATGTTTATTTTATTGGCTATTTTTGTATTTATGCATGAAATACAACATGCTGGAACCAGTGTGTCATAACTTTTATTTTTTTTTGCACGAGAAACTCGCCATCGAAACACAGCAAGTCGAACTATAGGACGCAACGTACCCATACGAAAGCATTTTATTAATTTATGAAACAAAGAAATTATATTCATTGTCCTATCGTATCAAGGCATGACATAATTTTATGAAGAAAGAAATATCTCACGCTGTTCTGAAAAAAGCTCTTGAGCTTTTGCATAGTCATCTGGGCGACCAATATCAAGCCATAAGCCTTGAGCAGGATAACAATATACAAGGTGGTTATTCTTTAATAACATCTGCATAAGATCAGGCATATCTAAATGTTCATTTGGTTTCACAAAAGGCCGGATAGCTTCACGTGAAAGTACATACAGCCCCATGCTTACTTCATGTCTATAGACGGGCTTTTCTCTATAGCCCACTAAATGGCGAGAATCATCTAAATCGAGAATCCCAAAGTCACTTTTCAATTCGCGTTGATATGTAGCAATCGTGGCGCTGCCTTTCTTTTCATAATGTGCTTTGATCAAATCTTCATAATCTAAATTACAGAGTAAATCACCATTGAGTAGTAAGAAATGGTCGCTTAAGTCATTTAGGGCTGTTCCTAACGGGCCTGCAGTCCCTAAAGGGTTCTCTTCGTAGCAATAACTAATCTGTATTCCAAGACGCGAACCATCGTCAAAGAAAGCGCGAATAATATGACTCAAATGATTCACTGCCAAAATTACTTCAGTAATGCCATATTGCTTAAGTTGCCGTAAAATCAGTTCAAGAATAGGCATATCATTCAAGGGCATAAGTGGCTTTGGTAATACTGCTGTATAGGGGGCTAAACGTGTACCCTTTCCTCCTGCCATAATAATTGCTTTCATAATTATATACCTTTTTAAATATTATTTTGTGTTCAATATTTTTTATTAGATAAAATATATCAATACACTTAATAAAAGTGGATATAAAAGGATAGATATTGTATTTTCTCTGCTAAAAATATTAAATAGTATAGGTGTTTGTTTTAAAAAGGTGCAGGTTGTTTTTAACAAATTCTATAGTTTCAATCAATCCATCGTCAAGAGAAACAGTTGGTCGCCAATGCATTAGTTCTTGTGCTTTATTATTGTTAGACAGCAATTTTAGCACTTCACTTTTTGCAGGGCGGATGCGGGTGTTATCTTGCTCAATAGGTTTATCACAATTCATAAGTTTGAGGATGCGTTCCGCAATAGAGCCAATACTACTTGTATGGCCCACCCCAAGGTTGATAGTCTCGCCTTCGATACATGGTCTTGTGCCGGCAGCAATGAAACCCAGTGCCGTATCACGAACAAATGTCATGTCCCGTTGTGGATCTAGCGCCCCCATGCGTATAGTAGGTTGTTCCAACGCCTGTGAAATAACAGTTGGGATGAAAGCTCGAGCAGATTGACGAGGTCCATATGTATTGAAAGGGCGCAATGTCACTACAGGGGTTGCAAAAGAAAGGTAGTAGGACTCAGCGATTTTATCTGCACCAATTTTAGATGCAGAATATGGAGATTGTCCCTGCAAAGGATGTGCTTCATCAATAGGCGAGTATGTGGCTGTTCCATAAACTTCAGAGGTGCTTGTATGAACCACACGATTGATATCTAACCGTCGTACGGCTTCCATAACATTGAGCGTGCCTTCAACATTGGTTCGCACATAGCTACGAGGTGCTACATAGGAATATGGGATAGCGATCAGTGCAGCAAGATGAAAAACGATATCTTGGCCCTTTAATGTATGCATCATGAAGTCGCCGTCTTCTATATTTCCGGCAACCACTCGAATTTCTTGCTTAATATCTTTAGGTAAAAACTCCATATTTCCCCAGTGTGCACTTGAACCATAGCGTATCATGGCCGTCACATCAGCATTGTTTTTCACAAGTTCCTCGACCAAGTGACTGCCAATGAACCCACCTGCACCCGTAACAAAAACTTTTTTTCCTTGTAGCATATGCTAATCCTTTTGTTTGCGGTTTATGAATGTTGCTGTAACATAGATTTGATGCATTGTTCTATATTACATGGAGCTGTATCAATTCCAAAAGAATGTAGTTGATCTGTTGAACCGACAACGACATCTTCTGTTACAGGTTGTATAGCTTGTGAATGCAATGTAATAGGTGAAGACAACTGCGCAATAAGTATTTTAACAATTTTGTTAAGACTTGTTCCAACACCTGTGCATATGTTGATGATTTTTCCGTATCCTTTTGTAATGGATACAAGCTGAACCATCATTTGGGCGCAAGTTTGCACATCAATAAAATCACGTACAGCATGCAGTGAACCTGTATGAATACAACGCTCAATCCCTGATTGAACCGATGGAAGTTGTTTGGCTTGTTGGATAAAGTTACCTAGTGCTAAATGTTGTGGCATTCCAACGCCAATGATATTAAATGGTCGAAAAATTATTATAGGTTGCCTTTGCGCAACGCCCAGAGCTACATTGGTCTGGGCGAGCTTACTTTTTCCATAGTCACTTACTGGTGTGCAGGAAAGAGTTTCACTAATCCATGCTCCATAGCGAGATTCAGGATTGTTTTGTTGTGGACCATATTCAGCTGCACTACCGACAATAGCTACAAGCGGTAGACAAGGTAGTCGCACCACTGCTGAAAGTAATGCTTCGGCCCATTTCGTATTGACCGCAGTCATATACTGTGGTTGCGTGGTTCCTGCAAGATGAAAAACACACGATAATGTTGACCGACAATTATACAAGGCGTCATAAATGTGTGATGAATCGTCAATACGCTGTAATTGTATATGATTATGGACTCCATCACCACTTCCTGTGCCCATGGTTATGACACAGAAGCCATGTTTTTCCAAAGCTAAAACAATGTGACGCCCCAAAAAACCTGAAGCCCCGGTCACGAGTGCTTGTGGTAAAGTTTTTTCCATAAAAATACCAACATCTTTACTATTACCATGTCATTTTTTTGATATGAAAAGCTTCAAGCCTAAACGTATCTCATAGTGTTGAAAGAATATTTAGCTATTTTAACGGTTCATAATGATATCATAAATCCTAATCCCCACTTAATGGGAAGTAACAATTGTATAAAGCTCATAGGTCTTTCTTGCCATCTCTTTAACATTATTATTTTTTTCAATATAAAGGCTCGCGGCACTACTCAAACGTTTACGTAACTCAGCATCTTCTATAAGGCGCTTAACTTGCTTGGCAGCTACCTTGAGATCTTCCACGGAAAATAACAAGCCTGTTATATTTTCCACTATGGCGTCGATGTTTCCTGGAACGCGGCTTGCGATAACAGGAACTCCTTCAGCTTGCGCTTCAAGTACAGCCAAAGGCATCCCTTCACGTAAAGAAGTTGTTAAGTAACAGTCAGCCTTTTGTAAATAGGGTCTAATACTTGGTGTAAAACCAATAAATTCGAAGTAATCGCTTAAATCATGTTCATATATGGCTTGCTCCATTGCTTTTTTCCTTTCACCGTCACCGAGTACAACAAATTTACATAAGGACAAATATCCCATACTGCGTAATTCAAGAGCGATATCCAAAAGAGCTTCACTATTTTTTATAGGATCAAATCTACTTGCATGTACTATCGTAAAAGGTATCTTTTTTATGTTATTGGAGGCTCGTGGTATGCATTCAACCCCATTGGGTATTACGATGAGTGTAGAGTCAGTGAATCCTAATTTTCTAGCTTCTGAAGCCTCACTTGGCGAAACTGCAATGGAAACACGTGTTATATATTGTAATATGTACTCCAAACTTAGGTAAAGCAAATGAGATAATCTAGTGTGAGGTATATGAATACCATGAAAAGTATGAATACACGGAATGTTCGTTAGCAGTGCGGCAAAGCGCCCATAAATACCTGCGCCACGTCCATGGCTGTGGATAAGTTGGATATTATGCTTCCGAATCCAAAAAATGAGCTTGATGAATGCTATAGTTGACCATCGCCGCTCTGGTAGCTCAAAATAATGCTCTTTGCTCAATTTTGCTATAAATTTTGAACCATAAGGTTCTGTTTTTGGTGCTGCAAGATATAATTCTGTGAGTGTATCTGGTAAGTGGCATAGTAGTTGCCAGACATGTTCTGGACCACCCCCTACAGAGGATGATGCTGTTATATGTACAATTCTTAAGGGGAACATTTTTATCCCTTACATATTCCGGTGATTGACTATGTTGTTTAGTGTATTTGCATAATTACACACCATGTTCAAAACATCAAAGGACTTGAGTGCCTTCTCAGCAGAAGCATCGCCAAGTTGCCTAGCGATGTCAGGGTGTGTTGCTAGGTATCTTGCTTGCTCTTCAAGAGTAGTTCTGTCTTCAGGTGGTACGAGTATTCCAGTGATGCCGTCCTGTATGAGTTCGTGTAATCCCCCCACGTTTGAAGCAAGGCAAGGGGTACCCAACATCATGGCTTCCATAATGGCAACAGGTCTACCATCTTGTTTAGATGGAAGTACCAAAACATTATACATAGTAAAATAAGTTAATGGCTTATCAACATAACCTAAAAATCGAAAACGTTTTGGTTGAAGCGTGTGAATGCGCTCTAAAAGCTGTTTTTCCATTGGACCACTACCGGTCATTACAAAGTAAACATGCTCGATGTCCTGCAGGCGAATGGCCAATTCTACGA
>CDZJ01020614.1_pt1 | contig 10878 bp, 7 predicted proteins | sample 557391 | NCBI WGS metagenome assembly CDZJ01 (sample SAMEA3182111, study PRJEB8094) | gut metagenome | biome: human; feature: gut; material: Stool; isolation source: human stools | place: Canada | collected 2013-05-07 | reverse complement strand
GCCATAGAGTAGAGCCTTGTGCCAACGGCTTTTTTTATTAATAATAACTGATAATCTTTTGCATCAATACCTTCATTAATAACTGTTTCATCGGCTTCATATTCATGAATATTCTGTAATTCCTGTTTCAGCAGCCATATGCCGGGGTTGAACCATTGAAAAAAGATACAGATATCAGCTACCAACAAATCGATGGAATGACGATTCTGAATATGTGCCATTTCATGAATCAGAATCTCGCGTCCATCCTCTTCCAAATCTTTCCGGGAAATAACGATATATCTCATCCAACTGAAAGGAGCGACCTCCCGTTCCAGAACAATCAGTCTGACTCCTCCTTCAAGCCTTTCTTGTTTACCCGATTTAATCAGTAATAGTAAACGGGATAAAGAGTAAAGATTACGGCATGCAAAGAATATAATACCAACTAGATAAAACAGCAACAGAACTTGTACCCAGGAAATGGAAAGTTCCTCCGGCTGTGCAACCGTCACCTCCGCGGGATCCATAGCTTCCGCCATCATCAATAGTTGCTCAACTGTCAGTACGGTCTGACTCAATTCGGTCTGATGAGCAGTAGTCACCTCTATAAAGGGAATCAGCAGGGATAAAAATAATATCCCTAATAAGGCTATCCTATTGAACCGATGGAATGTTTCCTTACTTAACAACAATCTGTAAAACAGATAAAATAAAGACAGACAAACCGCCGATTTCAAAATATAGATAAGAAAGATTCCCATAGTCATTGATATTTAAAGGAGACAAATATAGTTTTAACCCGGATTAGTATAAATAATAAGGACGCTGAATGACCATTTTATAAGTATATTGATTCCTAAGTTATTTATCCAATACGATTTTTATGTCTTTTGCAGCTTTTGTCCTGAAAAGAACCTTCTCACCCCGAGAAATCTGGAGAGAGGCGTCTTTAGGAGTTCTCAACTCAAAGTGTCCAGTTGCATCAGTCTTTGTAGACGATGAAGTTCCATACATAGTAATAGTGACTCCTTCCATAGGCTTTCCTTCCTTATCCATTACAATACCCGAAGCTAATACCCACTTATCCGAATTTCTTTCCGTTTCAACACGGATCGTAGTTTTACCCTCCCCGCTATTCTCAATACGTGATACTCCACGTACTTCATTTGCCGGAATATTTTTCAATTCTTCTTCCGAGGCTTCCTTACCATCAATAAAGAATACCATCTTCCTTGTAGGGACGGTTTTATCACCTTTTATATTCATCGCTACCTCCCAGGCATTGTTATAGGGACGTTGCGGATTCTTATTGCGAGCTTCATATTCCTCCTCAGAAAGCAAGTCTATCAAAATCACTCCATTCTTCGCCTTCTTACCATAAGCCTCCAAAGCAGCCTCTGATTTCAAGACAGAAAAGCTTTTTATACGATCCGGAGAAATCTTAGACAAAGCATTAGGTTCCAAAACTTCTTTACCGTCAATCACTACTAATGGTTCCTCACCATCATATACACCACGCATGGGAAGTCCGCCAATGCCGGGGACAGAGTTCTGTTTAGGAAATGATTCGGTTTTAGTCTTAAATTTAGCCTGAGTTTTAGTAATTCGAAAGTGGTTATCCGCATTCGGCAGTAATTCAATATCATAAACACCATGTTTTCCTTTCTCGCCATAGATAGAAAGGGCCGCATCACTACGTAATATAGACACAGTCTTTATTCGATTCGGGTTAGCTTCATCATTCATTATCGAATACAATGTATCTTTAGATATTTCCTTACCATCTACCAATATAAGAGGCTTATTTGATTCCGATATCCGTTCAAAACGGCCACCATATAAAACAACCGAACTTCGCTTGGAAGCAACGGAATCATTGAATATTACAACTGAATCTGCTGAATATACAGTCGATGAATCCTTAGAAACCCAACGTCCTCCATACATTTTTGATTTCTCAGGCACTACATAGGGCTTAGCTTTCAGGGAATCTTTCAGCACATCTTTGGTGATTTCTTCCACTTTTGCTTCTACAATTGCAGCCAAATCATTAACTTTGACGGCAGAAATCTCATCAGCCTTTTCAGAGATTTCGGGACGGGCAAAAGCGGTTACTGCAATAGCTGCCAACGGAAGTACATATAAGTATTTCAAACGTGCCCAAGGATTCGATTTTTCTTTTAACATCATAGTGATACGTTTTTTAAGTTTACTGTGATTAAAGCTGTTGGCCATAGAGTAGAGCCTTGTGCCAACGGCTTTTTTTATTAATAATAACTGATATTCCTTTGCATTCACCCCTTCATTGATAACGGTTTCATCGGCTTCGTATTCATGAATATTCTGCAACTCCTGTTTGAGCAGCCATGCTCCGGGGTTGAACCATTGAAAAAATATACAAATATCAGCAATCAGCAAATCCCACGAATGACAGTTACGGATATGCGCTGCTTCATGAATCAGAATTTCCCGTCCATTCTCTTCCAAATCTTCCCGGCTAATGACGATATATATCATCCAGCTAAATGGAGCTATTGCTCTGTCGTGCACCACCAGCGTAATACCGCTCTCCAGTTTCTCCCACTTACCGGAACAGATCAGTCTGAGCAGGCATAACAAAGAATAGACATTTCGGCAGACAAGGACAACAATCCCCGCCAAATAGATCAATAAAGCTATTTGTATCCAAGAAAGAAAAACGGGAGCAGGTGCCAGTTGCCACTCTCCGGCTTCGATTTCAACGGGAGTAGTATTCTCCATTTCTGCCTTCATCAATAGTTGTTCGATGGAAAGAACAGCCTGCTGCACTTCAACCTGATGCCGCGTAGTCATTTCGATGCAAGGAATGAGTAATGAAAAAAGCAATACCCCCAGCAAAGCAACACGATTAAAGCGATGAAATGTCTCCTTGCTCAGCAATAATTTGAAAAACAGATAAAAGAGAACAAGACAAACGGCTGATTTTAGTATATAAATGAAGAAAGCTCCCATAATACAAAGTTTATTTATTGATACTTCCGGTTCCGCTGATTCTTACTCCTGTGCCAGTTGTTTTTTAAATTCATCCCAATAGTTCGGATTCTTTTTAGAAACGAGCACCCAAATTCCATTCTTAGCTTTCGGACCGAATTTCTTTTCCAAACCTGTACTTTCGGGTAAAATGATATGCGTTTCCACAATATCCTCTTTTGCCAGTTGCATGAACTGCTGGTAAGTAATTTCCTTGCCATCCAACAAAATAAGTTGGTTATTATACCCTATTCCTCCTTCTTTTTTACCATACATATCAAAAAAGTCTTCTACGTCATTCGTTTCAATGACTATTCGGGAAGTAGTTGTTGCAGAAGAAGTTACAAAAGAGTCAGAAGCATTGGAAGCAGCCTTATTCGCCTTGTTTTGCTTCTCTCCATAATTCTCATTCAATGACTTTAACATCCCTTTTTTTGCTTCCTCAATAAAACTCTGCAAACGTTCTGCAGTCCATGGAACAGAGGAAGAAAGACGCAATACATCTCCCTTATCATTTTCATATGTAGCCTTCGTTCGTATTAAGACATTCCCATTCTGATAAGTTTGTGCACTGGCCCAGCCAAATCCTTCGGGCAAACGTAACTTTTCAGAGTCCAATCGCACTATCTGCACTGTATCCGATTCGGCATAGCTTTCTTTTACCGGTATCTCTCCAAAGTGTAATACGGTTCGCAAAGAATCAGCCGAACAAGCAGGCAAGGTATCATTGGAGACAACACTGCTCGTTTCTTTATAAGTACCGGCTGATACATTGCAAGTAAAAAGGAGCATTGACACAACAGCCAATGGCATAGCGATCAAATATTTCAACCGTTTCATAGAATTAGATTTTTCTTTTACTATCATGTTTATTTGCTTTTTAAGTAAATTGTGTTTCCGATTATGAGCTTACTTCTGATGTGCCTGCTCCACTTCCTGAATCAGTTGCTTCAGATCATCCAAAGAAATATCCTCCTCTTTGACCAAAGATGAAACAGCACTCAAATATGAATTATTGAAATACTTGCTGATTACATTCCGCAATGTCCCTTTACGAAAATCTTCTTCGCTGACAACGGGATAGTACTGATAAGTATTCCCAAAAGTATGATGAGCTAGAAATCCCTTATCTTCAAGCCCGCGAACAATCGTAGATAACGTATTGAAATGAGGCTTCGGTTCCTCATAGAAAGCCAACATTTCTTTCACAAACAAAGGGCCTTTCTCCCAGAAATACCCCATCAATTCCTCTTCTTTTACTGTTAATCCTTTCATATTTACAACATTGTTTACTGCAAATAACGAGAAGTTTTAGTTCATAAACTAATTTTCATAGTTAAAGTAAACTAAATGCTTTAGTTTATCTTCTTTTCTAACAATTGCGGCAAGGTATACCTATTTACATATTGGCATTAAACTCAGATTCTATCGGGATTTATCCATCCATTCCCCCAGCCTCTCAGAAAAGAATTATGTTTTTATCTCTCATACTCTCATTCTTTTCTTATAAATATCAGAGAACTAACAAGATACAAAATGAGAGATACTTTCATCATCGGTATCTCTCATTCTATTTCAACTTATCTCTCATGATTTTTCGGACAGTATACCGTTATCTTACCTTCATCCGGCTGTCCTTTACAGATGATACTACTTATCTTCTTAGCATCTCTTACCTACATCCTTATCTTATCTCCCTTACATACCTCTGTTTTCTTACCGACATCTTCATCGTTCCACTAGAGTGCACAGGCCTGTGCACTCTAGTGAACAGATCGTGCCACCCGGGTGAAACGATCTGTTCACCCGAGTGGCACGATAACAATTGAACTTATATCACACGACCTTATCCGATAGATAACACAAGAATATAGGGTTGTTTATCTGAAAAGTAAGGCTACATCTCCCTTATTATCCCAGTAATTTATCAATGATAAAATGGCCGATGAAGAATAAATCGCCCATGAAAACAATGCTGAATATCAGAAAAGCAAAGCAGGTACTCCAACGGGAACCTCCTGCTTCCTCGCCACGTTTAATACGGAGCAGGGAACTGTGCAGACAATCACCCGCAATGAACAGCACAAACAGACTCGGTATCAAGTCACCCCATGATATCAACCACAGGTTATCACCTTTTCCCATCAGGAATGTCAATGCTACGGCCAACAGGAAGACAGAAGCATACTGCAAATCTTTTCTCTTCGAATTCATAGCGGTAATATTTAAAGTACTTTTCACAAAGATATCGAATATCTTCCAATAATCCTTATCAATTCTATCTAAAAAAGGTTATGCCTGATCGGAAGATTCGGACGGAGCATTCCCTGCCTTAGCGGATTTCTTTTTCAGCCGACCGCTCTTTCTCAGCGCTTCGGCAATAATCCACTGAAGTTGTCCGTTGGTACTGCGAAACTCATCGGCTGCCCATTTTTCGATGGCATCCATTGTCTCGGCATCTACACGCAAAACAAAACTCTTTATTGAAGATTCTTTTTTAGCCACTACCTTCTTACCTTCTGTTTTTATTTATTAATGATTCAACGTACCTGTATTGACTACCGGCTGTGCAGCCTCATCCGCACAAAGAACTACAAGCAGATTGCTGACCATCGCCGCCTTCTTGTCCTCGTCCAATTCAACAATTTCTTCTTCAGAAAGTTTATGCAAAGCCATACGTACCATTGATACGGCACCCTCCACAATCTTTTCACGGGCACTGATAATGGCCGAAGCCTGCTGACGACGCAACATGACGGCTGCAATCTCCGGAGCATAAGCCAGATAGTTGATACGGGCTTCCACTATTTCCATTCCGGCCATCGCCAGACGTTCGTTAAGCTGGTGTTCCAACTGATCATTAATTTCATCGCCACCGCTCCGCAATGTCAATTCATCCGAATTCGCTTCGTTATCATCGTAAGCATACAATCCTGCCACCTGACGGAGAGCAGCGTCACTCTGCACACGCACAAAATCTTCAAAAGCATTCATTCGTCCGGCAACGGTTACGCTCATCTGTCCGGTTCCTTTATTATCCGCCATCGTCTGTGCATCGATTTCGAACATGGCCTTATACGTATCCTTCAGTTTCCAGACAAGCACCAGTCCTATCAGAATGGGGTTACCAATCTTATCATTCACCTTGATAGGTTCTATATCCAGATTACGGGCACGCAAAGAGAGCTTTTTCTTATTCATAAAAGGATTCACCCAAAAGAAACCGGTTTCGGTAAAGGTACCCTTGTACTTTCCGAAGAATACCATAGCCCGGGCTTCGTTCGGTTCCTGAGAAAAATATCCGGGAATCATCAGAATAGCTGCTGCAAGAAAGAGGATCAACAGCAGGAACAAAACAATACTTCCTTTAAAAAGGATAAAGCTCATCACAATCAGAAGAGGCAGTATCGCCAAATTAACAAACAAGGCTACAAACCCATTAATAACCACGTCATTGTACTGAAATTCTTTTGCATTCATAGGACTAAATTTTGATATTATTTTGATATCACAAATATATCACTTTTCATTCTGATAATGCAAGGGGAAAGACTCTTTTTTCTCCGCAATACATCATTTTTAACTAAACAGCAGTCATCCGATACTAAACAAATTTAAAAGGCGTAAGAAAATAAGGGTTTAATTCAAACAAAAACAGGATGTACTTTGAGGTATTTAAGTTTATTGTTATTTTTGCAGGGTATGAACTTAACCCCCTTAAACAAGTAAAATATAAAACGATTTATAAAATGAGAAAAGTAAGTTTAGCCCTGCTCCTCTGCCTTCTCTGCCTCGCCGGAATGGCACAAGGACAAAAGGCACTTGATTTAAAAGATATTACCTCCGGACGCTTCCGCCCGGAAAATATTCAGGGAGTCATCCCCACACCAGATGGAGAGCACTACACACAAATGAACGCCGATGGTACGCAAATCATCAAATACTCATTCCGCACAGGAGAAAAGGTAGAGGTGATCTTTGACGTGAACCAGGCACGCGAATGTGACTTCAAGAATTTCGACAGCTATCAGTTCTCACCCGATGGTGACAAATTACTGATCGCTACCAAAACGACCCCGATATACCGGCATTCATACACAGCTGTGCATTATATATACCCTTTGAAACGAAATGATAAGGGAGTTACGACAAACAACATTATTGAACGGCTGTCCGACGGCGGACCTCAACAGGTCCCCGTCTTTTCTCCAGACGGAACGATGATCGCTTTCGTGCGTGACAATAATATATTTCTCGTAAAGCTGCTCTACGGTAACAGCGAAAGCCAGGTGACCGAAGATGGCAAGCAAAATATGGTTCTCAACGGTATCCCCGACTGGGTATATGAGGAAGAGTTCGGTTTCAACCGCGCCCTGGAGTTCAGTGCCGATAATACCATGATTGCTTTCATCCGCTTCGACGAGTCGGAAGTTCCTTCCTATTCTTTTCCGATGTTCGCGGGAGAAGCACCGCAGATTACTCCTTTGAAAGATTATCCGGGAGAATACACCTACAAGTATCCGAAAGCCGGATACCCGAACTCGAAAGTAGAAGTACGTACGTACGACATCAAATCGCACGTGACCCGCACCATGAAGCTTCCGATAGATGCAGACGGATATATCCCCCGCATCCGCTTCACGAAAGATGCCAGCAAACTTGCCGTTATGACATTGAACCGCCATCAGGATCGTTTCGACCTTTATTTTGCCGATCCGCGCTCAACGCTCTGCAAGTTAGTGTTGCGTGATGAGTCACCTTATTATATTAAGGAGAACGTGTTCGATAATATCAAGTTCTATCCGGAAACTTTCAGTTTGCTTAGCGAACGTGACGGTTTCAGCCATCTTTACTGGTACAGCATGGGGGGAAACCTTATCAAGAAAGTAACCAATGGCAAATATGAAGTGAAGGATTTTCTGGGTTATGACGCAACAGACGGCTCTTTCTATTATACCAGCAATGAGGAAAGCCCCTTGCGTAAAGCAGTCTACAAGATTGATAAGAAAGGCAAAAAGACAAAGTTGTCTCAACGTGAAGGAACCAATACGCCGTTATTCAGCAAATCGATGAAGTATTATATGAACAAATTCTCGAATCTGGATACTCCTATGCTAGTTACGCTGAATGACAACACAGGCAAAACCTTAAAAACGCTTATCACCAACGACCAGTTGAAACAAACGTTAGCCGGCTATGCTATCCCGCAAAAAGAGTTCTTTACCTTCCAGACTACGGACGGGGTAACTTTGAATGGATGGATGATGAAGCCTGTCAACTTCTCCGCATCCAAGAAATATCCGGTGCTGATGTACCAGTATAGCGGTCCGGGGTCACAACAAGTTCTGGATACTTGGGGAATCAGCTGGGAGACTTACATGGCCAGCCTCGGCTATATCGTTGTATGTGTAGACGGTCGTGGTACAGGAGGCCGCGGAGAAGCGTTCGAGAAGTGCACTTATCTCAAAATCGGCGTGAAAGAAGCCAAAGACCAGGTCGAAACAGCTCTCTATTTAGGCAAACAGCCGTATGTGGATAAAGACCGTATCGGTATCTGGGGATGGAGCTATGGCGGATACATGACATTGATGAGTATGAGCGAAGGAACTCCGGTATTCAAAGCCGGTGTAGCTGTTGCCGCACCTACGGACTGGCGTTTCTACGACACTATATATACAGAACGTTTCATGCGCACCCCGAAAGAAAACGCAGAAGGATACAAAGAATCATCCGCTTTCACACGGGCTGACAAACTGCACGGCAATCTGTTGCTGGTACATGGTATGGCAGACGATAATGTTCACTTCCAGAACTGTGCAGAATATGCCGAGCATCTGGTGCAGTTGGGTAAACAATTTGATATGCAAGTATATACCAATCGTAATCATGGCATATACGGCGGCAACACCCGTCAGCATCTATATACACGATTGACCAACTTCTTCCTGAACAATTTGTAATGGCTGACAGAGTGCGCAAGCCTGAATGGCTGAAAATAAATATCGGTGCCAACGACCGTTACACCGAAACTAAAAGAATTGTCGACTCCCACTGCCTGCATACGATATGCAGCAGTGGGCGTTGTCCCAACATGGGAGAATGCTGGGGAAAAGGAACTGCCACATTTATGATCGGCGGTGACATCTGTACCCGCAGCTGCAAATTCTGCAACACACAAACCGGACGCCCGCATCCACTGGATGCCAACGAACCGACACACGTAGCGGAGTCTATCGCTCTTATGAAACTAGATCATGCGGTAGTTACCTCGGTAGACCGTGACGACCTTCCCGATCTGGGAGCCGGACATTGGGCACATACCATTCGTGAGATCAAACGACTGAATCCGCAGACCACAATCGAAGTACTGATACCCGATTTTCAGGGTAGAATGGAACTGGTAGACCTAGTGATAGAAGCCAATCCCGACATCATTTCCCATAATATGGAGACGGTAAGACGCATCAGTCCCCTGGTTCGCAGTGCGGCCAACTATGATACCAGCCTGCAAGTGATCGGCCACATCGCCCGAAGCGGAACAAAATCAAAAAGCGGTATTATGGTGGGGTTGGGAGAAACTCCACAGGAAGTGGAAACCATTATGGACGACCTGCTGGCAGTCGGCTGCCAGATTCTTACGATAGGACAATATTTGCAGCCTACACACCGACATTATCCGGTTGCCGAGTATGTGACGCCACAACAATTCGCCACTTACAAAACCATCGGTTTAAAAAAAGGATTCAGCATTGTAGAGAGTGCTCCTCTCGTTCGTTCATCCTATCATGCAGAGAAACACATTCGATAGAAAACAAAACACATTCCCTATTTGTTTTATAGGTAAAACCGGCAAATAAACATAAAGATGGATCATAAAGGAACACTTTCTTCCGCGTTTAACATGTCATTGGGTTTTATCCCCGTTATTATTTCCATTTTATTGTGTGAATTTATAACGCAAGACACGGCTATTTACATCGGTACTGGTATAGGTATCGTAGGGATATACCTATTACTACACCGTAAAGGAGCGCTAATTCCTAATTTTATTCTTTATATTGCCACCGGAATGCTGGCACTGCTGTCACTTGCAGCCTTGATTCCCGGTGACTATGTTCCGCCAGGTGCTCTGCCTCTTACCCTGGAAGTCAGTATCCTCATTCCGATGCTGATACTCTATATGCATAAAAAGAGATTTATCAACCACTTTCTGAGACAGATAGGCTCCTGCAATAAGCGCTTGTATGCGCAAGGAGCAGAGGCGGCAGTTGTTTCGGCCCGTTTTGCATTGATCTTCGGTATCCTGCATTTTATTATTATCAGTATTGTCGTTGCCAGTCAGGACCCTTTAAGCCAGACAAGCATGGTGATACTTTATAAGGTATTTCCCCCTGTCGTATTTGTGATGAGTATCCTGTTCAATCAGATTGCTATCCGGTATTTCAACCATCTGATGTCGCACACGGAATACGTGCCCATAGTCAACACAAAAGGAGATGTCATCGGAAGAAGCCTTGCCATAGAAGCCCTCAACTATAAGAATGCCTATATCAATCCGGTCATAAGAATAGCCGTATCTACTCACGGGATGCTGTTTCTTTGCGATAGACCGATGAATGCCATCCTGGATAAAGGGAAAACAGACATACCAATGGAATGCTATCTCCGCTATGGTGAATCCCTCACGGAAGGAGTAAACCGCCTGGTGCACAATGCGCTTCCACACGCAACGGAAGACTTCAAGCCGGAGTTTAACATTGTCTATCACTTCGAGAATGAAACAACCAACCGGCTCATCTATCTTTTCATCGTCGATATCAAAGATGATTCTATCCTTTGCACTCCCCGTTTCAAGAACAGTAAGCTATGGAGTTTCAAACAGATAGA
>CDZJ01008392.1_pt1 | contig 10903 bp, 12 predicted proteins | sample 557391 | NCBI WGS metagenome assembly CDZJ01 (sample SAMEA3182111, study PRJEB8094) | gut metagenome | biome: human; feature: gut; material: Stool; isolation source: human stools | place: Canada | collected 2013-05-07 | reverse complement strand
CCAGCCGGTAGTGCTTATCCACACTGTACGCACCCCCGATCACGATGCACTTGTACCCATTGAAATTGTAAACCTCGCCGTCAACGGCAAAGAGGATGTCCTGAAATGCTTCCTCATAGAGATTTCTTACCACCTTTCCATCCTGCAGATACTTTTCCCGGAGATATCATGCCTGCTCCGAGCTGATGATTTGGTTGATCTCCGCGTTGTTGATGTCCGTCTGCAAATTGCAGTAGTCGCAGTCCCAACGCAAATCCTCCTCGCCCCGATGCAGCCGGTCCCAGGCCGCCTGCATCTGCGTGATAGATTCCCGCAGGAAGTCAGGCAGGCTGCACTCCAGATAACCCCTGTCAGCCGGCAGGCCAGTGCCGCCGTCAGTTGTAATGCGACAAAATAAAGTAGCTAGATATATGGGAAAAAGAGCAAATAAAAATAAGTGACAGATATGAAATCTCCGCAGAGATACGGAAGCATGAAGTGAGGGAGCAGAAATGAAGGAGTACATAGAGAGGGAGACGGTTATCAGCATTATCAAAACAGCGGGATTGTGGGAAGAAGAGGATAGAGAAGTTGCTATTACTTGCGTGGAGCAAACGACCGCCGCCGATGTTGCGGAGGTGCGGCATGGGAGATGGATTTTCCACTTTGACCATTTCACTCTATACCAAAAATGTAGTGTTTGCGGGTTTGAAACTCCACTTGTAGTAATAGAAAATGAAGGGGGGAACGTGCCTTTACAAGCATTGCCCAGAATGTACCGCCCGCATGGACAAGAAAGACGAGCATGAGGCTGATTGACACTGAGGCTCTTGGCATTGGAAGATGTAGCAAGGATATCTTCCTGCGGCATATTGTGCAGGTTGGAATGGGCTGTTGAATATCATAAATGACGCCCCCACCATCGACGCCGTACCTGTGGTCAGGTGCCGGGAGTGCCGCTTTTGGGAAAAACAAGAATGGGGCGGGGCAATTAAGCTTGGTGATCCCATACAGCAAGGTGGGAAATGCAAAATTCATGTATTTGGAGCGCTTGAGAATGATTTTTGCAGCCGAGGCCAGCGAAAGGAGGCCGACCATGACTAAGTGCTACGCCACCTGCGCTTGGTATTGCCGGTGGTAGTTCTCGATGCCCTCTGTCCTTCCCTATAGCTATCGCAGCCACGATAGGTTTTGTTAGACAAGGCACCTTGGTCTTGGCATAATCTCGAACCAGACTGCGCCATGTTATGATGGCATGCTTGATTACCCTAGAACGTGTTGAAATCACTGTAATTCCTGTGCCGCTGACGTCAGGTATGATGGCTAGGTCGAAAAAGGCCGACTCTCTCTTTCTGAGAATCGGCCTTTTTCGACAGATTAAAGAACCGCTGGGATCCTACGATTCCAGCGGTTGTTTTGTATAACAGTGATATCTCTGGGAAAATTTATACTTTGCTGGTCTTGTCCTTATGGACGCCCTTATATTGATACTTGGAAATTTTAGCACCTTCGGGGATAGGGACACTGGTAGCCGGATCGAGATAGATCCCTTCAGCGGCAAGCTGTTCGTCGGTTTCATAGGTGCGGCCCCAGCCGGTGATGGCGCAGACCCAAAAAATAAGAACCAGCGCCATGCAGTGGAAATTGTAAGCCAGCACATCGAAGGGCGCAACGTCCTCCGCCATGGCTCCGGCAGTGACGGCAATGTTGATGATCGTCAGGACGTTGCTACTGTACGGCAGGAGACCGGCAACACCACAGGCCATGCCGTCCAACATGTTGGCAGTGCGGTCCCGGGCAATATGATAGGGGGCAATGATGTTGCGTTCCAACGCACCGCCCAAGGCACAAGTAGCGGAGGAACTGACGATGCACACCACGATACAGGTGGTGATGCAGTTGCAGATAATCTCAGCAGAGCGGGAGGTTTTTGCCTTCGTCTGGAGCCACTCGATCATCTTATCCAGCGTGCCTGCTTTTTGGACAATCCCAGTCACAATAAAGATAAACCAGACGAACACGGTTACATTGATCATGCCACTTATTCCGTTTGCAACCAACCCTTCTTTGCCGGCAAAGCCCTCGTAATCGACACGCCCCATGAGGAATAGTAGGACAATCCCCGCCAAGTCGCCCATAAGCAACGATGTAATCAGATTACCTGTTTTCAACATCAGGATTACCACTAAAGCCGGTACGATCAGGAAAACCAGGTTAATGGCAGTGGCAGGATCGGCCTCAACGGTGTGGCCGATTCCACTCTGGGACATCGTGAAGCCCAAGACGATGAACAGTGCGGAGGAAATGCCACCGCCCAAGAGGGCGTACTTGATCCTGGAACGGACGACTCGGCCAACTTCTGTCTGCTGGGTCAAGGAAGATGCAATCGTCGTATCGGATACCGGGGCCAGATTGTCCCCGAAGACGGCGCCGGAGAGGATCGCACCGCAGGTCAGGGGTACATAGGAGCCCAGGGCTGCCGCCAGTGGTACCAGAATCGGAGCAATGGCTGTCACGGTGCCCAGGGAGGTGCCGGTCGCCGTAGACATCAGAGCGGCGATCAGGAAGGAGATTTCCGGAATCAGTGCAGCGGGCATATTGATGGTAGAAGTCAGCCAGACTAGGCCGCTGACTAGGCCACCAGTTGCAATGATTTTGGACATGATGCCTGCGAAGAACAACGCAAACATCATGGTGCGGAGAATACGATTGCCGATGCCCTCCAGGATGGCCTCGCTAAACTCGCGTTTGTCCTTATAGATGAAGAAGCCGACCATGATGGAGATAACACCGGCTGACCAGTAGCAGATGGGAGAGCGAAGGCCGGTGAATGCGCAGACAAGGATCCCGCCCAGCATGACCACCATTGGCAGTCCGGAGACCAAGGTCCCGCCGTATGTTTCTGCATATTTTTTGGCTTGAGGCATTTCTGACTTTTTATCCATAGTATTTCTTTCACCCCTCTATAAGTATGACGGCCGACGTGACACCGATCCTTTTACTGAATGGTCACTTTCTCGCAGTGGGTCAGCGCATACTCGGAGAATTCGTTGCCAAGGCCAGGCAGTTCGGGCACAGTGAATTTGCCATTGACCGGCTGATACTCGTGGATGCACAGGCGGCGCATGAAGTCGGACAGGGCGTTGACATGGTGCTCATGGATGAGGAAGTTGGGGATCGCAGCCTCCAGTTGGAGGGCGGCCGCTGTGGACAGGGGACTGGCGCAGACGTGGAGCTGGACGTTGACGTCGTAGATAAATGCCATGTCACAGATCTTCTTAGTCTCTGTAATACCGCCGCAGTTGCCCATGTCTGGCTGGATCACCCGCAGGGAGTTGTTCTCAAAATAGGGGGCGTACTGCCACCGGGTGACGATGCGCTCACCGGAGGCTAGGGGGATGTTCACGTGTTCACTGATGTACTTCGTCATCTTGGGCGTGGGGGTGTTGGGCTCTTCGTAGTAGTAGATGCCGTATTTCTCTAGGGCTTGGCCAATCTGGATGGCGGCGTTGGCGTTGGGCCGGGCGTGGCTCTCCACGATGATGTCCCCGTCAGGGCCCATGGCCTCGCGGACTGCGGCGGTGCGCGCCTCCAGCATCCGCAACGTGGCAGGAGAGAGGATGCGGTTGTAGTCCTCGCCGTGGTATTCCCGTCCGTCGGGGGCATAGCTGAAGAAGTCGTACTTCACGCAGTCGTAGCCCTCCTCCCGGGCTTTGAGCGCAGCCTCGCCATACTCCTGGGGCTCCCTGCATTTCACCCGGTTGGCGGCCCAGCCGCTCTGTAGCTGACTGGCATAGGCCCGGATCTCGCTGCGAAATTTCCCTCCCAGCAACCGGTAGACCGGCAGGTCCAGGGCCTTGCCCTTGATGTCCCACAAGGCCATGTCGATGGCGGCTAGGCCGGAGAAGACGATGTGGCCGCCATTTCGGGCCCAGAAGGTCTTCTGATAGAGCTTGTCCCAGATGACCTCGTTGTCCATGGGATCCATCCCAATGATCAGCGGGGCCAAGTCCTTCAGCATGCCGAAGGCCGCAGGGGCGCCGGCACTGTATGCTATGGCGGCCTCGCCGTCCCCGTAGATCCCCTCGTCTGTATAGATGCGGCAGAGGATGGGACGGAAATGGACCAGCATCGAGGGATCAACATGACTGAGCATCACATCAACTTTGGTAATTTTCATGGGAAACACACGCCTCCTATCCTAAATTTTATCAAACTTGCAACTTGCACACAGCCTCCCGGAAGTTGTGCCCATCGTATCAGAAAAAAGCCTATTTGCAAAGCGAAAATCTTTGCATTTAAATATTGAATTATTTCATATTTCGACAAAAAACGAGCGGAAGCTGCTCCACCAGCTGCTACCGCTGTTTATCGCTTCTCCCGGTACGCCAGATCTTGGGTGGAGAGGAATTTGCGCAGGTGTTTTTCAAATAGGCTGATCCCCAGCGAACTGGACTGCCTAGGGTAGCGGTGGGTAGCCATGTAGCCAACGTGCCGCGGCGGCGGGGACTTGAGGCGGCTAGTCTGAAACCCGGGTTGCTTGGCACAGGTGCGGGCGATGCACTCAGGGACGATGGTCCACAGTCGCTCGTCGCTGAGGAACAGCCCCATCATACCGGTGGAGTCGAAGGTAACGAAGGGGTGCTGTGGCACCGGCCACCAGTAGTCATGCCACTGTTGGTACTCCGGTCCCCAGGGCTGAAAGACCTCCCACGCCGGGTCCAGATCCGCCGGGTCCACTTCATCCACCGGCTCCCGGTCCGGCGCAAAATGCAGGAGTTCGAAAGGCTCAGACAGAATGGGAGTAAGGACGATGTTGCGATTGTAAATGGGAACGGTGGTCAGGCCAATGTCGATCTCGTGATTTTCCATCATTGTGTACACTTGTGCGGAGTCGTTGCAGAGGTGAATGAAGAGGTTGATCGATGGCTCCCGATCCCGCAGCAACTTGTATAGCGGGCAGAGGAAGTGGGTGCTGACGCTGTCCACCCCGCCGATGTTCAACGGGATAACGGGATCGATCTCCTCTATTTTCTTGGTCTCGTCCCAGAGGACTTCCCACCGGCGAGCGATGGGGAGAAACCTCTCCCCGGCTGGGGTCAACTCGATTACGCGGTTACCCTTGTTGCGGAAGACTAGGGTGACCCCCAACTCTTTCTCCAGCGTACTAAGACGGTGGCTGACGGTAGACTGGGCCACATACAGCAACTCGGCGGCCCGGCTCAGGCTCTGGGTGCTAGCGATGGATAGAAATGCTTCGATTTGGTAGTAATTCATACCCGCTTGCTCCTAATATAGAATTTATCGATATTATATCTCGTTCTTATTCGCTTTTCAAACATAATTTTTGATGCTATCCTATCTCCGGCATCTGAGCACACGGATGCTCCCGGAGTCCGTAGCCTCTGAGAAAATAGGACAGGAGGAATCTTAATGCACTATACATTTAATACATGGATTGACACTATGAAGCCATCGGCCTCAGTGGTTCAGATGGAGAAGGCGAAGGCCATGATCGCCCAAGGGGCGGATATCGTGAACCTGGCAGGGGGGGAACCCAACTTCGACACGCCGGTGCCGGTGACCTATCGGGCGATCCAAGAGTTGGTCAACGGCAATACCCACTATGTCACCGGCGCAGGACTTCCCGCCCTGCGGGAGCGCATCGCCCAGTACCTCAGGGATAAGGATGGGATCTCCTGCGGCATGGACCAGATCCTGGTGACGCCCGGCGGAAAATTTGCCATCTATCTGGCGGCCTGTGCATTGCTCAACCCGGGCGACGAGGTGCTGATCCCAACTCCCTCTTGGGTGTCCTACAGCTCCATCGTCCGCGCCGTGGGTGCGGTCCCCGTGCCTGTGCCGCTGAGATTTGAAGACAACTACTCCATGACCCGCCCGGTCCTGGAAGACAAGATAACGGAAAAGACCAAGCTGATGATCATCAACTCCCCAAACAACCCCACCGGCCGGATGCTCACCCGTGATGAGGCTGAGATGCTGATGCAACTGGCCCAGGAGCGGGACCTAGTGATCATCTCCGATGAGATTTACAGCGAGCTGGTGTACGACGGGAACCACCACATCAGCCTAGCCAGCCTGCCCCACGGCATGGACCATGTGGTGACGGTGGACGGCTTCTCCAAATTTGCGGCTATGACCGGCTGGCGGCTGGGCTTCCTCTGCGCCCACACGGAGATCATGAAGCGTGTCCTAAAGCTATATCAGCACACCATGACCTGCGTCAGCGGCTTTGCCCAGCAGGCGGCGTTGCAGGCCTTCAACTGCCGGGAGGACTTCGTCACTATGCTGAAGGCTTACACCGCCCGTCGCAACGCCTTCATCGGTGCGTTGCAGCGCATCGACGGCGTGGATGCCCGCTTCCCAGAGGGAGCCTTTTATGCCTGGGTGCGCATCCGCAAGAACAACTTTGACGATCTCGCCCTGTGCGATTACCTGCTGAATGAGGCGGGTGTGGCCGGCGTGCCCGGCATCGCCTTTGGCGGAGGCGGGGAGCAGTGTGTCCGGTTCTCCTTCGCCTCCTCTATGGAGGAGCTGGAGAAGGCCGCCGAACGGATTGCCCGTGCCGTCAAAAAGCTGTAAAGCGAGCGTCATACGGACAGAAATATAATGGAAAGCAAGACAGAAGATTGAGGAGGATCATTGATATGTTAACTGAGAAAGACCGGGCCAGAATGCTGGCCATTTCCACCAATACCATTTCCGATGCCATCGACGCACTGGGCCTGCATCCCGGTGCCACCTGCGGTGTACATCACGTCTACGAGGGTTGTAAAAAGATCGTGGGGGAGGCAGTAACCGTCAAGATCGGCCCCAGCGGCGAGACGCCTGCGCCCTCCACCCACCTCTGCTCCGAGGCCATCGCTCTCTGCCAGCCCGGCGATATTATCGTGGTGGACAACGGCGGCGACCGGGAGACCTCCTGCTGGGGTGGCCTGCTGGCTAACTGTGCCCAGATGAAGCAGGCCGCAGGTGTCGTAGTGGACGGTGCAGTGCGGGATGTGGACCACTTCTTCTCCTGCGGCTTTCCCGTCTATGCCCGGGATGCGGTGGTGCGCACCTCACGAGGCAGGATCATGGTATATGAGACCAACGGGCTCATACAGTTCTGCGGCGTGCAGGTCCGGCCAGGTGACATCGTGATGGCGGACCGCAGCGGTGTGGTGATCGTGCCCAAGGAGCACTTCGCCCAGGTACTGGCCAAGGCGGAGGATCTGGAGGGGAAGGAGTCCAGCATGATGAGCGAAGTCCAGCAGGGCGGCGACATGATGGAAGTAGATGCTAAGTACGATTACGTCAACATGCTCAAGAAGAAGTGACATCTCCTGCGGGAAAGGACAACACGATGGAAAAAGTATATCTTGACAATGCCTGCACCTGCCCGGTGCGCCCGGAGGTGCTACAGTGCTGTGAAACGCTGAAATCGCTGCTCAACGACCCGGAGATCACAGCCGGAGATGCCAACCGGCAGCTACGCACCTATGCCGCCCAGGCCAGGGAGGCGGTGGCCGGGTTCATCCACTGTGACGTGGAGGAGGTGGCGCTAGTGGAGAGTACCTCCCAGGCCCTGGGCATATTGGCCAACGTCATCCCGCTGTCGCTCTCGGACAACGTGTTGGTGTGCGACCTGGAGTATTTGGCCTCCGTGCTCTGCTGGAAGCGTCGCCAGGAGCAGGTGGGCTTCGAGATCCGCCGGGTATACAGCCACGACGGCCGCATCGACCCCGAGGACTTCGCCCGGTGCATAGACGGGAACACCCGAGTGATCCTGATCGCATCCGTGCAGGAGATCAACGGTTTCCGAGCGGATATCAAGGAGATCACCCGCATTGCCCATGAGCGCGGCGTCCTGGTCATTGCAGACGGGATCCAAGAGGCCGGAGCCTTCCGGGTGGATGTGCGGGAGACGGATGTGGACTTCTACTGCGCCGGTGGCAAAAAGTGGATGGGGAACCCATTCGGCATGGGATTCCTGTACATCAAGAAGTCCCTGATCGGAGAGATACTCCCGGATTATTACTCCTATTTTAAAATCGCCATCCCCGAGGAGTACCACGGCGACTTTATTACCTACCTGGAGAACCCAAACCGGACACCCTTTGACCCTTTTACTCTGCGCCGGGATGCCTCCATCTTTGAAGTGGGGGGCTATAGCAACTATATGGGGGCCCTGGGACTGACCAAGAGCATCCAGCTCTTGGAGGCGGAGGGCATCGACGCCATCGAGGGGCGCATCCGCAGTTTAGTGCGCCGTCTGCTGAACGGCTTGGAAAAATTGCCGGTACACATCGCCAGCCCCACAGACGACCCCCATCTTTCACCCACCGTCTCCTTCAACTTCGGCCTGGTGGGCGGCTCCGCCCATGAGAAGAAGCTGGAGACCTATCTGGTTCAGCGGCGGATCTACGTGTCTCTGCGATGTAATGCGGGAACGGGCGGGATCCGGGTTTCCATCAATTACTATAACACAGAGTCGGATGTGGACGCCCTGCTGGATGCCGTGGCTGCTTTTTTGGCGGGGGAGTCGGGGAACAAGGCGTGAGATTTGAAAGAAAGGTTGGGACAGATATGGAGGATCAGATCAGACGACTGAAGGAACTGGATACGACCTGTGTGTCGGACGCCATGGACAAGTTGGGTGTGGAGTGTTGCCTCTACGGCATCAAGCCGGTCCAGCGGGGACAGAAGCTCTGCGGACGGGCCTACACGGTCCACTACATGCCTTGCGGTGCCGTCAAGGGGACCGTGGGCGATTTCCTAGACGATGTGCAGCCCGGTCAGGTAGTAGTCATTGACAACGCTGGGCGCATGGACTGCACGGTGTGGGGCGACATCATGGCCAAGACCGCCAAGGCGGCCGGGATCGAGGGGACGGTCATCGACGGCATCTGCCGGGATATCCCGGCTGTGCTGGAGTGCGGCTATCCTATTTTCTCTAAGGGCTACTACATGCGGACTGGAAAGGACCGGGTCTATGTGGACGCAGTCAACGTGCCGGTACAGGTGTCCGACATCGAGGTGCGCCCCGGCGACGCCGTCTTGGGAGATGATACAGGCGTGGTGGTGATCCCGGCAGACATGCTTGAGCAGGTCCTCGCCATAGCGGAGGAAATCGACCGAAAGGAGCAGCAGGTCCTGAAACTGGTGGCGGAGGGCCACAAGCTGAAGGAGGCCCGTGCCATGACTGGGTATCACCACTTGCAGACGAAACAGCAAAAATGATCCAGATGGAGAAGGAGGAGCATAGCATGCCTGTTGGATGTAAGATCATACGGGACTTTGTCCGTCCCGCCCCGGAGACGGTAGAGCGGTTCCGGGGGATGGCCGTGGCGAATATTGACGACTGTATGGGAAGGATCGCCGCAGTGGAAGCAGCCATTGAGCCAGTCGGCAGAGGACAGATGCTGGGGACCGCCTTCACGGTTCGGCTTCCCCAGGGCGACAACCTGATGTTCCACGCCGCCATGGACTTGGCGCAGCGGGGGGACGTGATCATCATTGACGCCGGCGGGTTCACAGACCGGGCCATCTTTGGCGAGCTGATGGCCACCTACTGCAAGAGCCGGGGGATTTGCGGCATCGTCTGCGACGGTGCCATCCGGGATCGAGAAAGTCTTGCCGCCATGGAGGATTTCCCAGTGTATGCCCGGGCGGCGACCCCCAACGGGCCGTATAAAAACGGGCCGGGTGAGATCAACGTCCCCGTGACCGTGGGTGGCAAGATCGTCTATCCCGGCGACATCGTGGTCGGGGATCAGGACGGAGTCCTGTTCATCCGCCCTGATCAGGCCGATGAGATTGCGGATGCCACCCGGGCCGTCGTGGAAAAAGAGGTGGCAATCCTGAACCACATTGTAAACGATGGCACCTATATCCGCCCCTGGGTGGCCGAGACGCTGCGGGCCATTGGCTGTACGATCCAGTAGAGATGCGGTATGCGGTAGCCGATCCGAGGAAAGATCATGTGGTAACCGTCTCTACGTTGAGCTGTCGTCCTGGATGCAGGCCGTGGTGTCTGCGACCAAGGTACTCCGGATCTGGGATCAGCACAATTACTGATTTATTTGGCCTTACGGGATGTGGGTGGAAAGCAGAGGAGAAAAGGGAGTGCCGGATAGTATCCGCACCCTCATTGATGATGCGGATGCCATCAAGGAGATGGTGTTCGAACTGGGCGATGCGCTGCGGAAGGCGGAGAAGGAATATCAGAGGGAGGTTGCGGGATGATTCTGAAGGCGGTTACCTGCCCAGATTGCGGAGAATTTTCCGTTCAGAACATCCAGATCAACGAGTTTGGTGCTCCGGTCTGGGTCTGCCAAAAGTGCGGAGTAGTCCATGAGGACGGAAGTTGGTATCGGTGTAATGCGACAAAATAAAGGGAGACAGACAATGGCAGAAAGAGCGTGCCGCAGGTAGCGGCACGCTCTTTTCTGGATTGTTTTGAGGAAGGGAAGCGAGTAAAATGAAGATGCGGGAAAAATAAAAAAGGAGAAAGAAGAGCCCTTACCACAGTTCGTTCTTTCTCCAGTTCAGCACCATACTGTAGAAACGGAGCTGTCACTGATTATTATGATAAGACATTATACATTATTTTGCAAGCTGCTTCACACAAGAAAATCTGCCAGAAAAATGTTGGAGGACTACTCGTGGCCTCCCAGACAGACAATATTCTGTCCCGCGTGTGATTCTCGGGAGAATTGTGTTTCGCACGCCGGATATCGGTGCGGACGGCCTTTCCATAATACAGTTTTTCTTTCAGCAAGTCAATTTGTGAGTCCCGCACTCCGGGCTTATATGTGCGGTAAAGAAGGCAGTTGTTGATTTCGTACATCAGGGCCATGCGCTCGTCCACAGTCAGCTCCGGATGATCTTCCTCCAGATCGTCCCTCCAGTCCTCATAGTC
>CDZJ01025138.1_pt1 | contig 11511 bp, 20 predicted proteins | sample 557391 | NCBI WGS metagenome assembly CDZJ01 (sample SAMEA3182111, study PRJEB8094) | gut metagenome | biome: human; feature: gut; material: Stool; isolation source: human stools | place: Canada | collected 2013-05-07 | reverse complement strand
GCGCTTCAGTTCTCGGTTGCGCTGTTTTTTACGCTCTGCGTCAGTAATTACCGCCATTCGTTTTCCTTCAAAAATTCGTCAAACAAAGGCTCGATCTCAGGATGTCTTTCATCCCCACCAGCCTCAGCCAGTTGGTTGATTCGCTTGTCACAGTAGCGAGGAATGTATTTCTCAAAGAAATTTTCAACCAGGCGCTCATATTCGGCTTGCCGTTTTTCTTCCTGCCAGCTCATTTGCCAGAGATCTCCTGGCCCGGGGCATGTTCTCGGAGTTACATGCATAGCAGCCACCGCTGAAAGGCATCGGCGCCGAGGACTAAGGTCAACGTGCCGAAAAACAGGGCGAAGGCGATCAGAGCGCAGAGGAAACATGCGAGATCGTCCTCTAACAGATCATCAAATTTTTTATTCATGATTGCCTCCGATAGGCAAAAGGCTCCCCACCCGAGCTCCAAGGAGTTCAGTTTGTTTACCGCTCAGGCGGGGATTTAAGAAGAGAAGTTAAGAGTTACGAGAAACAAGTTGTCTCATTCGGCTGATGAACCACATCGGCTCATGCCAAACATCGTAGAAGCGGGAGGCGTCAGGGCGTCCCTGCCTGTAGGCCTCTTTTGAGGCCCACTGAATTTGCGGCTTGAACAGGTCGTCGAAGTAGTAAATCAAAGACTTGATCGCCTGGAGCTCGTTGTCAGTGATGTAATGCTTGCTGACAGGAATTGCCGGAACAGCCGGAAGCGGCTCAGAACCCGAAGAACTGATCGTAAAGCTCGGAAACTGGACGACGTAATTTTGTAGAGGAACTTCTCGCTCCTTTACATCAGGGACGTTGAAATCCGAAACTTTCAGGCCGTCAACGAATGCAAGCGCGGCCTCAAAATCTCTTTGCAGCAGGCAGGTGTAGCGCGGAATACGGAAGCGTCTCTTGAGTGCTCGGTAAACAAAGCTGTAGTTTTTGTTTCCAAACAGGGCATGAGTTTTGCGCATCACGCGGCTGGAGAGTTCGTACTGCTGCTCGTTGGAGATTAATGCGTTGTCCTGCTCCTGAGCTGAATAACAACCTTGCTTTCGGATTGCTGGGAGGACCTCATTCGTGACCCAGCGCTTGAATTGTTTCGCTTTCGGAAGCTTCGAACCGAAGATCAAGGCGTACAGGCCGCTTTCGTTTACGCAGTTGACTGTTTGCTTACGATTCAAGCGATCGTTCATCTCGAGTTTAAAGATGTCGTCAGGATCAACGTGGTTTTTAATAGCGTCTTTGTGGTTTGCGAAACCAAGAACATCACAAATTTGTTTAGCTATGAAAAGCGGGTTAAGGATATCGCCAAGAATCGTTAACGATGTGTTCTCAAATGTGAAAGCTAACGTATTTGACATTTAATGTCTCCACTAGAGTTTTAACCCTGCGACCGAGGCTAATCGGGTGAGCAGGAACAAACGGGTTAGCCTTACCGTCTAGTGGAACGGCGCACCGAAGTGCCCCGTTTGTTCCGCCCGTTAGAGACATTAGGATGGGGTAGCGAAACGCGACCTCATATAAACCCTAATAAGGGCGATGGCCTAACAATCCGCTAGGTCATCTCTTGTAGGCAAAACAAAAACCGCTTTCACGATCATTGGCGGCCTACACGTCACTAGAACTCGGGAGGCTAATCCCGTGTCTGTTTTTTTTGCAGACAAGATAAGTTTAGCGACTTTCATGGAGACTTGTAAAGCCCTTAATTTTTAACATCTGGGTAGATGTCTTTATCAATCGCTTCCATCCCAAGACCACAGATGAAATCCCCTGCATATTCCTTGAAGAGCGCCTTAGTTTCCCGTTGGGCCTCTGCAGTTTGGACAACGTGACCGAGATCAAGCGTGATCTCGGATTTGCCATTGAGCAGGGCAGAAACCACAGCACGCTCGGCATAAGCAAGAGCATCAGTTAAGTAAAGGGCCGACCCGCGCTCTTTCAGAAGATCGTCAACGACACAATTAAAGAGCTGCTTTTGCTCGTCCGGTAATAAGATCATTTTTCTCTCCAATAAAACCATGTAAAAAAGACCACATTCAAAAGCTCCCTTAAGCGCTGAACTGGAACTAACAGTTATTGGTAAAAGCCTGGGGAGCTTATGAAGATGGTCTGAACTATCAAGTTTTCCTTAATAGTTGAGGGCAATAAAAAAGCCCGCCGAAGCGAGCTTTTGAGTTATTCGAAAATTTCTATCAGCTGGTTAGCCTTTGTGTGCAAAGTAGAGAATTGATCCAGCCATTACGCAGAACACAACCAAGGCCAGAATCATTGTTGCAATCCAAACGTTCATTTGCTACCAAGATGCTGAAGCACCAAAATCCCTGCAACACATGCAAGGCCGCCTAGAAAATAAAGAATCCAAGCAGTTGTCATTATTCATCCTCCTTCGTAAGAACAATAGATAGCGCAATGAAAATTAAGCCACCTAATAGTCCGGCCGTGTTGCTTTGGAATAGCCCAAGTGCCACACCTGCCACACCAAGCTTTTCGAGCGCATCGGTCAAGCGCTTGATCTTGTTTCTGTACCTATTGATCTTTACAAGCATCTAAATTTCCTTTTCTGCATTTTAGTCGAATTTAGTTGGATTTAGTTTATCGGTACCGCATTCGGGGAGTGCGGAATGTCCGTCTTTCCGGACTGTCACCTCCGCGAGATAATTAATTTGCAAACTTTCAACTATCTCAATGGAGGAAAAATGCATGTCATCAATAATTACATTGTCTTAGTCTCAGCAATAAAGGAGATGAGATTCGTGACCTTTAACTACGATGGTCTGGATAGAGTCGTTGAATGCGCGACACTCGGCTACACCACCGCAGGAATGCCTGCCGTTCGTGGGTACCAAACAGCAGGAGATACGCATTCAGGAACAGTGCCTTGCTGGAGGCTTTTTCGGATCGACAAAATCCAAGGACTAGTCTTAACCGAAGAGCATTTTTACAGCGAGCCACCTTTTTATAAAAAATCTGACCCAGCATTCTCACGTATTGATGCCGAGCTCTAGCTTCTGCTCCACAGTCACACGGGCCGGCGGGAAAGGCCGGCTCATTGTTGACGGCGCAGTCGCTGTCGTGAACAAGTTTCAGATTATGCTGCATTTTCGGGGTTCCTGAGATAACCAATGTCCGAATTCTTGAAGGAAAGTATGTACCTCCTCAGACCGCTCCACAAGATAAAACTCTGGGAAGATTCGTATCACCTGTTTGGGTGAGCCCATAGCAACTTCCTGAGAGTTTTCTAGGCACCAGACTGCGTACTCAAGAGCTTTCAGACCTTCGTAGAACTCGCGTGCGGCTGTCTCGCCCTGAGGAGGAGCTGCATTGCTGAGCGCCTTATATGTTTGCGAAAGGATGGAGATTTCTTTGTTCATCGCGCTGTCTCCTAAAAAAACAGAAGCGTCCTCCGAGTTAAAGACTGGTCGTAACGAGGAAGGCGCTTTTGTTTGTGAACTGTCTTCGCTGAACGGTCTCTACTACGAGGGAACTTACTTTGTCAGCGCTCTTATTACTTCTCTGAGCCTGTACAGGGAGCTGCTCTTACACACACGCACTTGGAAACTAGTTCTAGCCACGTGGCCAATTACGGCGGACTTTAACCTGTGTCGGTTCGACATTCTCTCTACCGCATCCTTCCTTTCGTCCGGATTACTTAGGCGCAATTCACTTGCCACCCTTCGCGCTCCATGCGCTTTCGGTTTACTCGCGTTTAGGAGCCTGAGTTTTCTGTGAACGTCATCCAGAAAACAGTTAAAGAACGATTGACGTTGGGACTAAATATATCAGTGATATATAGCCTTGTCAATAGCGTTGATATATTCAAATCGTTCAGTATGTATATCTTAGATATTCAATCGCGTTCATAAAAAAACCGCCCGAAGGCGGTCTGATAAATATTTTAGTTTTGCTAGTTTCTATAGGTGTTACGTCTGTAACTTCTTCGATGCTCAACCATCACGCCGATGATGGTGCATTTTTCTCGATCTGAGTAGATTGTAGGATAGTCAATGTTAAGCGGAACTAGCTCAAAGACCTGCTGACCAAATTTGTTTATCCCTTTTGGTCTGTATTTTTTGAATGTTGTTTCTATTCCGTCTGTGTACTCGCTTTCTCTTTGGGCTACGACAAAATCACCTGGCTGCGGAATCAAGCTCGGATCAATAATCACAATGTCACCTTCGGTGAATGTTGGTGTCATTGAATCACCCGTAATCTTAAAAGCAAAGGAATCATCGGATAATTCGTTATCGCCATAGATGAAATCTCCATTACTGATACAGGTTTCACGATCAACTACCGCACCTCTATCGGTAAATAGTCCGGCTTGTACTGATGACAGAAGAGGAATTTTTTTCTGATTAGTTTTCACGGGCTCAATATTTCCAATCCCTTTTAGTGCTTTTATTTCACTCGCCAGTCTGGGGCTGAAATCTGAAACTTTGATGCCTAAACCTGCTGCCACCTTTGAAGCAATCGTGATGTTTAACGGTCTCCTCCCGTTTAGATACTGTCCAAGATTAGCCGGAGTTCCGAGATCGTATTTTTTGACAAATTCGCGTTGTGAGAGGGTCGATTTTTCATTGAAGAGAGCCTTTAACGTTTGGCACTCTTTTTCTTGAAGTGGTGTCAATGCCATAGTTTTCTCCTTTCATGTATATCAATGGTAAACCTAATGAAATAAATCATGGTTTGATCTTGCGTATATCTCTGATATACTAAAATCACTTTTTTAGATGCTTTTGATTTATTAAATGAAAAATCTTTCTTTTTTGGCAGTAGTTCAGTTTTTTGGTGGTCAGAAAAAGACTGCTGAACTTTTGGGCTGTAGTCGTGGGTTTATCTGCCACATCGTAAATGGTAGACGGCCTATGCCTACGGACTGGGCGCCAAAAATTGAAGCGCTCAGTCATGGACGTTTTAAACGTGAGGATCTTGCGCCAAGTTCTCCGTGGGTTACCTATAAAAATCATTCTCATGATTGATCATGTCCTACGCTCTCTCATTTAAGGCTGGCAAGTGTTTTGTTGGTAGTTCTGCTGACAAAGCTGTTTTGCGCTGTTTGTGCGACTATGCAAACGATGACGGCTCTAACTGTCGTCCTGCCACCAGCACGATATCCGCTGAAACAGAGCTGAACAAAAAGACTGTTTACAAATCGCTGTCTAGTTTGTCTCAGGCTGGATGGATTGAGGTCTCATCCTTGAATGGGAGGCAGAACTTCTACACGATAAACGTCACGAAAATTGAAGAAGCATTTATCGAAACAACGGCTGAGAAACGTCAAACCAGTACCAATTTTGGTACCAAAACCGGTACCAAAAACGGTACCGGTACCAAAAACGGACTTGAACCAGTACCAAATTTGGGACACTACTCAGTCAATACTCAGTCAATTATTAATACATCTAAAGATGTATTTGTCCACAGAGCCGAAAACGTCTCTCCTGACACGAGCAAAACCGCGCAAGTTGAAAACAATGAATTCACTCTGACAGAAACATCGGAAAAAGTCGAGAAAGAACTGACACCGGAACAAAAAGCCCTCAAGGTCTCAAAACACTGCCCTCAGCAAAAACTAATCGACCTATATCACGAGTGCCTGCCAGGACTGCCACCTGTACGAATCTGGACATCAGCATCACGTGTCAACAATCTGGCGTCTCGTTGGAGAGAGATGGCATTAGATCAAGGATTTCAATCCGAAGCTGATGGCCTGGACTTTTTCAAACGATTCTTTGAGTTTGTAGGACGTTCCAAATTTCTCATGGGCCAGGTCAAACAGAAAGACGGCAGAACGTTTAGAGCAGACCTTGAGTGGATAACCAAGGCAAACAACTTCGAGAAAATTTGCGATAGGAAATATCATGACCGCTAGAAGAAAAAGAACAAACATTGACTTCCAGGAAGAACAGGAGAAACAGGAGCTTCCAAAACCAAAGGTTTTTGAAAAGCTGTGTTCAGCCAATGGCTGTCCATGCATGGTATGGAGTGGACAGCTGGCACAAGGGATCAATGTCTGTGAGTTCCATGAAGGTATTGAGGGGAAGTATTTTCCTCAAGTCACTGCCGGTCTTTTGCAATACAGAGACCTGATCGAACTGGCGGAAAACCTGCAACGCGATTGGAGACTCATTGATGATTACAACTCAACGCTCAAACATCCTCACGTCATCCAGAGCTTGACCGATTACTTCTGTTCAATCGGAATTCCTGAACTGTGCCCAAAGACAAATATCCCGTGCATCCCTATAGAATGGAAACGCCACTACAGAGATGAATCGGCGTATGACTTAGGCAACCGAATCAAAAAATGGGTCAAAAACAATGTTGTCAAGCCTGGAATGATCCAAAACAGCGAAGAAAGCCAGAAGGATAAAAAAATAGAGGAAATCTCACCTCTAACGGCATACATCCGCCAGCTTAAACAGCGGGCTATTCAGAGACAGCAGGACGCTGAGACTTATTTTTGAGGTGCGCAATGAACTGGAATAAATTCTCCCGATTTTTATTCAAATTCACGCTGTGTCTTGGCGCTTATGCAGGACTAGTCGCCTGGAATCAAGAGAAAACTCCATTACTGCAATGGATGATTGTTTTCTGGGCGTTTATTACAGCAGTACAGGATTGGAGGGACTTGCTTTGACCGGATGCTGTCTGTACTGCAAGTTTGCTGAATCCTACTGGCTCGATAAAGACGGGAAAAAGCACATTCCTCCAAAACCGAGTTTTGGCGATATGCACATCTATTGCCACAACCCAGAAAAAGGTCAAGGCATCCAGTGCTACGCAATTTCATTTATCAGGTGTTCAGTTTTCGAGCGTGATAACGATGAACGGATACAGCGAAGAATTAAATTTTTCTCGCAGTTTCCCAGGTTCAAAGCCCACGCGGAAATGATCGCCCAGAGACCCTAATAACAAACAACCGGAGAAACAACATGGATCTTTCAACAATCGAGAATGCTTTGATCGTTCTGGCTCTAATCAACATCGCCATTTTGTGTGTGGCAGCGTTTGTTTTTAATCAGAACTGCGAGCTCAGAATTGAGCTCAAATATCTTTGGATGGCGATTGCTGACCTTGAAGCAGAAAACGAAAAACGGAAGCAGGAGGCAGCATGAGCAAAGCACAGAGAACCAAAGGCGCAGCCGGAGAACGCGAAATCTGCGACATGATTTTTGAAAACCTCGGAATTGAGGTTCATAGGAATCTGCAACAGACCCGCGATGGCGGTGCAGACATCAAACTCAAACCCTACTCCATCGAAGTAAAAAGACGTGCAGCGATAGGAAACATCTACGACTGGATGAGCCAGGCCACGGCAGGATGTGATGTTGCAGAACGCCCGATTGTTGTATGCAGAGCAGACAGAAAACAATGGCTCGCCATTCTGCCGATTGATGAACTTTTCCGGCTCATTCGCGAAGAAGTAGCCGCTGCCGGAGGGAAATGATGAATGACACAACTCAAAAACCAAGAGGACTTATTCGGACATGCAGATACCATTCTCTTCTGCCAAAAGAAGCCCAAGACAGACTTATCGAATCTGTCGGACTTAGAGAAGGAGAAACAGCGGTACAACGAGATCTGCGCATATCGAGAACGATTGACCGAGTTAAGAGCCAATATCCAGAGTTTTTCCGAGCTCGGTCTTGACCCGTCCACGGTCCTTCTCTCTGACGCATCAGTACGTGTCGGAGTGTCCAGCCCCAAGGCGAAGTATTCAGACCAGGACTTGATTCACTGTTTCGATCTTCGCTTAGCAGGGTTTTCTTTGCGTGAAATTTCCAAAAAGATGGACATTCCAATACGCACTTTACGTGACATTTTCTCAGGCAAAAGACGTGCAGTTATTCCAACCAAGTTCAAATGACCGTGCGCATGTCTTACCAGACGCTAACTACCATCAAAATGAGGAGAAAAATATATGGCTAATTCAAGATTTCCAAAATTTGGGTACGGGCGATCAGCAGTCTTTGCAAAAGGTCGGATGAAGGCTGGGATGCTCAATAAAACTGAGCAGAACTACAAAGAGTATTTGGAACAAGAACGCCAGTGTGGAAGAGTGATTGCCTACTGGTTTGAAGCTATCAAGTTGAAGATTGCCGAAGGGACTTGCTGGTACAACCCTGACTTCCTCGTTTTGCGTCCAAATGGAGATTTGGAGCTTCACGAAGTCAAAGGTTGTCCACGCCTGTTTGCTGATGACGCAAAAGTTAAAACGAAAGCCTGTGCAACTCTTTACCCGTTCAGAATGTTTGTAGTGTTTCCTCGCTCTAAGGCCAACGGAGGCGGATGGGAGTATCAGGAATACTAATCGGGGTTTGTCATGGCCAAGAAAGGAACATTAACCGATAAACAAAAGCGGTTTATAGATGAGTATCTTGTCGATTTGAACGCCACGCAGGCGGCTATTCGCGCTGGTTACAGCCCTAAAACAGCTCGTGCTGTCGGTTCCGAGAACCTTACAAAACCTGACATTGTTGACGAGATCAAAGCGCGGTTAGACGGGATTACCCAGAAGACCGCATATGACGCCGAAGCCTGGCGAAATGATCTGATTTTGCTGAAGAAGCGTTTTATGCAAGAGCGGCCGATTGTAGACGCTGAAGGCAATCCCTTTATTGACGAGAACGGAGATCCTATTGTGACCACGGCTGAGCCAAGCGGAGCGTTGAAGGCGCTCGAATTGCTAGGAAAACACATGGGGTTATTTATTGAGAAGAAACAAGTAGATATCAATATTACAGATCGTTCAACTTGGCTTAACGAGGTGCTGAAAGATGTCAAAGATGAATGAAGAGGCTGTGAACTTTGAGATGGGCCTTAGGCGCCTGGCAATTGCCTGTACGAATGATCCACTCCTTTTCGTCCAGAAGTGCTTTAGATGGGGACACGGGGAGCTGGCTAATTACGAAGGCCCGGACGTGTGGCAGCAGAAGATTCTTTGTGACATTAGGGACCGGCTCAAGAACGGGGAAACACGGCACAAAGCGATCCAGATAGCAGTGGCATCAGGGCACGGTATTGGCAAAACTGCTTTTGTAGCCTGGATCATGCTCTGGTCCATCTGCACATATCCGGACATGAAGGGAGTAGTAACGGCCGAGACCAAGAACCAGCTCATAACCAAGACATGGTCCGAGCTCCACAAATGGCACCACCTATGCCTATTCCGTGACTGGTTTGAGGTGGCGGCTGAATCAATCTTCTCAACTCAGCCAGGACACAAATATACCTGGAGAATTGACGCTATCCCGTGGAACGAGAACAACACGGACGCCTTCCAAGGTCTGCACAATCAAGGGAAGCGGATCCTTGTCTTGTTCGATGAAGCCTCGGTTATTGCTCAAAAGATTTACGAGGTGACCAAGGGCGCATTAACCGACAAGGACACGCAGATCATCTGGTGCATCTTCGGGAACCCGACACGCCCAGACGGCCCATTCTTTGACGCTTTTCACAAGAGCCGCCACCGTTGGATCACGTACAACATTGACAGCCGCACAGTGAAAATCACGAACAAGGAGCAGTTGCAAGAGTACGTGGACGATTACGGAGAGGACAGCGACTTTGTGAAGGTGCGTGTTAGAGGTGTATTCCCCAGCGCATCAGCCAAGCAATTCATTAACCGTGAGGACGTGGACGCGGCTATGAATCGTGACGTGGGTCAGATTAACTACTCCAGAACAGTTGCAATCCTCGGCGTGGACGTGGCGCGGGAAGGCGATGACCGCTCGGCCATAGCAACCAAGATAGGCCGTGACTGCACAATGCCGCTGAAAGTCTTTCGAGGCCTGGACGGCCCTCAGCTCGGCATGCAGGTGCTCATGTATGCAAACGAACTCAAGGCCAAGGGCATTCCTCGTGTGTACATCAATTTGGACTACACAGGTGTGGGAGCAAGCCCGTATGACTGGCTCAAGGACAAGGTGCAGCACTTGAACAAGGTCATCAGTGCCAGCCAGAGCACGAACCCGCAGAGGTGGGCAAATAAGCGTGCAGAGATGTGGGACAAAATGCGGGACTTTATCCGCGATGACGGAGTGATCCCCAAGAGTGAGGAATTGGCCGAGGATCTTTGCATACCTGAAAAACTCATTGACCAGAAGGGCCGACTGCTCCTGGAGAGCAAGGACAGCATGAAACGCCGCGGCATGAACTCTCCAGACACCGCGGACGCCTTAGCACTTTGTTTCGCTATTCCCATCCAAGAGTACATAGAGGACGACAACTGGCGACATCAGCGGATCAACCGCCATAAAGGAATTCGCGATCCATACGCATAGAGGGTGTGCGCATCAGTCTCGTGACAGGCTCGACAATCGGGACATGATGAAGATCGAAACCTGTACGCTCAGTGACCTATTCAATGACCCTCGGTATGAGGATGTGTGCCTGCACTACAGACAAGAGGCCGGACACATCAACCTCAAGGGCATTGTGGACAAGGACAAATATTCTTTTCTGGCTAGTAATGGCCTTCTGCTTTGCGCCCGCGCAGTGAGCGAGGGTCAGCTAGTAGGGATCATGGCTTTAGTCATGTGTCCTTCTCTCCACAACTCTAAAGATGTCGCGAACGTTGACACGCTTTACTTAGAGCCTGCGCACCGAGGCCACGGCCTGCAATTCTTACGCCACGCAATAAAAATGGCGCGGGAGTTTGGCGCATCAGGTATTCGATTTTCTGCACCCGCTGGATCCAGAACGGAGCAACTCTTTGACAGGTTATTCCAGCGCTCGGATGTCACCTATTACAAGTCTTTGGAGGATTAAATCATGGGCATGGAAATGTTGGGCTATGGCCTTCTTATGGCAGGGTCCGCCGCACTGACTTCTCACTCACAGAGCCGAGCCGCTAAACGAACGGCATCGGCTCAGAAGGACGCGACCGAAGAGGCCAAACGCAACGCAGAGAAACAGGCCGAGCAACAGCGTGAGCAAATGCGTATGCAGAACCAAAAGACCGCAGATCTTAGCAAGATCCTCGGCGACAACACTAATGATCTTCTCTCAGGCGGCCAAACCATGCTGACTGGAGCAGGAGGCGTGGATCAGAACGACATGACGCTGGGCAAAAAATCTGCATTAGGGTGATGACATGAAAGAAGTTCGGCAGGAAGTTTTGAACCGATGGAAAAGCCTTGTCAAAGAGCGCGATCCTTATCTCCACCAATGGATAGAAATCTCTAAATTCCTGCGGCCTGCTAACGGTAAGTTCCTCAATCCGACAACGCAGAATGAAGCAAAGACCCGCTGGAATAACATCTATGACAACACCGCGCTCAGGGCCTCGGATATTTTGGCCAAGGGCTTAATGTCCGGCATGACTGATCCCAGCCAGCAGTGGTTTTTCCTCACAACTGGGAGCCCCGACTTAGACGAATCCGTCCAGGTAAGGCGCTGGCTCTCGGATGTCTCGCAGATCCTCTACATGACATACGCCAAGACCAATCTCTATCAGGCCCTGCATCATGCGTGGCTTGAGGCTGGTTTATTTGG
>CDZJ01029072.1_pt1 | contig 11599 bp, 11 predicted proteins | sample 557391 | NCBI WGS metagenome assembly CDZJ01 (sample SAMEA3182111, study PRJEB8094) | gut metagenome | biome: human; feature: gut; material: Stool; isolation source: human stools | place: Canada | collected 2013-05-07 | reverse complement strand
GCCCGGATGCCGCCCAGGACATTGGAATAGAGTACAGGCAGGACGATCAGGAAAGAGATGGGTACCGCAAGATTCCGGGAGGAAAACAGGATCAGAGCCAGGATGATGAATGATGCCACAGGGATGGACTTGATGGCTAACATAGCGGGGGCCAGCAGCTCCTCTACCCGGCGGAACTGCGCAGAGAGAGCCGCCAGTACCGTGCCCACCGCCACACCTAGAAGGAAGCCTGTGGTGATTCGTACCAGGGAGTAGGCGATGCTTCCCCAGAAATCCTGTGTAGGGATCAGCTCCCAGAGTCGGAACAGAACTCGCAGCGGCGAAACTAGGATGATCTGCTGGTCGATCGCCATAGCGCCCAGCTGCCAGAGGGCAAGCCAGACGAGCACCGCCCAGGCGCATATGGTTCGAGGGTGTTTCATGAAACTTTAGCGGCTGTAATAGAAGGTGTCATCGGGCAGAGCGCCGCCCACAGACTTGGGATTCTGCTCAAACAGGACGGAAAGATATCCGGATAGGTTGTCTTTCATCTCTGTGCCCTCAATAAAGACAATGTTGCACTCCGGCAAGGCCTTCTGAGCCACTTCGGCGGTGACGATCTCATACTGGCCTACGAGCTGTGCGGCTTCGTCCACATTGGTGTTCACATACTCAACTGATGTCTGGTAGTGATCTAGGAAAGCGGAGACCGCAGCGGGATGCTCCTCCACGAACTCCGTGCGGCCCACTACCACACCGGTGACCAGCGTGGAGGGCGCGTCGCTCTCCGCCTGGAGCGAGTCCCATTCCTCGGTCAGATCCAGTGCCACACGAATAGATTCACTCTTGGCTTGGGCGGTAGTGACAAAGGGCTGGGGCAGCATAGCGATGGCGTTCTCCTCCGCCATGAGGGCGGACAAGCACTCGGCCTGCTCGCTCTTCCATTCGATGGTCACATCGGAGACTGGGTCGATGCCGTTCTGGGTCAGTATATAATTGAGAGCGTACTCCGGTGTATTGCCCTTTCCACTGGCGTAAATGGTCTTGCCCCGAAGATCCTCCACAGAGTTGACGGTGTCGCCGCTCTCCACGATGTAAAGCACGCCCAAAGTATTGATGGCCAGCACCTGCACACCGCCCTCAGTATTGTTATAGAGGACGGAGGCCAGATTGGCCGGTACGGCGGCGATATCCATAGTCCCTTGGGCTAGAGCGGCGGAGACCTCGTCGGTGACTGCGGTGATGTTGAAGTGGTAGTTGTTATCGGTAAGTTCGCCTGCGTCTGCCCGGCTCATGAATTCCACCATACCCATGGCGGTGGGGCCCTTGAGTGCCATCACATTGACATCCACAGGATCGGTTGTCTCCTGCTGGGATGTGGTTTCAGGCTCCGTTACTGTCGGAGAGGTAGACTCTGCGCCATCCGCCGTTGTTTTAGTGTCGCCATTTCCGCCGGAGCATCCGGTTAGAAGCGCGGCAGACAGGGACAATACGCAAAACAGAGAGAGCAGTTTTTTCATCGGTACATATTCTTCCTTTCCTAGTCATTTTGTGTGGGAGGGGTTGTAGAGCAGTTTTTCCAGTTTGGGCGCGTCCAGCACGGTGAGGAGGTTCCCCTCTGCCCGCAGGGCACCCGTGGACTGAAGGGCCGCCAATTCCCGGAACAGCGCTGCCCGGCTGACGCCCAGTTGACGGGCAAGATCCTCTCGGGAGCCAGTGAGCATCACACGCCCATTTAGGTCCTGACTAGCCAATAGATGGGCGATGACCCGCCCTCGGCAGGATTGCATGGTGAGCAGTTCAATGCGCCGAAGCAGAAACTGGAGCTTTTCATTGCACAGCTTCGCGTAGCGGAGGGACAATCCAGCATCCTGCTCCATGCACGCCAGCAGTGCAGTTTTCGGGATATAAAGGACCTCTGTTTTCTCTCCGCAGCGCAGGACTGTTTCCAGCTCAGCACCTGCCAGCAGATTGCAGACACCGAAGCACTCCCCTGTAGGGAGTGTACTGAGTTGAACATCCTTGCCGTCCAACGCCACAGAGTAGACTTCTACCCGCCCGGAGAGGATCAGCCCTACGGAGGACACGCCTCCAGGTCGGTCGCTGAGGATATGCCCTTCCTGAAATGACTGGACACGCACCTGTTCCGCTGGCAGGGATGTTCCCGCCAGGAAAGGTGATTGCGCCAGCCTCCGCTCCAATTCCGATTGCTCCAAAATACCCCTCCTTCTGGTTAGTTAATGCTAACCTTCGACATATATTTTACTGGGTTCTGAGGCATCCGTCAAGTATCAATCAAGACTGCCGGAGTCTCATTTGGTACTGACAAATTTGTATTCTACATGGTAAGCTTTGGCTAATTGATTTTGATGTAAGGAGGAGATACAGTGCTACACCATGTTTATCTGTTTTCCGGAGCTTCCGCTGTGGGGAAGACTTCGGTGCTGAAGGCCCTGCTCCCCCTGCTGGAAAGAGCCGGCGCCGCGCCCTGCGTCTGCAAGATTGACTGTCTGAAGACCGGGGACGGGGCTCTCTTTCAGAGCACGGGGTTGCCTTGTGTAACGGGCTTGAGCGAGGATATCTGTCCGGACCATTTTCTTGTTTCCAACCTACCGGAGCTCTGGGACTGGGCGGACCAGCTGGAGCGGGACACACTGGTCATTGAGACAGCTGGACTCTGCCATCGCTGCTCTCCGGCCACGGAACACATGACAGCCGGATGTGTGCTGGACTGCACCGCCAGTTGCCGGGCACCGGGACAGCTCGGCCCCATGCTCACCCAGGCGGACTTTGTGGTGCTCACCAAAATCGACATGGTATCCCAGGCGGAGCTGGAGATCATCTCTTGGCAGATCCAGCAGCTCAATCCCGGGGCGGCGCTTTTCCCGGTGGATGGCCTGGCGGGCTATGGGACCGACCTTCTGGCCCGGTGGCTGCTGGACCGACCTAAGTGCGGCAGTTTTGAGGGGGACATCCTGCGGCACACCATGCCCAGCGGGATCTGTTCCTACTGTGTGGGAGAACAGCGGGTGGGCAGTGCGTTCCAACAGGGCGTAGTGGGCAAAATTACCTTCGGGGAGGCGGAAGTATGCAGTCTGTGACCATCCTTCCCGGTCGGGACAAGGCCGGGAACCCGGAACCCTTCCAGAGCGTTACCCTGAAACGGGGCGAGTTGTGTACCATCGTGGGCAATACCGGCTCAGGGAAGTCCCGGCTCATTAAGGATGTGGAGCAGCTGGCCCATGGGGACTCGGTTACCCACCGCCGGGTGCTTCTGGACGGCGCGGAAGTCCCAGCGGAGCGCCGCCAGCGCCTGTCCACTCAACTGGTGGCCCACTTAGGACAAAATATGCGCTTTGTACTAGACACCTCGGTGGAGGAATTCTTGGCCCTCCATGCCCGATGCAGGGGGAAGGAAACTGCGCCGGAGGAGGTGCTGACCCTGGCCAATGAGATCACCCCGGAACCCGTTGTTCTGGGCCAGAGCCTGAACCAGCTCAGCGGGGGCCAGTCCCGGGCGCTGATGATCGCCGACATTGCCCTGCTCTGCGATAGTCCCATCGTCCTCATCGACGAGATTGAAAACGCCGGCATCGACAAGGAGCGGGCGCTGGGCCTGCTCCAGCGCCAAGACAAGCTGGTCCTGGTGGTCACCCATGACCCGCACACCGCTCTGATGTCCCGACGGCGCATCGTCATGGGCGGCGGCGCGGTGTCCGCAGTGGTGGAGCGTAGCCCACAAGAGGCCGCTCTCTATACAGAATTAGGCGAGTTGTACCATCGGCAACAGAAATATCAGGTATTGCTTCGGAGGGGAGATTATCTGGCATGACACACATCCTGCTTTATTGGAACCACATCTGCGTCCTGCACCGCCAAGAAAAGGCATTTTTGCAGGAACTGGCCGGGCGGTTGCGTCAGGAAGGCATTGAACTGGAGGTCCGCTTCTTCGGCTTGGGATACCCGGAGCATATGTCGGAGTATCTGACTCGGCCAGACGCGGTACTCCCGGATCTCATTGTTTCAGCGGATCTGGAAGTGTTTGAAGACCAGGCCGTTTTCTCCAAACTGGAGCCGGAGCTGTACCCGGTGGCAGACTGGGTCCCCCTGCGAGAGAGTCCCGCACTGGATGCCGTGCGGCGGGGCAGCAAACTCCTGCCCGTAGCGGCCATCCCTCTGGTCTACTATACCCGGGAGCCTGGGGTATGTGAGAATATGCGGCTGCCAGATTGGGAAGGGCTTGCCTTTGGTGGGATTAACAACTCCGCCGTCAAGACGGTAGTGAAGGCTGTCTGGGAAAAATGGGGCCGGAAGACCGCCTCCGACCTGCTGGAGCGTAGCCTTGTAACGGATATGCCTATCGGGGCCTTTCAGGCAGTGCGCCAGGGACAGACCCGTACCGCCCTAGTGCCCTCCCTCTATGCACTGCGGGCAGATGAACAAAGCACCTTCCTCCGCATACCACAGGAAGGTCCGGTGCTGATTCCGTCTTATTTGTGCGCGCGTACATCCGCTCTCACGTGGGCGGCCCGGCGGGTGGCAGAGGAGATCTTGTGCCGGGAACTGTGTGATTTCTATGTGTCTAATGGGGATCTGATCCTCTTTCCTGCCTGCACACAACTGCGTAGCCGTCAGGAGGTAGAGCAAGTCTGCTGTCCCTCTGCAGCATGGCTGGACATCCTCACCCGGGACGATTTCTACAGCCTATACTGCGATAAGCTTTCAACAGCGGAAGATCCTATTCAGAAGATAACGGAACACTGTTTGGTTTAAGATGCTGTGTAAAAGAAAGAAGTAGAGGGCTGTGCTATGGGATACAGCCTTCCGTTTCTTTCCTTCCTTTGGCCATCTCTTTGCCGACACCGTGGAGAACAACATCAAGTTCGGCTGCCCAGACGCCACCCATGAGCAGGTAGTGGCCGCCGCGAGAAAGGCCTGCTGTCATGACTTCATTTCCGCTCTGCCGGAAGGGTACGACACCGTCATCGGCGAGGACGGCACCCCCCTTTCCAGCGGCGAGAAACAGCGCATCTCCATCGCCCGGTGTCTGTTAAAGGACGCACCCATCGTCATCTTCGACGAGTCCATGGCCAATATGGACCCGGAAAACGAGGATCAGTTCCAAAAGGCCATAGAGGCTCCGCCCCGGGAGAAGACCGTGCGGATCGTAGATCAGATCCTGGTACTGAACCAGGGGCGCATCGTCCAAAGGGGCACCCACGACGAGCTGATCCAGCAGGCGGGCACTACCGGGATTTCGTGTCCGAGCGCACAGAGTCCAGCCGCTGGACGCTCTGAGCATATTCATAGAACGATCCTTCCCACAGAAACCGCCTCTCCGAGCACTCGCTCAGAGAGGCGGTTTTCGCTCCTGTTCTGTCTTCTGACACCTCAACAGAAAGAGTGCGGAATGCCTTCTTCCGACATCGGGCGAAGGGGGGGCGCCGGCATACAGCATCGGAAGCCCTTCCCCTATCCATTCAATGGCAACTGCTTTCTGGCTGCCACATAACATACAGGCAGTACACGCCCCCCAAGCAGAGCATGTTCCACTATCCAGAAATCATGGGACGAGAGGTACGCAATGAACTCACCGGCGTTCCAGGCGTGGTAGACACGAAAGCCGGTCCGCTCCATACCCCAAGTCCGCAGTTTGGCCAGTATCCCTCCTGCGTGGGTAAAGGTCGGAGCGAACAGCCACCCGCCTGGCGTTAAGACCCGCTGGATTTCCAACAAGACCCGATCCGGTTCCGGCAGGATATGCAGGGCGTTGGCGATGACTACTGCGTCAAAGGTCGCCGAGGCATATGGCAGGCGGGAGGCGTCCTGTACCGAAAAGTGGAGCCGGGAAGAACCGGTCCGCTTCTTCGCTTCCGCAATCATATTGGAGGAGGCGTCGGTTGCCTCCCACAGCCGAACATACGGAGACAGAGGAAAGGATAGCTGACCTGTGCCGCAGGCCAATTCCAATACATTCATGTCCTGGGTGAGATGCGGACGAATGCGATTGCAGATTGCTGCATATAACGGTGCGGAGCGCCGCATGAATTTAGTGTAGTAGGCGGCCATTCCCTGCCAGAAGTCCAAGTCTGATCGCTTCATAGTGATACGCCTCTTTGAGAGTTAGTTATTGATGACCAAAGGATACTGCAAAGGGTTCTGTTTCACAAGCCCTTTTTGCGGCATCCTCTGCTATGTTAGAAATTCCAATAACTGCCGGATATTTTTCTTGCCGAACGATACCTGCTCCCCGTCGTTGACGATCAGACAGGGGACGCTCATCACCTGATACCTCTCCAGCAGGTCCGGAAAGTGGGTCAGATCATAGACCTGAGCGGTGATATGCGGGTTTTCCACGGCGATCCGCTGGGCCGCCGTCACCAGCTCCGGACACATGGTACAGGAGAGGGAGACCAGAATTTCTAAATGTAAGGGCTTCTGGATGGCCTGAACCGTCGCTTTCACATCCGCCTCCATAGCCTGTCCCGGGCCTGCGGCGTTGTAGAGCCCCAGAACAAAGGAGGTGAACTCATGGCCGCCGGGGACCCCGTGGAAGGCTAAACCCGTCCAGCCGCCATCCGGCCGGCAGACCCGGACACAGGGCAGATGGTCCGCGTCCGCAGCGTTACCGATCTCCACGGACAGTTTATCGCTCTGGGCGGCCAACTCCTCCATATATTGCCGCAGTTCGGCCGAGAGAGGCGTTTCATCCAGATACAGGCGCAACAGCAATGGAGAGGCCATTCGGTCAAACACTGTATGGAGCTGGGCCAGCATATCTCCTGTAAAAAGGGTGCTGTCTGTCTCAGCGGGAGCCGCCGCTTCTTCCGCCCGGCTCACCGGAGGCTTGGGATGGATGCCGGTCTTTTCCTGCATGGCGGCGCACAGGCGTTCCAGCTCCGTGGCGGCGAGGGCGCCGTCTCCCACGGCGGTGACCACCTGCCGCAGAGGCTTGACGCACACATCGCCGGCGGCGTACAGGCCATCGGCAGTCGTCTTTTGACTTCTGTCTGTGAGAATATAGCCCTGCTCGTTCAATTCAGCCAAACCGTGTACCAGCTCCGTGGCCGGCGCATAGCCGGCGAAGACGAACACGCCAAAGGTCTCTCCGTCCGCCGCGTGGTACTCGGTCACCTGGCCGGTCCTGGTATTCCGGTACCGGAGATCGCGCAGGGCAGTGTCACCGGAGACCTCCTCCACCTCTGTATTGATGAGGACGGTGATCTTCTCGTGGCTTCTGGCCGCTTCCGCCGTTGCCAGGGCACAGGTAAAGTCGTCTCCCCGGATGAGAATGGTCACATGGCGGGCGTACTTGGTGAGGAACACGCTCTCCTCCGCCGCGGCAAAGCCGCCGCCCACCACAAAAACATCCTTCCCAGTGAAGAACTCCCCGTCGCAGGTGGCGCAGTAGGCCACGCCCCGGCCCCGGAACTGTTCCTCCCCCTGGAAGCCTACCATACGGGGATGAGCGCCGGTAGCCAGGAGGATGCCAAAGCACTTCAACTCCCCCCGGCCGGTGCGGACGGTCTTTACATCGCCGGAGAGCTCCAGCCCGGTGACCTCGGCCAGCAGAAATTCGGCGCCGAAGCCCTCCGCCTGCTTTCGCATGGTCTCGGTGAGCTCCGATCCGCTGATCCTGCCCACCCCGGGATAATTCACTACTTCCGAGGTGATGGTGATCTGTCCGCCGAAGTGATCCTTCTCTACGACCATGACCCGGTAACGGGCCCGGGCTAGATAGAGGGCGGCGGTGAGCCCCGCCGGGCCGCCGCCAATGACCACGACATCGTAGAAATTTGCCATCTGGTCCATGGCTTAGAGCTGCCCCACCAGATCCAGACTGGGCTTCAAAGTCTCGGCACCGGGCTGCCACTTCGCCGGGCACACCTCATCTCCATGCTCCGCCACAAACTGGCAAGCCTGTACCTTCCGCAGCAACTCGTCGGCGTTCCGCCCTACATTCCCGGCGTTGACCTCATAGGCCACGATCTTTCCTTCGGGATCAACAATGAAACTGCCGCGCTCCGCAACACCGTCGGCCTCAATATAGACCTCGAAGTCTTTTGCCAGACAATGCGTGGGATCGGCCAGCATGGGATACTGGATCTTCTGGATGCGCTCAGAGGCGTCGTGCCACGCCTTGTGGACATAATGAGTGTCGCAGGACACCGAATAGATCTCGCATCCCACTGCCTGGAACTTCTCGTAAAGATTTGCCAGATCCTCCAGCTCTGTGGGGCACACGAAGGTGAAGTCGGCGGGATAGAAGAAAAACACGCTCCACTTGCCCAGCACATCCGCCTTGGTGACGGGACGGAACGCGTTATTCTGATAGCACTGGACAGAGAAATCAGCAAGCTCTTTTTGGATCAGGGACATAGGAAAACCTCCGTTCATAATTTTATATAGTTAGCTATAACTAACCGCATAAAATTATACAGTTCATCCTGACAAGTGTCAAGCGATGCTTGAAGTTTTTTCTATACCGCAACTCCTATTCCCTCCTATCTGCTTGACAATTTCAAAATCAGGAAGTATAATAACACTGTTATGTAGCGGCGTTATAAGGAGGCAGGCGCAGCATGCAGGAAAATCCCTCCCCCACATTGGAAAAGATCCAGCAGGCCGCTCTGGCCGAGTTTCTGGACAAGGGCTTTCAGGGGGCCTCCCTGCGTCAGATCGTGAAAAATGCCGGAGTGACCACCGGGGCCTTCTACGGCTACTTTCCCAGCAAGGAGGCCCTGTTTGCCTCCATCGTGGAGCCCCATGCCGCCGTCCTGATGGGTCGGTTCATGGAGGCTCAGTCCTCCTTTGCAGACTTGCCGGAAGCAGAGCAGCCGGAGCACATGGGGAGCGAGTCAGGCGCCTACCTCGCCTGGATGGTGGACTATGTATGTGCGCACCGAGAGCCGGTGAAGTTGCTGCTGTGCCGGGCCGAGGGGACCAGCTATGAGGATTTTCTTCATAAGATGGTGGAGGTGGAGGTAGAGGCTACCCTCCGGTACATGGAGGTGCTGCACCGTCTGGGCCAGGACGTGCCGGAGCTGGGCCGGTCCCTGTGCCACATCATTGTCAGCGGCATGTTCAACAGCATCTTTGAAGTAGTGGTCCACGACATGCCCTACGAGCAGGCCCTGCGGGATGTGAACCAGTTGCAGGCGTTTTACACAGCCGGATGGCTGAAATTGATGGGGGGATGACCCCTATCTTTTTGGGCAAGAGTTAGTGATAGCTAACTTAAATAAAGGAGGAATCTTTATGGCAAAACGAAAGAAGAGCGATGTGGCGGTCCTGCTGGACTACGCGGGCAGCCACAGGGGGCTGACCTTCCTGGGGCTGGCCCTGTCGGCGGTGTCCATGCTGTTGAGCATGGCGCCCTATATCTGCATCTGGCTGGCGGCCCGGGATCTGATCGCCGCGGCGCCCAATTGGACCCAGGCGCGAAGCGTCGCCCAATACGGCTGGCTGGCGTTCGCCTTCGCGGTGGGCGGCATCCTGGTGTACTTCGCGGCGCTGATGTGCACCCACCTGGCGGCCTTCCGCACGGCCTCCAACATCCGCAAGCGGGGCGTGGCCCATGTGATGAAAGCGCCTCTTGGCTTCTTCGACGCCAACGCCTCCGGTCTGATCCGGGGGCGGCTGGACGCGGCGGCGGCCGACACCGAGACCCTGCTGGCCCACAATCTGGCGGACATCGTGGGCACAATCACTCTATTCATCGCCATGCTGGTGATGATGTTCGTCTTTGACTGGCGAATGGGCGCGGCCTGCCTGCTGGCGGCGGTCATCTCCATCCTCGCCATGTTCTCCATGATGGGCGGCAAGAACGCCAAGCTGATGGCGGAATACCAGGCGGCTCAGGACCGGATGACCAAGGCGGGCACCGAGTATGTCCGGGGCATCCCTGTGGTCAAGATCTTCCAGCAGACGGTCTACTCCTTCAAGGCCTTCCAGCAGGCCATTGAGGATTACAGCGATAAATCCGAATACTATCAGGCCAATGTGTGCCGGGTGCCCCAGTCCATCAATTTGACCTTCACAGAGGGTGCCTTTGTGTTCCTGGTGCCGGCGGTCCTGTTCCTGGCCCCCGGCGCCCTGGCCAGTGGGGACTTCGCCGGATTTATCACCAACTTCGCCTTCTACGCTGTGTTCTCCGCCATCATCTCTACGGCTCTTGCCAAGATCATGTTTGCCGCATCGGGCATGATGCTGGCCGGCACCGCCCTGGGCCGCATCGACCAGGTCATGTGCGCCCCCGAATTGAAACACCCGGACCACCCGCAAGCGCCCCGGAACAGCCGCGTGGAATTTGAGGATGTGAGCTTTACCTACGACGGGGCGCAGGCCCCCGCCCTCTCCCATGTCTCCTTCACGGCGGAGCCGGGGCAGACCGTGGCCCTGGTGGGGCCCTCCGGCGGCGGCAAGACCACCGCCGCCAGCCTGATCCCCCGCTTCTGGGACGTCACCTCCGGTGCGGTGAAGGTGGGCGGCGTGGACGTGCGGCAGATCGACCCCCATGTGCTCATGGACCAGATCGCCTTCGTGTTCCAGAACAGCCGCCTGTTCAAGACCTCCATTCTGGAAAACGTCCGGGCCGCCCGCCCGGAGGCCACCCGGGAGCAGGTGCGCTCGGCGCTGATGGCCGCCCAGTGCGGGGACATCCTGGAGAAACTGCCCCAGGGCATGGACACCCTGATCGGCTCTGAGGGGACCTACCTCTCCGGCGGCGAGCGGCAGCGCGTCGCCCTGGCCCGGGCCATTCTGAAGGACGCGCCCATCGTGGTGCTGGACGAGGCCACCGCCTTCGCCGACCCGGAGAACGAGGCCCTGATCCAAAAGGCCTTCTCTGAGCTGACCCGGGGCCGCACCGTCATCATGATCGCCCACCGCCTATCCACGGTCGTGGGGGCGGACAAGATTGTCGTCCTGGAGGAGGGCCGCATTGCGGAGCAGGGCACCCATGAGGCGCTCACCGCCGCCGGAGGTCTCTATGCCCGGATGTGGGCGGACTACAACCAGGCCGTCCAATGGAAGATCACCAGCGAACAGTGAGAGAGGGGTGAAGCATATGTTCAGCAAAAACTCTCAGCGGAGGTACGCCCTCACCGACCAGGGCGTGAAGAACACCAGGAAGGGCGCGTTTTGGACGGTCATCGTCAATCTGGTCGTCATGGGCGGCATGAGCATCCTGTACCTGCTGATGTACAGCTTGATGGAGACTCTGACGGAGGGAGCGCCGCTGCCCGGCGCGGCCCTCTTGATCGGGCTTGTGGTCGCGTTCGTCGTCCTGTCCTTTGTGACCCACCTGCAGCAGTACCACGCCACCTACGGCCTGGTCTACAACGAGGTGAAATCCACCCGCCTCAGCCTTGCGGAGCGGCTGCGCAAGCTGCCCCTTGGGTACTTTGGCAAGCGGGATCTGGCGGATCTGACGGAGACCATCATGGGCGACGTGAACCGCATGGAGCACGTCTGGTCCCATGTGCTGGGATATCTGTACGGTGCCTACATCTCCACGGCGGTCATCGCGGTGTGCCTGCTGATCTACGACTGGCGGCTGGCCATCGCCTGCCTGTGGGGGGTGCCGGTGGCCTTCGGCCTGCTGTTCGGCACCCGGAAG
>CDZJ01015975.1_pt1 | contig 11628 bp, 10 predicted proteins | sample 557391 | NCBI WGS metagenome assembly CDZJ01 (sample SAMEA3182111, study PRJEB8094) | gut metagenome | biome: human; feature: gut; material: Stool; isolation source: human stools | place: Canada | collected 2013-05-07 | reverse complement strand
CTATCAGTATTGTTACAAGCCACTGCAGCAGCAGTAGGAGTAAGTAAATTAGGTGCAGCTATCGGTGCAGGTCTTGCAGTAATCGGAGCTGGTTTGGGTATTGGTAAGATTGGTGGTTCGGCTATGGAAGCTATTGCACGCCAGCCGGAAGCCTCGGGTGACATCCGTATGAATATGATTATCGCCGCCGCCTTGATCGAAGGTGTGGCTCTGTTGGCGGTAGTAGTATGTCTGCTGGTATTCTTCCTGTAATATTAAATAGATATGTCATTACTATTACCTGATAGTGGCCTGTTGTTCTGGATGTTTGTCGCATTCGGGGTTGTGTTCGTGATATTAGCGAAATACGGTTTCCCCATCATCATCAAGATGGTGGAAGGCCGTAAAACCTATATCGACCAGTCCTTGGAGGTGGCAAGGGAAGCCAACGCCCAGTTAGCTCATTTGAAGGAAGAGGGCGAGGCGCTTGTGGCTGCTGCCAACAAGGAACAAGGACGAATCTTGAAGGAGGCAATGGAAGAACGTGACAAGATTGTTCACGAGGCCCGTAAGCAAGCAGAGATAGCCGCACAGAAAGAACTGGATGCGGTGAAACAACAAATCCAGATAGAGAAGGATGAAGCGATCCGCGACATCCGTCGCCAGGTAGCTGTGCTTTCTGTCGATATCGCCGAGAAGGTGCTCCGCAAGAACCTTCAGGACAAAGAATCCCAGATGGGAATGATCGACCGTATGCTGGATGAAGTATTAACCCCTAATAAGAACTAAGGAAGATGGAAGTCGGAGTACTCTCAATGCGATATGCCAAAGCGATGATCGAATACGCTCAGGAGAAAGGTGTGGAGGATAGACTCTACAACGAATTCTTCACATTGTCTCACAGTTTTCGTGTCCAGCCGGGACTGCGCGAAGTGCTTGATAATCCTGTGGTGTCGGTAAAGGACAAGTTGGCGCTGATATGTACGGCTGCCGATGGTAACGGTGAATCCAGCAGAGAGTTTGTCCGTTTCATCACGCTGGTTCTGCGAAACAGGCGCGAAGGCTATTTGCAGTTCATCAGCCTGATGTATCTCGATCTTTACCGGAAACTGAAACACATCGGAGTAGGCAAACTGATTACGGCAGTCCCGGTGGACAAGGAGACAGAAAACCGGATCCGTTCCGCAGCAGCACATATTCTGCATGCCCAAATGGAACTGGATACTGTGATCGATCCCTCGATAGAGGGGGGCTTCATCTTCGATATCAATGATTATCGGCTCGATGCAAGCATTGCCACGCAGTTGAAACGAGTGAAACAACAGTTTATTGATAAGAATAGGAGAATTGTATAATGTCTGAAAATATAAGAGTAAGCGAAGTATCCGATATATTGCGCAAGCAGCTCGAAGGTATCAATACCAACGTGCAGCTCGACGAGATCGGTACGGTGCTCCAGGTAAGCGACGGAGTGGTACGTATCTACGGATTGCGGAACGCCGAAGCCAACGAATTGCTGGAGTTTGACAACGGCATCAAAGCCATTGTGATGAACCTCGAAGAGGACAACGTAGGTGCCGTTCTGCTGGGACCTACCGACAGAATCAAGGAAGGCTTTATAGTGAAACGTACCAAGCGTATCGCCTCAATTCGTGTAGGTGAAAGCATGCTGGGACGTGTCATCGACCCGCTGGGCGAACCGCTCGACGGAAAAGGGCTGATCGGCGGAGAACTGTATGAAATGCCGTTGGAACGCAAAGCGCCGGGAGTTATCTACCGCCAGCCGGTAAACCAACCGTTACAGACGGGCTTGAAAGCTGTAGACGCTATGATTCCTATCGGACGCGGACAGCGTGAGCTGATTATCGGCGACCGTCAGACAGGAAAAACTTCCATTGCGATTGATACGATTATCAATCAGCGCAATAACTTTCTGGCAGGTGACCCGGTGTACTGTATTTATGTGGCTATCGGTCAGAAAGGTTCTACCGTGGCTTCTATCGTAAATACGCTCCGTGAGTATGGAGCGATGGATTACACGATTGTCGTTGCCGCTACGGCAGGTGATCCGGCAGCGTTGCAGTATTATGCACCGTTTGCAGGAGCTGCCATCGGTGAATATTTCCGTGATACCGGCCGTCATGCGCTGGTGGTTTATGATGACCTTTCCAAGCAGGCAGTTGCTTATCGGGAAGTATCGTTGATTCTTCGTCGTCCGTCCGGACGTGAGGCGTATCCGGGTGATATCTTTTACCTGCACTCACGTCTGTTGGAACGTGCGGCAAAGATCATCAAGGAAGAAGAAGTGGCACGCGAAATGAACGACCTTCCGGAGAGCCTGAAAGGTATCGTGAAAGGTGGTGGTTCACTCACAGCTCTGCCTATCATTGAGACGCAGGCAGGAGACGTTTCGGCATATATCCCGACGAACGTGATTTCTATTACCGACGGACAGATATTCCTCGAAACGGACTTGTTTAATCAAGGTGTCCGTCCGGCTATCAATGTCGGTATTTCTGTATCCCGTGTAGGTGGTAACGCTCAGATTAAGGCGATGAAGAAAGTGGCCGGAACCTTGAAGATGGACCAGGCACAGTATCGTGAACTGGAAGCCTTCTCCAAGTTTAGCAGTGATATGGACCCCATTACGGCGATGACTATCGACAAGGGACGTAAGAATGCACAATTGCTGATTCAGCCTCAGTATAGTCCGATGCCGGTAGAACAACAGATTGCTATTCTGTATTGCGGCACGCACGGTCTGCTCCACGATGTTCCCTTGGAAAACGTACAGGATTTTGAACGCAGCTTCATCGAATCTCTACAACTCAATCATCAGGAAGATGTGCTGGACGTTCTGAGAACCGGTGTGATAGACGATAACGTGACCAAGGCTATCGAAGAGACTGCCGCTATGGTTGCCAAACAATATTTATAAAATGAAGACGCTGTGTCAAAAGTCAATAGTAACTGAACTGGGACTGACTTTTGACACACACTCATTCTTAATTCTTAATTTAAATAGTTATGGCTTCACTGAAAGAAGTAAAAACCAGAATAAATTCGGTAAAGAGTACCCGAAAAATCACTTCAGCAATGAAGATGGTGGCTTCTGCCAAGTTACACAAGGCACAAGGAGCCATTGAAAATATGCTGCCTTACGAAAGGAAGCTTAACAAGATTCTGACCAACTTCCTGAGTGCCGACCTTCCTGTTGAATCTCCTTACATCAAGGCGAGGGAAGTGAAGCGTGTGGCAATCGTTGCCTTTTCTTCGAATACGTCGCTCTGTGGTGCTTTTAATGCAAATGTGATTAAGATGCTGCTGCAAACAGTCGGTGAGTTTCGTACACTGGGACAGGATAATATCCTGATATTCCCGGTAGGGAAGAAGGTGGATGAAGCAGTGAAACGCCTGGGATTCGAACCGCAGGAGACTTCACCGACGCTTTCCGACAAACCATCGTATCAGGAGGCTTCCGAACTGGCACATCGCCTAATGGAAATGTACGTATCCGGAGAAATAGACCGGGTAGAACTGATCTATCATCATTTTAAATCAATGGGCGTGCAGATTCTGCTTCGCGAAACTTATCTGCCTATTGACCTGACACGGGTCGTGGATGAGGAAGAGAAGCAAAAGGAAGAAGAAGTACAAGGAGGTGATATAGCGAATGATTACATTATCGAACCTTCTGCAGAGGAACTGATCGCCAATCTGATCCCAACGGTATTGAGCCAGAAGCTTTTTACGGCTGCCGTGGATTCGAACGCTTCGGAACATGCGGCACGTACATTGGCGATGCAGGTGGCTACGGACAATGCGAACGAATTGATCCAGGATTTGACGAAGCAATATAATAAGAGTCGCCAGCAGGCTATTACCAACGAATTATTGGATATCGTGGGTGGTTCTATGCAGTAAATAAAGATTGCACGATAACACTATTTTGTGAATCGGTATTCCGTTTTTAAGCTTTGTCCGGCTGGTAATTAAATAATCTATATATTTGAAAATTATTTGAGAGGTGAGATTGTTTTGATGGGAACAAAACAAGCCTTGATAACTAACAAAACAAATATATAGATTATGACACAAAAGCGATTATTCGGCATTTCTGGTGCTATTGCTACGGCAGCATTGATTGGTGGGCTGTTGGCTGGATGTATGGAAAAAGATCTGTACGATCCTAATTATGGAAAAGAACCTCTTCCGGCCCCTAGCGAGTATTTCGGATTTGAAACACGTGGCGACGTGAAACTCTCAGTAAACTATGATGTCCCCGGACTTGTGGCTCTACTTGAAGTGTATGATGAAGACCCGATGGAAGTAGTGGACAATGTTCCGGTAAAGAAAGAAGGGGTTGAAGCTTTATTCAAAATTTTTACGGATGGAAATGGAAAATATGAAGGGAAAATGAATATTCCGACTTCTGTAGAGACTGTTTACTTGTATACATCAAGCTGGGGAGTGCCCCGATGCGTAAAACTAGATATCAAAGATGGGATGGCTAGTTTTGATATGAGTAAAAAGGATTCTTCTACTGCCAATACTAAAGCGGTAACGCGTTCTTATGACTTTTCGAAAGGTAGCGTGCCGTATCTTATCAATTCCGGTGCTAATTTGTATTCATTGTGTAAGTGGGGAGAAGGAGGAAATCTCACCTATATTTATAATAGTCAAACAGGAAAGCCAGACCCTATTAATAATGGATATGTAACACCTCAAAAACAAGTGGGTAATGAATTGATTGGAAATCTTGTAGAACGTTTAAACTCTTTTTTCAAGCCATCCGGAGGTTCTGTTGACAACGCTTATTTGTATAAGGGATCTGAAATCACTAATATTAATGTAACACAAGAGGGAACTACGTTAGATTTGGTCTTTCTTGACAGGGACGCTTCATTTAATAATTCATTTGGATATTATTATTATAAAACAAGTGATGGAGTTAGTAACTCTAATATGAGGAAGTATATCGTATTTCCAAATGTTGCTTTTTCCGTATATAATGGAGCTTTATCTATTTTGAAGTGTGGAGATAAAGTACGTCTGCTCTTTTGGGGTGAGGATGGTAAACCAAGTGAGAAATTTCCGAAAGGATATACAGTAGGATGGTTTATATATGCAGATGGGTATCATCAAAATGAGAATGAAATTGACATTACAAAGCCATTAATAACTTCTAATGGGTATTCTAATGGTGGTTTCGTATCTGTAAAAGATGAAAAGAGTGGAAAAACCATTATTGGTGTGGAAGATGGAGCAAACAGAAGTTTTTGTGATCTACTATTTTATGTAGATGCTTCTCCGGAAAGTTCTATTGATAATCCGAACAGACCCAATATCCCGAGTGATGATAAACCAATAGAAAAGCCGGATGCACAGGAGAACTTAAAGGGGACTTTAGCCTTTGAAGATATTTGGCCTGACGGGGGAGATTACGACATGAACGACGTGGTCGTAGAATATAATCGTGCCATATATTTCAACACAGAAAACATGATAAATAAGATTGTGGATACATTTACGCCCACACACGACGGAGCGATGTATGATAATGCATTTGCTTATCAGATAGATGGAGGACAGTTTGGTAAAGTGACTTCAGATAAGGATATAAAAGTGGAGAGCGAAACGTCTTCTATTATTGTATTCCCAAGTGTAAAACAAGCTGTTAAGGGGAAAGTGGGTACATGTACGATAACCAGAACCTTTGAAAAGGCCACTTTTAATAAGGAGAATCTGAAGATATATAATCCGTACATTATAGTAAAATATGCGGCAGGGCAACAGAACCGGACGGAAGTACATCTGCCTAAATATTCACCGACATCTTATGCTGACAAATCGCTGATAGGTTCTAGTAAGGATGTCTATTACATTGATCGTGACGGAGCTTATCCGTTTGCCATCGATATTCCGATGTTGAATTTCATTCCGGTGACGGAGACGCATAACATTGATACGGAATATCCTTATTTCAAGAATTGGGCTGATTCTTGGGGATCAAAATCTACAGATTGGTACAAGAGATATCAGTCTCCCAAGAATTAAGAAACAAAAACAATTTCGATATATAACTGTGACACGACTTTGTGTTCTGATTTGATCCGGTCCCGGTGTACTTCAAGCGAGAAGAAACCGGGACCTTTTTTGTTTATTTGTATACAAATATTTCGGGAGTAAAGAAATGATGATGAAAATACCGGCTTGATTATTGCTTTTCCTTACATTCAATTTCGGTGGTTGGAATCTATTCAGTACCTTTACCGAAAATTAGAGGAAACATGGAAAATAATCCTGAACTACAACTAGCTTGGCAGTTCATTGAAAATACAGGCACGCATCTGTTTCTTACCGGAAAAGCCGGAACCGGAAAAACTACATTTCTAAAACGATTGAGAGAACATACCCCCAAGCGCATGGTCGTATTGGCTCCAACAGGAATCGCAGCTATCAACGCCGGAGGGGTGACGATTCATTCATTCTTTCAGTTGTCTTTTGCTCCGTTTGTGCCGGAAACGACTTTCAATTCTGCCAAGATGCACTACCGTTTCAGCAAAGAGAAACGGAATATTATCCGCAGCATGGATCTGCTTGTTATCGACGAAATCAGTATGGTACGTGCAGATTTGCTGGACGCTGTGGACGCGGCTTTACGTCGTTATCGTGACCGTGAAAAACCTTTCGGAGGTGTGCAGTTGCTGATGATCGGCGACTTGCAACAGTTGGCTCCTGTGGTAAAAGACAATGAATGGGAGCTACTGAAGAATCATTACGAGACTCCATATTTTTTTGCCAGCCGTGCACTGAAGGAAACGATGTATATGACCATTGAACTAAAGAAAGTCTACCGTCAGAGTGATACTTTCTTTCTTTCTCTTCTGAACAAGATACGCGAAAATAAAGCAGATGATGAAGTGTTGAACGAATTGAATCGTCGTTATCAGCCCGGTTTTCGTCCACGGAAAGAAGAAGGGTATATCCGACTGACAACGCATAACTATCAGGCCCAGCAGGTGAACGACCGTGAACTGGCATCACTGTCCGGACGGGCTTATAGTTTTCGGGCGGAGATAGAGGGAAATTTTCCTGAGTACTCGTACCCTGCGGATGAAGTGCTTACAGTCAAAGAAGGAGCACAGATCATGTTCCTTAAGAATGATGTTTCATCAGAAAAACGTTACTATAACGGCATGATAGGCGAAGTGATGAGTGTTGACGAAAAAGGAATGTCCGTACGTGGAAAAGACAGTAGTGATGTCTTTCAGTTGTTGCCCGAAGAATGGGGGAATTATAAGTATGTGCTGAACGAAGAAACGAAGGAGATCACGGAAGAAATAGAAGGTGTGTTCCGGCAATATCCCATCCGTCTGGCGTGGGCTATCACGATTCATAAGAGTCAGGGTCTGACGTTTGAGCGGGCGATTATCGATGCTCGTAACTCTTTTGCTCATGGGCAGACGTATGTAGCATTGAGCCGTTGCAAGACTCTGGAAGGAATGGTGTTGGAGACTCCTTTGCGTAGGGAGGCGATAATCAGCGATAGCATTGTAGATAATTTCACAAGAGATGTGGAACAGAATAAACCGGGGAGCAAGCAGTTGAACGACATGCAAAAGGCTTATTTCTATGATCTGTTGAATGATTTATTTAATTTCTATTCGCTTGAGCAGGCTTATAAGCGGTTGCTCCGGATGATGGATGAAGAGCTTTATAAACTTTATCCGAAGTTGCTTGCCGAGTATAAAGAACTGGCTCCGCATCTCAAAGAGAAGGTGGTGGAAGTTTCCAATCGCTTTCGTAATCAATATACGCGTCTGATTAACGAGAATGAAAATTATGCCGGAAATGAGGAGCTACAGCAAAGGATTCATTCTGGTGCTGCTTATTTCTGTGAAGCATTGCTTCCTGTCCGGGCGCTGTTTGACAAGACCAGTATGCCTCTTGATAATAAAGAGTTGCGGAAACAACTGAATGAACGTTTGCAGGCATTGGACGATGCTTTATGGATTAAAGAGTCTTTGCTGGATGCGATGCGGACGGAGAAATTTACGGTAACGGATTATCTGAAACGGAAGGCGAAAGTGATGTTAAGTCTCGAAGGGGAAACTGCTTCTTCCGGTTCTTCCACCAAGGCTCCGAAGGAGAAAAAAGAACGGAAAGAACGCACTCGCAGCAATTCAGGAAAGGTGAAAGTAGAAGTTCCGACGGATATTCTGCATCCGGAACTTTATCGTGCTCTGTCGGAATGGAGAACGGCAAAGACGCGCGAAGTGAATATGCCGGCTTATGTGATCATGCAGCAAAAGGCATTGATGGGTATTGTGAATCTGTTACCGGATACACCGGTAGCTTTGGAAGCGATACCTTATTTCGGTGCGAAAGGAGTGGAGAAGTACGGACTTGAGATCTTGGGCATTGTGCGCAAATATATGAAGGAGAACAAACTGGAACGACCGGAGATCTTTACTTCTGTTTCGGGGAAAGAGGATGCAAGGGAAAGAAAGCTGGATGCACAGCATAATGAGGAGAAAGAGAAGAAGAAAGATTCAAAGCTGGTGAGTTATGAAATGTTTTGCCAGGGGATGACGATAGAAGAGATAGCCAAAGCTCGTGATTTGGTGACAGGAACGATTGCTACTCATCTGGAACATTATCTCCGTGAAGATAAAATAAAGTTGGAACAGGTAGTGACAGCGGACAAGATAAAGAAGGTCCGGACTTATCTGGAGACCCATGAATTTATGGGAGTGGTGGCTATTAAAGCTGCATTGGGAGATGACGTTTCTTACGCTGATATTCGTTTTGTGTTGGCGACGGTGGGGCGTTAGGTTATAAGTTACAGAAGAAAGAAACGAATACAGGCACGCTGATATCGATCAGAATACCATGCAAAATAGCGATAGGAATCATTTCTTTTCCCGAATATCTGCTGATGGAAGGTAATAATACATCCATTGAGTTGACTCCTGCCGCTGAAATGGGAGCAAGTTTTCCGAAATACTTCTTGATAAGCGGTGTACCTAGAAGTGCCATCATTTCGCGGAAGATATTAGTCAGCAGGGCAATGGTACCCAGCTCTGTAGCCAACTGTATTCCGATGGTCGGTTCCTTGAACTGAGTGATCAGGATGGAAGATAGCGAATAATAGGCGAATCCGCTTCCTACTGCCATACAGTCGAATACACTCCATTGACTTAGCAAAATGCTTGCCAAGGCAGAAAACAACAATGTGCCGGTAATGGTACCCAATGGAATCAGCAGCATTTTCGGGTGCAAATGTGAGATGATCGCTTTCAGGTTCTTATTGGAACCGATGCTGATTCCTACTTGCAGCATCAACGCATATAGTATATACATGGAAACAGTATGTGTGTCGAACTGGAATTTATTAAAAACTCCCATGATACAGCCTACACAGAAAAATACGATAACGATGAGACTTCCTTTCATTGTTTACCTCCTTTCTTGAAAAATAGTTGTAACACAAGCCGGGCAGCCAACAAGCTCCCTAATACGCCGGATACGGCAAGAATGATCGCCTGCCATCCAAACTTACCGAGATTATTCACAATCAGGCTATTAGAGCCAATGGATACTCCAAGGATAAAGAGTAACAGGAATATTGTAAGAGAAATTGTCTTTTCAGTCTTTTGTAAGATACTCCAGTTACGTAATCCGTATCCGATACCGATTCCCAAAAACATGGTAGATATAATAGAGAACATATTGTAATATATTTTAGTTGGTTAGGTTAAACAATTCATAAATAGCATAGATAATCCCCAAAAAGACATACATCTTATTGACAATCAGATGGAAATACTGTCTGTGAGTAACGAAATAAGTCAACAGGCAGTTAGGGGTAAGAATGAGTAAGGGGAATTTAGATGAATCCGCTGAACCAATGTACATGCACGCAACATGACGTGCAGAAATTGGGAATTTCCGCATGAAATATAAGGGCGTTATGTAATTGTAATGTTTGATTCATCTTCTGGTTCTTTAATTCGGGTGCAAAGATAAGAACTTATTGCATATTTTCAAAATAAATATGCAATAATTAGAATGGGAAAGGTAGCTGAAACTAGGAATAGAATGTAGTAAAAACTTGGTTATGTAGACCTTAACCTTTATATATTATGTGTTTATATCATTTTTATTTAGTTGCCAGTTCGATGCCTGAGTCAAATTTCTATATTGTGTAGAGCACATACTTTCATTTGTGCAAACAATCTGATTAATAGGATTTGCCGGTTAATGTTTCCACTCCATGAGGATGTCTTTCAGCTTTCGTGGCTGGTAACCAAGTATAGTCCGGGCTTTTGTTATGCTCATTCCACTGAAACGGGGACGGGGAGTAGCTTCTTGCATTTCTTCCGTTGTGGCAGGGTGAACGAGCGAACAGTCCAGCTTCATGTAGTCTGCTACCTGAAAAGCAATTTCTGCGATGGTCAGGCATTCCTCGCCACAGATATGAAAAATTCCGTTTGCGGCATTTTCTACCAGGTGTTGTACTCCGGCTGATACGTCACCTACATAGGTGGGTGTGCGCCATTGATCTGATACGACACGGATTTCTTGTCCTGCATTCAAACGATTCATCACCAGTTGCACGATGTTTCCATGCTGTCCTGGTAGTGCTTTTCCGTAGACAATCTCTACGCGGGCAATGGCATAGTTACTACAGATTTCAGCCACTTTCTCTTCTCCTTTCCATTTGGTGAAACCGTAATAGTTGACAGGAGCGGGGAGACTTTCTTCTGTATAAAGCTGTCCGGACTTCTCGTCTATCTTTCCGTCAAAGACGAAGTCTGTAGATAAATGAATGAACCGGCTTTTGTAACTTTCGCAAAGATGTGCCAATTGTTCTACTGCTGTAACATTTGTTAGCCGGGCTTCTTCGTGATGCGTTTCGCAATAATCGGGGACGGATAAGGCGGAACAGTTGATGACTACATCGGGTTGTACCTCTTTGAAAAGTTGCTTTACGGCTGCTTCATCCCGTATATCTGTGGTGATGAAATGATAGTTGCCTCCATTTTTCGGAAGGATATCCGGATGAAGGGAACATCCTGTTACCTTATATTGTGCCTTGCTTGACAGGTCATTCAGTATCTGGCGTCCGGTGAATCCATTGGCACCGATAATCATTATATTCTTCATGGGCTGTTTCTATATAGTCGTTCGGTTCAGAAATATGGCTTTCTATATTTATTTTCACAAAAGTAGAAAATAATTTTAGTTACGCAAATAGATTTCGTAGTTCCCTTTTTATTTTGCTCTTTTGCGAATTTAAGCATGTCATTATCAGGTCCGATGCGCATGCCAGATGGATTGGATGAAGCACAGGGAGCTTACAAAAATATTGCGCTGGTAATCGCTAATGAGTGGGATTTAGTAAAGCCTTTGGTGGAATTGGCGCCTATGGCGGTGATCAAAGGATAAAATTAGCGGCTCACCCGATAAACCTGGGGGATTAAGCATACAGCTTTGTAAGTCTGAAAAGAAAGAATTTTATATCCGTTACTCCTCTTAAAGCAGCTCTAAACGCCTTAATTTTAGCATTAAAAGACTCTGCAAATGCATTAGTTGCCCTGTTTACAAAGAAGTTCAAGACTTCATCATAGTGCTCGTAAAGTG
>CDZJ01007473.1_pt1 | contig 12388 bp, 4 predicted proteins | sample 557391 | NCBI WGS metagenome assembly CDZJ01 (sample SAMEA3182111, study PRJEB8094) | gut metagenome | biome: human; feature: gut; material: Stool; isolation source: human stools | place: Canada | collected 2013-05-07 | reverse complement strand
TGGAGGCCCTGGTGGGGGACGAGCAGTACGGCGGGTTTCTAAAAAGCCGTGACGCCATGCGGGATTTCTGCCGGGGACACCAGGAGAGCGGCTACGATAGCGGCTTTGCGTTCGGCTTCCGGGCGGACACAGCACAGTATGCCTATCTGATCCGGCTGCACCCCTACAAGGGGGAGGAAAATCTGTTTCTCTACTGCTACCGCCGCGACTGGCTGGACCGGCACATGGAACAGGCTGAAAAGGGCATCCGGTTCATCGACCCGCACTACAAGGAGCTGTTCCGCATCCCGGACGGCGGGCAGATCCGTATTCTCCGGGAGGGCTGTGCGCCTATTGACCAGACCTGCCGCTATATTGATGACTGCCATGTGGAGGTGGGCAACGGCTGGGACAGCCTGTTTCACATCTGCCAGTTTGCCGAGCAGATGGAACGCTGCCACAACACCGTCCTGCCACTGACACCACCCCTGCCGGAGAAGTGCTTTGCCATTTTGCCATCATCCGGCGAGCTGATCGTCATAGAGCGGTATAAGCCGGGGTATCAGGTGTCCCCCATGGCCCATTTCAAAGGGAAAACGCCCCAGCAGACGGCGGATGTACTCAACGGCGATATGGGCGTGACCAGGGCGCAGGCGGCGGCGATGCTGGCCGGGGTGACCCAGGGCTGGACTTCCCCTGCCGCTGACCCGAACCGCTACAACGAGCGAGGACGGCCTGTCAAGCCCCGCCGCCACGAAAGGGGCGGTTCACGATGACAGAGCAAAGGCACTTAATATGGAGCAACTACGATCTGGACTATGAGGACTGGAGGGACGATCTGGAGGAAGATCATCCGGAGCTGACCGAGGACGAGCGCATGGCCCTGATGTACGAGATCAATAACCGCTATCTGGACGATGAGCGCGTCAATCTGAACATCCAGCTTGACCAGCCCATCCTTGTGATCGCTGACCTGGGACTTTGGAATGGGCGGCGTACAGGCTATCAGGAAATCTCCAGCGGCAATATCCGGGACTGCCTTTACAGTGGCCGGGATATTGAATACGCCACATGGTATGTGGATAAGCTGGGCGACCTGCGCTGCGACGCCATACACCACGACGGTACGAACCATCTTCTTTACCGCACCTATAAGCCCGGAGCACGGGACTCACAAATTGACTTGCTGAAAGAAAAACTGTATTACGGAAAGGCTGTCCGATCCGATATAACCCGGATTACCCGCAGGCTGGGAGACGAGATCGGCAAGGTGTACGGCTGGGATTTTCCCAAGCCCCGGCAGGCCGTTTCCGTGGAAAGGTAGGACGATGATGGCACAAATACCCAACACCAAATTAGAACTACACCCCTCTATGTTTGACCTGTTGATGACTGTCCTGGCATACAACGCCGCTAACGCCCCCGTGGAGAGCGTCCGAAGCGGTGCGAAGGACTTGATGGAGAAACGTATGCGCTTTACCCGGCTCTATATGAGTAAAGACGGCGAACAATACGCCAGTCTGTGTATGTATGAAAATGAAGCGGAAGAAATGATCTGGCAGCTCCTTTTATCCGCAGCCCTCAACTATGATGTGAGCGAGGAATATCACAAAAAGTTGAAGGTGGGAAGCAGGAGTGATCCCCAATGAAGGGCGTATCCATTGATGAGGCCCTGTGCGCGTACCTGAAGAAATACCACAAGGGACAGGAGAACGCAGCTTCCAGCAAGGAGCTGGAGGCCGCGTTTCATGTCGGCGGGACGGAGCTGCGGCGGGCGGTCAACCGCCTGCGCTGTGACGGCCACCCCATTTGCAGCGCCGATGCAGGCTACTTCTACGCGGCGCGACGATCAGAGGTCAGGGCCACCGTCGCCCAGCTCACCGGGCGCATCTCTAAAATCGCCGCGGCAGCAAAGGGCCTGCTGCAATCTTATGAGGAAACGGAGGGATAGAGCGTGGCGAAAAAACTGGACTCTATTGTAGAGCTTGCAGCGCAAAAGACCCGCGAAATTTCCGCCAACAGCGGGAACTATATGGCGTTCCTGACCACCGCCGCCCACAACTTCAAGTACAATTTCCGTGACCAGCTTTTGATCTACGCGCAGAAGCCGGACGCCACCGCCTGCGCTCAGATCGACTTCTGGAACAAGCATGGCCGCTATGTCAACCAGGGCACCAGGGGGATCGCCCTGCTGGTGGATACAGACCGGGGCTATAAGCTGCGGTATGTCTTTGATATGTCTGATACCAACAGCCGCCAGGGGCGCACCATCCCCATCTGGAAGATGGAGCCGCGGTATGAGGACGCGGTGATCGAGGCGCTGGAGAACAGCTATGGCGAGTTCCCGGACCGCTCTGGTCTTGCCGCCTGCCTTCTGGAAACGGCGAAGGTCATCGTGGAGGACAACTTTGGCGACTACCTCACGGAGCTACGGGGCATCAAAGAGGGCAGCCTGCTAGAAGAACTGGATGACCTCAGTACCGAAGCATGGTTTAAGGGCCTGGTGGAGAGCAGCGTGGCTTTTATCATGCTGACCCGGTGCGGCATCGACCCCATGGACTATTTCAGCGGCGAGGATTTCGCCCATGTCTATGACTTTGACACCCCGGAAACCCTCTCCATCTTGGGCGGCGCGGTGAGCGATATTGCGGAAATGCCCCTGCGGGAGATCGCCAGCACGGTTTTGAGCCTGTACCGGGCGGAGCAAAGGGAAAATCGCACATTTGCGCAAACTCCAAACAGGCAGTATCATGATGGCAGGACAAAACAGGAAAGGAGCGTTGAACATGGAACTGACATATCGAACGGAGGGCGACTACCGTCTGCCCAATCTGGAAGCGCCGGAGGCCCCGAAGGTCGGAAAATATGGGATGCTGCGGCGCAGTTACCTTCAGACCCACAGGAACGCCTACTACACGGGGATGCTCCTCAGCGGCAGGCTGAACGCCCATCTGGAGAAGATCGACCGGCAGGCCACGGAGATGGTGGAGCAGTTGACGGCGCGGATGGCGCGGGAGCAGGGCGTGACGGAGGAGCTGAAGGCCAGCGATCAGATGAAGTGGGTGGGCCTGATGAACAACACCCGGGCAGCAGCGGAGGAAGTGGCGCTGACAGAGCTGGTCTACGCGGACACATAAGCGGCCCGCTTATTGCTGGGGAAGAACTTCCGCAGGCCCCTGTTGACGGGACATCCGCTACTGCCGGACTTCAAAACAGCCACCATGATTTTAATGCCCGCACGGACATCCCCTACTATCATGAGGACAGCGAGAAACAGGAATTACTCCGCATCAGCGACGCCCTAAAAGACCATAGGACCGAGATCGCCGCGTTCTTTGAAGCCCATGAGGGCAGAAAAGAGCGCGGCGATTTCATTAAGGGCTTCTTTGACAACACCTATGTGGAGAAAATTTTGAGCAATGGCCAGCGGGCCGGGTATCGGGCATGGGACGATGTGCTGAACCTCTGGCGCGGGACGTACCTCTCCCGCGAGAAAGAGGAATTCCTTCGGTGGCCCCATGTTGCCGACACCATCTACGGGATGATCCTGCTGCACCAGTGGCTCGACCCGGATGAGCGCCCCCTGCCCAGCGAAGCGGAACAAGTCTCTCTCATAGAACAGGCAGAAGCAGAAAAGGCTTCGGCTTTTATTTTGCCCCAGGAGGCCATTGACTATGTTCTGTGCGGAAGGTACTCACCGTCCAAACTCCGCATCTATGACCAGTATCAGAAGCAGGAAAGCAGACAGGAAAATGCCAAATTCCTGAAAGTGGAATACGGCGTAGGCTCCTATTCCAACGCTATCCCCAGCAGCGGCTTTAGGGTAGACCACGACAGCACGGGCATCACCATCTCCCGCGACTACGGCGACCCTGACGGGAAATTCCTGCTGACCTGGGCCAAGGTGGAAAAGCGTATTGGGGAACTGATTGCCGCTGGACGCTACCTGAACCGGGCTGAAAAAGAGCATTATCCGCAATACCGGGCACAGGTAGAGCAGCGGAAGGCCCGTTGGGACATCGCAGCGGAGATTTGCTCCATCATTGATGATTATGTGGATTTCAAAACACGGACCGGTGAAACGGACCCATACAAGGAACTCCTACTTGCCAGAACGTGTGCGAACTCCTTTAGAATAGGGGAAAAGAAGTGCTATGTTCTGTCAGGAGATAATCTCTTTGTCCTACCCACCCTGCGAAACGCCATGCAGACGATCATCCGGGACAAGACCCACCTGACGGAACGCTGTGAGGCTGTGCTGGCTGATCTGAGCGGTCCCCTTGCCACACCGCTGGAACCCACCGAGGAGGAGCTGAATCCTCCGCCCCCTCCAAAAAAGGAATACCGCTTAACTCTGGGTGTCACGGTGTACCTGGGGGCGCAGGAGTATGAGCTGCTGGCCTATAATGAGCAGACCGTCCGGCTCTATGACCCGACCTTTCCTATTTTCAATAAGGAGCTGCCCCGTGAGGAATTCGACCGTCTGCTGGCGGAGAACCCGCTGAACGACAGACTGCTTCAGGTGGCGGAGAACGCGGCACTTGTGGCTGACGCCGAAGAACCGGATGCCGGGGAATCGCCGGACGCCCCGCTGCCCGTGGGACGGATCGACTTCCTGGGCACGAACGGCAGCGTGGGCGAAAGCGTGGAGTACACCGGCGCGGAGGAATTTGTGGCGGCAATCAAGGAAGAAAACCATGCCGGCGCGCCCATGCGGATCGTCCTCTACCGAGACGGCCAGGGCCAGACCATTCCCCAGGACTTCCTTGCCGAACTGGACCCGCCGCCCCAGGGCTTCCAGGTCATTGACATGGTGCAGGCGCAGTTGGGGCGGGCAAAATGGCTCATTAACGCTTACTGTATGGAGGTCTTTGAGCAGGAGGCCGACTTCTCCGACCTCTCTCATGTCCCCCTGGCGTTCAGCTCCACCAGCGACAGCGCCCACACCGTAGAGATCAGTGTGGACTTGGTATCGTTCCGCCTGTCCTATCTGGTGGCCGGCTCAGAGGCTGCTTCCATCCAATGCGCCGGCTTCCATGACCTGAATGAACTTCTCGCCAACCTGGATTTTGACGAGATGGTGGCCTTTGCGGAGGAGGAGTACAACAAACAGCAGACTCAGAAAAAGCAGACGGAAGTGCAGCAGACAGAGGATGACCCTTTCCCGGAGATAGACCCCGCCGCCATCCGCAGAACTCTTGCAGAAAGAGGCATTGTGGACGGAAAAGTCATTGACCCGGATAAACTGAATGCCGACCCCTTTATTCAGCGGGTCATGGCCGATGCGGAACAGGCTTCCGCCCGTGCGCCACAGTCTGATGAACGCTTTTCCCCCATCGAAACTGAGAACGGCTACGCTGTGTGGGACAACATTCGAGATGAGATTTATGTGGATGATGAGGGCGTCAGTGAGGAATTTACCAGCCGGTGGCAGGCGGAGGAGTACGCCCGCCAGTTGAACCAGGTGAACCCCCTCGCCCGGTATTATGGGGAGGGCGAAACCATCCTGATCCGGCAGTACCCCAACGGCCAGTATTATGTCCAATATTGCTATGACGATCAGGATAACACGGTGTATGCAACGGCGAGTGGCTTTGATACCTTTGAGCAGGCCGAAGCAGCACTTTATACCCATCGGCCCCAAGCAAAAAAAGACCCCATCGCCGCCCAGGACCTCGCGTACCGGCAGGCAGCGGAATATTGGTCCGGCGACGAGCATCTTGTGATTTTCCGGGAACCGAACGGGACCTTCTGCAATCAGTACGGCTTCATTTCCGGCAGGGTGACGCCCACGACCGGGAGCTTTGCCAAACTGGAGGAGGCGGAGAAACAACTTTATGCGGACCGCCCTCTGGCCCAAAAGGTCCAGGCACGGGAGAAGCCGCCCGCCCATGCCCCGGTGGACCGGGACGAAGCGGAGCGCCGCTATCAGGTGGTGGTCTACCACCACCTGGAAAACGGCATGGATGAGAAAACGGAATACGCGACGCTGGAGGAGGCGGAACAGGCAGCGCGGGGCTATTTAGACGGTACGATGGAAGCAGACGGCTTTGCCTATGAGGGCGCGGCTGTCTACGATCTGCTGGAAAAGAAATGGCTCCGCGTAATCGGGGACTTCCCCACGCTGGAACTACCTGCCGCAAAAGAAGGAACTGAACCGAAACCGCCGGCAGCGCCTATGCCCACGCAAGAAGGCACAGAGAAGGCAGCGGAGTATCTGTTCGATCAGGAGCGTATTGTTGTCTTTCAATCCCCCAGCGGCAAGTTTTATAACCATTATGGCTACGATGTGCAGAGTGGGTTTTCCAATGTAATAGCGGGCGGTTTTGATACCTTTGAAGAAGCTGAAAAGGCATTGTACTCCCATCGGCCCAAAGCTGAAAGGGAAAATACAGTGGGAACGGCTGAAAAGGGCGCGGAAAGTTCAGCAGATGGGCACGACCAGGGCGGTAAGGAGCCAACTCTGGCCCCACCCCAGCCCCAGCGCAGGGCCAGGGTTTCCCCCTTTGTCCTCCATCCTGAAGTTCCCAACGCAGACCGGCATGAGTACCACATCACCGATGACGCCCTGGGCGTGGGAACCCCTGGGGAGCGGTTCAACAACAATGTCCGGGCCATCCGCCTGCTGAAAAGGCTGGAGGCCGAGGACCGGCTTGCCATCCCAGAGGAACAGGAGGTATTGGCGCGGTATGTGGGCTGGGGCGGTTTGGCAGACTGCTTTGACGAGCGCCACAGCAAGTACGCCGAGCTGAAAGCCCTGCTCACCGAGGAGGAATATGCCGCGGCCAGGGAGTCCACCCTGACGGCCTTTTACACCCCGCCCGTGGTCATCCGATCTATCTATCAGGCGCTCACGAATATGGGCTTCCAGACCGGAAATCTGCTGGAGCCGTCCTGCGGCATCGGCAACTTCATCGGTATGCGCCCGGAGGCCCTGGCGGACTCTAAAATCTACGGCGTGGAGTTGGACGGCATCTCAGGCCGCATCGCCCAGCAACTCTATCAACAATCGTCTATCGCTGTCCAGGGGTTTGAAAAAACAGACCTCCCGGACAGCTTTTTTGACGCCGCCATCGGGAATGTGCCCTTCGGCTCCTTCAAGGTGATCGACAAGCGGTATGACCGATACAATTTCCTCATTCACGACTACTTCTTTGCCCGGACGCTGGATAAGGTCAGGCCGGGCGGTGTCATCGCCTTTGTCACCAGCAAGGGCACGATGGACAAGGACACCCCCACTGTGCGGAAGTACCTTGCCCAGCGCGCCGACCTGCTGGGGGCCATCCGCCTGCCCAACAACACTTTCAAGGACGCCGCGGGAACGGATGTGACCAGCGACATCCTCTTTTTGCAGAAGCGGGACGCCCTCTCCAGCGAGGAACCGGATTGGGTACACCTGAACACCGACGCCAACGGGCTGAAAATGAACCAGTATTTTATTGACCACTCGGAGATGGTCATGGGCGAAATGCGGGAGATCAGCGGCCCCTATGGGCCGGAAACCGCCTGCCTGCCCATTGAGGGGCGGGACCTGGAGGACCAGCTTGCCGTTGCTATTCAGAGTATCCAAGGCTCCATCACCGAGTATGTCATGGACGATCCGGAAACCGAGGGCGAGGACAAGTCCATCCCCGCGGACCCGGAGGTACGGAATTTCAGCTATACCATCGTGGACGGCAAGGTGTACTACCGGGAAAACAGCCGCATGAACCCGATAGAGGTGTCCGTGACAGCGGCCAACCGCATCAAGGGGCTGATCGGCATACGGGACTGTGTGCGGACGCTCATTGAGTACCAGACCGAGGACTGGCCCGACCAGGACATTCAGGCCCAGCAGCGGAAGTTGAACGCTCTTTACGACGCCTTTGTGGACAAGTACGGGCGGATCAACTCCCGCGCCAACAGCTCCGCGTTCAGCATGGACAGCGCCTACTTCCTCCTGACCTCCCTGGAGGTGCTGGACGATGAGCGCAACTTTGTCCGCAAGGCGGATATGTTTACCAAGCGCACCATCAAGCAGAGGGTCACGATCACCCATGTAGATACCGCGTCCGAGGCCCTGGCCGTATCACTGGCTGAAAAGGCAAAGGTGGACATGGACTATATGGCGGAGCTGACCGGCAAGACCGAGCAGGAGGTCTACGCCGACCTGACCGGCGTGATCTTCCTGAACCCCATGCACGGGTATGGCGGTGGCTCCGAGGAAAAGTACCTCACCGCGGACGAATACCTCTCCGGGAATGTGCGGGAGAAGCTGGAATGGGCAAAACGAAGCGCCGAACTGTACCCGGAGGACTACACCGCCCATGTCCAGGCGTTGGAACGGGTGCAGCCGGTGGACCTGACCGCCAGCGAGATCGCCGTCCGGCTGGGGGCTACTTGGCTGCCCACAGAGGTCATTGACCAATTTATCTATGAACTGTTCGGGACTTCCCCCCGCAGTCAGCGGATGATACGCAGCCATTACTCCCAGCACACCGGCGCATGGAATATCGAAAGTAAATTTGCCGACAGGGGCAATATCAAGGCGGAGAACACCTACGGCACCACCCGTGTCAATGGCTACAAGATCATAGAGGAAACCCTGAACCTCCGGGATTTGCGTATTTTTGACTATGTGGAGGACAAATACGGCAACCGTGTTCCTGTCCTGAACAAGAAGGAAACGGCTATCGCCCAGGGCAAGCAGCAGCTTATCAAGCAGGCGTTCCAGGACTGGATTTGGAAAGACCCAGCCCGGAGGGAGCGTCTGACAAGGCTCTACAACGACAAGTTCAACAGCATACGGCCCCGTGAGTATGACGGGAGCCACCTGAACTTTGTGGGCATCAACCCAGAGATCACCCTGCGGCCCCATCAGGTGAACGCCATCGCCCACATCCTCTACGGAGGGAACACCCTGCTGGCCCATGTGGTGGGGGCAGGGAAAACATTTGAAATGGTAGCTGCCGCCCAGGAGAGCAAGCGGCTGGGGCTGTGCCAAAAAAGCCTGTTCGTGGTGCCCAACCACCTGACGGAGCAGTGGGCGTCGGAGTATTTGCAGCTCTACCCCTCTGCCAATATTCTGGTGGCGACCAGGAAGGACTTTGAAACCAAGAACCGCAAGCGGTTCTGCGGCAGGATCGCCACCGGCGACTATGACGCCATCATCATCGGACACAGCCAGTTTGAGAAAATCCCGGTGAGTGTGGAGCGCCAACGGTATCTCCTGGAACAGCAGCGGAGTGAGGTCCTGAACGGCATCGCGGAACTGAAAGCCAACCACGGGGAACGCTTCTCCATCAAGCAGATGGAGCGCACAAAAAAGTCCATTGACGCCAAGTTAGCAAAGTTGAACGACCAGAGCCGTAAGGATGATGTGGTCACATTTGAAGAACTGGGCATTGACCGCCTCTTTGTCGATGAAGCCCACTACTACAAAAACCTCGCCGCCTTTTCCAAAATGCGGAATGTGGGCGGCATCAGCCAGACGGAGGCCCAGAAGTCCAGCGACCTCTATATGAAATGCCGCTATCTGGACGAGCTGACCGGGGGCCGGGGCGTTGTGTTCGCCACAGGCACCCCCATCTCCAACACCATGGTGGAGATGTATACCATGCAAAAGTATTTGCAGTACCACACCCTGGAAGAACACGGCCTGCTCAATTTTGACGCCTGGGCGTCTACCTTTGGCGAGACTGTCACCGCCATCGAGCTGGCCCCGGAGGGCACCGGCTACCGGGCCAAGACCCGGTTCTCCCGGTTCTATAACCTCCCGGAACTCATGTCCATGTTTAAGGAAGTGGCGGACATCCAGACAGCGGATATGCTCAACCTCCCTGTCCCCAAGGCCAACTACCACAACATCGTCCTGAAACCCTCGGAACAGCAAGAGGAGATGGTGGCGGCGCTGGGAGAGCGGGCGGAGAAGGTCCGCAATAGGATGGTGGACAGCACCGAGGACAATATGCTGCTTATCACCAACGACGGGCGCAAGCTGGCCCTGGACCAACGGCTCCTCAACCCCTTGCTCCCGGACAGCGACACCAGCAAGATCAACGCCTGTGCTGGGGATGTGTTTGATATATGGCAGCGCACAGCGGACCAACGTTCCGCGCAGATGGTATTCTGCGACCTCTCCACCCCTGGCAAGAACCGGCCCATTGAAATGGTCCCAAACGAGCAGGGCGGCTACGAGATGGCGGAATTTCAGAATGTCTACGATGACCTGCGGAATAAGCTGATTGCCAGGGGCATACCAGCCGAAGAAATAGCCTATATCCACAGCGCCAACACGGAGACACAGAAAAAGGAGTTGTTCGGCAAGGTGCGCTCCGGGCAGGTCCGGGTGCTGATCGGCTCCACCCAGAAGATGGGCGCGGGCACCAATGTCCAGAAGAAACTCGTGGCGCTCCATCATCTGGACTGTCCCTGGCGGCCTAGCGACCTTCAGCAACGGGAGGGCCGGATCATCCGGCAGGGCAACGAGAACAATGAGGTGGACATCTATACCTATGTTACCGAGAACACCTTTGACAGCTACCTCTATCAGCTGGTGGAGGGCAAGCAGAAGTTCATCGGGCAGATCATGACCAGCAAATCCCCGGTCCGGTCCTGCGAGGATATAGATGAAACCGCCCTGTCATACGCGGAAATCAAGGCGCTCTGCACCGGCAATCCCCACATCAAGGAGAAGATGGACCTGGACATTGATGTGCAGCGTCTCCGGCTCCTGAAAGCCAACCACCTCAGCCAGCGGTACGCTCTGGAGGATCAGATCATTAAGACGTTGCCTCAGCAGATTGCCAAGTATGAGCAGTCTATTGAGGGCTATCTTTCCGATATGGACCGGCTGAAGGAGAACACCCACCCCAATGAGGACGGCTTCTCCCCCATGGAGGTGGAGGGGACCGTCTACACCGACAAAAAAGCCGCAGGCAGCGCCATCCTCGCCGCCTGCAAAGCCATGACCAGCCCCGAACCTGTCCCCCTGGGCCAGTACCGGGGCTTTTCTATGGACCTGTCCTTTGCAAGCCTGACCAGGGAGTTCAAGGTCACGCTGAAAGGGGCGCTGTACTACACCACGAACCTCGGCACAGATGTTTTTGGCAACATTCTCCGCCTGGACAATCTGCTGGAAAGCATGGAGGAGCGGATAAACACCTGCCGGGAACAGTTGGAAAATACCAGGATGCAGCTCGAAAACGCCAAACTGGAGGTGGATAAGCCCTTTCCCCAGGAGGACGAGCTGAAAAGAAAGTCCGCCCGCCTGGATGAATTGAACATCCTGCTGAACATGGACAAGCGGGAGAGCGAGATCGTGGATGGAGATGTAGGGGATGAAGTCACCGCCCCCGCCCGTGGCAGTCCCGACCGCGAACGCTGAAAGAGTGAGAAATGTCTGACCCTCAAAAACATGATACGGGAGCAAGCCGCAGACTTGCCCCCGTACATAGTTTGTTGTATTATTTCCGCGGATGGGTGTCCCACGCCCACCTGTATACGGTATCAAAATTCATGATAGAATGGAGTTGAATGCTATGGCAACCTATCTCACAGGTGACACACATGGGAACTTTCTCCGCGTGGACACCTTTTGCCGCGCAATGGAAACAACAAAATCCGATACCATAATCATCCTTGGTGATGCGGGTTTCAATTATTACCTGAATGACCGCGACACCCGCGCAAAAGAGTATGCCAGCGCCATTCCGGTCAAATTCTTCAGTATCCACGGCAACCATGAAGCTAGGCCCCAGCGCATCCCATCCTATATGGAAGGAGAATACTGCGGCGGGAAAATTCTCTATGAAGAAGCATTTCCGAACATCCTCTTTGCTGTTGACGGCGAGATTTACAATTTCGATGGGTACAAGTGTATCGTGATCGGGGGCGCGTACAGTGTGGATAAGCACTACCGGCTGGCGCACGGGTGGCATTGGTGGCCGGATGAGCAGCCGGACGAGGAGATCAAAGCCGTGGTTGAAGCGCGGCTTGCCGCCTTACACTGGAACATCGACATTGTTTTGAGCCACACCTGCCCCCGCAAATATGAGCCGACCGAAGTATTTCTCTCCGGCCTTGACCAAAGCTCCGTAGACAAGAGTACCGAGGACTGGCTGGATGGCATAGAGGACCGCCTGGACTACAAAAAATGGTACTGCGGCCACTACCATACCCGGAAACAGATCGACAAAATACAATTCATGTTCGAGGACTTTGACACGATGTTTATTCGTTTATAATCATCGTAATTCTATTTTCCTGGGCATAGGGAGCATAAGTGATTGACAGACAATCGGTATGCCGATATAATGGAGAAAAATATTGAAAGGAAGGCACAGGGTATGGACCTGCAAGGGTATCTGAATCAGCGGGGCATAAGTAAATACCGTCTGGCGCAAATCAGCGGCGTCCCCAATACTACCAT
>CDZJ01024757.1_pt1 | contig 12406 bp, 9 predicted proteins | sample 557391 | NCBI WGS metagenome assembly CDZJ01 (sample SAMEA3182111, study PRJEB8094) | gut metagenome | biome: human; feature: gut; material: Stool; isolation source: human stools | place: Canada | collected 2013-05-07 | reverse complement strand
ACGTCTCATGATACACCTCTATAACTAATTCAAAGCCTGTTCTCAGATTAGCATAGACGATATATAATGTCAATAAATAATGAGACGTAAACTTTGTTCGCGCTAAAGAAATTAAAACTAAAGCTTATTTCAGGCGATAAGCCGAGCGAATGGCCGTTTCTAAACAACAGGGGTAATTTTTCATTGTCCAGTCACCGCAGATTTGCAGATTGAGCCAGCGGGTTTGCGCTGTGTCGGGACGGCGGCTGTTATTGAGGCGGTCTTGTTTGATGGTTGCTCTTTTATGACGCAGAACTTTATAATCCGGCATAAAAGCGGCTTCCCTTTCCCGAATCCGGCAAATTTCTCCCCAAACCTGCCGTGCCAGCATATCGTCATTGATACGGATATGGTCTGCATTGCTGATGGTAACGGCCAGCAGTCCCGGCGATGAAAACAGCCACTGCGCTGTTCCCCCGATCAGACCGAGCATGTTGTTTCCGCCGGGAAGAGTTATCTGCATACTGGTGCGGAAATAGATGTTAATAATGGTATGATAATCAAACCGGAAACTTTCGAATAGCTGTCCGTAGTGATAGCTGTCCAAGGCGGAAACAACTCTGTCTTGAGGTTTTACGTTAACTTTTCGCCTGCCGAACCAAAGTTCGCAGAGCTGTTTGTCTTTTTCTTTGAAATCGGTAAGTCTCCAGCCGCAGCGAATGTCTTTGAGGGAAGCAGACATTTTGTCAATCAGCCGGCCGGATAAGTCGCCGCACGAAAAGCCGGCCTTGAATTTTCCCGGTGTAAAAGGAAACAGCTGTCGGGCAATATTCAGCCATTGCCTGCCGCTGATGTCGGCAAAAGCAGTGTTAAAGACCGCTTCGGCAATTTCTTCGCGGCAGTGCAGCCAATGCCGCAGGGTTTTGTTTTGGTTGATATCCCGGAAAGTAATGTCGGAACGGAAAAAATCTTTGCCTGCAAAGCGACGGCAGCAGGTATTGGCGCCCAAAATAACATGTGTGGCATTGTCCAGCGACATTTGCCAGTCGGCGGCAACAAAAGAATAGGCGCGCCCGCCGGGGTGTCCTGCCGCTTCATAAACGGTAATGTGATAATCCGGATGTTTCCGGGCCAGATACAGCGCCGCGCTCAACCCGGCCGCTCCGCCGCCGATAATGTGATATGTCGGCCGCATTTTCGGCATTATTTTCCGAAATAAGCGCGCAGCGCCAAAGTCAGCTTTTTCATTTTGCTGAGCTGCGGTTTGGGCGAAATGACTTCCCAGCCGCGGTTTTGCATGATGTCAAAATATTTGCGGTAGATGGCGGCAATCATTTTGACCGGGCGGGCGGTCTTTTTGTCAAGTTTCTGAATCAAAACATCCGCCTTTTTAAAATCGGCGTCAGCCAGTTTAGCCAGCTCTTCGCGGGCAACGGCCAAATTCTTGTCAACCACCACGCTGCGCGGATCTTTTGATGAGATATTGGCTTTTTGCAAAAATTCCCGCGGAATATAAAGGCGATTGCTCATTGCGTCTTCTTTCACGTCGCGCAGAATATTGGTAATCTGTAACGCATTGCCCAGCGTGGTGGCCAAGTCGTTGATAATTTTCTCATCGGCACAGCCGAAAATACGCAGCGATAAATTTCCGGGAACTCCGGCAACCCCGCGGCAGTAGGCATAAAATTCGTTGAGCGAAGGGGCCTGCAGCGGCTGGGGAATATCCATCGAAATGCTGTCAATCAGCTTCATGAATTCTTCTTTCGGCAGTTTGAAACGCATACAGTTTTTATAAATGCGGCGGCCGATTTCGGTAGCGGGAACCTTCTTGTCGTAAATGTTGTCCAGTTCTTCGCGCCAGGCCTGAAGCAGTTCCTGTTTTTCGCTCATGTCGCTGTCGCCGTCAACAATATCGTCGATATGCCGGCAGAAAGCATAAATGGTATACATTGCCTCGCGCTTGGCCTTCGGCAGCATCCGCATGCTCCAGAAAAATGAAGTTCCTGATTTTTTTACAATCGCTTTTATATCGTTCATTTACAAACCTTTATTAGTCAAAGTTTTGTGCCGGGTGAGCAAACCTCTGCAAATGCCGCCAATCGTGGCGCAGAACCAGTCGCGTTTGTTCAGTCTGACCGTATCGGCCAAAACATCTCCTTTTAATATTTTTTTTACCATAATATTGGTTAAGGAAAAGATAACGCAGATTTCGAGTCTCAGCCGCAGATTCCGCACAATCGACGGTAAAATCGCCGCATCTTCCATCAGTCCGCGAACACGAAACATTATTTCTTTAACCAGCAGTTTAAGCGCTTTGGAACTTTTGGCTCTGGTCAGAGCAGAGGGAGAAACGTCAAAACGGCGGAATAGTTCATCGGGAATATAAACCCGCTTTAATGTTTTTGCATCATATTTTAAATCCTGCACATGGTTGACGATCTGCAGTGCGGCGCACAAGGCATTGGCCGGCAGATAAGTTGACGGGTTTTCATTGTGCAGAGCGAGCAGAAAACGTCCTACCGGCGCCGCGGAATGTTGGCAATAAGCCATCAGCTGCCCCCAGGTTTCATAATAGAAACAGGCAGCGTCCTGCCGAAAAGCAGTCAGCAAATCACTGGCCAGCGAAAAACTCAGATTCTCCGCTATGAAGGCTTTTCGCAGCGGTTCGGCAATTTGATGAGCTTCCGTTTCGCGCTCTGCTTTCCCGTATAAAGCCTGTTCCAGTTGTTCCAGGCGTTTGGTCTTCTCCGCCTCGGACAAGTCCGGATTATCGGCAATGTCATCGCCGTAGCGGGCAAAGTTATAGTAAGCGGTAACAATTTTCCGGTTTTCTTTTCCCAACAGAAAAGAAGCCACCGGAAAATTTTCGTCCTTTTGTTGTTTGTGGCGCATGTCGCTCATCGGCGTTTCTCCAGCCAGACGTCAAGATCGGCCAGCGCCCTTTGACAATAGGCCTGCTTTCGGTCGGCGCCTTTCAGTTTGCGGAATTTGCCGTTGGCGGTCGTTTCTCCCGAGATAGTCGGAAAAATACCGAAATTGATATTCATCGGCTGAAAATTTTCAATATTCGTATCGTCGATTAAATGACTGAGCATTGAACCGAGAGCCGTTGTTCTGGGCGGCGGCAGCGGGTCTCTCCCTAGCTGCTGTCCGGCGGCAAAATAACCGGCCATCAGGCCGACTGCGGCGCTTTCGATATATCCTTCGCAGCCGGTAATCTGTCCGGCAAACCGCAGGTGAGGTTTGCTTTTGAGCCGCAGATAAGCATCAAGCAGCAGCGGGCTTTTGATAAAAGTATTTTTATGAATGCCGCCGAAACGGGCAAACTCCGCCTTTTCCAGCCCGGGAATCATTTGAAAAATTCGTTTTTGTTCACCGTATTTCATCTTGGTTTGAAAACCGACCAGATTGCGCAGCGTGTCTTCCTTGTTGTCCTGCCGCAGCTGAACCACGGCATAAGGTTTTTCCGAACTGTGCGGATTGGTCAGTCCCACCGGTTTCATCGGGCCGAAAACCAAAGTTTCGATGCCTCTTACCGCCATCACTTCAATCGGCAGGCAGCCGTCAAAATAGTGCACTTCTTCCCAGTCGTGAAATTCGGCCTTTTCCGCTTTCAGCAAAGCATCGACAAACTGATAATATTGTTCTTTGGAGAGCGGGCAGTTGATGTAATCAAGTTTGTCGCCTTTGTCATAGCGGGACTGATACCACGCTTTGCTGAAGTCAATGCTCTCCTTGTAAACCACCGGAGCTATTGCATCGTAAAAGGAGAGGGACTGCCGGTCAACTTCCGTTAAAATGGCATCTGCCAGTTTTTCGCTGGTCAGCGGTCCGGTGGCAATAATCGATTCGCCCCACGTTTCGGGAGGAAGTTCCGTCAGCTCGCCGGTTTCAAACCGAATAAGCGGATGCCCGCTGAGCTTTTCCGTTACCATGGCGGCAAAACCGTCGCGGTCAACCGCCAGCGCTCCTCCGGCCGGAACTTTGGTGGCGTCGGCACAGGCCATAATCAGGGAACCGCAGCGTCGCATTTCTTCATGCAGCAGGCCGACGGCGTTATGTTCAAAATCATCTGACCGCAGCGAATTGGAGCAAACCAGTTCCGCGCAGTTCGGATTTTTGTGCGCGGCAGAGAATTTCTGCGGCTTCATCTCATGGATAATCGCCGGAATTCCGGCTTCGGCAATCTGCCAGGCGGCTTCCGAACCGGCCAGCCCGGCGCCGATAATATGAATAGCTTGTCGGGTCATTGTCTTTCCTTAATTTTGTTTTTTTATAGCAGTAATTTGCCAAAAGTAAACCCTGAAAAGATTTCTAACTTATTGATAACCTGCGTATAGCGTTTGAATTATATTAAAAAAAAGCTATACTGGGAAAAATCTTAGATGAAGTGATTCTGTGATATGAAGCCAGTTTTAATCATTTGGGCAGCCGGTGCCCTGCTTTTTCCCGCTCTTTGCTTTGCCAGCGAAGAGTATGATCCGTTGTTGTATCCCGAAGCGGCTGCGGCGGAAGCCGATGCCGCGGCGATGCCTTCGTCGGGGGAAACGCTGCTTGCTTCGCCGAAATTGCTTGACGAAGAAGATATGAATTTTGAAAATCTGGACTTTGACGCTTTGGACGGTGAACCTCAGTCCACGCCAATGCCGGCCGCAGCTCCTTCGGCGGCCACGCCTCCTCCGCCGCCAGCGTCATCATCTCTTCCGGCGGCTCCGGCAGAAAAGGAAACCGCCCCGGTCGTTGATAAAAATAAAACCCTGACCGATAACCTGCAGGCCAATGCTCCGTCAACGGAAGATTCGGTCATTCCGCTGCCGAAAGTCGAAGAAACCTGGATTTCCAAAATCAAATCGCCGCTCGGAGAGGCCGATTCTGCCAAAGCGGCCGGTGATGAAGAAAAACAAACCGGAAAAGTCAATCTTGAAAATCTGGTTGAAAAGTCCAAAAAAACCGTGCGGCGTTCCAATGCCTCGGTTTTTGATATTTCCGGCGCCATGCTCCGCATGTCTTTCAAACAGATTGATGATATTCTTACCCGCCGCGGTTTCCGCCGCACGGTGCAAAAGCTGGATATTCCGAATTTTATCCGCTGGCGCAATGAAGACAAATGCCGCGCATCCGGCGTCGTGGGCTATGAGCGTTTGGAAAACTGCGTTATCCAAATGGCAAAGAAAAACGGCTATCAGTATGTGGAGCGCACCACTTATTCCAAGTTTGACACCCGAGAGGAAATAGAAGTCTATTTTACCAGCACTTTCACCAATAACAAAGCCTACCGCATTTCATACAAAAGCGAAGCGGCAACCGCAATCACCGGCAACAGCCAGAAGCAGATTTATCTGCGGAATATAAAAGTTTATGATTTTTGGAAAAAAATTAACCAAAAGTATGGTACACCCGACAATAAAGATGACGTCATCTGGGGATTGGGCGGCAACAAGCCTTATCTTCAGGCCGGCACCGGGCGCCTGATTCTGGAAGATCCGATGCTGCGGGAACTGGATTACACCCGGATGTCGCGTGAAGATCAGAAGTTTATGAATACCGATTTGTATAGTTTTTAGAGGATATGATGAACGATATTTTATCAGAAACCGAATTGGCCGAATTGATTTGCACCCGTATCAGCCATGATGTCATCGGCAATGTCGGTGCCGTGTCCAATGCGGTGGAACTTCTTGAAGAAGGAGATATGGACTTTCTGGATGATATCCGTTCGATTCTCAAAGTCAGCTCTTCGGTTCTTTCTGCCCGTCTGAAGTTTTTCCGCCTGGCATTCGGCCTGAGCAACGCCAACCTTGAAGATTTCGGGCAGGTAAAGTCGGCTGCGGAAAATTATCTGAAAACGCTTGGCAGCCGCAATTATCCGCTGTCGCTGGAACTGGAGCTTCACTCGGCAGCTTTTGCCCGGCAGGCGCTGGTCGGAATTATGATTGCGGCGGACATGCTGATTAAAGGCGGCAAAATCGAAGCCCGCGAAGTCGGCGGCCGGCTGGCTGTCATAACCCATTGCGAAACGCCGCCGTCTGCGGAAAAAATCAGAAACATCAAAACGGTTTTGTCGGGCGGCCGCCCGGAAAATATGGCCCAGTATGCTCCGGTGTTCTATCTGAAAAGCCTTATTATTTCGCAGAAACAGGTAATAAGGCTTATTGAAACGCCGGCCTTCGGCCTGATGATGGAGCAGGGGGAATAAAATGGCAAAATGTTTGGTCGCCGATGACTCTAAAATAATCAGAATGCTTTTTGCCAAGATTATGGGAAATCTGGGCTTTGACGTGACCGAAGCCGAAGACGGCGAAGAAGTCGTCGAACAATGCCAGCTCAACGAGTTTGATTTGGTGATTATGGATTATCGTCTGCCTGTGCTCGACGGTATTGATGCCATGTATAAAATCCGCAATTCCCGGCTTGAGAAACAGCCAAAAATAATTTTCTGTTCATCGCTGCTGGATATTGAAAAAATAGAAGAGGCTTTGGACGGCGGTGCTGACGACTATGTGCTGAAACCCTTTGACGAAGAAATCATTATCAGCAAATTGTCAATACTCGGCCTGGTTTAGGAAAAAACGATGAAAAAGAGCGATTTTGAATATGTGTTAAGCCTTCTCAGACAATATGCCGGTTGGGATTTGTCCAACGACAAATATTTCATCATCGATAAAAAACTTTATAATTTTATCTGTGAAAAGGGTTATGCTTCGGTTGAAGATTTGATTGCCGAGCTAAAAATCGGTCAGAAAGCCATGCTGTGGCAGGTTGTTGAGGCCTTGACCCTGTCGGACACTTATTTTTACCGTGACTATCCGGTATTTAAAGCTTTTGAGAATTATCTGCTGCCGCAGCTGCGGGAAATCAACCGCAGTTCCAAAAAGCTGCGGATATGGAGCCTCGGCTGTTCGACCGGACAGGAGGCATATTCGATTGCCATGGCGGTTAAGCACAAGCTTCTGGGCGTTAAGGACTGGAATGTAAACATTATCGGCACCGACATTTCCAGTTATTCGATCGGTAAGGCGCAAAAAGGGCTGTTCAGCCAGTTCGATGTCCAGATGGGGCTGAATATGCGCCAGATTCTGGAAAATTTTCATCAGGATCAGGGGCAGTGGCAGCTTAATGACGACATCCTTTCCATGGTGGAATTCCGCCGTTACAATCTGATGGACGAACTGACGCTCAGCGGCAGTTATGACGTAATTTTCTGCCGCTATGTCCTGCAGTATTTTTCACCCGAAATTCAGCGAAAAATCGTTGCGAAGATATACAGCCGTCAAAATCCGGCCGGCTTCCTTTATACCGGAATGCATGAAAATATCCGGGGATTGGATGAGTTCTACCAGCCCGTCAGCGGAATGGACTGTCTCTATCAGGCGAAAATGAATGTGCCGCTGCCAAATTTTGATGAAGATGTCAAAAGCGAAGTAATTGCCGGCCCCGCGGACAGCGACGATGACATTCCGAGCTTTGTTCGCCCGCGTAATCTGACTTATCGCGCGCCGCAGTCCGCTCAGGACTTTATGGAAGAACTTAAAAAGAAAAACTGACGGGAAAGCGGTCTAAACCGTAAAGTCCGGAAAATCAGCCGCGCTTTCGGGGTTGCTTTATTTCATTTAAATCGGGATAGGTGTTTTTTATCCGGCGCAGCAAATCGTCCAGTTTCAGCCGCAGTGCTGACGGCGGGTTTTTGCGCTGGGCATTTTCGGCCTGCCTTTTGGCAATATCGGCGGCACCGATTCGCAGCGAATATTCCGCAGCCGCATATTCGGCATAAGCCGTCTGCCCGTTTTGGTCATAAGCCTGAGACAGCAGCAGCCAGCCCATGGCCGAAGGGCGTTGCTGCAAAGAGCGGTTTAAGACCGCAATAATGTTTTTCAATTCTGCCGGCGACGGAGAAACCGCCAAAGCAGCCTGAGCCCAGTCAACCTGCAGCAGTGCGGCGTCGGGACGAAGTTTGAGAACCTTGCCGTAAGCTTCTTTGGCCGCTTTCAGATTGCCCTGTTCCATATAAATTTGCGCTTTCAGTTCATAGAAATAGGGATTGTCCGGTTCTTCGGCCGATAAGGCATCAATCATCCTCAGAGCCTTGCCGAAATTGAGCTGCTTAAAATAAGCAATGGCTTGGGCATAACGGGCGGCGATTGACGTATCGCTCGGCGGATAACGCCTGAATGTTTGTGCCGGTTCTTGCAGAAAGCCGTATAATTTGGCTTTTATGCGTTGAAATTCATTGTCCAGAGAATGATCCTGATGATAGGGTGATTGTTTGACCGCCTGCTCCAGAAAGCGGACACGTTCGCTCGTAACCGGGTGGGTTCTGAAATAGTCGCTTTCTTCAATCCCGTTTAACGCGTTTTGTTTTTGAATTTTTTTCATAAATTGCAGCAGTCCCTGCGGTGATGTCTGCCTTTTGTAAAGAAGTTTCACGGCGGCATCGTCGGCGCTGCGTTCTTCTTCGACCCGGTAAGCCATATAATTGGAGAGCAGGGAGCTCTGTGACCCCAGCATGACGGCGACGGCCACGTCACCCCGGCCGCTGGCTGCGGCCGCGGCTCCGGCCAGAACCAGAGACGCCAGACTGGCTTCCTGCATACTCTGGTTTTTTATTTTCTGACGCAGAATATGCCCGCCGAGAATATGTCCGGTTTCATGCGCCAAAACGCCGCTGATCTGGTCGGTGTTATCTGCTTTCAGCAGCGTCCCCGTATGGATGAACAGATTGTTGCCGTCGCCGACAAAGGCATTCAGGCTGTTGTCATTGACAATATAAATTTTATTGCGGTTAAACGGAATACCGGCAGTTTGAAAAATCGGACGGATAACTTTGGCCAGATATTGTTCGGTCTCTTCATCGGAAATGATGCTCATCTGTCCCAAGGCATCTCTTAACGGCAAAAAGGCTAATATCAGCCAGAAGCCGATGATTAGCCTTGATACGGTGTTCTTTTTGCTGCCGGTCAGCTTTTGATTAATTTTCTCCACCAGGTTGTCTTTCCTTTCTGTTCGGCCTTCTCCGCGGAATTGTCTTCCGCAGCGGCAACATTGGGAGACTTAATATCTTCATGGCTGTTATACAAGATGACAGCTTCCGCTTTTTCTTTTTTTGTTTCGCCGTTGTTTTCGTTTTCACCGTTGTCATTATAGTTGCGGCGATCGCGGCGGCGGTTGTTGCGACGGTCAAATCTGTTGCGTCGGTCACGCCGGCGGTTACTGCGGCGTCCCTCGTTTTCCTGCCCGTCTTCATTCCTGTTTTCTTTGACGCTTTCGGAAGCTTCCGCCGTATCGGCTGCATCTTCCTGAACCGGAGTGTCTTCGGCAGCCGTTTCTTCTTTGATGCGCGGTTTCCGGTCACCTTTGTTCGGCTGACGGCGGCTGTTGCGCGGAGAACTGCTTTCTTCCGTTCCGTTTTCTTCCTTATCTTCTTCCTTATCCTGAGTTTTAACCGCTTTAATGCGTTCAATTCTCAGGTCGGCAATGTTCTTGATAGAGTCGTCGGCGCAGATAATCACTTCCATATTGTAACGCTGTTCCAAATCGCTGACGCATTTGCGCTTCTGATTCAGCAGATAAAGGGCAAACTCGCTGGGCAGATAGAGATTAATCCGTGAACAGCGGTTTTTAATGCCTTCTTCCTCAATACAGCGCAGCACAAAAACCGCTCCCGATTCGATTGTGCGGACAATTCCTTTGCCGTGGCAGTGCGGGCAAACCTGATAATTGCTTTCAAAGAAAGAGGAATGCATCCGTTGGCGCGATATTTCCAGCAAGCCGAAACAGCTCATCTTGGCAATCTGAATCCGTGCCCGGTCTTTTTTCATGGCCTCTTTCATACGCTTTTCAACCGCCAGATTGTTTTTCTGTTCTTCCATATCAATAAAATCGACCACAACCAACCCGGCCAGATTTCTCATTCTCAGTTGTTTGGCAATTTCGTCGGCTGCTTCCAGATTGGTTTTGAGTGCGGTTTCCTCCAGGTCTTTTTCTTTGGTTGCGCGGCCGGAGTTGACATCAATTGAAACCAGCGCCTCCGTGGGGTTGATAACCAGATAACCGCCCGATTCCAGCTGAACATTGGTGTCATGCAGCTTGTCCAGCTGAGCTTCAACCTGAAATCTCTGGAACAAAGGCAGCTCGCCTTTTTTGTTTTCTTTAATTTTTTTCAGGTTATGCGGGGAAAGGATTTTCACAAAATCACGCGCGGCTTTGTAAGCCTGTTCGCCGTCCACGATAATTTCGGAAATGTCTTTGGTGTACATATCGCGCAGGGCGCGTCTGATCAGGTTGCCTTCCTCGTGAATTAAAGCCGGAGCTTTCCCTTTCAAAGCATCAAGGCGGATTTGATTCCAGCTGCGGATCAGATAATTGTAGTCGCGGACAATGTCTGCTTTGGTTTTTTCTTCGCCGGCGGTGCGGACAATCATAGACATTTCATTGTTGAGCGGCAATTCTTTAACGATGTTTTTCAGCCGTTTGCGGTCTGCAACATTGGTAATTTTGCGGGAAACGCCGCCGCTTTTGATGCGGTTCGGCATTAAAACGCAATAGCGTCCGGCCAGAGAAAGATAAGTCGTTAATGCCGCGCCTTTATTGCCGCGTTCTTCTTTAACCACCTGAACCAGCAAAATCTGCCCTTCTTTGATAACGTCCTGAATTTTGCTGCGGTGGAATAATTTGCGGATTTTCATCAGTTTGCGCTGAATTTCAAAATCGCATTCGCTGTCGTCTTCTTCATCGTCATCTTCTTCAACGACGTCTTCTTCGGCCATATTGTTATAGGTGCTTGACTTCCGGGGCGCGTCAACTTCTTCCTGAACGGTTTCTTCTTCCTCTTTGGTGCTTTCGGCCATAACCGTCAGTTTTTCTTCTTTTTCCGCTTTTTCTTGTTCCGATGCGGCCGATTCCGTTTCGGCAGCATCCTCTTTGGGAGCCTGCTGGGCTTTGCGGGCACGCTTTTTCAAAATTCTTTTCTTGCGGGGATGCTTGTGTGAATCTGCCGCCGTTTCTTCCTGCGGAACCGTTTCGGTCGGTGTTTCTTCCGTCAGAGTGCCGTTTTCTGCTGTCGTTTCCGCGGCTTTCGGCAAAGATTCGTTCGGTGCGGAAGTTGTTTCTGCTGCCGGAATTTTTTCTTCCGTTACGGCCTCTTCCTGAACCGGAGTTGAAGTTTCGCTGCCGTTTTCGGCTGCTTCTGCCGCTTTGGCTTCCGCTTCCGCGGCTTCACGGGCTTTGCGCTCTTCTTCGCGGGCGGCGTATTGGGCTGCTTTTTCGGCGCGGTGTCTTTCGCGCTCGGCTTCCCGTTCTTTAATCGCCTGTTTTTTGGCTTCGATAATCTCGTCTACTTCTTTGTCAATTGAGGCCAGCTCTTCTTCCGAAACATTGTAATAGTCCGGGTGAATTTCACCGAAAGCCAGAAAACCGTGCTTGTTTCCGCCGTAATCGACGAAAGCAGCCTGCAGCGAAGGCTCAACCCGCATGACTTTTGCCAAATAAATGTTGCCTTTGATTTGTTTGCGGCTGGCTGATTCGAATTCGACGTCTTCAACTTTGTTTCCGTTAACGATGACAACGCGGGTTTCTTCCGGACGGGTGTCATCAATCAGCATTCTTTTGGTCATAAATATAATTCTCCGTTTGGGTACCGAAACGCCGGGGCGCGGTACGGGTATTGTCACAAAACTGGAGGGAATCAGGCGAAAGCTATTATGTATCTAAGCACGAAATCTGCCGCTGCCGGTGTTTCGCACTCTATTTTAAGCCAGTCTTCGGGCTGTCAGTCGCAGCCTTACTTATCATATAAAACCTCTCTGTGTCCCCGGCACATTTGTTTGCTTTGTTTGTTTATCGGGCCCGGGACGTGAAACCGTCCAGTAAAAATCTTTTGTCTTTCTTGTCTGCAAGCACGCCTCTCGCTGTGAGCCGGCGGCGGTATCAACACGGCAGGTCTTGCATTTTATGGTAAACTCGTGTAATAAAGACCTGCTTCCGATACATTAAAAGCATACAATTGCACCCAGAATATACGATTTGATTTAAAACACAATATTATTTTTGAATCAGACGCAAAAAAGTGCGGACGCCTTTGTCTGCCGTTTGTTTACAGCCGAAAAGACAGCTTGCGCTCCGGATAATTTTATGTTTTTAACCTATTGGTAAGAAGTGTTTATATATAATAACCTATATTGCGTAATTGTGTGGATTGAACGGATGCGAACCTTTTTGCAACAGATAGCCGTCGGTATGAAAGGCCTTGTCAGGCAGGTGCTGGCAACGGCCGTCATTTCCTGCTGCGCGTTTTCTGCTGCCGATTCTGCCGCAGCATCCGGAATTACGTCCATGCGCATCGGGCAGGGGGTAGGAAGCGTTCGCATCGTCTTTGATGCGGACCGGAAGTTTGACTATAAGGTTTTTCTGCTCAATGAGCCCAAACGTTTGG
>CDZJ01020327.1_pt1 | contig 12479 bp, 9 predicted proteins | sample 557391 | NCBI WGS metagenome assembly CDZJ01 (sample SAMEA3182111, study PRJEB8094) | gut metagenome | biome: human; feature: gut; material: Stool; isolation source: human stools | place: Canada | collected 2013-05-07 | reverse complement strand
GCAGAAGACCCCATCCCTCTGACTTTTGCCGGCAACGACATTGAATTTGACCTGACCGAAAAAACCGCAGAAGCTTCTGTTAAGGCCGCAAAGGCCGTTTCCGCGCCTCAGCCGGCTCCGCAACAGACGGTTTCCAAGGCGGAACCGGCGGCTCCTCCGGCTGAAAAGCCGCAGACCATGGAAGACAAAATTGCGGCAAATTATCAGGAAATTATCGGCAGTGCTCCGCCGGTTGACGAAAACGAATTACAGCAGCCGATTGAAGACCCGGTTCCGTTCAGCAACAAAATCGTTCAGGCCAAAGTTCAGATTATCCGCCCCAACGAAGAACGGGCCCGGAAGAAGAAAATGACCACCGTTTCCCAAGAGCCGGAAACGGTTTTGGCGCAAGCGGACATTCCGATTACGCGGGAAGAAAAAGCCGAGCCGGCTCCCAAACCGGAGAACATTCTCGCCCCCGAGATTGCGGAGGAAGAGGAAAGCTTTATTATCGCCCGCGTTCCCGATGAAGACGACAGCGAAGAAAACAACGAATACAACCTTGTCTCCGACAAACCGCTGCCGCCGACTTTCAAAGTCGCCAAAGCAGCACCGAACCCGGATACGGCGCCTGATTTTCCGTCCAAAGAGCAAATAAAAGTTTCCGCCAGGGAGCCGGAGAACCTGCTTATTCCGCTGGAGAAAGACCAGAGCGCCAAAATCGAGACCGCAGAAGCCAAAATTATCGACACCCCGAATGCCGATAAGCTGGCCATGCTGACAGGGAAAGCGACAATTCGCAGTATGACGGAAAATCAGGCGCCGGCAGAAAAGAAAGAGAAAGACGACGCAACTTCCGGCTGGACTACTATGGCGGAAAAGAACAATGAAGACAGCGTCTGGGTTGCGGCCAAAGGCACCGGGCATCAGAGAAACCGCCAAATAACCAAAGAAGCGTATTTTAAAAATGCCGACAATGTCGCCGTCAAACAGGCAATCGAAGCTGACAAAAAGCTTAAAAAAGGCGGCAGCGGCGAAGTTAAAGTCGCCTCGGAGGTCGTCAACAACCTGCTGATACCCATTCCCGAGGATATTTTGAACGACCCCAATCTGACGCCGCAGCTGGTTTCCTCTGAAAAAGACAAAGACATCGAGCAGCAAGTCAGCGAACAGGAAGCAGCCGAACAGCCGGCTCCCGCGAAGCAGACGCAAACTTCGTCTTCAGGAAAGGAAAGCGGCGGTCTGTTTAAAAGCATTACGTCAATTTTCAGCAAAAACCAGACCGCAGACGGCAGCGCCAAAGACGAAAACGGCGGCGGCCCCAGCTTTTTTGACCAATTTACCGGAAAATCGCGCCAAAAGGCGGCGACCGGAAAAATATTACCGACCGAAATACGTCTTGCTTTCCAACCGAACCGAGCCGAAATTTCCGGAGTTACCCTGAAATGGCTGCAGGCTTTTGCCAATAAGACAATAGAAGAAAAGAACGTCGGACTGGAAATCAGGATTGACGGCAGCAGTTCATATGAGCTCCAGCAAAAGCGGCTCAATCTGCTCAACAACATTTTGGCGTCAAGCGGGGTCGATTACCGCAAAATCAATACGGTTTTCACCACCAGGGAGCCCAATTCATTTATTATTCGGACAGTAAGACTCAACAATTCTAACGGAGGCATAAAGGAAAATAACGAGTGGCAAGACTACTATAAGGCCTGGTAAAGCCTTGGTAATAAGTTATGGCTTACGCTTGATTATTTATTTTTCAATATGTATTATAGGTAAAAATATGACAAAATATAGCTTAGGAAACACAGATATGAGCATAAATTTTCGGTTAGCCGCCGGATTACTGGGGGTATTTGTCCTTACCGCCTGCATGGGAACTTTGAGCCACCCGGTCGAAATTCCGCCGGAAGAAGTCGAATGTGACGAAAACGGCAACAAAGTCTGCACCCAAACCAATGCTGCGGCTCAACCGGCCGGCGGCATGCAGGACAGCGAATTTGTCAACTATACGAAAGTTGCGGCGGATTACCGCGAATACGGCGAAAGAACACCGCGCGACCAGAATATTGTTGACGGCGGTGCCGGAAGCAACATGTCTGCGGCTATTCCTCCGTCTATCGAGAGCGAAGTTGTCGATTATGAAGAAGAAATCAAGGAAAACGATACCGGAATGTCTAACGGCAGCGGCGAATATAACGCCGAAGACCCGGTAGAAGACTGGCTGGCCGAAGAAGGGCAGACCCTGAAAGACCTGCTGACCGAATGGAGCGAAAGAGCCGGCTGGAGATTAATCTGGAATTCCAACCGCAATTACACGCTCACGGCCGGTGCGATGTTCCGCGGCCGTTTTGCCGATGTCAGCTCCGCGTTAATCAGAGCTTTTGCCAGAGCCCGGCCGGCGCCGATTGCCACTTTTTACAAAGGAAACCGCGTCTTAGTTGTTGAGACCATGGAGGATGAAAATGCTTATGAATAAGATTACCAAATACAGCTTGGGCGCTTTAATGGTCGCAATTGCGGGTTCCTGTTCGCTTTCAACCAAAATGGATGCGACCATTGACCGCGAGGTCGAAGCAACGACGCAATTGAAAGAGACGGCCAAAATTCCGGACAAAGCTCTTAACGACGACGTGGTTCGCGTCAAAAACGACATCTGGCTCGGCGATTCAAGCCAAATAGAATATGAAGGCCAGCCTATTCCGTCATATCTGGAAGGGAAAGACGGCATTACCTTAATCAGCAACCGTCCGATTACGCTGTATGAAATTGGCGATATGATTAACAAAATTACCGGAATGCGCGTCAGTTACGCAACGCATTTGGAAAAAGAAGTTTTAAGCAACGGCGCCAAAAACAAGCCGACGGCGCAAGCTATCAACGCGGACTGGACCGATCCCAGCAAGATGCTGGTTTCCTATCAGGGACCGCTGAGCGGGCTGTTGAACGAAATCGGTTCCCGTTTCGGCATTTGGTGGAAATATGACCGTAAAGAAATTTATTTTTACAAATTCGTTACCAGGACTTTCGTTTTATATACGCTGCCGAGCACGCCGTCCCTTTCGGTTAATGTCGGCGGTTCTTCACAGGGCAGCGGCGGTTCGTCTTCCATCTCACTGCAAAGCAGTACCAAGATGGATTTCTGGAAGAACATTGAAACAGCCATAAAGAACATGCTGGACAAAGATTCAAAATACACGATGGATCCGTCCAACGGTACGATTACCGTCAGCGCAACACCGAACGACATTAAAAAGGTAGCTAAATACATTAACGAGCAAAACACCCGCTTGTCACGTCAGGTGGCCATCAGCGTTAAAGTTCTGCAAGTCAGCATTGATGACAGCGATCAATATGGTTTGGACTTGTCTGCCGTTTGGAAAAGTCCGCAGGGCGAAAGCATCGGCGTTTCCAGTATTGCCGGCGGTTTGGGGCAAGACGTCACCAAGAACCTGACAATGACCCTGCTGCCCGGAAACGTTACCGTTAACGGTGCGCTGCAGGCTTTGTCAACTCAGGGAACGACCAACCTGATTACCAGCGGTACGGTTACCACGCTGAACAACAAACCGGCTCCGATTCAGGTTGTTAAAAAGCAGAACTATATTTCGGAAATTACCAAAACCAACAGCGGCGGCGATGCTAGCTACTATGACGTTTCGACAGAGACCGAAGAAATCGAAACCGGTTTTACCATGGACGTTTTGCCGCGTATTCTGGAACACGGACGGTTAATGCTGATGTTTAACCTAACCCTTTCGGATTTGATTTCGTTGGAAAAAGTCAGTCTGGATGACCGTACCGACGGCGAGACCAGCGAAGGCGGCGGACAATATATTCAGAACCCGATTATCGAATCTCGCGGGTTTACGCAGGAAGTTGCGATGAAATCAGGGCAGTCTTTGGTACTGACCGGTTATGAACGGGTTGAAAATACCAGTGAAAAATCCGGTGTCGGTTCGGCCAACAACTCACTGCTCGGCGGTACGGCCACAGCCAGCAAAACCAGAAGCATTCTGGTCATTATCCTGACGCCGGTGGTTCTGGATTCTCCGTTATCTCCGGAATCAAGAATGAAAGATTAATATAGGAAAAAAACAAATGGTGCTGGAAGACGCTAAGTTTCAAGATCAAGACTTTGATTCGAATGTTAACCGTTCCTGGGGGACGGAGATTAACATCGAAGGAACGTCTTACGCCACCAGTTTGTTCTGGCAGCCCTTGCAGAACAAAGACGATCCGTATGCGGAAGTGGAAGAAGCTTCCGCCGGCGTTTTGGAAGGGGCTGACCTTTTCTGTATCAAACCGGGCAAAGCGCCGCAGTTCGGTATTTGCGTCTCGCATGAAGGATATAAGTCGGGAACACCGGCTGCGGCGGTTTCTCTGGCAACGGCATTAAGCGACCGCTCTTCTTTCGTCGGCGTATTCAAAGTCAAAAACGGCTGGTGGTACACCTGCGTCCGTAACGATATTATCCTGTCTGACGGCGATATGCTCTTTCTTAACGAGGAAGACGCCAAAAACCAGTTTCTGTCGATGCTGGCCGTGCCGGACTGGGGCCGCAAAATTGCTCCGCCGGAATGGGAAATTGAAGAGACCGAATATCCGGAATTAGGAAAACTTTTACAACGCGGTGCCAAAGGCAAACTGCAGAAGATTAAAGCGTTGCGGGGAACCAAGCTGATTGCGGTTATTGCCGTTTCCGGCATTATCGGTTTCTGGCTGCTGTCCAGCATTATCAGCAGTTTGTTTTTCAGTCCGCCGAAACGGCCGATTATCGCTCCGGTTCAGCCCAAAATCGTTAAACCGGTGGAGGAACCGCCCGAGATAAAGCCGTGGGAGCGTTTAAATAACCCGACAGATATTATGTTGCAATGCCGTGACGGCATCAATGCATTAATTCGAATTATGCCTCCGGGCTGGAAAATCGGCGGTTTATCCTGCGGACCCAGCGGCGTCACCACGTTCTGGACTCGAGAAGTCGGCCGTATCAGTTGGATTGACAAGGCTTTAAACGTGTCCGGCATTAATTTTTCGGGCAAATCGGTTTCCGATGACGGAAATACGATGATGGTTTCTGTTCCTTTAAATAAGGTTGATATTATCTCGTCGCCGCCGCAATATATGGACGTGGATTTGAAAAACGTACTGAACAATATGTTTCAGGCTATCGGGCAGGAGATTTCTCTGACAAGTTTTTCTTATACTTCGCCGCGCAATAATATATATCGTTCAGTCAAATTCAGTTTTGACTCGATGCAAAATCCGTCGGTCTGGAATGATTTATTAACAAAATTTTCAGGACTTGAGATTAATAATATAAAATATGACGTTACCAGCAAGAAGTGGCATTATGAGGGAGCAATCTATGTATTATAATATCAGAAACAGTTTAGGCATTACAGCTCTGGCGCTGATTATTGCAGCTGCGGCCGGGCAGCCGGCTTATGCCCAACTTCCGAATTCAGGTGCAGCCAATGCCCTTCCGAGCGAAATAACGCTGAACGATACCGATGACGACAGCGGCTTGCTGGTTCCGCCTTCGTTAAATGATGATGCTCCGACAGAACTTCCGGCGCCGCAGTCTGACGATGAAGCGATTATTCCTCTGACCGGGCCGGATCAGAATGCATCAAATGACTTAAACCTGCCGAATTTGAACGGTGACAGCGGTTTATTGCCGCCGGATAACAATGCCGCCAACAATACGGCCCCGATACAACCTATGACTGCAGCCAATCAGGCCCCGTCAGCAGGGTTGCCTGCCGCCGCGCCGCAAGTGCAGCCGGCTAATCCGACCTTGTCCCCGCTGTCCAGACCGCAGCCGACAACACCGGAAAGCAGCAACTTCGGCGAAGGAATTCTATCACAGGTTGACAATGAATTATTTAACCAGATGTCTGATTTGGAAAAACAAACCAGCTTGCTGACTTTGGAACTGCGCCGGGAAAAAGTTAAAAACGAGATTGCAGCAATTAAAGCCGCCCGGCAAAAGGCCGTTGATGATCTTAACGAGAAAAAAGCGGAAAAAGAGCGCAAACGGATCGAATGGGAAAAAGAGCAGGAACGCAAACTGCTGGTAGAAGAGCAGAAGCTGAGAGAGCTTAACATTGCCTATGAAAAGCTGAGACAGGAAAATATTGTCAACGCATATAAAGAGCAAATGCTGGATACCAACCAGAAATGGATTGAAAATAATGCCCGTTTGTACGGAGAAATCGTTAAGACCGAGGAAGACAGAGAAAAACTGGTCAAGAACTTTAAAATGAAGCTTAACCACTTGGCTCAGTTAGCTTCCAAGGCAGCCGACGCCGCAGAAACGGCAAAGAAGAACTACAGCCGCGAATTGGCCAATCTGCAAACGCAGATTTCCATCCTGAAATCACGACTGGAGGCGGAAAAGCTGGCCAGAGAAGAAGAAAATACGGCAAAGAACAAAGACAAGACCAATCCTTTTGCCTCGGCCTCGGAAGAAAATGCCGAAGAGAAAAAGAATCAGAAATTATCTGACGAATACGCGATTATGGAAATCAGCGGAAAAGGCAACGAACTGGCGGCCAAATTAATCAATAAGAGCGGTTCTTCCTTTATGGTTCAGAAAGGAACGGTTCTGCAGAGCGGTCATACGGTTGACGAAATTTCGCAGACTTATCTGCGGGCTGACAAAAACGGTACCAAAGATTATTTATACTTTGCCGCCGGCGGCGTACTTGACCGTGAACCGGTCAGATCTTCCGCAGCCAGAGCCGGAATTACCCCGCTGCCGCAAAGGGGCGGAAACGGCGACAATGATTTGGAGCCCCTGCCAAGCTTGAATTCAAGTCAGGGATTGCCCAGCCTTCGTGAAGGGATGTTTATCAGGTAAGTAAAAAAAATGGCCGACGAATCAGAAATTCAAGAAGCTGCTTCCGACGCCGGAAAGACTTCAGGTCAGGTTATCGGCGCCTCAGAAGCAGGCGGAGGAAAGAAATATAATCTGATTGATGACCTTTTCAGCGGCGGGAACAAGCTTCTGACGCTTCCGGGTTCTTCGCTGGTTATCAGTGACGATACCCGGCGTTTGCTGGCTTTGTTTGCCGACGGGCGTTTTCTGGTTGTCGAATCTCATAAATTTGACGGGCGCGTTTTAAGTTTCGAGGTTCTGGCCCGCAAAAAACATCTGAACATCAGCAAACCGACCTATGTCAGCCAAAACGAAATCAATGCGGTTTACGCTTACGGCGAACGCGCACAGCCGATGTCGGACATTGAGGGCGATGAAGACCTTGACCAACTGCAAATGCAGAAAGACTTCGTCAACGTAATTGCCCGGGCGGCCGCGGTAAAGGTGTCAGACGTTCACGTTGTGGTGGCTGACAGCACGCAGATTATGTTTCGCGTCAACGGTATGATGCAAACGGTGATGGAGTATAATAAAGATTGGGGCGAATCTTTTGTCCGCGCTGCTTTCGCTTCGGCAGACATTTCCGACTCAAACTATGCACAAAATGAGTTTCAGGGCGCCCAGAAACTGGGATCAACACCGCTGCGCGGCTCCAAAGGCAAATTGATGCTGCCGCATAACGTTCTGGCTATCCGTTTGCAGTTTAACCCGATTGCGTTCGGTTCGCAATATTTGGTCATGCGTCTGCTGTATGCCGATGAAAATCCTGACGGCAGCGGCGATTTGCAGGCTCTTGGTTTCGGCGAATATGAAGAAAACCTGTTTTACCGGCTGCGGGCGGTTCCGACCGGATTGAGCGTTATTGCCGGGCCGACCGGTTCGGGAAAATCAACAACCCTGCAACGCAACATGATTAAACTGTTGCAGGAAAAAAATTACGAAATTAACCTGATTACGGTGGAAGACCCGCCGGAATATCCTATTCCCGGTGCCCGGCAGATGCCGGTTACCAATGCCAATACCGAAGAAGAAAAGGCCGAAATGTTTACCAAAGCATTGTCGGCGGCGTTGCGTTCAGACCCGGACGTTATGATGGTGGGCGAAACCCGTGCTTTGGCTACGGCAGAATTAACTTTTAAGGGGGCATTATCCGGACACGGCGTATGGACGACCCTGCACGCCAACAGCGCCCCGGCGATTATCACCCGACTGCGAGACATGGGGATTCAGCCATATATGCTGGCGGATCCCGAATTGGTTAAAGGGTTGATTTCACAACGTTTGTTCCGCAAATTATGTCCGCATTGCCGGGTTTCGGTCAAAGAGAGGCTTAACGACCCGGCGGTCAAGCGGCTGAAAATTGCCCTGGGTGATTTCGGCATTGAAAATACCTATGTGCGCGGACCGGGGTGCAAGTTTTGCGACAACAAGGGAATTAAAGGGCGTATGAGCGTGCCGGAAATTATTTTGCCGGATGCGGTTTTTCTGGAGCTGATGATTGCCGGCGAAACCCGCAAAGCAATTGATTACTGGACCAGCGATTTGAACGGGCGGCCGTTGAAAGACGCCGCAATCGAACGTATGCTCAAGGGCTATATTGATTTGGACGAGGTTGAACGCTGGTGCGGCCTGCTTGACCAACGTCCGGCTTACTAGGAGGATTTTATGGCACAAGACGATAAAAAACGTTCCGAGACATTGACCCGAGCAATGAAAAGCGTCGGCGCGGTTGAAATACAATATGCCAAACTTGTTACAAAAATGTCTAACAAGACAAGACTGAAGATGTATCGGAAAATCGCCTCACTGATGTCTAACCGCTTTTCGCTGATGGATGCGCTTGATTTGCTGTATGACGGCGCCAGCAACGGCGGCAAAAGCCCAAGCGAGCCGATTGCAATCGCCATTGCAGCATGGTCCAAGTCTTTGCAAAACGGTTTGACGTTTGCCGACGCCCTGAAAGGCTGGGCTCCGGCGCGTGAAAGACTGATGCTTTCCACCGGTGACGTCTCTAACCTTGAAAGCGCTTTATTAAACCTGATTAAAGTAACGGAAGGAACGACCAAAATGGTGCGCCCGATTGTGGGGGCTATCGTGTATCCGGCATTCCTGATGTTTATGTCGGTATTGATTTTGTACGGTATCGGCGCCTACATGGTGCCGCCGATGCAGGAAGCCGCCCCGAATGTACGCTGGCGCGGATCGGCGAAAACACTGGTTGACGTTTCCGACTGGATCAGAACCTACTGGACGGTTGCTTTTGCGGCTCTGCCGACTGTGATGGCGATTATTTATCTGACTATCGGCATTTGGCATGGTTTAATCCGTTCATTTTTCGACAGTTTGCCGCCATGGTCGTTGTATAAAGTCTTTTCAGGCATCAGCTGGCTGCTGGCGATGTCTGCTCTGGTCAAAAGCGGTACGCCGGTTTCAACCGCATTACAGGCACTGCGACGTGATGCAAACCCTTATCTGCGGGAAAGAATCGATAAGACGCTCGTCTTCGTCAATAACGGTGACAACCTCGGCCAGGCTCTGGAAAAAACCGGGCTTGATTTCCCAGACAGGGAGATTATTGCCGACCTGAAGATTTATTCCGAACTGGACAATTTTGAAGAGGCAATGGACAAGCTGGCCAACGACTGGCTGGAAGAATCGGTCTATGTTATTGAGCAAAAAGCCAGCGTTTTGAACATGGTTGCCCTGCTGTCCGTCGGCGGCGTTATTGCCTGGGCGGTTATGGGCGTTTTCGATATGCAAGACCAAATCACCAGCGGAATGGGATAAGACAATGAAAAAAATAAAAGATTATCTGCTTTTTCTGAAACAGCGTTTTTATGCTTACCGTCGTGCGGTTAAGCTGGATCAGAAAATTATTATTGCCATTACAGTTATGACGGCGGCGATTATTATTGTTTTGGCCTGGATTATCCGGCCGAATCCCAAAATTGAAATCGCGGCGACCCAACTGGCACAAACAGCCAACAACATCCGGCTGTTTTATCAGACCAAACCGGGATATTGGGGGCTCAACACCGAAACGGTCATCAAAAACAATTTGGAAGCCGGCGGCATGCTGATTGACGGCAAACTGCAAAACGCTTTCGGCAAACCGGTTATTATCGGTGAAGATGAACAAGGCAGCATTATCATGCCGGGAACGCGTCATTTTACGGTTACGTTTCCCGAACTCAACAAAAGCGAATGTACGGTTATGGCCGCTTTTCGGCTGAACGAAAGGGAGAGCCTGAGCCTGTTGCAGATGATTATCAGCAACGGCGAACAGCGCTATGAATTTAACTGGGGCGGAAGTAATCCGCTGCCGATTACCAAACAAGACGCAGCCAAATATTGCGGCAAAAACAATATTGTTTCCTGGCGCTTTGAATAAAGTTTTATTTTTTATGACTAAAGTTATAAAAAAGAGCAAAAGATATAGCTAAAGCCAGAATTGTAACAAAATTTTAACCTGTTATAATTATGATAGAATGCAGTTGAACTAAGGAGAAAGAAAATGGTTAACTTACTTGAAAAAAATGAACAGACCGGCCGTTCCATGGTGGAAATGCTCGGCGTGCTCGCAATTATCGGCGTTCTGTCAGTCGGCGGTATCGCAGGTTATTCAAAAGCAATGACAAAATTTAAAATCACCAAGACCTTTGACCAGGTTTCCATGACTGTGGCCAATATTCGTACTTTGTATTCCGGACAGCGGAGTTATTCCGGTTTGAAGACAGCTAATGCCTTTAATATGGGTGTGGTTCCGGCTGAAATGGAAGGATTAACATCTAATACGTTGGTTAACGCTTTTCAAGGCGGTGTCACAATCGGTACCGGTGCATTTAACAGCAGTTCTGCCGGTGCTTTCTATATTTCATATGGCGGTTTAGGTCGTGAAGCCTGCGTCAGCATTTTGACTGCTGACTGGGGTTCCGGTTCTTCTTCCGGTTTTATCGGGATAACCGTCGGAAGCGGAACATCCGGTATCACCACAGCTTCGGTTCCTACTGTAAGTGCTAATACAAGCGGTGCCGGTTCTGCAAGCTACGGAAACCTGAACCTGCCGGTTTCTCCGTCAGATGCTGCAACATCTTGCGGATGTACCAATGAGCAGTGCGTTATTACCTGGTACTATTTGTAACATACAAATATTTAAGAAAGCCCCGGTTATGCCGGGGTTTTTTTATATCCCGCGGCAGAAAAAAGAGCGTTTAATTTGCGGTTTGAGCTTAAAAATGTCATAAAAGATTAAATAAATATTATTCTTTTTAATGTTAAACTGACCCCATGTTTGGTTGAGGGCGATAATTATTTGTGACAGAGTCTGACAAAGGATAAATTTCCGCAGAGATTCAACAAAATGCCGCAGAAAATGCTCCTTTGCCTTAAATTATAAAAAACTAAAGAGGAAAACATGGTTAAATTAAATGAAGTTTTGTTCTCGGATATCTACATTACGCCGGACAAAATTGCCTACATCCCCGACAACGTTACGCCTAACGGACTGGAGGTTTTGGAAGCCGAAGATTTTGACGATTTTTTTGACTTGATAGAACAGTCATGGGACGGCAACAACCCCAGTTATTCGGTTATGTTTGACGAGATTTTTTACCGCGTGGAACGGACGGTTTCCATTTACGGCATTCAATACTGCGCCCGTAAAATGCCAAAACAAGTGCCGCCGTTCAACAGTCTGGGATATCCGGTTGAACTTTCACAATACCTGCTTTCCCTCAGCAATGCTTCGGGGCTGATTCTCTGCGCCGGCCCGACCGGTGCCGGCAAAACAACCACTATTTCCAGCCTGATGAAAGAATATCTGACGATGGAAGGCGGCTTTGCCTACACAATCGAAGACCCGACCGAAATGCCGCTGGACGGCGTTTATCATTCGGTTGCGGGAGGTCTGGGCCTGTGCAAGCAAACGCTGCCGCCGAACGGCAACTGGGGCGAGGGCTTAAAATCGGCTTTGCGCTCCAAACCGCGCTTTATTATGGTCGGCGAAATCCGTACCCCGGATACGGCAAGTGAAGTTTTGCGCGCCGCCACTTCGGGACACCTGGTTTTATCAACCATTCACGCCAACAACATTACCGATGCGATTAACTCGGTGGTTAAATACGCCTCCTCCACAGCGATGAGCGAAGAACTGGCTTATGACCTGTTTTCCCGCGGTATGCTGGGCGTGCTTCACCAAACCCTGCACGGCGTAAAAAACAAAACGCCGCTGGTCAGCTATTTGTTTACCAATCCGGATTCAACCCGGGGCGATCAGGTTCGCGGCATTATTAAAGGCGGCAAACTGAATCTGGCAACTTCTATCGAAACCCAGATGACCCGTATGAGCCGCGGCAAAAATATTTTTCCGGAAATATAGAACTGTTTGTTTTGAACAAAAACCCCGGACATTCCGGGGATTTTTTATGGCTGATGCTCCGGTCATGCCTCTCCCGGCAGGCGAGACAACAGATGACAGAGAAAATGATATTCTGCGGCATGGATTATCCGGTCAAGCCGGATAATGACAGAGAGAAAAGCCGTAGATGACAGGGAGAAAAGCCGTAGATGCCAGAAGATAAACTGTTGGATTGCCCGATCAAGTCGGGCAATGACA
>CDZJ01000904.1_pt1 | contig 12816 bp, 10 predicted proteins | sample 557391 | NCBI WGS metagenome assembly CDZJ01 (sample SAMEA3182111, study PRJEB8094) | gut metagenome | biome: human; feature: gut; material: Stool; isolation source: human stools | place: Canada | collected 2013-05-07 | reverse complement strand
ACGAATGCGCTACCTATGAACTGCCCATGGCGCAATAAGCTCTCACCCTCGCCACGACCACGGCGAGGGGTACATATCGTAAAGGTATGTCCAGTTGACAACATATACCTTCTATGCTATACTGCAACTTGTCTCTCATCAATTGCCGGGGCGGGATATTCAAGCCCTTTCCCAAGCCATCAGGGGGTGCATACCCGATGGTTCGGGAGAGCGCTTGAATGGCATTCAAGAGGTCAGCGGTTCGATCCCGCTTATCTCCACCAAAAAAGGAAACGTTGAAATCTTTGGATTTCAACGTTTCCTTTTTTCTTCCCCCTCTCCGACGGAAACGGGGATTCTGTAGATTATTCTATGATCTTTGCGATAATCTCGATTCCCATGTGCGGATATATATGGTATAATATTGACAATTCTTATCAGAAAAGTGCGGCACATATCATCATGTGGGGAGGGCTTGTTTTGAAAGACGCTCGCCGGCGCGGACTGATCCGCTACCTGCCTGTTCTGATCCTCTTCCTCTGTTATCTGGCCGTTTGCCTAGGTCTTTTTTTCTGGCAGGTCGGCAATGCGATTGAGAAAAACACGCTCCAGTCCCTGCGCTCCAATGTGCAGAGGCAGTGCTATCATTTCCGTTCCATGCTGGACATCCAGTTTTCCACGCTCGAATCTCTGGCCGACCATATGGGGCGGCAGGAGTCGCTGCTCACCTCAGACAATCTCGACCTGCTCCACTCCGCCATACGGGGCGGAGAATTCTCCCGTACGATGCTGATCACGCCGGATGGCACCGGCTATTCCAGCGATGACGCTGTCACCCATGTGGGCCAGAGGGCCTATTTCCAGCAGGCGCTGGCAGGGCATCGCGCAGTCAGCGATCCCTTGGAGAGCTCTGTGGACGGCAGCAATAAGGTCGTGCTGGCCGTGCCGGTCCGGGATCACGCCCACCGCGTTCTGGGTGTGCTGGGCGGTGCCTATGATCTGGGCAGCCTCAGCCAATTTCTCTTCTCCGATCTCTACTCCGGCTCCGGATATTCCTTTATCGTCACCACAGAGGGCAGTGTCGTCTCCATTGACTCTAGGATCTCCATGGAGGAAAATTACGACTTTTTTCAGTACTATAGCCGCATGGAGGTGCACTCAGGCAACTCCATGGAGCAGATCAGGGCCGATTTCCAGTCCGGAACAAGCGGCTATTCTCTTCTCTCCCGCGGCAGTGATCTCCGCTATCTGGTCTACGAGCCGTCCGGGATGGGGAACGGCTGGATGACGTGCTACGTCGTCTCCGCCGACCAGGCGCTGGAGGATTACCGCTTCATCCATCAATACGAGGTGATCCTCACCGCCGCCTTCCTGGTGGGAATGGCAATTCTGCTGTGGTATCTGCTCAGAAGCAACTTCCTGGAGCGGCGTGCCCTGCTCCGGCGCGCCCAGAGCGACCCTCTCACCGGCCTGATGAATCAGGCTGGTACCCGGGAATCCATCACCGACTGGCTGGCGGACGGGGGATGCAACGGCGCTCTTCTAATGCTGGATCTGGATCACTTCAAGCATGTCAACGACACCTGGGGACACCAGGTCGGGGATGAAGTCCTCCGCCAGGCCGCCGCGATCTTGCAGAGCCACTTCCGGCAGGGGGATATTATCGGCCGCATGGGGGGCGACGAATTTATGATCCTTATGCGGGATATCCGGGACCCGGGTGCGGTGGAGCGGAACCTGGAGCGGCTGCGGCTCCAGTTCCACCGTCTCCAGATCCCCGAATTCCCCCAGATCCATATTACCTGCAGCGTGGGAGCTTCGCTTTGTCCCGCGCATGGACAGACCTTTGAGGTTCTCTACCAGCGCGCCGACCACGCCCTCTATCAGTCCAAGCGTCGGGGCAGGGACAGTTGGTGCATCTATCGGGATGAGCGCCCGGCCTGAAGACGGATACCCTTGCTGCAAAATAGGACGCCGAGGAATATTTTTTATTAAGTTGGAGGTGGACCGCCGAGTCAGGCGATCCACCTCCACCTTTTTCATTTTGACAGTGTGAAACGCAGCCCCTATGCTGCCACAGCTGTAAAAGCGTCTACTCGTATGGTCCCATTTGCCAAGCCATGGATGAAAATAAAAACGGACAACTCATTTTATCAAATAGTTTAATATAGGGAAGGTCACAAAAGTTTTGGGGTGTTTTTCCATTTTCCAATTATCAATACATGTGACGGCAAATAGTCTCTATATGAAACAGTTTATGAGAGGATGCGCCCTTTTTTAGAATATTTCAGGGGTAATTCTCACATAAAATGCACACATTTGTTTATTTATTGTGTCAAAAATACACCATTCCCATTGTATCCTTGAGAAAGCACTGCTACAATGAGACCATCTTTTAAAAGTCGATGAACCAACTCAGCCGGTGAGTTGTTCACCATTATGAACCATGTTAGGAGGTGGAACTCGGACTGCACCGCTGACGGAGCAGTGAATCGCAGCATATTTTCTAAGATGGCAGCAGATCAACATTTAGAGAGAAATCAGGAAGGAGAATTCCCTTATGAAGAAGTTGTTTGCCCTATTCCTGAGTGGAACACTCGTGCTGAGTGCACTGTCCGGCTGCAGTTCCTCTTCCTCCAGCACCAGCACCCCCACTCCTGCTACCACAACTCCCACTTCTGTGGACACCAGCGCCCCCGTTCCTGCCGGCGAACCCGTTTACGGCGGCACTCTGCGTATTGCCATAAACCGCTCTATCAACGCCAAGGCACTGGATCCTATTTTTGCCGATGGCACCGCCTGTGATCAAGTTGTAAATCAATACGGCGAGACGCTCGTACAGTTGAGCCCAGATGGGAGCGAGTATCTGCCCTGTATCGCTACGGATTGGACCATCAGCGATGACGGCATGACCTATACATTTACCATTCGGGACGATGTGCATTTCCAGGTTGGCGAATATCAGGATGGGCGGCTGCTAACCGCAGAAGACGTTGCATACTCCCTCAACCGTGCCCACGAGAAGGCATGGTGGAACTATATTCCTTATTTTGAGTATGCAGAGGCTATCGATGAGCACACGGTTGCCTGCCACTTAGAGTATGCAAACGCGCTTTTCCTGTACGATCTGACCAGTCCTTCCGGTGTTATGATTCCTCAGGAAGAGGTAGATGGCTGGGGCGAGGAGGAGTTTGGCTCTCACCCGATTGGTACCGGCCCCTTCAAGGTCGTGGAGCATGTTCCCGATCAGTACACCAAGTTGGAGAAGAACCCCAACTACTGGGGCGTGGAGCCCTATCTGGATGGCCTTACTTACTACATCATTGTCGATGAGGCCCAGAATATGAACGCCCTTTCTACCGGTGAGATTGATGTCTCTGTCAACATTGCCGGCGACTACATCAAGCAGGTTAAGGACAACTCTAATCTGGTGCTTGCCCAGGGCCCTCAAAACCGTATTGCCTTCTGCGGCTACAACATGTCTGATCCCATTCTGTCTGATAAGCGGGTGCGTGACGCTATTTCCATGGCGGTGGACAGGAATCAAATCGTCAGCGCCGTCTATGCCAATGGCGACGGTATCGCCTGCTCTCTCCCCATCCCTGTCACTTGCTGGTTGTATGACGAGTCGCTGGAGTCCCTCGCCCCCGCCTATGACCCTGAGGGTGCCAAGAAGCTGCTGGAAGAAGCCGGTTACCCCAATGGCTTCGACATCGTACTCTCTGTCGGCCAGTCGGATGCCTATGTCCGAGCCGCCACCATCATCCAAGCTATGCTGAGTCAGATCGGGGTAAATGTGGAAATTCAGAGCATCACCCCCACTGAAATGACCGACCGGCTTCTCAACAATACCGTTCAGCTTTTCATGAGAGACGGCGGTCAGGGCGGCTCCACCGACCCCGCCAGCTTTGTGGGCAATTTCCTGGACTCTTCCAAACTGCACACCAATTACAACGCATGGTGTTATGAGGATCCTGAAACGGACGAGTTAGTCCGCAAGGCCGCTGCCTCCACCAACCAAGAGGAGCGTATTGAAATGTACCAAGAGCTGCTTAAGGAGGCCATGGATACAGATATCGGCCTCTTCTATGCCACACTCAACACCTCTTGGGGCATGCAGAACAACGTACATGGCTATGTACTGGAGACCGGCGCCGTCATGCGCGTGTGCGGCCTGGAAGGAACCGGAATCAACATCTGGCTTTCGTAAAATCAAACAGCAGGACAGCATGGACAAGACGGTCCATGCTGTCCCCCTTTTCCTCACAACCATCCCACAGAAAAAAGGAGCAGATAGTTATGGCTACTATGGTCGCATACACCGCACTGGAGTTGACGGAAGCGCAGAAGCGTGCGCTTTGCGCCGGCGTCGAAAAGGGCGCCAGCGAGGCCTTTGAGATCGACATCAGCATCACCGAATTGATGCTGATGCCCACCATCCCCCCGGAATGTCACGGTCCCAGCGTCACCGGACAGATCACCTATTTCGTCTATACCGCGCCCAATAAGACCGACGAGCAAAAGCGCCGGCTGGTCAAAAATCTCTACGATGCAACCGTCGCGGTCACGGGCCCGCTCGGGAAAAACAAAGTCGTCGTCATCATCAAAGAGCACACGAATAACAATGTGGGCGTGGACGGCGTGCTGAAAAGCGATATGTAATTTTAACAACCGGAAAGGAACGATTTTTATGGCAACCATCATCGGCGTCACCGCACTCCCCCTCACCAAGGAACAGCAGCAGCAGCTCTGCGCCTGCGTTGCGAAGGGTGTGTGCGACGCTTTTCACCTGGACATCAACGTGAGCTCCATGATGCTCCTCCCCTCCCTGCCGCCGGAGTGCCACGGCCCCAGCGTCACCGATCAGATCACCTATTTTATCTATACCGCGCCCAACAAGCCCGACGAGCAAAAGCGTGAACTGGTCAAAAATGTACATGACGCCACCGTTGCCGTGACGGGCGACCGGGGCAAGGGAAAAGTGATCGTGATCATCAAGGAACACGCAGACAATAACGTGGGTGTGGACGGCGTGCTGCGCCTTGACGCCAAAAAGAGCTGACCCGTCCCGGCCCCTTTCCCCCTGGTGGACGCCGGTAACGATCGGTGGGTCCCAGCTGCCACGTCAATGTCTCTCCAACATCAGCGGAGGCCCCGGCAAGTTTGCCGGGGCCTCCGCTTCGTCTCGCCCGCTCTAGCTCAGGCTGGCGCCGGAACGCTCCTGGGCAATATTGAGCACATGGTCGCCGATCCGCTCAAAATCCGTAAGCATCTCCGAGAAGAGGATGCACCCTTCATCCGAGCATGTCCCGCTTTTCATACGGTTCAGCTGGCTCTGGCGGTATTGGCTCGTCATATCGTCCATCTTCTGCTCCAGCGCCGCCACCCCGGTGAGCCAGCTCACCGCGTCCGATACGTCTGTCCCCAGCGCGTCTATCGCCTCCATGCAGACGCTCCGCATCTCTGCGATCTCCTCCCGGGCCTCTTGGGAGAAATGGACGTTCTTTTCCTTCAACAGCGCACTATAGCCGCAGATGTTCATGGCGTGGTCGCCGATCCGTTCGATATTTCCAGTAATTTTGAAATAGGCGCTTACCGCCGCGGAATCCGCCTCGTTGGTCTCATGGACGATCACATGGGAGATAAACTGCGAGATCTCCTTATTCAGAAAATCGATATACTCCTCCACCGTCTCCTCCCGCTGGATGAGAGCCGGCTCCCGGTCCAGTACGGCCTGAAAGGCAGTGGCCACATTCTCCTTTGCCATCGCCAGCATCCGCTCCAGCTCCTGCTTGAGCTGTGTAATATAGATAGCGGACACACCGATGGCCCGGTCCTGATTGGCCTTGATGGGTGTGAGATACATAAGGTGCATCCCCTCCTCCATATCCTGCTTTCGCTCAGGCAGAATATGCATGGCCGCGCTCACCAGCCCGTTGCCCAGCGGCAGCAGGATCAGTGTGGTGACAATATTAAAAATTGTATGCATATTGGCGATCTGCGCGGCCGGGTTCGTGGGCGTGATCCCCTGGACCACGCCCACCAGGGGGGTGAGGATACACAGAACTGTGAACAGAATGGTCCCGATAACGTTGAACATCAGATGGATGATGGTGGCCCGCTTGGCATTGCGGCTGGTGCCGATGGAGGCCAGCACAGCGGTGATGCATGTGCCGATGTTCTGCCCGAAAAGCACATATACCGCGCTGGGGAGCCCGATGACTCCACTGTTGGCCAGCGCCTGCAAGATACCCACCGAGGCCGAGGAGGACTGAATGACCGCAGTAAACAGCGCGCCGGCCAAGATCCCGATCACAGGATTGGAGAAGGTGGTCATCAGGCTTACGAACCCGGGCATCTCCCGCAGCGGCGCCATGGAGGCGCTCATCATATCCATCCCGATGAACAATACGCCCAGGCCGCCGATGATGCTGCCGAAGTGGTGGCTCTGAGGCTTTTTCAAAAACACCATCATCGCCACGCCGATAAAGGCGAAGAGCGGCGCCAGCACTCCCACATCCAGGGCGATCAGTTGTCCGGTGATGGTGGTGCCGATATTGGCCCCCATAATGATCCATACCGCCTGCCGCAGGGTCATCATGCCCGAGTTGACAAAGCCCACCACCATCACGGTCGTGGCAGAGGAGGACTGGATGACTGCAGTGATGACCGCGCCCACCAGTATGCCCAGCAGTCGGTTGGCCGTGAGCTTTTCCAGTATCCCCTTCATTCGATTGCCCGCCGCAGCCTCCAGGCCGGAGCTCATCATCTGCATCCCGTGGAGGAACAGGGCAAGCCCCCCCAGCAGACCCAGAATATTCGTAATATCCATGCTCTCTACTCCTTTTCTGTCCACAGATGGAAGAAGACATAGCCCGCGGCCCCGGATCGGGAACGCAGGTTATGTCTTTTCAACAAGGCCGAGGAAGCGATTCTGTTTTTGAGTGAGCCCGACATCCCTCTGTTCGGCGTCGTCCAGCATCGTACCAAAAGCCCTTTCTTTCCAAAACGCGGTTTTCGACAGAATAAAGTATACCCAACCTTTACATGCCCGTCAATGGCTTTTACACGAACTTTACAAATTATGTCCGCAGGAAAACCGGCCGCTCCGGAGTCGACAACTCCGAATAGCAGCGGAAGCCCAGCCGATCAAATTCAGTCAGCGCGTCCGGCTTGTCGGTCCCCTGTTCCGCCAGGAAGCGGACCATCTCTCCCCGGGCCATTTTTACATACACGCCCTTCTCCACGACCCTTTCCGCACCGTTCCGCTCACCGAATATGGGCGTTATCACCCGAATGCCGGGCGGCAGGTGGGGCAGCACGCTGCGGCTGTACTCCGCAGAAGCGAGATTCAGCAACACCCCCTCCCCGTCCAACAGCCTCGCCAAGTCCTCCCCCCAGAAATCATACATGCTTGCGCAGAAATCCGTCTTCAGCTTGGCCTGCATCTCCAGGCGGTAGGGCCGCACTCCATCAAAGGGCCGCAGGACCCCGTAAAAGCCGGAGAGGATGCGCAAATGCTCCTGCACATACTCCAGCGCGTCGCTGGTAAAGACTGCTGGCGCCATGTAGCGGTATTGGATGCCTTCGTAGGCCAGCAGCGCCGGAGTGAGGTCCCGCTCCAGATCCATGGTCTGAAAGCGGGCATAATTGAGTTCCGCGATCTGGTCATTGCAGGAGAGCAGCTTCCGGAGGGACGGAACGTCCAGCCCCCTCAGATGGCGCAGCAGGACCCTCGTCCTGGGCAACAGCGCGGGCAGGTCTCTGCAGGCAAAGGAATCGATATCTTCCTTCATTTTTTTCGCCGGTGAGATGATGATCTGCATCGATATGTTCTCCCGTTTTTGCTTTCAGTGTACCACACCGGGTCCACTGCGCGCAAGAAGCGGGCAATCAAAACCCGCCTGCCTCCCGGCGGCATATGTGGCAGAAGAGCGGGCGGCAAGCGCCGCCCGCTCTTTCCACCGTATTTACATCTTCAGATCTACGCCGCTGGCCTTTTGTTCCAGCATTTTTTTTGCGATGGAGGCAATATGGGCGCCCGCCTCAGCCGGGTTGGTGCCACCCTGGTAGATATTGGAGACCACCGTGCGGCCCGCCTCCGGCATCCCCGGATAGCCCCTGTAGGTCATATAGGCGCTGAGGGATTCTCCAGTGGCCAGCCCCGGACGCTCTCCCAATAGGACAATGGTGACCTCACTGCCCAAGGCCTTGGCCACCTCATCCATGGCCCCGACCCGCCCATACTTTACATAGAAGGGAGTCCCCGCCTCGATGTGCTGGGATTTGAGGCCCTGCAGCAGCGCCGGCAGCAGATCGGGGATATTGGCCTCCACAGCTGTACTGGAAAGTCCGTCGGATACGTACACCTGCACCTGGGGATTCGCCTTGCATTTGCTCTTCAGCGCGGCGACGGTATCCGGGTCGAGGAGCCGTCCCAAGTCGGGCCGCGTGAGAAATTCATCCTTGGAGGTGCACCGCGTAGTGACCTGAAAGAGCCCGTTGGCTGCCAGGAAGTCCTCGGGGACGTCGGTAAACACCGCGTCCATCGCCACCGCATGGTCTGCGCGGAAGCGCAGGTACGTCTTGGTCCTGTAGCGCGGTCCCGCCCGCCATACGCCCAGCCGGGCCGGGGTACGGGCCTTCATGTTGAGATACTCCTCGGCGTTGGCCGGGTCAGGTACAGCCAGCTCGGCCCGCAAGTCCACTTTGGAGAGGTCGGGCACCTCGCCGGGATCAACGGCAGGAGATACCGACGGTATCCCGCCCGTCACCTCCTGTACGGCCTTTCGGATCAGTTCTGTCAGTTGCTCTGTATTCATCATGATCTCTCCCCTCCCTTATTTCAGGAAAATAGAGCCGTCGCCCGCCCGGGCGGTGAGGATACCATTTTCGTCCATCAGGTCCATCTTCATCATCCACCTGTGGAATTCCGGTGCGGGCAGCCGGTGGGTCAGCTCCCGCAGGGTGGCGTCGTCATGGAAGCTGGTGTCCTGGTAAGAGAGCATCACGTCGTCTCCCACGGGAACGCCCATATAGTAATTGGCTCCCGCCATGGCCAGCAGCGCGGTGGCCATCTCCTGGTCGTCCTGGGTGATGGAGGTGTGGTTGGTGTAGCAGGGCGCCATACCCATGGGCAGACCGATGAGCTTGCCCATAAAGTGGTCCTCCAGATTGGCCCGGATCATCTCCTTGCCGTCGTACAAGGTCTCGGGCCCGATAAAGCCGGAGACATTATTGACCATGAACGGGTTGAAGTAACGGCCAAAACCGTAGGTCCTTGCCTCCAGCGTCATCTCATCCACGCCGCCGTCGGCGCCGATGGACGCCTCGGAGCCCTGCCCGGTCTCAAAGTAGAGGAGATTGGGGCCCAGGCCGGTGCATTTCTCCCTCGCCAGCGCGTATGCCTCCTCCAAAAGCGCACGGTTCACGCCGAAATTGTCATTGGCCTCCTGGGTCCCGGCGATGGACTGGAAGAACATAGACAGCGGCGCGCCCTGCCGTACCGACTCCATCTGTGTGGTGATATGGGAGAGTACGGTAATCTGAGTTGGAATGCTGTTCTTGACCACCAGCTTCCACAGGCCGTCCGCGATCCGCCTGGTGGTCTCCGGGTCGTCGGTCACAGGATTGATGCCCAGGCAGGCATCTCCGCTGCCGTAGGTGAGCCCTTCCATCACACCGATCAAAATTCCCTGCACATCGTCTGTAGGGCTATTTGCCTGCAATCGATAGGACAGCGTTCCGGGAAGTCCGATTTCGGTCACGCACTTGGTGGGCCGGTGGATCTTGCTGGCCCCATACACCAGGTCCAGGGTGGACATCAGCTTTGCCACGGCGGCCACCACCTCTCCGGTGAAGGCCCGTCCGGCCCGGCCCAGCTCCTCGCTGGTAGTGCGGTGGTCCAGGACCCACTCCCGCAGCTCGCCGATGGTCTTGCTCTTGAACCGCTCATACATGGGGCGGTTCAGCCCGTCAAGGTTCACTCGGGTGACCTCATCCGTCTCATAGGGCAGCGTGGGATGTTCTGTGAGCTCCTCCACCGTCATCTCCGAGAGGACGATCTTGGCCGCCACGCGCTCGGAGGCCGTCTCCGCCGCGATCCCCTGGAAGCGGTCCGCGGACTTGGGCTCGTTGGCCTTGGCGAGGACGTCCGCAATGCTTTTGAACTCATAGGTCTTTCCGTTGAGGCTCGTTTTCAGCTTCATGCTCGGTACTCCCTTCCTTTTTATGCTGTGATCTTCGGGACAAAAAAGCAAAAAAGCTCAGAGGCAGCGGTTTCCGCTGTCTCCGAGCTGCATCGCTTCGGCCCGTCCTTCGCCGCCTTTCTTTAGGTCGGCATGGGGCTCTCTATTTTTTGCGTTCAGGCGATAAAATCAAAAACTACCGTGGTCCCTCCTTTGTCGGATTGAATGGTCAGCTCACCGTTCAGCTTCTCCCGGACCATGGTGCGGACCAGCCCCAGGCCAAGGGTATCCCCTTCCGCCCGGTCCGGGTCCATGCCCACGCCGTTATCCCGGACCGAGATGCGGGAGAACAGCGGCGTTTTGATGAGTTCAATGAGGATAACACCCGCGCGCCCGGCCGGGAACGCGTGTTTGACCGCGTTCTGCACCAGCTCGTTGACTACCAGGGAGATCGCCGAGGCCGCCTCGGCGGAGACACGCAGATCGTCTCCACAGACCCGGATGGTCACAGGCCGGGCTGGCCCCAATGAGTTTTGCAGAATATTGGTGCGCACCCGCTCCAGCACCCCCCGCAGGGAGAGTTCATCCTGCGCATTTTGTGCCAGGGCCTCCTCCAGCGTAATATTGAGAGATAAAATGCGTCCGGCGGTATCCCGCAAAACGGACTGCACCTCTGGAAGCGCCGCGTTCTCCTCTTGGTAGCGGAGGAGGGAGGCCAGGAGCTGGATGCTGTTTTTCATCCGATGGCGGAGCTCCCGGACGGCCATGGCCTGGAGTCTGGCCTCCTTCTCCTGCCGCCGGAGTTCGGTGATATCTTGAATGACCAGCGCATAGCGGATGTTGTCCCGCTCCAGCTCCACCTGGCGGTAGCGCAGGACACAGTCGCCGGTGGCGATCTCCCGCCAGCCTCCATCCGCCTCTGCGCCTTCTACATCCAACAGGATGTTGGCCGCAGACATTCCCAAAATATCGCTGACATAGCCCAGCCGCCGATAAAGTTCCCGGGCCGCACTGTTGCACGCGCAAACCATATTTCCGGTGTCCACCAGCAGCACAGCCTCATCAATGACCTGGGCCAGCCATTGACTGTCCCCCGCCTGGAAGGACCGCTCCCCATCCGGCACAGAGGAGATCACCTCCGGCGCCAGCGACGCTTTCTTTTCATAGATCAATACGGCAATGAGCCGCCCCTCGAAAAAAATGGGCTCCACGGTCTGGACCACTCTTCCATTTTCGGGGACCGACACGGCCTTTCTTCCGATCGTGGGCACCCCCAACCGAAAGGAACGCTCCATGGCCGGCTCGTCCAGCCAATTCATGGGCATTCCCAGCAGCGGCTTGGAGTAGGACGAGGCCACCGTCTGGGGCTTGGCCTCCCCCACCACGATGGCCGACTTCCCCGTGCAGGAGCGGCAATCAATGAACACATCGGCCTGGGCGGCGTTGGCCAGGGCCTGGAGTGTCTTATTATACTCCTCCAGGTAAGAGATCTCATCGTCGGTGAGATCGGTATACTTCTGGCACAAAATACGGGTAATCTGATTCACAGGGGCGCCTCCCCTTTCTCCAGGATCGAACGCGCAACCTGCTCCATGGAGAGGTTTTTTCGCCGGCTCAGCTCCCGGATCAGCACATAGGCCTCCTCCTCGGTAAGACCGCGCTCCTCCATGACGGTCAGCTTGGCCAGATCCACGATCTCCCGGCTGGCCAGCCGACGCTTCAGGCTTCCGCAGTTCTTCTCCAGCAGATAATACTCCTTGGTATGGCTCAGACAGAGCTCCAGGGTGGGCAGGATGTCCTCCGCCCGCAAAGGTTTTGTGAGATAGCCCGCGGCCCCCGCCGCGAGGGCCTGCTCCACGCAGGACTGGTCATCAAAGGAGGTAAGCATCACGATGCACCGAGCGCTGCGCTCCTCCCGAATCAGCCGCGCGGCGTCGATCCCGTTCAGCAGGGGCATTTTCACATCCAAAAGCACCAGGTCGGGCCGCAGCTTCCGGCACAGCGCCACCGCTGCCATCCCGTCGGCGGCCTCCCCCGCCACGCGGTAGGACGTTCCGTCGAAAAAACGTCGCAGCCCTTCCCGGATCGGGCGGTCGTCGTCCACCAGAAGGACGGTATTCTCACGTTCCTGGTCCGCCATATCCATCCCCCCGTCACATTCTTTTCAGCCTCGGCCTCCCCGTACGGCTGTGCGCGGGGCAATCCAGCCGTATGCTCAGTCGATGGGATTGTTGGCCACGAACTCCACCGCGGCGGCGAAGGCGTCGCAGGCGGACTTACAGGCGGACTGGCTGCCGGTCAGCAGGCCCCCGCCGAAGTTGGTCTCGCTGGGGGGCGCGTACAGCACGCACAGGCGCACATCCGCCGCCTTCAGCGCCGCATCCACTCCGTACATCGCCTCCAGAGGGGGCGCGATCAGATACGCCAGCGCCTCTCCCTCCGCGATCCCCGCTCCCTCGGACAGGTAGGAACCCGTGCGGGAGATGCAGTGGGCATAGTACACGATGGTGTCGTCCTCATTGGCCGAGACGAAGTGGCACACGTTCTCGATCATATCCACGCAGGCGGCCAGACCGGCCTTCGCCTCCGCGGGGTTGGGGGCGGCCAGGATGCCGATGATCTCGCCGGCCAGCTTGGTGTTGGCGTTGGC
>CDZJ01005539.1_pt1 | contig 13129 bp, 12 predicted proteins | sample 557391 | NCBI WGS metagenome assembly CDZJ01 (sample SAMEA3182111, study PRJEB8094) | gut metagenome | biome: human; feature: gut; material: Stool; isolation source: human stools | place: Canada | collected 2013-05-07 | reverse complement strand
TCGTTAATGGCTCCCTTCTTACTTAGGTATTTGATGCGGAGAGCTTCGAGTTCTTCGGCATTGGAGGCGTGCAAAGCTTCCACCTCTTTCAGAAGTTGTTCAATCTTAGCTATCATATTTTTGATGTATTGTTATTCAGTTTCTTAGTAAAAACCGTGCAAAGATATAATTTTATCACGAACCATCGAAATAATTTGTATCTTTGTTGCCGAATGTACCGAAAATCGGGGAACACTTATGAAAAAGATTGTTATTTCTCTTCTGCTATTGACTTTATCGTTTCGCCTGTCAGCTCAGATCGACTATCTGGAGCCGGTGAAGCCTTTTACTACCTATACGGGTGAGTTGGGTGAGTATTATCGAAATGTCTTTTCTTTGCTTAATACAGGTTTTCAACAGCGTCCTTACGCGCGTTTTGTAGCCATTCCTTCTTTTTCACCGGAATATGCAATGTCGGTAGAGAAGAAGAACGGACGTTGTCTGTTGATTGCGAATACTTTGTCGCGTACCTATTGGCAGGCAGAGAAAGGAACGGTGAAAGTGGAAACTAAATCAGTGGAGATCAGTCAGTCCTTATACCAGTCTTTGGGAGCTATCGCCCGTCTGGTAACCAGCCAGATACAGGATTTGGACGGTTCGACAGCCGGACTGGATGGAGTTGTTTATTACTTCTCATCGACAGATGCGAAAGGAAAAGAGATGATGGGACGGAAGTGGTCACCCATGAAAGGTACTTTGATGGAGCGGCTTGTGTTGGTTTGTCAGTCGACTTACATGTTTTCTCAGGGAGAAAATATTTCGGAACAAGCATTGGCGGAGGAAGCAACCGCTTTATTGAAAGAGCTGGAGCACCGTACCAAAGAACAGCCGGACGCTCACAAAAAGCCGATGTATGTGGGGATTTATTCTGTTGGTCCGAAGCTCAAAACGCATTCGGGAAAGCAAATTGAAGAATTACCCTGCTTGGCTGATGTTTGTGTACGGGAATATGTAGCCGGACAAATGATTTATCCTGCGGAATTGCTTAAAGACAATGTCTCGGGATATGCTTTGTGTGAATTTACTATAGATAAGGAGGGAGTGATTCTTCGTCCTCATATATTAAAATCGACTCATCCGGAGTTTGCAGAAGAAGCTCTTCGCATTGTGAAGGAAATGCCAAATTGGACACCGGCACTGGTGGGAGGCAAGGCGGTTGAAAGTGATTATACCCTTTATGTCCCTTTCCGTCCCCAGTTGTATAAAGAACAGTTGCAGATACGCGAACGCGAGTTGTCCAAAAAACATTAACGCCCGGAACTTTTCTCTTTTTATATTGTATTATCATTGTAACCAATAAAAAAAGAGAAGATATGGATGATATGATTAACAGACACGATTCGATTGCTGAAGAAAATATCGAACCGAATGGCCGTCCGGCTAAGAATGAGTTTGAAGAATGGAGCACTGAAGTTACCGATCGTGCAGATAATGTATTCAAAGGTGATACGAAAGACGGTCCTATCAAGGATCGTGAGAAACGAATAAAAGAAATGGATGAAGTGATAAAAAAGGACCTTGAATAAAGGTCCTTTTTTATTGTATATATGATATCTTTTTTAACACGATCTCGTGCTTATCGTTGTAGGCCATGAGAAACTTTTCAGTAACTTTGTAGCCCAAAAATATAGATAGTATGATAAAGGTATTATTGCTTGATGTAGATGGAACTTTGTTGAGTTTTGAAACTCATAAGGTGTCGCAATCCTCTATAGATGCTCTTAAAAAAGTACATGATAGTGGAATTAAGATTGTGATTGCTACCGGTAGAGCGGCAAGTGATCTTCATGAGATTGATGATGCTGTGCCGTATGATGGAGTTATTGCACTTAATGGAGCAGAGTGTGTATTGCGTGACGGAAGTGTGATAAGAAAAGTAGCAATACCTGCACAGGATTTTAGAAAATCAATGGAGCTTGCACGGGAATTTGATTTTGCAGTCGCTCTCGAATTAAATGAAGGTGTATTTGTCAATCGCCTTACCCCGACTGTCGAACAGATTGCCGGAATTGTTGAGCATCCGGTTCCGCCGGTTGTCGACATCGAAGAGATGTTTGAAAGAAAAGAATGCTGTCAACTTTGTTTTTATTTTGATGAGGAAACAGAACAAAAAGTAATGCCGCTTCTGTCTGGTCTTTCCGCAACACGCTGGCATCCTTTATTTGCTGATGTTAATGTTGCAGGGACAAGTAAGGCAACCGGCCTCTCGTTATTTGCCGATTACTACAGGGTTAAAGTTTCTGAAATAATGGCGTGCGGTGATGGCGGTAATGATATCCCCATGCTGAAGGCCGCCGGAATAGGAGTGGCGATGGGAAATGCGTCCGAAAAAGTTCAGTCAGTTGCCGACTTTGTCACTGATACGGTGGACAATAATGGACTTTACAAGGTTTTGAAACATTTCGGGGTAATATAAAAGTCTTAATGAAGCTTGGCTACAAAGCCAATCATAGGTTTAAAATAAAAAAAAGAGTAACTTATCATAAGTTACTCTTTTCATTTTGTGGAGCGTATCGGACTCGAACCGATCACCTCGACACTGCCAGTGTCGCGCTCTAGCCAGATGAGCTAACGCCCCATTTTTATGCCACTGATATAACGTTTGTCAACGTTTTGCTTTTGTTGGCGCAAATATAATGGAATATTCTGAAATAATTGCTATGTTTGCGGAAAATAATTTATTGAAAGGACAGATGATATGCTGATTTATAATACAACTTTTCAGGTGGACGATGCTGTTCACGATAATTTTTTGATTTGGATAAAGGAAAGCTATATACCTGAAGTACAGAAACACGGGACGTTGAAAGCACCGCGTATCTGTCGGATACTGAGCCATCGGGACGACGGAAGTTCTTATTCTCTGCAATGGGAAGTAGAGAGTAGTGGATTGCTGCATCGCTGGCACATGGAACAGGGAGTGCGGCTGAATGACGAACTTACGAAAATATTCAAGGATAAAGTAGTCGGTTTTCCGACATTGATGGAGATAGTAGAGTGATTCAACCGGTAAAAGAAAAGATTATTTTGGGTATAGACCCCGGTACGACCATCATGGGATATGGAGTCTTGCGCGTGAAAGGGACTAAGCCTGAGATGATCGCGATGGGAATTATCGATTTACGTAAATTTGCCAATCATTATCTGAAGCTGCGGCATATTCACGAACGGGTATTAAGTATCATCGAAAGCTATCTGCCTGACGAACTGGCTATCGAAGCTCCTTTTTTCGGCAAGAACGTACAGTCCATGTTGAAGTTGGGACGTGCTCAGGGAGTGGCGATGGCAGTGGCATTGAGCCGTGATATTCCGATCACAGAATATGCTCCTTTGAAGATCAAGATGGCTATAACCGGAAACGGACAGGCATCAAAGGAACAAGTAGCGGATATGCTGCAGCGTATGCTGCATTTTCCCAAAGAAGAGATGCCTACCTTTATGGATGCGACGGACGGTTTGGCGGCAGCCTATTGTCATTTTCTGCAAATGGGACGTCCGGCAATGGAAAAAGGATATAGCAGTTGGAAAGATTTTATTGCGAAAAATCCCGATAAAGTAAAATAAACCCGCAATGAAAGAGGCTGGGAGTGAGAAAAGTAATAAACAAGTAAGTGCGAAGGTAGTGTGAGTACCGCAGGGGAGGTTTAGTATGAAAATGGGAACCAATTATTTAGCGATATTAGGGGTGACTACGGTGACGACAGTAATGAGTTGTACTACTGCGAAAAAGGAATATATGTCTTATGAATTATATCCGGTCCGTACAGGAAGTCTGATTGAAATGGAGTATACACCGGAGGCAACGAAGTTTACTCTTTGGTCGCCTACGGCAGATGAAGTACGTCTGATGCTTTATGAGGCAGGCGAGGGCGGACATGCCTATGAAACGGTAAAGATGCAGTCGGGGGAAGAAGGAACCTGGACAGCTGTGGTAAGTAAGGACCTTATTGGCAAGTTCTATACTTTCAATGTGAAGATCGATGACAAGTGGCAGGGAGATACTCCCGGAATAAACGCCCGTGCTGTCGGAGTAAACGGGAAGCGGGCCGCCATTATCGACTGGCAATCCACCAATCCGGACGGTTGGGAGAGTGACACCCGACCTCCATTGAAGTCTCCCGCCGATATGATTATTTATGAGATGCACCACCGTGACTTTTCGGTCGATTCTACTTCAGGAGTGAAGAATAAAGGAAAATATCTGGCACTGACCGAACATGGAACGATGAACTCCGACAAGTTACTGACAGGTATCGACCATCTGATCGAACTGGGCGTGACACACGTGCATCTGCTTCCTTCTTTTGATTACGCTTCGGTAGATGAAACCAGACTGAATGAAAATTCGTACAACTGGGGATATGATCCGCAAAACTATAATGTACCCGATGGTTCCTATGCTACTGATCCCTATCAGCCCGCCACTCGTGTGAAAGAATTCAAGCAGATGGTACAGGCACTGCACAAAGCTGGTATCCGTGTGATAATGGATGTGGTGTACAATCATACATTCAATACCGATGAGAGTAATTTCGAGCGCACCGTTCCCGGTTATTTCTATCGCCAGAAAGAAGATAAAACCTTGGCAAATGGCTCAGGCTGTGGTAACGAGACTGCCAGCGAACGCCTTATGATGCGTAAGTTTATGGTAGAATCCGTCCTTTATTGGATAAAAGAATATCATGTTGACGGCTTCCGGTTCGACTTGATGGGAATTCATGACATAGAAACGATGAACGAGATACGGAAGGCTGTAAATGCGGTCGATCCTACCATTTGCATTTACGGAGAGGGGTGGGCTGCCGAGGCGCCTCAGTATCCGGCTGACTCCTTGGCAATGAAGGGAAATATAGCACAGATACCCGGAGTTGCTGTCTTTTCTGACGAGCTGCGTGACGGGCTTTGCGGACCTGTAGGTGATAAGCGCAAAGGAGCTTTTCTTGCCGGAATTCCGGGAGGGGAGATGAGCATAAAGTTCGGCATAGCAGGCGCTATCGAGCATCCGCAAGTACAGTGCGATTCGGTTAATTATACTCAAAAGCCGTGGGCGAAACAGCCTGTGCAAATGATCAGTTATGTTTCCTGTCACGACGGGCTGTGTTTGGTAGACCGACTGAAGGCAAGCATGCCGGACATCACTCCCGAACAACTTATACGTCTCGATAAACTGGCACAGACTGTGGTATTTACTTCACAAGGTATTCCGTTTATTTACGCCGGAGAAGAAATCATGCGTGATAAGCAAGGCGTGGATAATAGTTATAAGAGCCCGGATGCAGTGAATGCCATCGACTGGCGGCGCAAAACCACCAACGGAGATGTCTTCATGTATTATAAACGATTGATCGATCTGCGTAAATCTCATCCGGCCTTCCGCATGGGAGATGCAGGACAGGTTCGAAAACATCTGGAATTTCTTCCTGTGGAAGGAAGCAACCTGATTGCTTTCCGTCTGAAAGACCATGCAAATGGAGATCATTGGGAAGATATCATCGTCGCATTTAATTCTCGTCCTACTCCTGCCAGGCTTACTATTCCGGTTGGTAAATATACAGTGGTATGTAAAGACGGAGTGATAGATGTACGTGGATTAGGCATACAAAACGGACCGGAAGTTATTATTCCCGGTCAGTCAGCTTTGATTTTATATAAGTAAATTCAGTCTTTTGATAATCGAACAGAATAGAAGAATATGATTCAGAATACATTCAACATGGCGGGGGGCGTGGCACGCAACCCGCTTGTGCGTTTAGCTGCACCCATCACGGCAACGATTTCAGCCGGAGAACACATTGCAATTGTAGGGCCCAACGGGGGAGGAAAAAGTCTTTTTGTCGATACGCTGATCGGTAAATACCCATTGCGTGAAGGGACGCTGCAATATGATTTTTCTCCTTCTGCCACCCAGACCGTCTATGATAATGTGAAGTATATCGCTTTCCGTGACACTTATGGGGCTGCGGATGCTAATTATTACTATCAGCAACGCTGGAACGCCCACGATCAGGACGAAGCGCCCGATGTTCGTGAAATGCTGGGAGAAATTAAGGATGAACAACTGAAACAAGAACTATTTGAACTTTTTCGCATAGAACCGATGCTCGATAAGAAAATAATTCTTCTCTCCAGCGGCGAACTGCGTAAGTTCCAGCTGGCCAAAACTCTGTTGACAGCTCCCCGCGTATTGATTATGGATAATCCGTTTATCGGGCTGGATGCACCTACCCGCGAGTTGTTGTTCTCTTTACTCGATCGCTTGACAAAGATGTCGTCCGTACAGATTATTCTGGTATTGTCAATGCTGGATGATATTCCTTCATTTATTACCCACGTAATTCCTGTGGATAAAATGACGGTGTACTCCAAAATGGAACGTGAGGCCTATCTGGAAGCTTTTCGTTCTAGGGATGTAGCTGTTTCTTTTGATGAGTTACAGCAACGTATCGTTGATTTGCCCTATGGTGGCAATAATTACGATTCTGATGAAGTGGTCAAATTGAATAAAGTCAGCATCCGGTATGATGACCGCACTATTCTGAAAGAGCTCGACTGGACGGTGCGACGTGGTGAGAAATGGGCATTGAGCGGTGAAAACGGAGCCGGAAAATCTACTTTGTTAAGCCTTGTCTGTGCGGATAATCCACAATCATATGCTTGTGACATCAGCCTTTTCGGGCGGAAGCGGGGTACAGGGGAGAGTATTTGGGAAATTAAAAAGCATATTGGCTATGTAAGTCCGGAGATGCATCGTGCTTATCTCAAAAATCTGCCGGCTATTGAAATCGTGGCCAGTGGGCTTCATGACAGCATCGGACTGTACAAACGTCCCCAGCCGGAACAAATGGCCATCTGCGAATGGTGGATGGATATATTTGGTATTGCGGAATTGAAAGACAAACCTTTTTTGCAACTTTCCAGTGGAGAACAACGGCTGTCATTGCTGGCACGTGCTTTTGTGAAGGACCCGGAGCTGCTGATTCTGGATGAACCGCTTCATGGTCTGGATACTTACAACCGTCGTCGGGTAAAGAAGATTATTGAAGCTTTCTGCCATCGCAAAGACAAGACGATGATTATGGTGACTCACTACGAATCAGAGTTGCCGGGCACTATTACAGACCGTATTTTCCTGAAGAGAAACCGATGAAATGGACTGTTGTCTGAAAAATAATGTTTGGCTCTGCCATTCTGAACTAAGTGAGGGATGACAGAGCAATTTAAAAGAGATTTTTCTTTAATTAATTGGATGGGTGAACCAAAAGCAGGACCCTTTTCCTGGTTCTGATTCCACACCGATTTTCCCTCCCAGTTGCGTGACGATACTTTGGCAGATAGACAGTCCGAGTCCCGTACCGGGAATAAAACTGTTGAGTTTTACAAATCGGGTGAAGATAGCTTCCTGTTTTTCCGGCTCTATCCCCATTCCCGTGTCCTGAACGGAGAATTTCACTTCGTTTCCGTCTATTTGGTAGTCGATGGTGATATTTCCTTCGGAAGTGAATTTTAATGCGTTAGTCACAAAGTTCAGTAATACCTGATAAAGTCTGTTCTTGTCACTGGTGAACGTCAGTTCGGGTAAATTATCTTTCAGGCGGAGTTCTACTTGCGGACTAGTTTTCATTTGCATAGCCTGAAACAGATCGTTACAAAGCTGTTTCGCATTCACCCTTTCAGGAATAATATCGAAAGTTTCCGCTTCGATTTTCGATAAGTCGAGGATATCGGAAATAAGCTGAAGCAACAACTTGTTATTATCTTCTATGATCGTGATATACTGATGCTTTTCTTCCTGATCCTCCGCCTCTTCCAGCATACTTGAGAAACCGACGATCGCATTGAGCGGAGTACGTATCTCGTGACTCATGTTGGCAAGGAAGGCAGATTTTAAACGATCCGCTTCTTCGGCTTTCTCTTTGGCTTTGATAAGCATTTGCTCGGTTTCTTTTAGCTGGGTAATATCAAAGTTGATACACAGCATTTCGATGACATTATCCTGCGGTCGGTAGTTGCGGACCAACACATTCACCCGTGTCCACGTATAACTTCCGTCGGCTCTGCGGATACGTACATCCCTGCATAATTTCGTACTTTCGCCTTTGACCACTTTCGCCAGAAAGTCGAGCATAGCAGCCCGGTCCTCCGGATGAAAGTGAGAATGGATACCGATAATTTCCGGTAGGGGCGTGCCTTCCTCTTCTCCTACATTTTTATACCAGCTGCTTAAGGCATAACCATTACGGCTTAACGCATCAAAATGAGCGTATCCAACCTTGGCATAATCTCCTACCAGTTCAAAGAAATTTTTAAATTCCTGAATTTTGTTGTAGGCGATGGTGTTTTCCGTCTTATCTACGTTTATCAACAGATAATTGATAGGCTGCCGGTCATGATCATAGAGTGTTGTTATTCTTGTTGTCAGATTAATGAAACCGGATGTTTTTTCCGATTCATAATATCCTTTGATTTTTGAAAAATCATATTGGAAGGTGAATTCAACCTCTTCATTATCTCTGATCTTTAGCTTTATTTCTTCGGGTAGTGCCGGATTCTCAAAGATATTGATACCAATAACTTTTTCTTTATGGGTGATATGGAACATTTCCAGTTCCTTTTTATTCAAGTCAAGCAGATAACCGTCTTTATTATACAGTTCAATGCCGACGGGAAGGTTTTTATAGATATTGTGCAGGATACGTTCACTGTTTTGCAGTGCCTGATAGGCGGAAGCCATGCGTGGACCATCTTGAGTTTCTGCTATTCCGTATATTTTGGTGTTTCCTTCCCCATCAGTTTCCTGAAAGCATATTTTACTGCGAATCCATACTTCCCCGTGGGGAGTATCGAGCAGGTACACCTCCTCAATGCTCTGTTGTAATTTATCGAACGAATAGCTGGTAGTATGGTGCTGATCCTCCCGCAGGATGCGTTTATTGAAATTTTCAAAACTGATCACTCCGTCTTCGTCTATCCCAAGTAATCGGGAGATAAACTCGGAACATATATAACTTTCTGTTTTTAAGTCCGCTTCCCACCACCCCATATTCGCTTTATTCAGCAGTTTTTGCAGGAATGTGTATTCTTTCTGTTTGCTTGTTTCCAATGTCTGACTTGTTTTAACTGGCGGTTGAATATTCATTTAGTCCGTAAAAATAATCATTTTTATTGAATTCTTTTCAATAAACCATCACTTTTAGGTATTGATACCTGCTGATTCTTTCGTGAACTTTGTAGAGTAACAAAATGTTGTATATATAAAAAGATGAAAGGAGATCATTAAGAATGAAAAAGATAGTATTACTTCGTCATGGAGAAAGTGCTTGGAACAAAGAAAACCGTTTCACAGGTTGGACGGATGTAGACTTGACGGAAAAGGGAGTTGCCGAAGCGGAAAAGGCGGGCGTTACGTTGAGGGAATATGGCTTCAACTTCGATAAAGCCTATACTTCTTATCTGAAGAGGGCAGTCAAAACCTTGAACTGCGTGCTTGATAAAATGAATCTGGACTGGATTCCTGTCGAGAAGAGCTGGCGTCTGAATGAGAAGCATTATGGCGACCTGCAAGGACTCAATAAGGCGGAAACAGCTGAGAAATACGGAGAAAAGCAAGTGCTGATATGGCGCCGCAGTTATGATATTGCTCCCAATCCGCTTTCCGAAAGCGATTTGAGAAATCCGCGTTTCGATTTCCGCTATCACGAAGTACCCGATGCGGAGCTGCCGCGTACCGAATCATTAAAAGATACCATCGACCGTATTATGCCGTACTGGGAGTCGGATATATTTCCGGCTTTAAGAGATGCGCATACCTTGCTGGTTGTCGCGCACGGCAATAGTCTGCGAGGTATCATCAAGCATTTGAAACATATTTCTGATGAAGATATCATCAAACTGAATCTTCCTACTGCCGTTCCTTATGTATTTGAGTTCGATGAGAACCTGAATGTTGCCAACGATTACTTCCTGGGCAATCCGGAAGAAATTCGTAAGCTGATGGAAGCGGTAGCCAATCAGGGGAAGAAAAAATAGCAGGCTTCATCGCCTGTATATAAATTGTTATACATTAAAAAAATAAAGTTATGAGTAAAGTAGTTGATTTATTAGGAGATAAGACCAGTTATTATCTGGACCATACCTGTAAGACCATTGATAAGTCGTTGATTTATATACCTTCACCGGATACTATTGATAAAGTCTGGATTGATTCGGACCGAAACATTAAAGTATTGAATAGCCTGCAAACCCTTTTAGGGCATGGACGCTTGGCAAATACGGGTTATGTGTCCATTCTTCCTGTCGATCAGGATATTGAGCATACAGCCGGCGCATCCTTTGCACCGAATCCCATTTATTTCGATCCGGAGAATATTGTGAAGCTGGCTATCGAAGGAGGCTGTAATGCAGTAGCTTCCACATTCGGTATTCTAGGATCAGTCGCACGTAAATATGCGCACAAAATACCTTTCGTGGTAAAGTTGAATCACAATGAGCTACTGACTTATCCGAATACATACGATCAGGTATTGTTCGGCACGGTGAAAGAAGCTTGGAATATGGGAGCTGTAGCAGTAGGAGCAACCATTTATTTCGGTTCGGAACAGAGTCGCCGCCAGTTGGTAGAGATTGCTGAGGCTTTCGAATATGCTCACGAGCTTGGTATGGCTACCATTCTGTGGTGTTATTTGCGTAATAGCGATTTCAAGAAGGGAGCCATCGATTATCATGCTGCTGCCGACCTTACCGGACAGGCTGACCGTTTGGGAGTTACCATCAAAGCGGACATTGTGAAGCAGAAACTTCCTACCAATAATGGTGGTTTCAAAGCGATTGGTTTCGGAAAGACAGATGAACGCATGTACACGGAACTCACATCGGAACACCCGATTGATCTCTGTCGTTATCAGGTGGCAAATGGTTATATGGGACGTGTCGGATTGATCAATTCCGGTGGAGAATCTCATGGGGCTTCCGATTTGCGTGATGCGGTCATTACGGCAGTTGTCAATAAGCGTGCCGGTGGTATGGGATTGATCAGCGGACGTAAAGCCTTCCAGAAGCCGATGAATAAGGGTGTCGAATTATTAAACGCTATTCAGGATGTCTACCTCGATCCGGCAATAACCATTGCCTGATCTAGGAAAGATGAGAAATAATTCTTATCTTTGACTACCAGATAGTTAACCATTAAAAAATAGAATTATGAAGTTTTTTATTGACACAGCCAATTTGGAGCAGATTCAGGAGGCGTATGACCTCGGAGTACTTGACGGAGTGACTACCAATCCTTCGCTGATGGCGAAAGAAGGCATTAAAGGTACGGAGAATCAGCGTGAACATTACATTAAAATATGTAAGATTGTCAATGCTGATGTAAGTGCGGAAGTAATAGCAACGGATTACGAAGGGATGATCCGCGAAGGGGAAGAGCTTGCCGCACTCAATCCGCACATTGTTGTCAAGGTGCCTTGTATTGCTGATGGTATCAAAGCTATCAAGTACTTTACAGAAAAAGGAATCCGGACCAATTGTACATTGGTATTTTCCGTCGGGCAGGCATTGCTGGCTGCAAAGGCCGGAGCGACTTACGTTTCGCCTTTTGTCGGACGCCTGGATGATATTTGCGAAGACGGGGTAGGGCTTGTCGGTGATATTGTACGTATGTATCGCACCTATGATTACAAGACTCAGGTATTGGCGGCTTCTATCCGCAATACGAAGCACATCATCGAGTGTGTGGAGATGGGAGCAGATGTGGCTACCTGTCCGTTGAGTGCTATCAAAGGGTTGTTGAATCATCCGCTGACTGATTCGGGATTGAAGAAATTTTTGGAAGATTATAAAAAGGTGAATGGATAATTGGGTTTGAGAAACTAAATTTTCTCAAAGAATTTATTTTAAAGGGGCTTCTGACATAAAATATGTCAGAAGTCCTTTTTTAGTAATTTTAATATAGTCAAACAAGATAAAACTAAGATATCGTGTTTATTCATCTTACTTTGTAGGTTGTAATAAAACTAGTGATGTAAATAATGAATAAAAATGGATTTAGTCGTTGTGCCGATATCTATATCGGCCGTTTGCGCGAGGAGGGCCGCTATTCTACGGCGCATGTCTATCAGAACGCGCTTCTTTCTTTTAGCAAGTTTTGTGGTGTCCATAGTGTGTCTTTCCGTCAAGTCACCCGTGACCGCCTTCGCCGTTACGAACAGCATCTTTACGCATGTGGTCTGAAGCCCAATACGATTTCCACGTATATGCGTATGCTTCGTAGTATCTACAATCGTGGTGTGGAAGCGGGTAGCGCTCCTTATGTCCACCGCCTGTTTCATGAGGTCTATACGGGAGTGGACGTTCGTCAGAAAAAGGCGCTTCCCGTCGTCGCACTTCGCAGGCTTCTTTATGAAGACCCCCAGTCTGACCGTCTCCGCCGTACCCAGGCTATCGCCGCTCTGATGTTCCAGTTTTGTGGGATGTCTTTCGCCGATCTGAGCCATTTGGAGAAATCCGCTCTTGATAGCAACGTGCTGCGCTACAATCGTGTCAAGACGAAGACTCCCATGAGCGTTGAGGTTCTGGACAGCGCACAGGAGATGCTCGAGCAGCTCCGTAACCGGGGTCTCCCCGTCCCGGCTGTCCCGACTACCTTTTCGGCATCCTTCAGGGAGATAAGAAAAGGAAGGATGAGAAAGCTTACCGTGAATACCAGTCCGCTCTCCGGAGATTCAACTACTGCCTGAAATCCCTGGCAAAGCGGCTGCGTCTCAACTTCCCCGTGACTTCCTACACGCTTCGCCATTCTTGGGCTACCACCGCCAAGTACCGTGGTGTCCCTATCGAGATGATCAGCGAGTCGCTTGGGCATAAGTCGATCAAGACCACGCAGATTTATCTGAAAGGCTTTGAACTGAAAGAGCGTACGGAGGTAAACCGGATGAATTTGTCTTACGTTAAGAGGTGCGGTTCTGGCCTGTATGTGTGATTTAGAATCCTGATATACAGTGTTTATGGGTGTGTGTTACTTCTTAGGTAACGGAATGATTCATGGCGCAAAGATGGACATATTTATGAAAATACGCAAACAAAAATGAAATTA
>CDZJ01022881.1_pt1 | contig 13382 bp, 15 predicted proteins | sample 557391 | NCBI WGS metagenome assembly CDZJ01 (sample SAMEA3182111, study PRJEB8094) | gut metagenome | biome: human; feature: gut; material: Stool; isolation source: human stools | place: Canada | collected 2013-05-07 | reverse complement strand
CCCGCTTGTGTTTTGATCTAACTTTTGGGCTTCGGCTTAAAGAGAAGGGCCACTACAAAGCCGAAGAAGATAGCGGCGGTGATACCGCCGGCCGCGGCGGTGGACCCGCCAGTGAGGGCGCCCAGAAATCCGTCCTCCGCCACCGCCTTTTTGACCCCCTTGGCCAGCAGGTGGCCAAAACCCGTGAGGGGTACTGTGGCGCCGGCTCCTCCCCAGTCCACTAGATGCTGGTAGAGCCCCAGGCCGCTGAGGATCACCCCGGCGGTCACATAGGACACCAGGATCTTGGCGGGGGTAAGGGGAGTCTTATCAATCAAAAGCTGGCCGATAATACATAGGATGCCGCCGCAGAGGAAGGCGTTAAGATATTCCATGATTACGCACCTTTCAAACAAGATAGAGGTCCCAGGTATGGGCGTGATGCCCGAAGACAGCCGGCGGTCACGCCTGGGGGGATCGCTGAGTAGAAATGGCGATGGCGTGGCAGATGCCGGGTACGCTCTCCCCCTGGAACGCGGAGGTAGGAGAGTGGAGAGCGCCGGTGGGGCAGAAAAGAATGTTGTTCCATTTGCCCTCCCGCATTCCATTGAGCAGGTAGCCCGTCAGCACCGAGGCTGCGCAGCCGCAGCCGGAACCTCCGCAGTGGACATCCTGACTCTGCGGGTCGAAAATAAGCATCCCGCAGTCGGTGTGGTTGGACAGTTCCAGCCCGTCCTGCCGGAGCAACTCCAACAGCAGCTCGCTGCCCAGATTACCCAGGTCGCCTGTGACGATCAGGTCATAGTAGCTCGGCGCCCGGCCGGTGTCCTTTAGGTGGGTGGAGATGGTGTCATAGGCGGCCGGGGCCATGGCTGCCCCCATGTTGTTGGTGTCGGTGATGCCCTTGTCCACAATCTTGCCTACCGTCACATGGGTGATATAGGGGCCGGGGCCCTCCCGTGCCAGAATAGCAGCTCCGGCGGCGGTAGTGGTCCACTGGGCGGTGGGAGTTCGCTGGCCGCCGTACTCCAGAGGGGTGCGGTACTGGCGCTCGGCAGTGCAGAAGTGGGAGGAGACTACCACTCCGGCCCACTCCCCGAAGCCGCCATCCAAGGTCATAGAGGCCAGAGCCAGCCCCTCCCCCATGGTGGAGCAGGCCCCATAGAGGCCGAAAAAGGGAATCTCCTGGCCGCGTGCGGCGAAGGAAGAACCGATGCACTGATTCAGCAGGTCGCCGGCAAAGAGCCAGTCTATATTAGAGGCAGGTTGGCCCGCCTTATTTAAGGCCAGAGCCAGGGCCTGCTTCTGCATGGCGCTCTCCGATTTCTCCCAGGTGGACTCGCCGAAGGTGTCGTCAGTCCCGATATAGTCGAAGGAGCTGGCCAGAGGGCCCTCACCCTCCTTCTTTCCTACCACGTTGGCGTGACCGGCGAAGGAAGGGGGACAGGCCAGGGTGACTGTCTGGCTGCCTGTTTTTTTTGTCGTCAAGGGAAACGCCTCCCAATAGAGAATGAAGATGACCATAGCTTGTCCGAAGGGGAGAGAAATATGCCCGAAGCATAAGGAAGAGGCGAATAAAAATTTCTTTTGCTTTCTTCTGTTCAAAAGGGCCAGATTCCTGTATAATGGGGGCTGCAAAGGAAAGAAAAGGAGAGAGGACCTATGCCCCAATTCGACCCACAAAAATATTCCTATCCTTCCCGCCGGAATGTAGTCTATGCCCGCCGCGCAATGGCCTGCACCTCTGTGCCTCTGGGGGCCCAGATCGGCCTGGATGTGATGAAGGCCGGAGGAAACGCTATGGACGCGGCTGTCGCCATGGCCGCAGCCATGCCCATCCTGGAGCCCACCGGAAACGGCCTGGGCTCAGACTGCTTTGCCCTGATCTGGGTAGAGAAGGAGAAGAAGCTGTACGGACTCAACGCCAGTGGCGTGGCTCCCATGGCGCTGGATGCGAAGATGGTGAGAGCCATGGGGCACAGTGAGATGCCCAAGACGGGCTGGCTGCCGACCATGGTGCCGGGGGCTCCCGCGGGCTGGGCGGCGATCAATAAAAAATTTGGCGCCAAGCCCCTGTCCGAACTGTTTGCTCCAGCCATCTCCTATGCCCGGGAGGGATATCCTGTCCCGGTCAATCTGGAGCCCCAGTGGGAGAAGGACTCCCAGCGTATTGCCGCTGCCCGGTCCAAGGAACCTGCGCCTCACTCCTATTGGTGGAATACCTTTATGAAGGAGGACGGCACCCACTACCGGGCCGGTGAACTGTTCCGCTGGGAGGAGTATGCCCAGACGATGGAGGAGCTGGCCGCCACAGACTGTGAAAGCTATTACCGTGGTCCTCTGATGGAGAAGATTGTGGCCTTCAGCCGGGAAACTGGGGGGTATTTCTGTGAGGATGACTTCAGAAATTACCAGCCCATGTGGGTGGAGCCCATCACCACAGACTATAAGGGCTATACCGTGTGCGAGATACCGCCCAACGGCCACGGCATCACAGTGCTGATGGCGCTGAATATCCTAAAGGGGCTGGAGCTGTCCCAGGAGAAGGACTGCGCCGACACCTACCACAAGATCCTGGAGTCCATCAAGCTGGCTTTCGCGGACACTAAGACTTATGTGGCGGACCCCCGGTACATGAAGACCAAGGTGGAGGATATGCTGTCCGAGGAGTACGCCGCCCAGCGCCGGGCCCTCATTTCTGACAGGGCGCTGATGCCGGAGGCGGGAGACCCCTCCTGCGGCGGGACCATCTACCTGTGTACTGCCGACCCAGAGGGCAACATGGTATCCTTTATCCAGAGCAACTATACCACCTTCGGCGCCGGCGTGGCCATCCCCGGCACTGGTATCTCCTTACAGAACCGGGGCGCCAACTTCTCCCTGGAGGAGAACAGCGACAACTGCCTGGCCGGAGGGAAGCGGTCCTATCACACCATCATCCCCGGCTTTATGATGAAGGACGGAGATGCTGTTGGCCCCTTCGGCGTCATGGGCGCCTTCATGCAGCCCCAGGGCCATGTGCTGGTGGCGGTGAACACCATCGACTATCATATGAATCCCCAGGAGGCGCTGGATGCCCCGAGAATTCAGTGGGTGGGCGGAAAGCATATCCAGTTGGAGCGGGAGGTTCCCGCCCACATCGGCAGAGAGCTGGCGGACATGGGCCATGAGGTGGAGGTTTTGAACACCAACATCACTATGGGCCGCGGGCAAATCATTTGGCGGACGGAGAACGGAATGCTAGTTGGCGGGACCGAGCCTCGGTGCGATGGCACTGTGGCGGCCTGGTAAGGGCAGGGGTGGAAGATATGCTGCTTGGCAAAGGACAAAAGGGGACGTCCCACTGCGTGTGTGTGGACTGTGAGGAGGACTGGCCCTACGAGTCAAAGCTCCAGCGGGTTATCGAGGCTGCCTTGGAGACGGAGGGGGTGGACGTGCCCTGCGCCGTCGATGTGCTTATCACAGATGACGCAGGCATCCATCAGGCCAATCTGGAAACGCGAGGGGTGGACCGGCCCACCGATGTGCTGTCCTTTCCCATGTTCGAGCTGTCTCCCGGAGAAAAGCCCAGAGCCGAGTGGGCGGACCCAGACACGGGCAAAGTCTTTTTGGGGGATATGGTGATCTCCCTGGAGCGGGCAAACGAGCAGGCCGAGGAGTACGGTCACTCCCTGGAGCGGGAGCTGTGCTATCTAACGGTACACTCGGTCCTCCATTTGCTGGGCTACGACCACCTGGACGAGGGCCCGATGAAGCGGCAGATGCGGGAAAGAGAAGAAAAAATTTTGACGGAGATGGGTCTTGACCGGACATAACACAGCGGAGCCAAGTCATAGGACTTGGCTCCGTCTTTCCTATTTGGGACAAAGACATTCGTCATAAAAATTCTGACAGGCTTTGTGGGACATACTGTGCCTGGGGTAGACAAAATAGAGTGGGCGCAGGATCTGCCAATCGGACAGATGCAGATAGGTCAGTGTACCACACGCCACCTCCTGGGCGGCCACTTGCTCATACATGAAGCTGACAGCATGAGTTGCTTTCAGCAGTTCCTTAATCATTCGGAAGCTGCCGCACTCCAGTACAGAGGAGAAGGATTGGGGAGAGCAGCCGGCTTGAAAGAGTCTGTTTTCCAGAATGGCGCGGGTGCCTGATCCGGGCTCACGCAAAATGAGAGGATAAGAAAACAGATCTGTCAGCCTGTGTTCTTTCTGTGAAAGAGGATGGCTGGCGGCAGCCACAGGTAAAAACCGGGCAGTATGAAAAATGTGGCTGCAGAAGTCATTGTCATAAAAGATCCCTTCGATGAGGGCACAGTCCAGCTCTCCCCGAACACAGGCGGACAGCATTCCTTCCGTATTGCCTACATGGAGCGCCAGGGGACGGAAGGACTGGGCCAGGAAGGGGGCCAAAAGAGGGGGAAGATAATAGTCGGCAATGGACAGGGTGGCACCGACCCGGAGAGTTTGGGCGCTTTGGTTGAGCTGCTCCAGCAGCCTGTGCTCGTTGGCTGCCTGAAAGGTGGCGTATCGATACATCAATTCTCCCGCTCGGGTGAGGGCGAGCTGATGGCCTGTGAAATCGATGAGCTGGGAACCGTAGTGCTCCTCCAGCTTTCGGATGTGTTGAGAAACGGCGGGCTGGGTGATATGAAGGGCCTGGGCGGCCAGTGTATAGCTGCGTAGCTCCACTACAGTGAGAAAGGTCTGAAGTTTTTGGTCCAGCATATGTTCACGTCCATTAAAAATATTTATTATATATAATATAACATAATTTGATTTTATAATCAACCGGTGTTATGATGAGTGTGACCAGAGGGAAATATTGCAAAAGGAAGTGGAGCTATGAAGGTGTTGAACCGGATAGGGGAGCTTATTCCCGGACTTTTACTGGCATTGGCTATCGCGGCTTGTGCCAAATTCATTGAGGGTCTACTGCCGATCCATCTCATTGGGGCGTCAGTCATTGCCCTGTTCATCGGTATGGGACTCAACCAGATCAGGAAGCCGAGCGATGGTGTGGCCAAGGGCCTGAAGTTCACATCCAAAAAAATTCTGAAATTCGCCATCATTCTCTTGGGAGCCTCGCTGTCCATCAAGGTAGTGCTCAATGTAGGCCGGCTGTCCCTGGTAGTCATGATGTTTACCCTGCTGACCTGCTTCGGCGGCGGATATTTTGTGGGGCGGGCACTTGGCCTGAACTGGAAGCTGTCTAACCTGATTTCTGCCGGGACGGGGATCTGCGGAGGCTCTGCGATTGCGGCCATCGCCCCGGTGATCGATGCGGAGGATAAGGATATTGCCTATGCCATGTCGGCCACTTTTCTATTTGACATGGTGATGATCGTCCTTTTTCCTATTATGGGGCAGGCCATGGGATTAAGCGATATGGCCTATGGACTATGGGCCGGGACGGCGGTGAACGACACCTCCAGCGTGGTGGCGGCAGGATACGCCTTTTCAGAGGGAGCCGGCGATTTTGCCACAATGGTGAAGCTGACTCGCACCTTGGCCATCATCCCCACTGTGCTGGTATTCAGCCTGATCGAGGTGCGGGAGAAACGGAAGGCCGGGATAGTGTCTCAGGGAGAAAAAGTGAAGATTACCTCTATCTTTCCCTGGTTCATCCTGTGCTTTTTGGGAATGGCAGCCATTAACAGCCTGGGAGTGTTTCCGCAGGAGCTGTCTTCTGGCTTAAAAGAGTTGAGCAAATTCCTAATGGTGGCAGCTCTGGCAGCCATCGGCTTAAATACTGATTTCCGGGAAATGCGTAAATCTGGCATTAACCCCATGATTCACGGATTTATTATCTCTGCCTTGGTGGTAGTAGTGGCAATCGCGGTCGAGTATTTTATGGGCATTGTGTAACACAGTCGGCAAACGACCCGCCAAATCGGCGGGCCGTTTGCTATTTTCCGTCAAATATGATAAAATAAAAAGCAGAAAAGGGAGAGGTGGCCTTTCTCTGACTTGAAAGATAATAATAAAAAATATTTGTAGACGGGAAATTGTTCACACCTGAGAAAGTGAGGATTATCTTATGCCGATTATCAAAAAATCCGGTATCATTACTCTGTGCGGCCGGCCCAACGTAGGCAAGTCTACATTGATAAACACCCTGGTGGGGGAGAAAGTAGCTATCGTTACCAACAAGCCCCAGACCACTCGGAACCGCATCTGCGGTATTCTGACACGGGGAGAGAGCCAGTTTGTCTTTGTGGATACGCCGGGTCTGCATAAAGCCCGTACTCGCTTGGGGGACTATATGGTGAATGTGGTCAGGGAGAGTGTGGCTGACGTAGATGCGGTGGCTCTGCTGGTGGAGCCCATCCCGAATATTGGGGAGCCGGAAGCACAGCTTATCGCCCGCGTCAAGACCCTGGGCTGTCCCGCCGTGTTGGTCATCAACAAGGCGGATACGCTGGAGCGGAAAGACAAGCTCCTTGAAGTGATACAGCTTTACAGCCAGGAACACGACTTTCAGGCCGTGGTTCCTATCTCCGCCAAGACCGGCGAGGGGGTGGAGGAGCTGCTGGGCGTGCTGGAGGGCTTCCTTCCCGATGGGCCCCAGCTCTTCCCGGAGGACATGACCTCCGACCAGCCGGAGCGGCAGATGATGGGGGAAATCTTACGGGAAAAGCTGCTGCTGTCCCTGGATAAGGAGATCCCTCATGGGACCGCGGTGGAGATTACCCGTTTCGTAGAGCGGGAGGACGAGGTCATTGAGGTAGAGGCCACCATCTACTGCGAAAAGAACAGCCATAAGGGTATCATCATCGGCAAGGGCGGTGCCATGCTGAAAAAGATATCCACCCTGGCCCGGCAAGATATGGAGCGATTTATGGGGACTAAGGTGTACCTCCAGACTTGGGTAAAGGTCAAGGAAAATTGGCGTGATAATCCCGCGGCAATTCAGAATTTTGGCTACCACCAGGATTGATTGCAGCTGACGCCAGCAATAAACAGAATTTCCCGGTCATACTTTCCATGAGAAAAGCCCAGTCTAATTGCGGAGAGATTTGTGGGAGGACTGGAGTATGAATGAGAACGGACTGTGGAGCTTATTTTGGGAAACCGGTCTGCCAGAAGCCTATCTGATGCTCGCGGCCCTGGACCGGGAGGGACCGGCACTGCCGGCCAGGCCGTCGTTTCGGCCTCAGCCCAAGGGGGCGGACCGGGCATAGTCCTGAGGCTGTGCCCCGGTACATAGGAGATACGCTATGCATATGACCACTAAGGCTCTGGTCCTCCGTCAGGTGGACTATAAGGAGTCGGATAAGATCCTGACGCTCTTTACCCAGGAGCAGGGGAAACTCACTGCCTCCGCCCGGGGCTGCCGAAAAAAGGGGAGCGCCCTGGCCGCGCCATGCCAGCTATTGGCCTGGTCAGAAATGGTGTTATACGACTACCAGGGGCGCTGGACCGTGAAGGAGGCGTCCACGGAACGGCTGTTCCAGGGGGTGAGGGATGACCTGGAGCGGCTGGCTTTGGGCTGTTATTTCGCCGAGGTGGCGGAGCTGTTGGCAGTGGAAGGGGTCGCCAGCTCTGAGCTGCTCTCATTGATATTGAACAGCCTGCACGCACTGGATAAAATGAAAGAGAAACCCCTGGCGTTGGTTAAGGCGGCCTTTGAACTGAAGGCCATGTGCCTGTCTGGATACGAGCCGCTGCTGGACGGCTGTGCCGTCTGCGGCAGGACCCCGCCGGAGGAGCCGCGCTTCCATCTGCGAGAGGGCGTGGTCCACTGTGCTGCCTGCCGGGGAGAGATGGGGGAGGGCATCTCCATGCCTCTCAACCTCCACGCGCTGCGGGCTATGGAGCATATCGCCTATGGAGATCCAAAGCGGCTCTTCTCCTTTTCGATAGGCGGGGAAGGGCTGACCAAGCTGGCGGATCTGACAGAGGCATATCTCCATACCCAACTGGAGCGGGGCTTTCAGACGCTGGATTTTTACAAAGGGATACAGACCGGAGGGATATGATTCAAAAAAAGCCCGCTGTGGAGTTCCACAGCGGGCTTTTTCCGCAATATTCATTACTGCTGGGCCTCGACCTGGCCAAATGTGTGGCCGTTATAGGTCAGACAATTCTTGCACATCCGGTGAGGCAGCCGGAACGCCCCGCACTTGGGGCAGGTCACGATACCGGGAGTTTCCAGCTTCCAGTGGGAGCTGCGCCGCTTATCGCGCCGGGCCTTGGACACTTTTCTCTTAGGAACCGCCATGGGTGACACCTCCTTCGGTTTACGTGCCGTGCGGCACTTCGACTACTCACTCAGTTTCGCTATCCAACAGCTGCGCAAGGGCCGCCAGTCTTGGATCTACTTCAGGTCTGCACCCGCAGGGACCGAGATTCAGGTCAGCCCCGCATTTGGCACACAGCCCTTTGCAGTCGTCTGAGCAAAGGTTTTTGGTATCCATCTCGAGTACGAAAGCCTCCGTCACCACCTGGTCCAGATCCAACTCAGTTCCATCCAGAAGGATGATCTCGTCGTTCTCCTCATCCTCCAGGGCCTGGGCAACCAGACTGTCCAGCCGGACCACCTTTTCACGGGAAAATTCCTTCCCGCAACGGTCACAGACCAGATCCAACAGGGAACTGACCGTCCCCTCCAGCACAAGAGCGCCCGCGTGGTTGGTCACGCTGCCCTGGGCTAGAACGGGGCGGGTGATGGGTTTCCTCCCATAAAATTCCAGACCGGACAGGTCTGCCTGGAACTGGAAGGTCTTGCGGGCGTCTGGCTTATGAATGATATCTTTCAGATCCAGACGCATGGCTTCCTCCTGGGTTTGACCCTAAACTCGCATAATGGTACGGAAAGTATTATAGAGAAAAGTTCCCAACTTGTCAAATCTTTTTTTCTGATTGACAAATATAATTTTTTATGGTCCAATTTTGGGAAGATAGGGCACTTTTTACAGCCTTTGTAGGAGAGAGCCGCCATGAAAGAATTTACCATTGGAAAAAATGACGCAGGTCAGCGGCTGGACCGCTGGCTGGCCAAGACGATCCCCCTGCTGCCTGCCCCGCTGGCCCAGAAGTATATCCGCCTCAAGCGGGTAAAGGTCAACGGAAAGGGCTCCAAGCGGGACATCCGGCTGAATGTGGGAGATGTGCTCCAGTTATATATCAACGACGAGTTCTTTGACCGCCCCACCCCGGAAAACGCTTTTTTGTCCCTGTACCAGCCGAAGCTGAATATCCTGTATGAGGATGAGCATATCCTGCTGCTGGACAAGCGGCCCGGCCTGGTGGTCCATCCGGATGAGAACGAGCGAGTCAATACCCTGCTTACCCATATCCAGGCTTACTTATATCAGAAGAAGGAGTGGTCTCCCTATTGGGAGAATTCCTTTGCGCCAGCCCTGTGCAACCGTATCGACCGGAACACGGGGGGCATAGTCATTGCGGCTAAGACGGCGGAGGGACTCCGGGTGATGAACCAGAAGATCAAGGACCGGGAGTTAAGCAAATACTACCTGTGTGTAGTCCAGGGCAGGATGGCGCCCAAGGAGGGGAAACTGGAAGGCTATCTCTTTAAGGACGAGGTCAAAAAGCAGGTCTATGTCCGCGGCCGGCCGGAGCCGGGAGCCAAAACTGCCGTTACCTTATATAAGACGCTTGCGGTGAAAAACGGCCTGTCCCTGGTGGAGTGCGACCTGATCACCGGGCGGACCCATCAGATCCGTGCCCAATTCGCCCATGCCGGACACCCCCTCATCGGGGACGGCAAGTACGGCAGTGAGCGGGAGAATCGAAAGTATGGCCGCCATGGGCAGGCCCTGTACTCCTATAAGCTCGCCTTCCACTTCACCACCGATGCCGGACCTCTGGAGCACCTGAATGGCCGGACCTTTCAGGTGGAGGACGTGGACTTTGTCCGGGAGTATTTTGGAGCTTGGCCAGAGGCCGGGAGAGAGCCGTCCTCCCGGTGAATAGGCTGGAAAAGAGTCGGGGCAGCCTCGGCTCTTTTTTATTGAATATATTATTGACAAACAATAATTTTTTTGATATCTTATATTTAAAATTATTGTAAAACAATAATTGAAGGGCGGAATAGATATGAAGAAAAAACTGTGGATGCTAACAGGGGGAGCCATTCTGGGGCTGCTGGCGGCTCTGGCCGGAGGGCTGTTGTCCGCCAAAGTCGGGTGGAGCACGATGAATGACCCTCTCCTATCAGTAGGGCGGGGTCTAAGGGCGCTGTCCCTGTCTGGCTTTGGGGGCGACCTGCTGGCCTGGTTGGTAGTCCTGCTGGTCAGCGGGGCGCCCTTGCTGCTCCTGATTCGGATAGGGAAGAAGGGCAGAGGGATGGAGGATCTCCTTCTTGGCTTGATGGCCCCTGTGATCTTCTGCTGGCTCTTTTATTTGGCCAATCCGACCCAGCTGGGGGAGACTGCGGCCCAGATCTTCCCCTTAGCCGGAGGGTGTACGGTGCTGTCTATGGGGGCGGCGTGGCTGGTTTTGAAGCTGCTCCGGGGCCTGGATGGGGCACCCACCCAGCGCCTGGCTGCCGCCTTTGGGGCACTGCTCTCCGGCTGTGCCCTGCTGTGTGCCTTTTCCGTGGCCTACGGAGGGGCCGCCGGGGTAGCTGCCCAGTGGGCCCAGGTGGTGGAAGGCAACACGGACCTTGGAGGGCTGACGCTGCCAGTTCTGATTGCTCTGGGGGTGCTGGACCACGCCCCCGGCCTGCTGGTAGCTGTAACTATGGTTTGGGGCTCCGAGCTGGCCCCCGTCCTGGGGGGCGGCACCTTTGACCAGGCGGGGGCGGAGCTGTGCGGCCGTGTTGCTCTGGCCTGCAAGACGGCGGCGCAAGCTACTGTGACGCTGACTGTCTTTGCCAACCTGCTCCAACTGGCCCTGGTGGGGGAGCTGCTCTCCGCCAGCTTCTCCATCACCCTCCCGCTGTTCTCACTGGCGGCCTCCGCCGGGCTGTTTCTCCTGTGCCGCTGCCTTCAGCGGGGGGCGGTCCTCCAGGAGGACAACGACTCCATCATTTGAGGGAAAGCCATGGCAATCAGAGTATATTTGAGCGACGTGCTGAAGGAGCGGGGCATGACCTCTAAGGAGCTATGTGCCAAGGTGGGAATTACCGAGGCTAACCTGTCTATCTTGCGCTCCGGGAAGGCCAGCGGTGTGCGCTTCCACACCATCAATAGGATATGCTACTATCTGGACTGTCAGGTGGGGGACATTCTCCACTTTGACGGACGATTGGAGGACAAAGATGAAGAAACTGTGGACTAAGGGGAAGACAGGGGCGGCGGCCGTCCTGCTGGCCTGCTTTCTGGCGGCTCTAGCCGCCAGCACTTCTGGCAGCCGACTGGCCCGGCCAGAGAGGGAGGACCCCGGAGCGGACCAGTTTATCGGTTTTCACATGGTATTGGAGAAGATGCCGAAGGAGGGGGAGGAGATCCCGGTGGACCAGAGTCACTGGGTGGAGTACGGCACAGAGGAAATGAAAACAGAGGACTTCGGCACCCTGTCCTTTCCCAAAAAGATTTTAATTGGACGGTTTACCGACGATCCTCACGGACAGGACTATGAATTTCCAGGTCTGCCTGGCCTGAACTGCTTTTTGGCCGAGGAGGAGCTGGAAGAAGGCGGTACTCAATATGCCGGTACCAGCGGCCTGGCGGGCGCTCATATTAAAGTGGGCGATGAGGAGGAGTCCATCAGCGGAACGGTCTACTTTGGACCGCCTTTGGATGACAGAAACTGGAATACAAACGAGTTTGACTACTGCTGGACTGCCTATCAGGTGTACCAGATGGAGGATGGCACGGTCTATCTGGACGGCAGTGGAAACAGCTACGGCGGTATGGGGGGATTTACCACTAAGGTCACAGACACCCAAACCAAGACCGCCGATGGGGAGGAGGAAATATTCTCTTTTACGGCGGAAGTAACGATGGAATCTGTGGAGCGGGTGACAGAGCTGGAGGTCCGCTGGTACGGAGAGGAGGAGCTGCTGGACCGCAGGACGCTGACCATGGAGGAAGTGGGAGAGGGGCTGTCCCTGGAGCGGCCCCAGGGGGCGGTCTGGGCCCTTGTGACCCAGAGGGACCGGACTGGAGACACAGAGCGGTCTGTCTACACTCTGGGGACGGAAGCGGGCGCTTCCCACCAGCTGGTCCAGCTGGATGAGCGGGGGATGGGCCGCGTGGTTTATCTGAATTTGGATTAGGATCGGCGGGAGAGGGAAAGGACCCTCTCCCGCTGTCCTGTTTGGGTCCAAAACCGGTCTGGACATGCTGCGGGGGAGCGGAGGGGAAAAGTCAGAAAAAATTTTAGGGAAAATCATTGACATTTGGGGTATGACCGGATATAGTGTATCTCGCTATCCGTGAAAACCCGGCCCCCCGGATGTCCACAGCGGGCGGACGCCGAACCGGGTGAATAAATCGAGGGAGCTGACAAGTTTTTATCAGACTAAAGGGGGATAAGCGAGATGTCCAAGGAGCTGATCCGTCTGTCCAACTGCACCATGTCCTTTGACGGCGAAGTGGTGCTGGATGGAATCAATTTGTATATCAACGACAAGGAATTCCTCACACTGCTGGGTCCCAGCGGGTGCGGCAAGACCACCACACTCAGAATCATTGGTGGTTTTCAGACGCCCACCTCTGGCGATGTTTTTTTTGACGGTGTGAGGATTAATGCTGTTCCGCCCCATAAACGGGCGGTGAACACGGTATTCCAGAAGTATGCCCTGTTTCCCCACCTGAACGTATATGAGAACGTGGCCTTTGGCCTGCGTATCCCGAAGGCGGATGATAAGGGGAAAAAAGTCAAGCTGCCGGAAAAGGAGATCCACCAGCGTGTCATGGAGATGCTGGAGGTGGTCAACCTGAAGGGCTTTGAAAAGCGGCACATCAGCCAGCTGTCCGGCGGCCAGCAGCAGCGGGTGGCCATTGCGCGGGCCCTGGTGAACCGGCCCAAGGTGCTTCTGCTGGACGAGCCCTTGGGCGCCCTGGACCTGAAGCTGCGCAAGGATATGCAGAATGAGCTCAAGCGCATCCAGCAGGCTATGGAGATCACCTTTATTTATGTTACCCACGACCAGGAGGAGGCCTTGGCCATGTCCGACACTGTAGTGGTCATGGACGGCGGCAAGATCCAGCAAATCGGCACTCCTGAGGACATCTATAATGAGCCGAAAAATGCCTTTGTGGCCGACTTTATCGGTGAGTCCAATATCATCGACGGCATCATGCGAGAGGACGGAGTGGTGGAGATCTTCAACCGGCGGTTCCAGTGCCTGGACGGAGGCTTTGAGAAGGACGAGGCGGTGGATGTGGTCATCCGGCCCGAGGACGTGGATATCGTCCCCGAGGACCAGGGCCAGCTGAGGGGCACGGTCACCAACGTGACCTTCAAGGGGATGCAGTACGACATCATCGT
>CDZJ01022133.1_pt1 | contig 13534 bp, 4 predicted proteins | sample 557391 | NCBI WGS metagenome assembly CDZJ01 (sample SAMEA3182111, study PRJEB8094) | gut metagenome | biome: human; feature: gut; material: Stool; isolation source: human stools | place: Canada | collected 2013-05-07 | reverse complement strand
ACCTGAGAGAACTCGGTTACAGCTACCAAGCGGGCGGTTACATAACCTCGGACGTGTGCCTCAGAGCGGCTCACCTATTCGATCATCACGAAGTCGTTGATATTGCATACGCCAAGGCTCCTTATTCCATTTTCTGGTGTGTGAACGACATAGGCAAACTAATCTCTTTTACCTATGTTCCAGAACAGCAGGTGGGCGCATTCGCTCAGCACGAAACCCAGGGAGACTTTGAATCCTGCGCAGTGGTGCCAGAATCCAATGAGGACATTCTTTATGTTGTGACCAAGCGCAAGATCGGAGAGAACACCGTAAGGTTTGTTGAGCGCATGAACGAGTACATCATTGACAAGGATGAAGATTATCTCTTCATGGATTGTGCGGGCACCTACTCAGGCCCAGCCAAGACCGAAATATCCGGCATTAGCTGGCTGAATGGGATGAAGGTTTCCATCCTGGCTGACGGGTATTGTGTGCCGGATCAAGTAGTGCAGAACGGCAAGATCACGTTACGCAGAGCTGCCTCAAAGGTGCATATTGGCCTCCCGTACAACTCAGATATTCAGACGTTACCGTTAGCGCTCCAGCTCCAGGATCTTTCTTTTGGAAGCAACCACCGCAAAAACATCAGCGGCGTGGCAGTGAGAATGATTGATTCAGCGAGTATTCTGGCTGGCTCGAGTTTCGACGACCTCTATCAGCAGCCGATACGCGGACGGGAAACACCCGGTACCCCGCCGAAGAAGAGAAACGGAGAGTTTGAGGTGAATATCGCCGCCTCATGGACTGATGACGGCCAAGTCTGCATAAGGCAGAACGCGCCGCTCCCGCTGAAAATCTCAAGTATCACCGTGACTTGTGACGTGGTGTAGTGCGCATCAACCTCTAGGAATCCTCCAATATCTAGCATGAGTTGGAGGATTTTTTATGGCTGGATCTGGCTTTTCTTTTGGTACGTTCGGACTAATCACCACGGGCGTATCGACTTTATTCAACGCATTCGGTGCGAAGAGCGTCACGAAGTACAACAACGCTATTGCACAGGCTCAAGCCGATATTGCAAAGATCAACGCAGACACGATGAACCTGCATTATCAGCAGAGATTGTTTGCGGCTGAAGGTGAGTATCAGCGAGAGACAATGCAAGCCGCCCAGATGAAAGCGCGGCAGAAAGTTGCTTTAGCCGCGAATGGTGTGGCAATCGGTGTGGGATCAGCCGCCGAGCAGTTAGCGAGCACTGACATAGTGAAGAAGATCAACCTCAACCGCCTGGAGAGCAACGCCAAATCCGAGGCATGGGGCTACCGCGCAAAAGAGACTGACTACCGAAACCAAGCGCTCATGAGTTTGGCTAAGAAACAGAGCGCAAGCCGAGCCTTTACAGATTCTCTTCTGGTGGGCGCTGGCAACATGGGCATGGCATTCGCTTACGGAAAACTGATGGATATGGCTAAGGCCTCAGAATCCGCCGAGAAGCCGAAGGCCGAAGAGCCGATCCACATTGATGCAATCTCTGGAGCAGACCCAGGAATAAAAGTTGACGCTGTATCAGGCGCCCAGCCTGGCGTGAGCTGGGTGGACGGAATCTCAGGAGCTCAACCGAACCTGCTGCTAGGCCAGACGGTCAAAACAACACAGCTCTATCCGACAACTACCAAAAATATTTTCTCTCTGAACTACAGAGGATAAAAAATGCCAATCGTTCCGAAGTATGAAAACAACGTCCCAGGTGTTGTAGAGAGTGGCCGCGGTTTCGGCGCTCCCGCTGATAACGTCCGCCCGAGCTTCGACTATGAAAATGTCATGAATCGAGCGCTCCAACCCTGGAGCCAGCTGGCAAACAGTGCTGTCAAAATTGAGGCCTATCACCGTGACACAGTTGTGAAAGCTCGAGCTGATGAACAGCTTGACGCTTATAACAAAGAGGTGCAGACAACGCTGTACGATCCCGAGAAGGGCTATTTTGCACAGCGCGGCAAGAACGCCGTGATTGGCTGGGATCAGGCGCAGTCTGACCTGCAATCCATTTACGATAAACACCTGGGTCAGATTGATGATCCGGATGTGAGGGAGGCATTCAAATCTAATGCACTTCAGCGCCTTAACTCTGTACGACAGAAAACCGTCGTCTATCGCAACGAGCAGAACATCAGCTGGCGCGCACAGACCTCTAAAGACCATGCAGATAATCTCGTCGAGGAGTTTGCTCTGGGCGGATTCTCTCCTGACAGTCAGAGAACAATGGGCAGCCTGATGAATGAGATTGAGTATCAGGGGAGGATGCAAGGCTGGGATGAAGAGACGCTGAAACGTCAGAAGAACGCCTATAAGTCTTTGGCATACGCCTCAGCTTATTCAAATATGGCATTGAGCGATCCTATCGGCGCGCTGAGACATTTTCAAACTGACGGCTCAGAACAAATGAGCACGGACGTAGGCCGCCGCACCTATCAAATGTTATTCCACAGAGCCGCTCCCCAGCTCGTAGAACTCTCTCAGAGGTACGGAGGAGCAACGGCCCTTGCACTGACACCTGGAGCAGTTGCGCGGACCACGGGGGACAACACAAACGAGAATGTACTAAGACAATCACGCGCACAAGCCGGACTAGGAACGGCTCCTAAAGTCTCGGATAAAGTCTTGAATACTTCCGGCTACAAGGGATGCAATCCGCTGAACGTCCGAGCCAGCTCAGATAAATGGCGCGGATCAATCGGCCAGAGCGATAACGGATATGTAATCTTCTCAACTCCGATGGACGGCATCAGGGCCGCTGCTACCGTTATCAAGAATTACGGCACGAAGTACGGGATCAACACAGTGCGAGACATTGTGAGCAGATACGCTCCTGCTTCAGAGAATCCGACGGATGACTATATCGCGAATGTCTGCAAAGGAACTGGCTATCAGCCGGATGAAAAGCTCGACACGAAGAATCCTGAGGTGCTGAAGAAGTTGGTCACTGCGATGATGAAGCAGGAAATCGGCGATGTTCCGTACTCCGAGCGCACGATTATTGCAGGTGTCCTGGACGCGCTCGGCAAAGAGGACATCAATGATTATTCCGACCTGTACAACACTCAGTTATCGGACGAAGAAGAACAGCAGTACCAGGCATGGGCAAAACAGATCGGTCATGAGCGTGATATTTATGACTATGACCTTAGAGGCGCATGGAAAGCTGGAGCGGCTCAAGCTGAGAACGGCCACTTTCCAGACACCTTCAAGAAACCGAACCACCACACATTCTCCGAGGAAAGCCAATATGCTGACGGGAAGAGAAATATTGGCGGACGCTGGGTAGTCGAGAACGGCCAAAACATCTTTATTGGTCCGAACGGTGAGCGCCGCGATGACAACGGCAAACTCTTGAGCGAAGAAACAGCACAGGCGCCTAAGCTGACGGCTGCCGACCTCGTTTTCAACCCGAACGTGAAGACGGGGGTTGAGGTCATTGATTCTCTGAATGAGCCTGAGAAACTCTGGATCATGCAACACACCAAGGCGCAGACTTCTCAGTCAACGGCTAACCTGCGCTCCCAATTCAAGACTACTTTGAACAATGCACTGGCTGTAGCCAGGAGCACAGGCGACATGAGCCAGCTCCCCGATGTCGGAGCTTTTATTCAGACATACGGCCAGGAAGACGGCTTAAGGCAATTCCAGAACGCACAGCAGGAAGCCAAGCTCAATGCGAACCTATACCTCATGCCGACACTTTCCAATGCTGAGATTGAGGCCACAGCGCGGCAGATGACGCCTTCTAAAGATGATCCGAATTACGCCGCCAGGATGAAAGACTTGGAAACCTGGAATAAGGCTTACAACCAAATCCGCAAAGAGCGCGCAGAGGATCCCGTTCAGTTTGCTTTTAGCGGAATGCCTGACTTAGGACTTCAGCCGATCACTGACTGGACGAATCAGGACGGAGCACTGCTGCAGATTCAAAAACGAATCGACAGCATGGATCAGGTGTCTGAACGTTTTGGCACGCCCAGAACACTATTCAGTAAAGCTGAGATTTCAGGTTTTCTCAATTTCATGCAGGGCATGGACGCCGTTCACCAGGCCGACTTTCTAAACAGAATGGCCGACCGCATGACCGATCCGACCTCGACAACTTCCGAGCCGCTCAGGATTTTCTCCGAGCAAATCGGCAACAAAAATCAGACGCTTGCAATCGCTTTGGGCGTGGCCTCTACTCCGAACGGTAAAGAGATGAATGGAGCGCTCCGACAGATCAACGGTGACTACATTAAGAAGTCAAAGCTCGGCGAGGCCTGGAAAGACGAGAAGAACATGAGAACGCTCCTGAGTGGTGTCCTGGCAGTCTCAGACGGTAGTCCCGCCTATGAGGCAATGTTGTCTGCGGCCATGAATGAGCACTGTTACGCGAATCAATCCTCCTCTCAAGATGTTGCGAAGTCTGTGGAGAATGTCTTTGGCAAAGTTTACGAGCACAACGGAAAGAAGATTTTCCTCCCGACTCAGCTCGATAAAGCTCAGAAGAACACATTCACGTTTAGACAAGTTGGCAGTTTTGAAGACTTACTGAGCGACGCTGGCAAAGACCTGGCTAAGAGCAAGAAGTCATATTTTTATGGCGGCCAGAAACTCACCTCCAGCCAGCTTGAGAATCTTGTTTCTTCTGGACAGCTCCAATCTATTGATGACGGTGTGTATCAGTTAGTCAACGGCCTCAATTATGTGAGAGACGAAAAGGGCCAGCCGCTCGTTATTGACCTCAACACCTACATTTCTCGGAGAACTAAAAAATGAATTGGCTAAACGCTTTTGGTGAAACAGTTCAAACTCAGCCCGAGGCCCTGAGAGGTTTTGGTGTTGCAACGGATATGGAGCCGACCAAGCCCTCAGCTTTTCAAGGCACTGGCGAAGCGTTACAGAAGACGCTTCCTTATCAGTTCTATCAATCGCTCTCAGGCGTAAATGAGTTAATGGCCGACCGTGTAGAGGTGAATTACGACCTCGACAACAACGAGGACGCATTGTCAGACTTCAAACCCTCTCAGGATCAGAAGGAACAAGTAGCTGAGCGACTGAGGCAGGATGCAAAGTTTGCACGCCTCAAAGCCCAGAACGATTACACGCCTAACCCAGAAACAACAGGTCAGGCCGCCATGATGATCCACGGACTAACTGGCTCTTCGGCTAAAGCAATCGGATACACCGTGCTGACGGGCGGAAGCGGAATTTTGGCCGCTCCGCTTTTCGGAGCAGACCTCGGACTTTATGAAGCTGGCAAGCTCAGAGACAAAGGCGTGGACGCCTCAACAGCGCGCAAGGCTGGAGCGATCACAGGTACGGTCAACGCGGTAGGAATGGCACTGCCGGGAGCCGTGGGGACTAGTTATGTGAAGTCAATGTTATTTGGAGGAGCAGTAAATCCGCTCACTGACATATCAGAACAAGCCTCAATCAAATTTGTTTTGGAGAATGCTAATTACTCCAAACAGGCTCAGGAGTATGACCCGTTTGATCCTGTAAATCTCGGAGTATCGGCGGCCATGGGTATTGCTTTTGGTGCATTGGGCGCGCGTGCGAATCGTGCTCAGGCCCGTTACCTGGAGGCCGAAGCCGCAGCTCAACCGAGTCTACCTCAGACAGCTGAAGGGCAAGCAGCACCCGCAGTTAATCTCAATAAGTCCGTGCTGGATTCTATTCAGAACCGTGACCGCTCGTCTAAAGAATCTCGGCTCCAGATGGAGAAAATCGCGGCCGCTCCTAATTTCAATCTTTTAAGAGAGAGCCGCTCTCTGGATCAAGGCGCTCCGATTATTGCCTATGTCCCCGATGACATGAATATTCTCTGGGGAAAGAGGGTTGGTGTGTCTGCTGACCCGAGCAGTGAGCCGATGACAATGCGTTATGCAGTTGTGGACGCGGACGATGTGCTCACCTCTAATGCCGTGGACGGCTCCAGCAATCCTCAGTTTACGGATCCGACCGTAGTGGGTGCCAGAGCTATCGCAGGTAATGGCCGCATAGCGGGCCTCCAGGGCGCATACAGACAGGTCAAGGCCACGAAGTACCGAGCCAACCTCACTCAGGATTCAAAAGAATTCGGAATCTCCAAGCGCCAGATCAAGAAGATGAAAAATCCGATCCTGGTGCGCGTAATGGATGATGCTGATGTCGTCGAAGGAATCGGTGAGGCGTCCAACCGCACGGGCACGCTGAAACTAAATCCGGCCGAACAAGCCGCCCAGGACGCTCGAAACGTCCGACTTGAAGAGGTTGAATTCACCAAAGATGGCGAGATTACTCAGAAATCAATGGACGAGTTTGTAAAGCGCACGCCAGACAAAGAAGGCTTGATTGATTCAAGCGGCAATGCCCTTTATGACAACATAGCCCGCAGAATGAGGCCCGCTATTTTTGCCGCCGCATTCTCTGATACTCGAATCATCAATCGATTCATAGCCAACAGCCCTGAAGATCAAAAGATCATGAACGTGCTCCAGTCAGTGGCAACCGAAGTGGTCCGACTGAAGAAAATCAAAGGAGAGCTGGATTTTTCTCCGGACCTCCTGGAGGCCGTAGCGGACGTATTCGAGACACGAAGAGAAGCCAAAAAGATCAACGGCAAAGGGCACGAAAAAGAGCTTACAGGCTCTCTCATGGAGGAATCCGCAACACCTGCACAGCGCTACTTTAGAGACATCCTCCTATCCGCTAATCCTGAAAGACTTCAGGAGATTCTGGCCAGATTCAGAGAGGTGGCAGAACAAGAGAGCGGGGGAGATGGATTCTTTGGTTCGGTGACTAAAGACCAGGTATTCGAGACGGTCAAAACCGAGTTTGACCAGAGAGAAGCCGCAATCAATTCGATCAAACCCAGCGACGTTGACGCGGCGATGGAGTTGCAGCATGCAAACGTTATACAGAACGATCAACCTGTGGGCACCCGAGGAGATATAAATAAATCTATAGCGGATGAGAAGAAAGCAGCCGAGCAGATCGACAACGGAGAACGAGTTGAAGTTTCAGGAGAAGGTGTAGACCCTGAGGTTATGGATAAAGAAGTCAGCGACTTCGTAACCCGTTTTGTTAAAAAGTTGGTGGGCGCTGGTGCTGAAAAGAAAGTCGCAGAGATGGGCGCCAAAGTCCATGGCGCATTCTTTGAAACTCTGGGAATCCGCCTAGGCAAGAGCAGGAAAGAGCTTGAGCAGGAATACGCCTTACGGGTACAGAGAGGGACGGAAAATGGTGATCCTGATGGCTTCGCCTCAATGTCTCCTCAAGACAGACTCGATATTCTTAATCGCTCTCGTGAATTTGATGAGCAGTTGAAACTTTGGGAGCAAGGGAAAGGATCTAATAATTTCAATCTTGGCAGACCTTCTTGGGTTCTCCAGATTTTTGGAGTTTCTTCTGCGAAGCAATTGAGTGTGAGCAGACGTAATTTTGTTCATGTTCTCTTCGGAAAAGATGAACAAAGTATGGGGGCCAAGGGTAAACATGGTCTATCGCATGATGATTTACGTGGCCTATTAGTTGCGGTTCAGAGTCCGATAGCTGTTTTTAAGTCAAGTGGAATAAATGCGAAACCCGGTGAAAAAGCTATTGTGTTGCTAACGGAGTTGCAAAAGGATGGAAAGAATATTGTCGTCCCTGTCCATCTTACTTACAGCGCCAAAGATGGGACCGTTCGAATCAGTAACCGTATTCCGTCCGCGTATGACAAAAAAAATGTCAAAAGCTGGGTCGAGAATGGCTTGCTTCTGGGTTACGACAAAGAAAAAGGACCTGCTTATCTGCTGAGGGGTAATGAGCCCAATGCTCGCAACCAGGCGCACCAAGTTCAAGACTTGGCAACAGCAGAATCGCACGATCCTCTTGATGGGGCCATTGTATATCAAAATGAAATTTCTGTAGGAGGTTTTTACCAATCTGCTCCGGCAGACCCACTTATTACCGTTCATAACATCAGCGAAGAAAACCTCAACAAGTCTTTAGACCTAGGCGGCTTTGCCGTGCCCTCTCTCGGCATTACAAAACAGCGAACGCCTTATACCGACTTCGGAGAGATTTCTCTTATTGGTACGCGGGACATGATTGACCCAGAGAAAGGCACGCCTGTTTTCTCTCAGGACGCCTACACGGCTAGATTTCCTAAGCCTGATTGGTCTAATAGCCTCAACACTGAAAAGGCAAAACCTCTAGTTAAGGAAATCATGGAGGCTAAAAAAGAGGTCAACGAGGACGGCCCAAGCGGTTATTACTACCTTCAATATGAGGGAGACAGGGATAAAGCTATCAAGGACCTTTTGACCCATGCTTCAGGTATGTACCTTTTTATAAAGCATAAAGGTATTCCGTTCACGCCTATCAAACAACAGGCTAAAAAGCCTAGTTTTGCCGCAGGCTTTGTCTCCGACTTTGTTGATAACAACGGATTAGATGTGAGCACAGTTGAAGAAGGCAGTGCGGCTCATAAGAGGATTTCTGATGGAGTTGTTGAGGCGCTTCGAGAAAAGCTCAATGAACCGACAGGATTAAAAGGCCTGAGAATGCGTGCATACGGAGACAACATTGACGCATACGAGAAAACAGGTTTTATCCCCTTCAAACTCATTGAAGAAGTTAAGAAGTTCGAAGTAGAACGGAAAAAGGCCGAGGCAGGGGACGCCCCAGTTTCCAGCGGCGCAACTCAGATAGAGCTTGAAAAACTTATAGCTCCGATGAAGGACGAATTTGAAAAATTTATCTCTGATAAAGTCAATTCCGTTTATAGCGCACCTCTTATCAAGGTTGGGAACTCATACAGGCCGATTACGCTATCAAATGTGGTTGAGGCAATGAAATCCTCCTCCGTCTCCAATAAAGAATCAACTCTTTTCTTTGGACCTGGAAAGGTTCGGGCGGCCGCTGCTCGGCAGTTTGATTCTATAGAGGACATTCAAGGCAACCGAGGCCTCATTACTGATTCTCAGACAGTAAACGGCATTAATGCCGCAGCAAATGACAAGATGTCAGATTTCAGAGATCTTGCGGCTAGAGAAAATCGAGGTGATGAATTTTCAACCTTTGATAGAGCAATGGAGGCACTGGCTAAAGTTGCAAGTCAAAAGAGCAAACCTACTCCTGCCAGAATGAAATCCGCATTAAAGAAGTACGGCTTTGAACCGAGTGATGAAACGGTCAAATTAGGTGTGGAGATTCTCAATGATATTAAGAGGGCAATGACCGATTACTTTGAGGCTAAACCCCAGAGAGCAGTAGGAGCCGACGAGTTTAGAGGCGCTGTAGTGCCGGAGGGTACGAGCGAGACCACGATCAGAAGGCTTGAGGACGCAGGCCTGACCGTTGTCCGTTACTCTAACGAAGACGGGGCCAGAGCACGAGCCGTTCAGGAACTTACCAACCGATTGAATGAAAAGTCCGGAGATATTCTGTTTCAGAACGAAAACGCGCCGCGTGGAATCTACACGCCTGGAGAGCGCGTCATCACGCTCATGCAGTCAGCAGATGAGAGCACGTTTATTCACGAATCAGGCCACTACTTCCTGGACGTGCTTACCGATGTTGCCATGAAAGAAAACGCTCCAGATCAGGTCAAGGCCGATGTCCAAACGCTCATGGACTGGTTCGGAGTGAAGGACCTTGAGGAATGGAGAAACCTTTCCATTGACGAACAGAGAGCCGCTCACGAGCAGTTTGCTAGAGGTTTTGAGCAATACCTTAGAGAAGGAGAAGCTCCGAGCACGGCACTTGAGAAAGTCTTCAAGGCCTTCAAAGACTGGCTGACCAAGATCTACAAATCCTCCGAAGAGTTGCAGGTTGAAATCTCTCCAGAGGTGCGAGCCGTCTATGATCGGCTGCTGGCTACAGACGAGCAGATCCGAGCCAAACAGGAAGCCGAAGCTCCGACGCTTGACTCTGGTATGAAATCGGAAGAGCCTACAAATCCGGTTGTGAAAGCAGTGCAGCAGACAGCAGAACAGGTGATTGACCAAGCTCCAATATCCGAAGATAGCAAAGCTCGGATTAGAGAGACTTTCGGAATCAATCAGCCGGAACAACAGATTGGTGAAAATCATCCTCATTACGGGATCCCGAACGAAGAGCAATTCATGAACCAAAACTTGGAAACTTCTGCAATAGACGATCCCAACGCATTCATAGTCCTAGACGATGGGCGCGAAGTGAGCATGGGCGACTACATGAGAGAGGTTGAGGCAGGGCAAAAGCAAGAACTCGACAAGGCAAACGGTGTTTCCGAGGCGGCTCAATGTATGTTGAGAAACGGAGCTTTTGACGATGTTTTTTAAGGATTTAAGAAAATGGTCAGCAAATTAAAACCCGAATGTGAACAGAAAGTTTCGGCGGTCATTGGTCGCCCGCTTACCTATACAGAAAGTCAAGATCTTGTAGCCAGCGTTAAAAACTATTACCTGCGAAATAGAGAGAGCCATCCGGGAATGTCTAGGGAGCAGGTCGTGAGCGAGGCCGCAAAACAATACGCGAAGCAGATTGAAAACGAGGCTAAGCGTAAGGCGCTTAATGCAAAGAGACAGGCGTTTGCTATTTACAAAAACCGCTTGACTTATAAGACAATGAGACAGGAGGGAGATAGTGCTAACCAGGCGGCCAGAGGCATTCTCAACCGCGTGGACAAATATAAAGTGGGTGTAGAGCAGGAGGCCAAATCGCGCCTAGTGGACTTTCTGGAAAAGACGTCTCCGACGTTTTTAGGCTTATGCGAGAACAAAAAACTTATAAGCGACCTCGTGAAAGAAATTGCCGGAACAGATACCAAAAACCCTGTAGCGAAGTCTGCTGCTAGGGCCTGGATTGATACGGTTGAATCACTCCGCCAGAGATTCAACGCCGCAGGAGGAGACATCGGAAAATTGGAGGACTGGCTATTTCCGCAAACTCATGACCGCTACAAGCTCGTGAACGCGGCTAGGAGACTTGCAGGAGATCAATTCAAACAAGCAGGCCTTGCAGTCAAAGACACCGTAACCTTTAAAAAATACAATTCCAAACAGAATAGAGACGCTTGGATAGATTTTGTTTGGGACAAGATCGACCGTTCTAAATATCTGGACGACAATTTAAAAGCAATACCCGATGACAAAATGCGCTATCTGCTTGCAGAAATTTACAGCACGATCACAACAAACGGAGCAAGCAAAGAAAATCTCAATAAGGTTAAGGCAAAGCGGGGAACCAGCAGGGCCGATACTCGGCAAGCACACAGAACTTTGATGTTTAAAGACGCTCAGGCCCGTTTGGATTACAACGAGGTTTTTGGTTCGAATCCAAGTGTGTTAGGCACAATGATGGAGCATATCGGGGGAATGTCCAGAGACATAGCCTTAATGGAAATGCTGGGTCCGAATCCCACCAGGACCTTCAATACAATCAAGAGAATGGCTCAGATTGACACCGATCAGCAAACCTCTTCAACGGGCAAGATCAAGTCAGCCGACAACTCTCTTTTAGACGCAATGTGGGCAAATCTTACTGGGACTGCCAATGTCGTAGAAAGCGGCTTTATTGCCTCAATCGGCCAAGGCGCCCGTAACCTCCAGGTGGCAGGAAAGCTCGGCTCCGCTTTTATTTCCTCGTTCACGGACGTGGCAACCTATTTCCATACAGCCAGAGTGAACAGAATGCCTTTTGCTCGGAGCGCAATGCTCCTGGTGAAATCTTTGAATCCTGCTGACAAATCGGATAAACGGTTCGCGGCCAGGGCAGGCATTATCGGAGATGAACTCAACTCAGCGGCCTCCAGGTTTGTAGAGGGAAATATCGGAAACGGAATCACGGGCAAACTTGCCGACCTCACCATGAGATTGTCCCTTTTGTCGCAGTGGACTGACGCAGTGAGAAGAGCGCAGTCGCTCAATACAATGGCAACTTTTGCCGAGGCCACCAAACATAATTGGAATGATATTGACGGCTGGCTGAGATACCGCCTTGAAGAGTTTGGTGTTTCTGAGGACGTGTGGAAAGCGCTCCAGAAGTGCACGCCTGAAGAACTCAACGGCTCCCAATTCTTGACGATCAACTCTATTAAGAACGCCGCCTCGAAGAATGGCGATATTGACGGTTTTAGAGTGGACAAACTTGTATCCACTTATTTGAGTTTCGTCATGGATGATAGCTTTATGGCGTCCCTCCAACCGGACCTAATGACGCGCTCCATTACGAACTGGGGCAAATCCCGTGGCACAGTAGCGGGTGAGTTTATTCGCAGTATCTTCCTTTTCAAATCTTTTCCTATCGCAATGTTTACGCGGCACCTCCAGAGGTCAAGAAGCCTTTATCGCTACAAACTTCAGTCGAACGGAATGTCTTCTGCCGTATGGAGCAGAATCGGGTACTACTCAACATTGATTGCCTCAACAACATTAGTGGCCTGGGTAGCTAATATGTTTAAGGACATTATTAACGGCAGTGACGTTAAAGATCCCTTTACAACTGATGCTATTTTTAAACGGGCTCTCACCGCAGGCGGCGGAATGGGTTTTATCGGTGACATCCTTGTTTCTGGCATGGACGATTACAAATACGGACATCCAGCGCTCATGAATATGGCGGGCCCTGTACTTTCTACCGCAATGGACGCCTACACGATTTTTGACAAGTACAAGGACAACAAAGATATTAGCGCCAACGCCCTGCGAATCGTGAAAGGGAATTTACCTGTTGTGAATCTCTGGTATACGAAACAACTCTTGAATCACGCTGTATTCAATAAGATCCAGGAGATGATGAATCCTGGCTATCACCGCAGGATTGAGCAGAAGATCCGCAAAAATCAGGGCGTGGGCTATTGGTGGAAACCTACCGATATGCTCCCCTATCGTATGCCAGAAATTGGCACGGAGCCTCGGCGATAGGTGTGCGCATCAACAATCTGGCAGACATGAGAATACTTCTAAACAATGAGGTGTTTTCATGCTGCCAGATGTACCGCGAAGGGTAGGGCCAGTCACAGGCCTGGGGATCAGTCGAGTTGACTTCGACTTCAAGATATTTGCGTCCTCCAATGTGCTCGTAATCCGCACGAGCAAGGCGGGCGTGGATAAAACGCTCAAGGAAGGTGAGGACTATACCGTTACCTTGGACGAGGACCAAACCGCAAACATAGGCGGCTACATTACTCTTGACGAGTTTCTAACGGACGGGGAATCCGTCACGATTCTCTCCAATGTCGCCTACACGCAGGAGCTTGATTTACACGCTGAAGGTGATTTCAACCCGAATGACATCAATGTAAATTTTGACCGCACCGAAGCGCAGATTCAGCAGTTAAAAGAGAAGCTCTCCCGCGCCGCAGTTGCTCCCGCCTCCTCAGGCATGGAAGGTGAAGAGTACGGCGAAATACTCTTAGAAAACTCTACTAAGTCTGGAGAATACGCCGCACAAGCTCAGGCCGCTGCAGAGAAGGCACAAGCCGCTGCTGACATTGCCACATCTGCTCAGGAAAACCTCGATGCTTCCACGGATATCGCAGAGAACGCCGCAAAGGTAGCAAGCAATTCAGCAACCGCCGCCGCTC